>Ga0310823_100112_pt1 | contig 117417 bp, 120 predicted proteins | sample P4_ome_3_FD_201316 | JGI IMG/M metagenome (GOLD analysis project Ga0310823, IMG submission 201316) | Sorghum-adapted microbial communities from Joint BioEnergy Institute, Emeryville, California, United States - P4_Day56_Rep3 | ecosystem: Engineered > Bioreactor > SSF (Solid state fermentation)...
TTCATGGCCGTGCAGGAGCCCAACGTCTACGCGGGCCTGTCGGTGGTGATCGGCGGCCTGATGCACGCCCGCCCGAAGTTCTTCGCGAAGGTGATGGGCGAGCTGTTGTTCTGGGTCGGCGAGGACAAGATGCTCTTCGGCGGCGACTACAACATCTGGGTGCCGAAGTGGCAGGTCGAGGGGTTCGTCGACTGGCAGATGCCCGACGACGAGGCGCTCACCGACTACCCGAAGCTCACCACCGCCACGAAGAAGAAGATCCTCGGGCTCAACGCGGCGAAGCTCTACGACATCCCGGTGCCGCCCGAGTACCAGCTCGCGACGTCGGCGGGTGAGCAGGACCAGCCGGGTGAGCAGCTGGTGACCGAGGCCGCGGCGGCCGGCTCGTCGTGACCGCGCCGACCACCGCGCTCGCCGAGGCGGTGTGGGCGGCGCTCGGCACGGTGCACGACCCCGAACTCGACCAGCCCATCACCGAGCTGGAGTTCGTGGCCTCGTGCACCGTGTCCGACGACGGCGTGGCCTCGGTGCGGCTGCGCCTGCCCACCTTCTTCTGCGCGCCCAACTTCGCGTGGCTGATGGTCGCCGACGCGCACGACGCCGTCGGCGCGGTACCGGGCGTCACCCGGGCCGACATCGTGCTGGACGACCACTTCGCCGCCGCCACCATCAACGAGGGGGTCGCCGCGCGGGCCGGGTTCGTCGCGGCGTTCCCCGGCGAGGCGCAGTCGGAGCTGGACGAGCTGCGGATGGTGTTCCTGCGCAAGGCCGCGCTCGCCGGGCAGGACCGCATCGCCCGGCCGCTGGTCGACGCGGGCGCTGCGCCCGAGGACCTGGCCGGCACCCGGCTCGGCGACCTCCCGTCGTCGGCCGACCTCGACCGGCTGCGGCGCCGCCGCGCCGCCGTCGGCCTGCCCCACGGCCCCGATGCCCCGCTCCTGCTGCACCCCGACGGCGCCCCGGTGGCCGCCGACCAGGTGCCGCTGCACCTGCGGCGGGCCCGGCTCACCCGGGTCGGCATCGAGGCCAACACCCACACCTGCCGCGACCTGCTGGCCGCCCGCTACCCCGAGGAGGTGGTCTCGTCGTGACCACGATCGAGGCACCCGCGCTCACCCCGATCGACCTGGCCCGCCGGTACGCGCTCGTCGAGCTGTTCCTGGTCCGGGTGCTCGACCTCGCCCCCGCCGACGCCCCGGCCGAGGCGGAGGCCCTGCAGCACGCCGTCTCGGCGCGGCTCCTCGGCCGCATCGACGCGCTGCTCGGGCGGCCGGAGCGCGACCTGCGGGGCCACCCGATCCCGCGGGCGGACGGATCGCCGTGAGCACCGAGACCTACAACCCCTGGACCGTGGTGAACCTGGTCTTCGACCACCTCGCCGAGGCGGGCCTGCACCCGGTGCTCGGGGAGACCGGCGACCCGGCGGTCCCGGCGGCGGCGCTGCTGCAGGCGCTCGGCATCGAGCCCGGGCGCGACGACGAGGGCCCGGCCGCCCCGGCGATGCAGGCCCACCTCGCCGAGCTGCGGGCCCGGATGTTCCCGGAGGTGCAGTCGTGACCGCGGCCGCCGAACCCACCTCGGTGCGGCGGCTCGACACGCCGGGCGCCACCGAGCTCGCCGGCCTCGCCGCCGTCTTCGAGGACCTGCAGTACGCGCTGCGCTGCTGCGAGCACCTCGTGACGCAGCTGGGCCGGCGCGACCCCGACCCGGTGCTGGTCGAGGCGCTGTGGACCGCCGCGCTGCTCGCCTACGCCCGCTGCTTCTCGGCGCGCCGGGCCGGGCTCACCGCCGCCGACCTCGACGGGCTCGAGGACGGGGCCGAGTTCGGCGAGCTGCACGCCGCGCTGCTGAAGCTGCGCGACCACCTCGCGTCCCGCCACGTGAACCCGCGCGAGACGTTCACGATCGGGGCGGCCCAGGCGAACGACGGCACCCCCACCGGGATCGCGGTCGTCTCCAGCACGCACCCGCAGGTGGAGGAGGCGTCGGTGCGCCTGTTCGGCCGGCTCGCCTACCTGCTCGCGGGTCGGGTGGACGCGCGGATGCAGCAGCGGCAGCGCGCGGTGCTCGACGAGGCCGCCGCGCTGTCGCCCGGGAGGCTCGCGAAGCTGCCGCTGGTGCACCTGACGCCCGGCTGATCCGTGCGATCTGCACGGTCGGCACGTGACAGCGCGCGGGTGTGGCCCGACGGCCGCCCGGCGCAGGCTCGGCTGGAACCGAGCGAGCCGAGGGGATGTCATGACAGCGACCGTGCAGGCCCGCGCCCCCCGGGACCTTCTGCGCTGGTGGCCGGCGGCCGCCGGCGTCGGGGTGGCCGCGGTAGCGGGGTTCGACGTCGCCGAGGACGGCGGTGTCGGCTTGGCGCCGGTGCTCGCCGCCTCGGCGGTGATCTACCTGGGGGCCGCGGCGCTGGGGCGACCGCGGGCGGCGTGGCCGCTGTTCTTCGGCGCGTTCGCCGTGCTCGCCGTCGCCGGCGCGTACGCCACCTGGGCCCTCCTGGGCGCGGCGGTGCTCCTCGCCGGCTACGGGCTGCTGCGCGGGGTCGTGCGCGGGCTCCCGCTGCAGGCCGTCGCGACGGCCGGGTTCGGCGGGGCGGCCGCCCTCGCGCTCGTGGTGAGCCCCGAGCTGGGCGCCCGCCTCGTGGCGACCGGGCTGCTGGGCCACGCCGTGTGGGACGTCCACCACCACCGCACCGGACGCGTCGTCACCCGGTCCCTCGCCGAATTCTGCGCGGTGCTCGACACGCTGCTCGCGGTGGCGATCACGGTCGCTACGTTGGTCGCGTGAGCGGCAGTCTCCCCTCCCTGGACGGAACCGTCGCCCTGGTCACGGGCGCGAGCGGGGGCATCGGCTCGTGCGTGGCGCGGCGGTTCGCCGAGGCGGGCGCCGCGGTCGTGGTGCACCACCGCACCGGCGCCGAGCGGGCCGCCGCGGTGGTCGAGGAGATCACCTCGGCGGGTGGGCGGGCGGTGGCCGCGCAGGCCGACGTCACCGACCGGGAGGCGGTGCAGGGTCTCGTCGAGCTCGCCGTCGAGCGGTTCGGCCGGCTGGACTCCGTGGTGGCCGCGGCCGGCGTCCAGCCCGTCGCCAGGCTGGCCGGGATGCCCGTCGAGGCCTGGCGGGCGGTGCTGCACGGCAACGCGACCGGCGCGTTCGCGACCGTTCAGGCCGCGGCGGGCGTGCTGCGCGGGCGCGGTGGCTCGATCACGCTGATCGCGTCCGTCGAGGGATCCCGGCCCGCGCGCGGCCACGCCCACTACGCGGCGGCGAAGGCGGCGACGATCATGCTGGCGAGGGCCGCCGCGTTGGAGTACGGCCCCGACGGCGTGCGGGTCAACTCGGTCTCGCCCGGCCTGATCAGCCGGCCCGGGCTGCGTTCGGACTGGCCGGAGGGCGTCGCGCGCTGGGAGGGCGCGGCCCCGCTGCGGCGGCTCGGCGAGCCGCGGGACGTCGCCGACGCGTGCGTGTTCCTGGCCTCGCCGATGGCTCGTTTCGTCACCGGCCACGACCTCGTCGTGGACGGCGGGATGGCGGTGGTGCCGGCGTGGTGAGCGAGGGCGAGCGGATCGCGCGGCTGCTCGGGCTCGAGCCGCTGCCCGACGAGGGCGGGCTGTTCCGGCGCACGCACGTCGACGCCCACTCGTCGGCGATCTACTTCCTGCTGATCGCGCCCGAGTTCTCGGCGATGCACCGGCTCACCGCCACCGAGACCTACCACTGGTACGCGGGCTCGCCCCTGCGGCTGCTGCTCCTCGGCCCCGACGGGCGGGTCGACGAGCCGGTGCTCGGCGCCGACCTCGCGGCCGGGCAGCGGCCGCAGCTCGTGGTGCCCGCGGGCACGTGGCAGGGCTCCAGCTCCACCGGCGAGTGGACGCTCGTCGGCACGACCACGGCCCCGCCTTTCGACTGGGACGGCTTCGAGCTGGGCGACCGCGCCGCGCTCACCGCCGCCTACCCCGCGGCCGCCGCGCGGATCGCCGAGCTCACCCGCTGACCCGCGACCGTCCCCGGACCGGGCCACCGCCTGCGGATTGGCCGTGGTGGCCCGGCGCGCCCCCGCCGATCCTCGACGCATGACGAGCCGCCCGTTCGCCCAGGTCGACGTCTTCTCCGCGGTCCCGTACCGGGGCAACCCGGTCGCGGTCGTGCTCGACGGCGCCGGCCTCACCACCGAACAGATGCAGCAGGTCGCGAACTGGACGAACCTGTCGGAGACGACCTTCGTCCTCCCGCCGACCGACCCCGCCGCCGACTACCGGGTGCGCATCTTCACCCCGACCGAGGAGCTGCCCTTCGCCGGGCACCCCACGATCGGCACCTGTCACGCGTGGCTCGCGACCACCGACCACCCCGGCGACACGGTCGTGCAGGAGTGCGGCGCGGGCCTGGTCACCCTGCGCCGCACCGGCGACCGGCTGGCGTTCGCCGCCCCGCCGCTGCTGCGCGACGAACCGGTCGACGAGCAGCTGCAGGCGCGGATCGCGCGGTTGCTGGGCATCGACCGGTCCGCGATCCGCGACGCCCGCTGGGTGGACAACGGGCCCGGCTGGGTGGCCGTCCTGCTCGACGACGCGAAGACCGTCCTCGGGATCACCCCGAACGCCGAGGACCTCACCCTCGGCATAGTCGGCCCCTACCCGGAAGGATCGCCCGAGGCCGTCGAGGTCAGGGCCTTCTTCCCGGCCGGCCCCCTGAGCGTGGAGGACCCGGTGACCGGCAGCCTCAACGCGGGGCTCGCCCAGTGGCTGCTGCGCACCGGCCGGCTCACCGCCCCCTACGTCGCATCGCAGGGCACGGCGCTCGGCCGGGCGGGGCGGGTGCACGTCGACCAGGACGCCGACGGGACGGTGTGGATCGGCGGCGACGCCGTCACCTCCATCCGGGGTGAGATCGAGATCTGACCCTCGCCTCGAGGGCGGTGGGTGCGCTATGAACCATGCATGGGCCTCGCCTACGTCGTCGGGACCTTCGACACCAAGGGTGCCGAGCTGACCTACGCCGCCGAACGGCTGCGCGCCGCGGGCGCGCAGGTCGTCACGGTCGACGTGTCCACGCAGGCGCGGGGCGGGCAGGCCGACGTCCCGCCGGACGAGGTCGCCGCCCACCACCCCGACGGCGCCGACGCGGTGTTCACCGGGGACCGCGGCACCGCGGTCGCCGCCATGGCGGTCGCGTTGGAGCGGTTCCTGCTGAGCCGCTCGGACGTCGGCGGCGTCCTCGGGCTCGGCGGCTCCGGTGGCACCGCGCTGATCACCCCGGCGATGCGGGCGCTGCCGGTCGGCGTCGGGAAGATCATGGTGTCGACGGTCGCGTCGGGGAACGTCGCGCCGTACGTCGACGCGTCGGACATCGCGATGTGGTACGCGGTCACCGACGTCGCGGGACTCAACCGGATCTCCCGGCGCGTGATCGGCAACGCCGCCCACGCGCTCGCCGGCCTCGTCACGCACGAGATCCCCGCCGGCGACGACCGCCCCGCGGTCGGGCTGACGATGTTCGGGGTCACCACCCCGTGCGTCACCGCGGTCACCGAGCGGCTCGGCGACGCCGTCGACCCGCTGGTCTTCCACGCCACCGGCACCGGCGGGCGGGCCATGGAGAAGCTCGTCGACGACGGCCTCGTCGGGTCGGTCCTCGACATCACCACCACCGAGGTCTGCGACCTGCTCGTCGGCGGCGTCTTCCCAGCCACGCAGGACCGGCTCGGCGCGATCGCACGCACCGGCGTGCCGTACGTCGGCTCGTGCGGCGCGCTCGACATGGTCAACTTCGGGGCGCCGGACACGGTGCCGTCGCAGTTCGCCGCCCGGCGGTTCTACGAGCACAACCCGCAGGTGACGCTCATGCGCACCACCCCGGACGAGTGCGTGGAGATCGCGCGGTTCATCGCCCGCAAGCTGAACGACTGCGACGGGCCGGTGCGGTTCCTGCTGCCCACCGGCGGTGTGTCCGCGCTGGACGCGCCGGGGCAGGCGTTCTGGGACCCGGAGGCCGACGAGGCGCTGTTCGCCACGCTCGAGTCCGAGGTGCGCCAGACCGAGCGGCGGCGGGTCGAGCGCGTGGCCCACCACATCAACGATCCCGAGTTCGCCGACGCGTTGGTGGACGCGTGGCGGGAGGTGCAGAAGTGACCGGACGGTTCGCGCGGGCCGAGCTCCTCGAGAAGTTCCAGGACATGGCCCGGCGCGGTGAGCCGATCGTCGGCGGCGGCGCCGGCACGGGCCTGTCGGCCAAGTGCGAGGAGGCCGGCGGCATCGACCTCATCGTCATCTACAACTCCGGCCGCTACCGCATGGCGGGCCGCGGCTCGCTCGCCGGCCTGCTCGCCTACGGCAACGCCAACGAGATCGTCGTCGAGATGGCGGCCGAGGTGCTGCCCGTCGTGAAGCACACCCCGGTGCTGGCGGGCGTCAACGGCACCGACCCGTTCATGATCACCGACAGGTTTCTGCGCGAGCTCGCCGACCTCGGCTTCTCCGGCATCCAGAACTTCCCGACCGTCGGCCTCATCGACGGCGTCTTCCGGGCCAACCTGGAGGAGACCGGCATGGGCTACGGCCTCGAGGTCGACCTCATCGCGGCCGCCCACGAGGCCGACCTGCTGACCACCCCGTACGTCTTCTCCGCCGACGACGCCCGGGCCATGACCCGCGCCGGCGCCGACATCATCGTCTGCCACATGGGGCTGACCACCGGCGGCTCGATCGGCGCCGAGACCGCGAAGTCCCTGGACGACTGCGTCACCCTGATCGACGAGTGGGCAGCCGCCGCCCGCGAGGTCCGCGACGACGTGCTCGTGCTCTGCCACGGCGGCCCGATCGCCATGCCCGACGACGCCGCGCACGTGCTGTCGCGCACCAAGTACTGCCACGGCTTCTACGGCGCCTCGTCGATGGAACGGCTCCCCACCGAGAAGGCCATGACCGAACAGACCCGCGCGTTCAAGACCCGTCTCGCGAAGTGAGGAGCACCCATGCCCCGCCCGTACGCCAGTGGTGTCGTACCCGCCTCCGCCGACGCGGTGTGGTCGCTGATCCGCGACTTCAACGGCCTGCCGAGCTGGCACCCGGCCATCAAGGGCAGCGAGCTGACCGAGGGCGGCTCCGGCGCGGAGGTCGGCGCCGTCCGGAAGCTGGACCTCGGTGACGGCGGCGGAGTGGTCGAGCGGCTCGTGGAGCTCAACGACGCCGAGCGGCGCTTCACCTACGAGTTCGTCGAGAACCCGTTCAACGTCCGCCGCTACCTCGCCACCGTCCGCGTCGCCCCGGTGACGGCGACCGGGGAGGCGTTCGTCGAGTGGTGGGCGGAGTACGACGCCGACGCCGCCGAGGAGGAGCGGCTCAGCGACTTCTTCGCCAACCAGGTCTACGCCGGCGGGATCGCCGCCCTGCGGGACCACTTCGCCGGCGGCTCCTAGCGGTTCGGCGGGTCCCGCGCAGCCCGGTCAGCGACCACCGCGGGCGAGCTGATCCCGGTGCTCCGGCGCCGCCACCTCGAGCAGCGCGCTGCGCCGCTGCGCGGCCGTCCGCCCGCGCAGCCAGGCGCAGCCGTGTTCGGTGACCACCGCGTCGACGGAGTGGTGCGGGGCGGTGACGGCGTCGGCGGGGTCGTGGGCGGCAACGATCGTGGACGCGCCGCTGCGGGTGGTGGAGCGCAGCGCGATGATCCGCAGCCCGCCGGGGGACAGGTGGGCGCCCTCGGAGAAGTCGGCGCTGCCGCCGACGCCGGCGATCTCGGTGCCGCGCACCGACTCCGCCACGACCTGCCCGCGCAGGTCCACGGCGACCGCGGAGTTCACCGACACCAGCGCCGGCTCGGCCGCGAGCACGGCCGGGTGGTGCAGCTGCTGCGAGCTGCCCATCTCGAGCCCCGGGTTGTTGTCGGCCCACGTCATGAGCCGCTCGTCGCCCATGAGCTCCACCGCGCGGACGGGCCCGCGCCCCGCGGCGATGACGGCCTCGGCGAGCGGGATCATCGGCGTCGTCACCAACCCGAGGAGGCCGAGCGACCGCTCCGCCGCGAGCGGCGCCAGCTCGACGGCGAGCCCCTCCGACACCGCCCCGAGGCCCAGCTGCAGGGTCGCCCCGTGGGGGATCAGGTCCACCACGTTGCGGGCGACGGCGCGGCTCAGCTCGTCCGGCGTGACCGGCGGGTGCTGCGGCATCGGGGTCTCGGAGCGCACGAACCGGTCGATCTGCGAGACGTGCACCGCGGCGGCTCCGCGGGTGCGCGGCACGTCGGGGGCCACCTCGGCGATGACCAGCCCCGCCTGCTCGACGGCGTCGGCGGTGAACCCCGTCGACGCGCCGAGGCTGCAGAACCCGGCCGCGTCCGGAGGACCGACGCGCACCAGCGCGACGTCGGCCTCCGGGAGCACGAACCGGGAGACGTCGAGCAGGCGCATCGGGAGGTAGTCGACCAGCCCCTCGCGCCGCAGGCGGCGCAGCGCGCCGTGCACGTGCCAGCTGCGCACCCGCAGCGCACCTGACCGCACCGCGCGCTCGAGCGGCGGGTCGCCCAACAGGATCCCGGCGGTGAGGGTGGCGCCGCCTGCGCGCTCGGCGTACTCGGCCAGCTCGGCCAGCAGGGTGAGCGGGGTGCCGCACCCGGCGCCCGCGACGACCCGCGCCCCGGCCGGGACGTCGCGGAACGCCTCGCTGCGGTCCACCTGCTCCACGCGTGCTCCTCTCAGATCTGGATCGCCTTCATCTCGAGGAACTCCTCGAGCCCGGCCGTGCCCATCTCCCGGCCGATGCCGGAGCGTTTGTACCCCCCGAACGGCGCGAGCGGGTTGTAGCGGCCGCCGTTGACGTCGATCGAGCCGGTCCGCACGCGCCGCGCGAACGCCAGCGCCCGCTCCTGGTCGGCCGACCAGACCGCCCCGGACAGGCCGTACTGCGAGTTGTTCGCGATCTCCAGGGCCTCCTCCTCGTCGGTGTAGCGGATCACCGAGAGGACCGGGCCGAAGATCTCCTCCTGGGCGACGGTGGAGTTCGGGTCGACGTCGGCGAGCACGGTCGGCGCGACGTAGTAGCCGCGCTCGAACCCGGCGGGCGGCTCCGCGCCGCCGGTGACCAGGCGGGCGCCCTCCTCGATCCCGGTCCGGATGTAGCCGCGGACGCGTTCGCGCTGCGCCGCCGACACCACCGGCCCCAGCTTGGTCGCCGGATCCAGCGGGTCGCCGGGCCGGTAGCCGGCAGCGGTGGACGCCGCGAGGTCGACGGCCTCGTCGTAGTGGTCGGCGGGCACGAGCATCCGCGTCCACGCCGTGCAGGTCTGCCCGCCGTTCAGGAACGCGTTCGCCACCCCGACCTTGACGGCGGTGGAGACGTCGGCGTCGGGCAGCAGCACGTTGGCGGACTTGCCGCCCAGCTCCAGCGTCGTGCGGGTGATGTTGCGCGCGGCCACCTCGGCGACCCGGCTGCCGGCGCGCAGCGAACCGGTGAACGAGACCGCGTCGATGCCCGGGTGCGCGGCGAGCGCCTCGCCGACGGTGGGCCCGTGGCCGGTGACCAGGTTGACCACGCCGTCGGGGAGCCCGGCCTCGTGCAGCACGTCGAACAGCAGGTACGCGACGTACGGCGCGATCTCGCTCGGCTTGACCACGACGGTGCACCCGGCGGCGAGCGCGGGCGCGAGCTTGCAGGTGATCTGGTGCAGCGGGTAGTTCCACGGCGTGATCGCGCCGACCACGCCGACGGGCTCGCGGGCGACGATCGTGTTGCCGACGCGCGTGTCGAACTCGTACGACTCCAGCAGGTCCGCGTAGCCGCCGACCACCGTCTGCGGGAGCGCCGCCTGGATCTTGGTGGAGGTCCGCAGCGGGCACCCCATCTCCGTGGCGATCGTCTCGGCGATCTCGTCCTGGCGCTTGGCGAGGCCGTCGCGGATCCGCCGCAGCACGTCGGCGCGCTCCGCGACGGGGGTGCTCGACCAGGCCGGGAACGCGGCGCGCGCAGCGCGCACCGCCTCGTCCACGTCCTCGGCCGTCCCCGCGGGGATCGTGCCCAGCACCTGTTCGGTCGTCGGGTTCTCCACCTCGATCCGCTCGGAGGACGAGGGGGCGACCCAGGCACCGTTTCTGTAGAGAGCTGTCCGCGTGTACATCAATATCCCCAGTTCGATGGGCAACGATCGGGCGAAGTGCGGGGGAGACCTTGCGACTCTCTATAGAGTAAGCCATGCTGCTCGGACATCCCAGGCCAACTCATCGCGGAGGGGTCGATGCAGGGTTTGATGTTCGACAGCCAGCTGCTGCTGCACTCGCTGCTCTGGCGGACCGAGCGGCTGTTCGCCGAGAAGGAGATCGTCACGCGGCTCGGGCCGCAGCGGTACCACCGCTACACGTACCGCGAGTTCGGCAAGCGCGTGCGGCGGCTGGGGGACGCGTTGCGCAAGCTGGGCATCGGACCGGGCGATCGCGTCGGCACGCTGGCCTGGAACCACTACCGCCACATGGAGACCTACTTCGGCGTGCCCGGTATCCAGGCGGTCCTGCACACGATCAACCTGAGACTCTCGCCCGCGCAGCAGAAGTTCACCATCGACAAGGCCGAGGACCGGAGCCTCCTGGTCGACCCCGACCAGCTCGACCTCGTCGCGCAGCTCGTGGACATGGGCCTGCCGACCGTCGAGCGGGTGGTCGTGCTCACCGACGACGTGCCCGAGCACCGCATCACGACGGTCCCCGTCGACTCCTACGAGGAGCTGCTCGCCGGCGGCGACGAGAACCTCGAGTTCGGCGAGTTCGACGAGAAGACCGCGTCGGCGATGTGCTTCACCAGCGCCACGACCGGCGACCCCAAGGGGGTCGTCTACTCGCACCGCGCGATGGTGCTGCAGGCGATGTGCCTCGCCATGCACGACAAGCTCAACATGAGCGAGCGGCAGGTGTGGCTCGAGGTCGCACCGATGTTCCACTGCAACGGCTGGAACATCCCGCACACCGCCCTGCTGCAGGGCGCCACGCTGGTGCTGCCCGGCGCGCACCCGGCGGCGGGCGACTACGTCGACATCATCGAGGACCTCGGCGTCACCGGCATGAACGCCGCGGTCACCATCGGCACGATGATCCGCGACGCGGTGCGCGCGAGCGACCGGCCGCGGGACCTGTCGTCGCTGTCGACGCTGTGGCTGGGCGGGCAGGCGCCGTCGAAGGCGATCATGAAGTGGTTCCGCGAGGAGTACGACTGCGAGGTCATGCAGGGCTACGGCATGACCGAGAACAGCCCGCAGATCTGCTTCTTCGCGCTCAAGTCGACCCTGGAGAACGGCACCGAGGACGAGATCTACGCGCTGCGCCAGACCCAGGGGCTGCCCATCCCGCTGCTGCAGATCAAGGTCGTGAGCCAGGAGACCGGCGAGGAGCTGCCCTGGGACGGCACGAGCATCGGCGACTTCTACGTGCGCTCCCCGTTCACGGCGAGCGAGTACTACCGCGACGAACGCACCAAGGACTCGATGATCGACGGCTGGCTGCGCACCGGCGATGTGGGCTGCATCGATCCCGAGGGCTACGTGCTGCTCAAGGACCGCAGCAAGGACCTGATCAAGTCGGGCGGTGAGTGGATCTCCACGATCGACCTGGAGAACGCGCTCATGCTGCACCCGAAGGTCGCCGAGGCCACCGTCGTCGGGATCGAGGACGACAAGTGGCTCGAGCGGCCGCTCGCGTGCGTCGTGCCCTCCGACCCGTCGCTCACCGAGGACGAGCTGCGCACGCACCTGCTCGAGCAGGGCTTCCTCAAGTTCTGGATCCCGGACACCTTCCTGTTCGTCCCCGAGGTCCCCAAGACCAGCGTCGGGAAGTACGACAAGAAGGCCATCCGCGGCGTCGTCGCCGAGGGCGGGCTGGACCTCGCCCGGACCAAGCTCGGCGCGGTCGGCGCCTGAGCCCCGTACCCACGCTCCCGCACACCGCTCGACGAGGAGAACAGTTGTCCGAGAAGAACAAGATCAAGCTCCGGATCCTGCCCACGGGGACGATGCACGCCGACCTCACCTGGCTGCTGATCGACCCCGGCCGGATGGCCACCCGCCGGCAGCCGCAGAAGCAGCGGGACTGGGTCGAGGTGCCCACGCACGTGGTCTACATCGAGCACCCGAGCGGCAAGAAGCTGATCTGGGACGCGGGCGTCCCCCGCGACTGGGAGACCCGCTGGGGCCCGACGGGGCTCGACCAGTTCTTCCCGGTGGACGCCGCCACCGAGGAGATGTGGCTCGACTCGCGGCTCGAGCAGCTCGGCGTCGAGCCCGGCGACATCGACTACCTGGTGCTGTCGCACCTGCACCTGGACCACGCCGCCAACGCCAAGCTCTGGCAGGACACCGGCACGAAGATCATCGTGGACGCCGAGGAGAAGAAGGGGGCCTTCTCCTTCGACGGCTACAACCTCGGCGCCCACATCAAGTCCGACTACGACGGGCTCACCCTCGACACCGTCGACGAGGACACCGAGATCCTCCCGGGCATCACGCTGCTGCGGACCCCTGGCCACACCTGGGGCACGATGAGCCTGCAGGTCGACCTGGCCGATTCCGGCACGATGATCTTCGCCTCGGACTCGCTGTACCTCAAGGAGTCCTACGGCCCGCCGCCGATCGCGGCCGGGATCGTCTACGACACCGTCGCCTGGTTCCGCTCCGTCGAGAAGATCCGCTCCATCGAGGAGAGGACCGGCGCCACCGTGGTGTTCGGCCACTCGGCCGACCAGCTCCAGGAGCTGCGGCTCGGCCCGGACGAGTACTACACCTGACCAGCTCCCCGAAGGCGCCCGCCGGGGTTGCGGTCCCCTCCACCGGCCCCGGCGGGCGCGTTCCGCCCCGACCAGGAGGTCCCCGATGCCGCTCTACGACTACGCCTGCGCCTGCGGGGTGCGGTTCGAGGTGCTCGTGCCCTCGTGGTCGAGCCGCGCGCCGAGCTGCCCCGAGTGCGGCCAGACGACGTCCCGCCGCCCGCCGGCGCCCGCCGTGATCGGGAGCGTGGCACCACCGCCCCCGATGTCGGCCGCCCCGAAGTCCTGGGAGGGGGTGGGCCACGGCAACCGCGAGTTGATCACGAAGTGGCGGCATGAGGTGGAGCGCCGCCAGGAGTTCGAGGCGCGCCACCCCGAGCACGCCGAGCGCCGCGAGGCGATCGCGGCCCACGAGGGAGCGTTCGAGCGGCGCCCGCTCACCTACAAGGAGCTGGCCGCCCGCGCGGCCGCGCACAAGGACGCCACCCGTGCCGCGGCCGAGGCGAGCCGCGAACGGCGCACCGCCGGCACCGGCGACGCCGCGAAGGACCGCTCGTGAAGACCACCGCGGCCGTCGTGCACGAGGCGGGCAAGCCGCTCGAGATCGAGGAGCTCGACCTGGAAGGCCCCGGGGAGGGCGAGGTCCTCGTCCGGTTCACCCACGCCGGGCTCTGCCACTCCGACCTGCACGTCATGCAGGGCGAGATCGCGGGCTGGTTGCCGATGGTGCTCGGCCACGAGGGCGCGGGCGTCGTCGAGGACGTCGGGCCGGGCGTGACGCGGGTGGCCCCCGGCGACCACGTGGTCTGCTCCTTCGTCCCCAGCTGCGGCTCCTGCCACTGGTGCGCCACCGGGCAGCAGGCCATCTGCGACTGGGGCGCGGGCACGATGCGCGGCTGCCTGCCCGGGGACCGCTGGCCGCTGTCCGGGTCCGCCGGGCGCTACGGCGCGATGTGCATGCTCGGCACGTTCAGCCGGTACGGCGTGATCCACCAGTACTCGGCGGTGAAGGTCGACCCCGACGTGCCGCTGGAGGTCGCCGCGCTCGTCAGCTGCGGCGTGCCGACCGGGTGGGGCTCGGCGGTCAACGCCGCGGACGTGCGACCGGGCCAGACGGTCGTCGTCTACGGCGTCGGCGGCATCGGGATCAACGCCGTGCAGGGCGCCCGGCTCGCGGGCGCCCGGCACGTCGTCGCCGTGGACCCCGTGCGGCTCAAGCGGGAGACCGCGCTCGCCCTCGGCGCGACGCACGCCACCGCCGACGCGGAGCAGGCCCACGCCATCGTCCAGGAGCTCACGCTGGGCGTCGGCGCGGACAAGGCGATCGTCGCGGTCGGGCGGACCGGGTCCGAGGTGGTCGACCGCGCCTTCGCGATCATCGGCAAGGCGGGCACCCTGGTGCTCACCTCGATGGGCGGCGGGTTCCGCGACCGGACGATCCAGCTGCCCGCCCAGGTCGCGACCCTGTGGAAGAAGACCATCAAGGGCAGCCTCTTCGGCGACTGCAACCCGACGACCGACATCCCGCGCCTGCTCGCGCTGTACCGGTCCGGCGAGCTGGCGCTCGACGAGCTGATCACCCGCCGGTACCGGCTGGACGAGGTCAACGAGGGCTACGACGACCTGCTCGACGGCGCGAACGTGCGCGGGATCATCGTTCACGACCACGGCTGAGCGTGGTCACTACGCTGACGGGCGTCGGCCGAGGAGAGGGCGTGGTGGGACGTGACCGAGGTGGAGCCGGAGTCCGGTGGCATCCCGGCCGCCGCTGACCTCGCGATCGATCCGGCCAAGCGGCTGACGCCGCAGGTCGCGCTCCGGATCCGAGAGATGATCATGAGTGGCGAGGCGCCCGGGAACTCGCCGCTGCGCACCGAACACCTCGCCGCGCGCTTCGGCGTGAGCGCCACCCCGGTGCGCGAGGCGCTGATGTCGCTGTCCGGCGAGGGGCTCGTCGAGCTGCGGCCGGGCCGTGGCTTCCGCGTCGTGCAGATGAGCCGCCAGGATTTCATCGACATCTACGACGCCCAGGCCTACTTCGCCGGGGAGCTGGCCGGGCGGGCCGCGCTGCACCTCACCGACGAGGAGGTCGAGCAGCTCTACGCGATGCAGGCGCAGATCATCGAGGCGATCGAGCGGGGCGACAAGGCCGCCGAGCGCATCGAGTGGGAGCTGCACACGCTGATCAACCGGGCCGCGCGGGCGAACAAGCTGCGCTGGCTGCTGCGCCTCACGATCCGCCACGCGCCGTTCCGGGCCTGGTCCTCGGTGACCGGGTGGGCGCAGGCCGCGCCCGAGGACCACCTGCCGCTGCTGCGGGCGATGCGCAACCGCAACCCGCGCACCGCGCGCGACGCGATGACCGCGCACATCCGCAACGTCGGCGAGCTGCTCGCCGACCACCTCACCGAGCGCGGGATCCTCGTCGACGATCCCGTCGAGACGAGCGAGATCCGCACCCATCTCGAGGGGATCGCTGGCCTCGGCGGCAGGCGCCGGACCACGGGCAACGGCTCGAGCGCCCCCGCCTGAGCGTCACCGTGCCGCGGAACCACCGGCCGGTGCGGGCGCGAGCACGTCGTCGGGGATCCGCAGGCGGGCGATGACCGCCCTGTGGTCGCTGCCGGAGATCTCCCGCACCGCGAAGCCCTCGGCCACGATCGGCTCGGTGGCGAGCACGTGGTCGATCTGCAGACCCAGCCAGGGCGGCAGCCACGCCGGCCACGTCGGGGTGAGGCCGGTGCCGCGCTGGGCCGCCGCGTCCCCGCACCCCGCCGTGGCCTGCCGGAACACCGAGTGGTCGAACGTCGCGTTGAAGTCCCCGGCGACGATCGCCGGGCGGGCTCCTGCGCACCACTGCGCCACCAGGCCCACGTCCGACCGCCACTGCGGCACGTCGCCGCGCCGCGGCGCGATGGAGTGGAACGCGACGAACCGCAGCGCGCCCAGCCCGCCGCCCTCCAACTCGACCCGCGGGAACGGGGTGGCGACGTGGGTGCGCGCGCGCACGTCGCCGAGGTGCTCGGCGACGACGGCTGTGACGCCGCCCAGGTCGCCGTCGGGCTCGCCGATCGCCGTGACCAGGTGGTAGCCGAGCGGCTCGACCAGCGGGGCCAGCTCCGCCCGATACCGCGCACCCGCCTCCACGAGCGACACGAGGTCAGGGCGCTCGTCGCGGATCAGGGCCGCCACCTCGGCCACGTCCGCCTCGCCGCCGTAGGCGTTGAACGTGGCCACGCTCAACGTGCGCCCGCCCGCCGGGACCGGCGTCGCGACCGCGCGCGGGGCCACCATCAACCCCGCGGCCAGCAGCACGACGGCCACCCCGCACGCCGCGGCGACGGCGCCGCGCACCCACCGCCCGAGCACCAGCAGCACCGCCACGAGGGCGGCGAGCCCGGCGAGCAGGTACGGGCGGAAGGAGACCAGCTGCGCGAGCGGCGTGGCCACGTCGAGCCCGAACAGGTCGGGCAGGGCGAGCACGGCCACGGCCGCCACGAACGGCAGCGCGAGCCAGCGGGATCCCAGCCGCCGATGCGGCCGCTCGTGCGTCACGACCCGATCTTGCCCGGGCCACCTGAGTACAGGCTGAGGCGCTCAGGTCGCGGTGGCGGCCCGGTGGGTCTCGGTGAGCTCCCGGTAGATCGCCGCGTTCGCGCGGTTCTGTTCGACCTCGGCGTCGGACAGCTCGCGGCGGACCTTGCCCGGCACGCCGGCGACCAGGGATCGCGGCGGGATCACCGCGCCCGCCGGGACCAGCGCGTTCGCCGCCACCAGCGACCCCGCGCCGATGACGGCGCCGTTCAGCACGGTGGCGTTCATGCCGATCAGGCAGCCGTCCTCCACCGTGCAGCCGTGCAGCACCGCGCAATGGCCGACGCTCACGTCCTCGCCGAGCCGGGCCGGGAAGCCCGGGTCGGCGTGCAGCACGGCGCCGTCCTGGATGTTGCTGCCCGCCCCGACCGTCACCGACTCCAGGTCGGCGCGCAGGACGGCGCTGTAGAAGATGCCGACCCGCGCCCCGACGGTGACGTCGCCGACGACGGTCGCGGAGTCGGCCACCCACGCGGACGGGTCGACCCGGGGCGTGCGGTTGCCGAGGGAGATCACGCGCATCCCCGAATGATCCACCAACGCCCGGCGCCGTGTGAGGATGAACATCTGTTCATTCAAAAATGGGGTGCCGTGCCGAGGAGCAGCGCGCAGTACGAGGCCATGCGCACCGCGACCGTGGAGAAGGTGCACGCCGCGGCCATCACCCTCTTCGCCCGCCGCGGGTTCGCCGCCACGACCATGCGCGACATCGCCCGCGAGGCGGGCATCAGCACCGGCCTGATCTACCGCCACTACGCGTCGAAGGACGACCTGTTCTCCGCGCTGGCGGACCAGGCCACCGCCGGTCTGCGCCGGGTCGCCGAGCGGTTCGCGGGCGAGGGATCGCCCGCGGAGCTCCTCGGCGCGTTCGCGCACGAGTTCCTCGACGGCATCGACCGCGTGCGCGGGTACGCCGGGTTCGTCCTGATCATGAACCAGGCGCTCGTGTCGCGGCTCGCGTCGGCGCCGGTGGAGGCGCTCGTCGAGCAGCACCTCGCGCTGGTCGACGCCACCGTCGCGCTGATCCGGCGCGGGCAGCGGGCGGGCGAGTTCCGCGCGGGCCCGGCCGCGGAGCTCGCGACGTGCTGGTTCGCCGCGGTGAGCGGGCTTGCGACGATGAGGGCCGCCCTCGGCGACCGGTTCGTCGCGCCCCACCCCGCGACGCTCACCGGGATCCTCACGAGGAGCACGAAGTGATCGAGATCATCCCCGCGCGGGAGAGCGACCGGCGCCGGATCACCGAGGTGTTCGTCGACGCCTTCGGGCCCGACTTCGCCTACTTCTCCCGCGACCCCCGCACGCTGGCCGACGCCTTCGAGCACATGCTGGTGCCCGACGTGTCCCACCTCGCCCTGCTCGACGGCGAGCCGGCCGGCATCGCCGCCTGCACCGACGGCACGCGGCCGAGCGCGGTGCCGCAGGCGCGGCACCTGCGGCGCCACCTCGGGCTGGTGAAGGGCACCATCGCCGCGGTCGGGCTGGGGCGGGAGTTCTCGCGCGGCGTGCCCGGCGCCACCGACGGGACGGCGTCGATCGAGTTCGTCGGCACCGCCTCCCGGTTCCGCGGCCGGGGCGTGGCCACCGCGCTCATCGAGCACTTCCTCGATCTCGCAGTACTCCGAGTACCTCCTGGAGTCCGTCGCCGACGTCAACACCGCCGCGCTTTCCCTCTACCGCAAGCTCGGGTTCGTCGAGTACCGGCGGGTGCTCGCCGAGCACACCCGGCGGACCGGGATCAACGCCTACGTCTCGCTCAAGCTCACCCAGGGCTGAGGGACGGTTCCTACGCGTCGGCGAGCGCACGCAGCGGCGCTTCCACCGCGTCGGCCACGAAGCGCAGGAAACCGCCCGCGGTGCCGCCGTCGCACACGCGGTGGTCGAACACCAACGACAGCTGCGCGATCCGCCGCGGCACGACCTCGCCGTCGACGACCCACGGGCGCGGGTGGATCCGGCCGATGCCCAGGATCGCCGCCTCCGGGTGGTTGATGATCGCCGCGCTGCCGTCCACGCCGTACCCGCCGTAGTTGTTCAGCGTGAACGAGCCGGAGGACAGCTCGGTCGCGGTCGCCGTGCCCTCGCGGGTGGCGGCGGTGAGCCGGCGGATCTCGGCGTCCAGCGCCCGGATGCTCAGCCGGTCGGCGCCGCGGACCGCCGGGACGAGGAGCCCGCGGTCGGTCTGGGCCGCGATCCCGAGGTTGACCCCGTCGAGGTGGACCACCTCCTCCCGCTCGACGTCCACCCGGGAGTTCAGCGCCGGGAACTCGCGGAGCCCGGCCACGACGAACCGCGCGAGCAGGGCCAGCAGCGACGGCTTCCAGTCGTCGCGGCGCATGTCCTCGCGCAGCGCGAGCAGCGCGGTGGCGTCGACGTCGACCCAGGTGGTGGCCTCGGGGATCTCCGCGCGGCTGCGGGTGAGGGTGCGGGCGATCTGGCCGCGCACGCCGGTGAGCGGCACCCGGGTGCGCACGGGCAGGCCGGTGCGGCCGTCGACGGCCGGTGCGTCCTGCGTCCGCCGGGTCTCCGGCGCCCGGCGGGCGGCGATCGCCCGCTCGACGTCGGCGCGGGTGATGAGCCCGTCGCGCCCGGTGCCGACGAGGGTGGCCGGGTCGATGCCCGCCCGGCGGGCCATCTGCCGCACGATCGGGGACACGATCTTGGGGCGCTCGGCGGCGGCCTGCGCCGGCCTGCGCGGCCGCCGCCTGCGGGGCGGTTCGCTGGTGCCGTAGCCGACGAGCACGTTGCCCGAGCCGGTGCGCTCCTCCTCCTGCTGCGCCACCGTGATCAGCGGTGCCCCGACCTTGATCGTCTGTCCCTCCGCGCCGTGCAGCTCCGCGACGATCCCGGCGTAGGGGGAGGGCACCTCGAGCGTCGCCTTCGCGGTCTCGACCTCCGCCACCGGGGCGTCGACGGCGACCTGGTCGCCGGGCTGCACCAGCCACTTCACCAGCTCGGCCTCGGTGAGCCCCTCCCCGAGGTCGGGGAGGGTGAAGACCATGCCGCTCACGCGTCCTCCCACTGCAGGTCGTCGACGGCGTCGAGGACCCGGTCCACCCCGGGCAGGTGGTGCTGCTCCAGCCGCGGCGGGGGATAGGGCACGTCGAACCCGGTGACCCGGCGGACCGGCGCCTCCAGGTGGTGGAAGCAGCGCTCGGACACCCGCGCCGCGATCTCGGACGCGACGGAGGCGAAGCCCGGCGCCTCGGCGACGACCACCGCGCGGCCGGTCCGCCGCACCGACGCGGTGACGGTCTCGTCGTCGAACGGGACGATCGAGCGGAGGTCGACGACGGCGAGGTCGCGGCCCTCGGCGGCGGCCTGCTCGGCGGCCGCGAGCGCCACCGGCACCGACGGGCCGTACGCGATCAGCGTGGCGTCGGCGCCCTCCCGGCGGACCACCGCCTCCCCGATCGGCGGCACGGGCCCGGGTTCGAGCTCCTCGCGCGTGAAGTACTGGCGCTTCGGCTCGAGGAACACCACCGGGTCGGGGTGCTCGATCGCGGCCCGCAGCAGCCCGTACGCGTCGGTGTTGGTGGCCGGGGTGACGACGAGCAGGCCCGCCGTGTGCGCGTAGTAGGCCTCCGAGCTGTCGCTGTGGTGCTCGACGCCGCCGATCCCGCCGCCGTACGGGATGCGGATGACCATCGGCAGCCGCACCCGGCCGCGCGTCCGGTTCCCGATCTTGGCGACGTGGCTCGCGATCTGCTCGAAGGCCGGGTAGGCGAACGCGTCGAACTGCAGCTCGACGACCGGCCGCATCCCGTTCATCGCCATGCCGACGGCCATGCCCACGATGCCCGACTCGGCGAGCGGCGTGTCGAAGCAGCGCCCTTCGCCGAACGTCTCGGCCAGCCCGTCGGTGACCCGGAAGACGCCGCCCAGCGGGCCGACGTCCTCGCCGAAGACCACCACCGAGTCGTCGGCGGCCATCGCATCGTGCAGCGCCCGGTTGAGCGCCTGGATCATCGTCGGCTTCTCGCTCATGACCCGACCCCGCTCAGCTCGGCCGCGAGCTGCGCCGCCTGTTCGCGCAGCTGCGGCGTCGGCGTGGAGTAGACGTGGGCGAACAGCTCCGCGGGGTCGGGGGCGCTGTCGCGGCCCATCCGCTCGCGCAGCCGGGCGGCCATCTCCTCGGCGGCTGCGGTGATCTCGGCCTCCCGCTCCGGCGTGAGCACACCGGTGGTGGTGAGGTGCGCGCGCAGCCGCAGCAGCGGGTCGCGCGGGCGCCACTGCTCGACCTCCGCCTCGTCGCGGTAGCGGCTGGGGTCGTCGGCGTTGGTGTGCGCCTGGATCCGGTAGGTGTCGGCCTCCACCAGCGTGGGCCCCTCGCCGCGGCGGGCCCGGGCGACGGCCTCGGTGAGCACCACGGTGAGCGCCGCGAGGTCGTTGCCGTCCACCCGCACCGCGGGCACGCCGTAGCCGGTGCCCTTCGCCGCGAGCGACTCCGCCGCCGTCTGCCGCGTGAGCGGCACCGAGATGGCGTACTTGTTGTTCTGCACGAGGAACACCACGGGGGAGGCGAAGACCGCGGCGAAGTTGAGGGCCTCGTGGAAGTCGCCCTCGCTCGTCGCGCCGTCGCCGCAGAGTGCCATCACCACCGTGTCCTCGCCCTTGAGCCGGGCCGCGTGCCCCACCCCGACGGCGTGCGGCAGCTGCGTGGCGAGCGGCGTGGCCTGCGGGGCGACTCGGGTGGCGATCGGGTCGTAGCCGCAGTGCCAGTCGCCGCGCAGCAGCACGAGCACCTCGGCCGGGTCCACGCCGCGGGCCGCGATCGCCGCCGCGTCGCGGTAGGTGGGGAAGAGCCAGTCGGTCTCGGCCAGCACCGCGGCCGCGGCCACCTGGCACGCCTCCTGCCCGTGCGACGACGGGTACACCGCGAGCCGACCCTGCCGGACGAGCGCGCTCGCCTGGTCGTTCAGCCTGCGGGCGAGCACGAGCCGCCGGTACCCGTCGAGGAGGACCTCCGGGGCGGGTAGCGGCGGGTCGTCGGTGACGACCGCGCCCGTTTCGTCGATCAGCCGCACCAGCTGGGCCATCGCCCGCACCTCCTCGTGAACATTTGGATCGGAGTGTCCGGCGGATCGACTACAGATCACCAGTTGAGAGGAGGAGATCGAGACGAGTTGCTGCTAGGGTGGGCTTCTCCGGGCCGATCGTTCAGGATCGGCCCTCCTGGAGGGGGATGGCGAGACAGGTGGCCGTGCAGCTCGACGACATCGACCGGCGCATCATCGACGCGCTGCGCCGCGACGGCAGGCTGTCGGTGCGCGCTCTCGCCGAGCAGGTCCGCATCTCCCGCGCGAACGCCTACACCCGCCTCGAGCGGCTGACCTCCTCCGGCGCGATCACCGGTTTCACCGCCACCGTCGACCCGGCCGCGATCGGCCTCGGCACCTCCGCGTACGTGACCCTCACCGTGCGGCAGAACTCGTGGCGCGAGCTCAAGGCGCGCCTGCAGGCCATCCCGGAGGTGCACCACATGGCACTGGTGGGCGGCGAGTTCGACGTGATCCTGCTGGTCCGCGCCGCCGACAACGCCGCACTGCGCGACGTCGTGCTCAACCAGCTGCAGGCCATCCCCGAGGTCATCGCCACCCGCACGTCGCTGGTCTTCGAGGACGTCGAGAACATCGCGCCCCGCTGAGGGGGGCTTCGGGGCCCGCCGGTTCCGCGGAACCGGCAAGGAGAACCGCCTCGTGGTGGCGCCGCGACACATCCGGGCAGGCGCGCGGGCCTGCCCGGCGAAAGCCTGCCCGAAACGGGGCCGCAGGGGCTTGCCGGGCAAGGGACGCCTGACGCCCTCGACCTGTGAGAAGCCGCCTCGCACGATCGCGGCGCCGCCAGGAGGCCGCCCTGAACCCAGGCACGCGGAGAAGCCGCGAGCAGGTTCCGCGCGACCTGGGAGTGAGGCAGCCTCAGGCCACCGTGCGCCGACCACCAGCGGACCGTGCGCGCCCGCCCCCAGCCTGGCCGCATGACCACTCACAAGAACCCGGTGACGTTGATCGGCCTCGGCCCGATGGGCCAGGCGATGGCGCGCGAGTTCCTCGCCGCCGGCCACCCGACGACGGTGTGGAACCGCACCCCCGGCCGCGCGGACGCGCTCGTCGCGGCGGGGGCCGTGCGGGCGGAGACGCCCGCGGAGGCGGTGGCGGCGAGCGAACTGGTGATCCTCTCCCTCACCGACTACCAGGCGATGTACGACATCCTCGGCCGCGCGGAGGAGGCGCTCACCGGCCGGGTCGTCGCCAACCTGAGCTCCGACAGCCCGCAGCGGACCCGCGAGGCCGCGGAGTGGCTGGCCGAGCGCGGTGCTCAGCTGCTCGCGGGCGGGGTGATGGTGCCCGCGCCGATGGTGGGGGAGGAGGGCGCGTACGTCTTCTACAGCGGGCCACGCGCGGTGTTCGAGGCGCACGAGTCCACGCTCGCGGTGATCGGGCGGCCGGACTACCGGGGTGAGGACCCCGCGCTGGCCCAGCTCTACTACCAGGCCCTGCTCGCGGTGTTCCTCACCGTGCTGGCCGGTGAGCTGCAGGGGACCGCGCTGGTCGGGTCGGCCGGTGTGACGGCGAAGGAGTTCGCGCCCTACATGCGGGAGACCATCGACCTGGCCGCGCAGTTCGTCGACGAGACCGCCCAGCACGTCGACGACCGCTCGTACCCGGGCGACCTCAGCACGGCCACGATGATGGGGGCGACGGCCGACCACATCGTCGCCGCCAGCACGGCCGCGGGCCTGGACACGGTGCTGCCGGAGGCGGTGAAGTCGCTCTACGACCGCGCCATCGCCGCCGGGCACGGCAAGGACAACTGGACGAGCCTGTACGAGGTGGTCGCGAGGCGCGTGGGGTGACCCGCGCGGGGCCGGCTCGGGCGGGTGGGCGACCCGGCCGGGCCGGCTCCTACAGTCGGACGCGTGATCGAGAAAGGCGCGCGGGCGGCGCGCACGATCGTGGAGCACCCTGCGTTCCAGCCGACGGTGATGGCCGTCATCATCGCCAACGCGGTGACGCTCGGGCTGGAGACGTCCTCGGCGGTCATGGAGTCCGTCGGCGGGCTGCTCCACGCCGTCGACCGCATCACGTTGGCGATCTTCGTGATCGACATCGTGCTCCGGCTCGTGGCCTACGGGCGGCGGTTCTGGACCGACCCCTGGAACATCTTCGACTTCCTGATCGTCGCGGTGGCGCTCGTCCCGGCGTCCGGGCCGTTCTCGGTGCTGCGCGCGCTGCGCGTGCTGCGGGCGCTGCGGCTGATCTCCGTGGTGCCGAGCATGCGGCGGGTGGTCGGCGGGCTGCTGGCCGCGATACCCGGCATGGTGTCGATCGCCGCGCTCCTCACCCTGATCCTCTACGTGGCGGGCGTGCTGGGGACGAACCTGTTCGGGACGGTCGCGCCGGAGTGGTTCGGCGACCTCGGCACCACCCTCTTCACGCTCTTCCAGACCATGACGGGCGAGGGCTGGCCGGACGTGGCGAGGGAGGTCATGGCCGAGGTCCCGCTGGCCTGGATCTTCTTCGTCATCTACATCCTGATCAGCTCCTTCATGGTGCTGAACCTGTTCATCGCGGTCGTGGTGAGCGCGATGGAGAGCCAGGTCATGGCCGAGGTCAGGGCGCAGGAGGAGGAGCACGCGGCCGAGGAGCAGATCGCGAACCGGATGATCCTCGAGGAGATCAAACGGCTGCGCGCGGAGCTGGCCGAGCTCCGGGGGCAGCGGGCGGAGCCGTAGGGGGGCCGATGCGCGCGGACGAGCCGGTGCCGTACACGCTCATGGCGGGCGAGGGGGCGCCCGCCCGGGCCCCGGAGGGCGGGGCGATGTCGGTCAAGGCGGCCGCCGCCGACACCGCGGGTCTGTTCGGCCTGCTGGAGGGCGTCGACCAGGCGGGCTTCTCGACGATCGTGCACCGCCACGACGTCGCCGAGGCCTGGTACGTGCTGGACGGCGAGTACCGCTACTACGTCGACGGCCGCTGGTTCGACGTGGGGCCGGGCGGGTTCGTGTTCGTCCCCGCCGGGGTGGCGCACGGCCTGCGCTGCGTCTCGGCGGGGCGCAAGCTCACGCTGCTCGTCCCCGGCGGCCCGGAGGGCTTCTTCACCGACGTGCACGCGGTCACGGAGAGCGGCGGGCTCACGCCGGACGCGCTGCGCGACATCGGCGGCCGCTACGGCCTCGAGGCGCTGGGCCCGCTGCCCGCGGACCGACCCGACGCCGTTTGACGGGCCGGCCGGCGGGGCGGACCATGCTGGTCACGCACTTTCTCGACGAGGAGAAAGTCCATGATCGAGCTCGAGTCCGTCTCGAAGGTCTACCGCTCCGGTCCCGTCGAGCTGCGCGCGCTCGACCGCGTGGACCTCTCCATCGCGGAGGGCGAGTTCGTCGCGATCATGGGCGCGTCCGGGTCGGGCAAGACGACGCTCATGAACATCCTCGGGTGCATGGACCTGCCGACGTCCGGGGTCTACCGGCTCGACGGGACGGACGTCACGGCGCTCGGCGAGAACCAGCTCGCGCGGATCCGCAGCTCGCGGATCGGGTTCGTGTTCCAGTCGTTCAACCTGGTCCCGCGCACCGACGCGCTGTCCAACGTGGAGCTGCCGTTGATCTACGCGGGCGCCCACCAGCGCAGGCGCCGCGCCCGCGCCGCCCTGGAACGGGTCGGGCTCGCCGACCGGGCCCACCACCTGCCCAACCAGCTGTCGGGTGGCGAGCAGCAGCGCGTGGCGATCGCGCGCGCCCTCGTCACCGACCCGCGGGTGATCCTCGCCGACGAGCCGACCGGCAACCTCGACTCGGTCGCGACGGCCGAGGTGATGGACCTGTTCTGCGAGCTCAACCACGAGGGCCACACCATCGTGCTGATCACCCACGAGCGCAGCGTCGCCGCGCTGGCGCGGCGGGTGGTGAGGCTGCAGGACGGCCGGATCGTGAGCGACGAGCCCGCCAGCGGCGCGCTCGTCGGTTGACGCGCGGAGCGCGGGCTCCTGCTGCTCGACCGGTGGCCGGGTGGCGAGCGGTTCACGCCCCCCTGCGAGGGCGGGCGATCAGCACTGCGGGACCATCCTGACCATGAACAACCAGTCGCCGGGTCCGCGGGTACGACCGGCGACGGGCCGAGTCACCAGGGCGGCGGGATGACCACGATCGAGAACCGGTACCAGAACGAGATCTACACCGAGCTGGGCGTGCGCCCGGTGGTGAACGCCGCAGCCACCCTGACGAGGCTCGGCGGCTCCCTGGTGGCGCCGCCGGTGCTGCCGGCGATGGCCGCGGCCGCCCGCAACTTCGTCGACGTCGTCGAGCTCGGGCGCGCGGTCGGGCGGCGGCTCGCGGAGAAGACCCGCAACGAGGCGGCGTACGTCTCGAACGGCGCGGCCGCGCTGATCACGCTCGGGGTGATCGCCTGCATCGCCAGGTCGAAGGGCGGGCCGTTCGTGCTCCAGGACCTGCCCTACCTCGACAAGACCGGCGAGAAGACCGTGATCATGTTCCGCAGCCAGCGCAACCCGTACGACTACGCGGTGCGCCAGGTCGGCGTGCGGATCGTCGAGGTGGGGCCGGAGCCCGCCGAGCTGGAGGCGGCGATCGACAAGCGCACGGTGTGCGTGCTCTGGTTCGCGGGCGCCCACTTCGCGGCCGGAGCGCTGCCGATCGAGCAGGTGGTGGAGATCGCCCACAGGTCCGGGGTTCCGGTGCTGGTCGACGCGGCCGCCCAGATCCCGCCGGTGTCGTCGCTGTGGCACTTCACCACCGAGGTCGGCGCCGACGGGGCGATCTTCAGCGGGGGCAAGGGCCTGCGCGGCCCGCAGTCGACGGGCCTCATGGTCGGCAAGGAGTGGCTGATCGCGGCGGCCCGGGCGAACGGGGCTCCGTTCCACTCGCTCGGCCGCGGGATGAAGGTCGGCAAGGAGGAGATGCTCGGGCTGCTGGCCGCGGTCGAGTGGACCCTGGAGCAGAACGAGCCGGAGCTGATCGCCTCCTACGAGGCCACGGTCGAGAAGTGGATCGTCGGGCTGAGCGGGCTCGACGGGGTGACGGTCAGCCGCGGCTTCCCGAGCGAGGCGGGCCAGCCGCACGGGCGGGCGATCGTGGAGATCGGGCCGGAGTCGGGATGGAGCCGCGACGAGCTCATCGGGGCGCTGTGGCGCAACGACCCCGCGATCGCGGTCGCCCCCGACGGCCCCCGCGCCATCGCGCTGAACCCGCAGACCCTGGAGCCCGGTGAGGACGACCTGGTGCTCGCCGAGCTGCAGCGCCTGCTGCGGACCAGGAGCGGGAAGGCCGGGTAGCCGGGGCCCGTCCCGGTAACGGCAACGATCGTTGGTGGTGCCCCGCGGGCGGATGAAGCCTGTGGCGCATGAACGTCCGATCCGACGCGCGGGCGGTGGCCCGCGGACGGCTGCCCGTGGCGGTCCACCTGCTCGCGTTCAGCCTGTTCGCGATGGGGAGCGCGGAGTTCCTCGTCGCGGGCGTCCTGCCGGCGATCGCCGCCGACCTGCGCATCCCGCTCTCCGCCGCCGGGGCGATGATCTCGGCCTTCGCGGTCGGGGTGGTCGTCGGCGGGCCGGTGCTGGCCGTCGCGACCCTGCGCCGGCCGCGCCGGACCACGCTCGTGGCTGCGCAGGCCCTGTTCGCCGCGTCGGTGGCGGCCGGCCTGCTCGTCGACCACTACGGCGTCATCCTGGTCACCCGGTTCGTCGCCGGCCTCGCCTACGCCGGCTTCTGGGCCGCCGCCGCGGTCACCGCCGTCGGGCTCGTCACCCCCGAACGCGCGGCGCGCGCGTCCGGCGTGGTCGTGAGCGGCCTGAGCCTCGCCATGATCGCCGGTGGGCCGGCGAGCGCGCTGCTCAGCCACTTCACGGGGTGGCGCGGCGGGTTCTGGGCGGTGGTCGCGCTCACCGCGGTCGGAGCGGTGGCAACCCTCGCCGCGGTGCCCGAGACCAGGGCGGGCGCCGCGCCGGCGGTGCGGCGGGAGCTGCGTGCGGTGGCGCGCCCCCAGCTCTGGCTCGTCTACGCCGCGACGCTCACCAGCACCGCCGCCTACATGATCACCTACAACTACCTGGCGGCCTTCCTGACCGGAAGCACCGGCACCGCCGAGGTCTGGGTCCCCCCGATCCTCACGCTGTTCGGCGTCGGCGCGTTCGTCGGGCTGTCGGTCGGGGGCCGGGTCGCCGACCGGCGCCCGTTCCACGCGCTGCTGGCCGGCGCGGCCGGGATCGCGCTCACCTCGGCGGGCCTCGCGGTGTTCGCCGGGCAGGCCGTTGTCGTGGTCGCGCTCGTCGCGGTCCTCGGGATGGCGGGCTTCGTGTTGAACCCCGCCATCTACGGGCGGGTGTTCACGATCGCGTCCGCCGCCCCGACCCTCGCGGGCGCCACCGCGGTGTCGGCGTTCCAGCTCGGCATCAGCCTCGTCCCGCTGTTCGCAGCGCCCGCGCTCGCCGGCGGCGCCGGCGTCGGCGCCGTCCCGTGGATCGGCGCCGCGCTGGCGCTGGCCAGCGTCCCGGCCGTGCTCGCCGACCGGGCCCTGTCGGCTCAGAAGACCTCGTAGCCCGGCGTGAGGACGCAGGCCGGGTCGTGCTGCCGCTTGGCCGCGCCGAGCCCGGCGAACGCCGGCCCGAAGTGCTCCCGCCAGTCCGCGCGCGACATCGGCAGCGCGCTCGGCGGGTAGAGCGTGCCGCCCGCGGCGCGGACCCGCTCGTAGGCGGCGCGGTTGTCGGTGACGAGCCGGTCGGCGCCCTCGGCGGTGGCCGGGATGCGGACGAGGTCGACCGCGAAGCACAGCTCGCCGTCGGGCAGCCGCAGCAGCGGAGCCGTGATCGCCCCCCGGTCGACGGCGGACACCGTGACCTGGCCGAACGGCCCCGGGTCGGACGGCACCAGCCGGACCAGCTCGGCGGCGACGACGTCCTCGCCCCGCCCGTCGCCGACGAACGTGGAGAGCCACGGGTGCGGGAGCCGCCACTGCCCGTTCCCGCGCAGCGCCCGTTCGAGCTGGGCGAGCCGGTCGAGGTGGTCGAGCTGGGGCATCGGGACGACCTGCGCCCGTTCCCGCTCGTCGGGACAGGCCGGCGAGCACGTCGTCCACCGGGTCGCCGTCGGCGACGGCGACCAGCCGGAACGCCCACCCGCCCCCGGGGTCGGCGAGCACGGCCCCTGCACGGCGGCGAACCGGCCGTCACGGGCGAGGAGGCGCTGGTCGGCGAGCATCGTGGCGAGATCGGAGTAGCCGAGCAGGTGGCGGTGCACGTGGTCGGCGGCCGGGGCGAGGGCGAGTGTCGCCCGCGTGACGACGGCGACCTGCCCCAGGCCGGCGCGCACCGCGTCGAACAGCTCGGGGTGCTCGTACCGCGAGCAGGTGAGGATCTCGCCCCGGCCGGTGACCGCCTCCAGGACGAGGGCGGCTCGACGCGGGCCCGCGCCCGGCGCCCGAGGTCGCTCGGGTGCTGCAGCGGCTGGCCGCGACGGGCGGCACGGCGCGGATCGGTGAGCTCGCCCGCGAGGTCGGGTGGAGCCACAAGCACCTGATCACGAGGTTCACCCAGCAGGTCGGGCTGGCCCCGAAGGCGGTGGCCCGGCTGGTGCGCTTCGACCGCGTCCTGCGCGCGCTCGAGCGGCCGGGTGCCCCGGGGTGGGAGCGGATCGCGGCGGAGGCGGGGTATGCCGACCAACCCCACCTGGTGCGGGAGTTCCGCGCGTTCACCGGGCTCACGCCGACGGCGTTCCGCGCGCCGTCGGGCAGTTGCTCCGCGGCACGCGGCTGACCGGCGGATACCCGCGCGGCCACGTGGCCTGATTGCCTTGACCGGCCCTCTGACCAGCGCTACACCCGACGGACGACCTGTCGGGAGGCGACATGGGCGAGATCCCGCGGCGCCCGGATCCCGGCGCGGACGCGGTCGCGGAGGCGCGCTGGCGCCAGGCCCGCGCCCTCGGTCGGATGAGCGCCGCGTCGGGGATCGTGTTCGCCGCCCTGTTCGTGGTCGCGATGCTGCTCCTGCGGCAGGCGCCGAGGCTCGGTGACCCCGACGAGGCGTACGCGCGGTTCTACGCGGGTGGCGGCGAGGCGCTCGCGACGCTCGGGATCCACGTGGTGCCGTTCGTCGGGCTCGCCCTGCTGTGGCACCTCTCCGCGACGAGGGCGATGCTGCGCGCGGTGCCGCGGCGGTACTCGCCGGTGCAGACCTGGCTGCAGATGGCCTCGGGCCTGCTGTTCCTCTGCATGATGTTCGTCGGCTCGGCCGCCGTCGCCGCGGTGGCCCTGCTCAGCGTGTTCGATGTGACCCCGCTGCCGGCGCCGGACGTGGCGCGGGCGCTGGCAGCCGTCGGCTACGGGCTGATGTTCATCTTCGGCGTCCGCGTGGCCGGCATGTACATGATCACGACCACCGGCATGGCCGGCGCGGCGGGCCTCCTGCCGCGCTGGCTGGCCGTCGTCGGCTACCTGGCGGCGGCGTTCCTGCTGGTCACCACGACGTACCACCCGGTGGTGCTGCTGGTGTTCCCGGCGTGGGTGGTGGTCGTGAGCATCGCCCTGCTCCTTCGCGCAGGGGCGGCGCACAGTGCCATCTCGAGCGCCAACACGGACGGGAACTGACCCCATGACCACACCGATCGCCGTCGAGGACCTGCCCGGCCCGCCCGCCCGGCCCCTGATCGGCAACCTTCTCGACATCGACTCCGCCAGCCCGTTCCTCGCCCTGATGGAGCTGGCCGAACAGTACGGGCCGATCGTCCGGCTGATCGCCCCGTCCGGCCCGCGCGTGATCATCAGCGGGCCGGAGCTGGTGGACGAGGTGTGCGACGACACCCGCTTCGACAAGAAGGTCGCCGCGGGCGTCAGGGCCGTGCGCGAGAGCGGCGGCGGGGCGGGGCTGTTCACCGCCGACACCGACGATCCGCTCTGGCACCGGGCCCACAACATCCTGCTCGCGCCGTTCAGCCTGCAGTCGATGCAGGACTACATGCCGATGATGCTCGACATCGCCGAGCAGCTGATGGCCAAGTGGGAGCGGCTGAACCCGGACGAGGACGTCGACGTCCCGGGCGACATGACCCGGCTGACGCTCGACACGATCGCGCTCTGCGGGTTCGGCTACCGGTTCAACTCCTTCTACCGCGACACCCCGCACCCGTTCGTCTCGGCGATGGTGCGCACGCTCGAGGAGTCGCAGCGCCGGGCCGCCGAGCTGCCGATCCAGACCCGGCTGAGGATCCGCGCGCAGCGGCAGCTGGCGGAGGACCAGGCGTTCATGGCCGACCTGGTCGACAAGCTGATCGCGGAGCGCCGCGCGCAGGGCGAGTCGGCCGAGACCCGCGACCTGCTCGGCCGGATGCTCTCCGGCGTCGACCCGGCGACGGGGGAGCGCCTGCCGGACGACAACATCCGCGCCCAGTGCATCACCTTCCTGGTGGCGGGCCACGAGACGACCAGCGGGCTGCTGTCGTTCGCGCTCTACCACCTGCTCCACCACCCCGAGGTCGTCGAGCGGGCGCGGGCCGAGGTCGACGAGGTCCTCGGCGGCACGCTGCGGCCGACGTTCGAGCAGGTGCACCGGCTGCGCTACGTGTCGCAGATCCTCAACGAGACCCTGCGGCTGTGGCCGACCGCCCCCGCGTTCACCCGCGCGCCGCGGGAGGACACGGTGATCGGCGGGCGCTACGCGATCCCGGCCGGCACGCCGATCACGACGATCATCCCGGTGCTGCACCGGGCGCGGAGCGTGTGGGGCGACGACGCCGAGGAGTTCAACCCCGACCACGTGGCACCGGAGCGGCTCGCGGCGCTGGGCCCCAACGTGTTCAAGCCGTTCGGCACCGGACAGCGGGCGTGCATCGGCCGCCAGTTCGCCCTGCAGGAGGCCGTCCTGGTGCTGGGCATGCTGCTGCAGCGGTTCGAGTTCGCCGACCCCCACCACTACCAGCTGAAGATCAAGACCACGCTGACGATCAAGCCGGACGACTTCCACATCCAGGTGCGGCCCCGGTCGGATCGCCCGATCGACCACCCCGCGGAGGCGCCGACCGGCCGGCGGGTCACCGCACCCGCCGCCACCGAGGCCCCCGCGGTGCTCGCCGTCGACCGGCACGACACCCCGCTGTACGTGCTGTACGGCTCCAACCTCGGCACGGCCGAGGGCATCGCCACGAAGCTCGGCCGGGAGGGCACCGAGCGCGGCTTCGCGGTGACCGTCGGCGCCCTGGACGACCACGTCTCCGGGCTGCCCACCGACGGCGCGACGATCGTGGTCTGCGCCTCGTACAACGGGCTGCCCCCCGAGAACGCCGCGCGCTTCTGCGCCTGGCTGCAGGACCCGGCGCGGGAGCCGGACGCCTGCGCGGGCGTGCGCTACACGGTCTTCGGCTGCGGCAACAGCGAGTGGGCCACCACCTACCAGGCGGTGCCGACCGCGGTGGACGGCCGGCTGGAGGCGCTCGGCGCGCAGCGGGTGCACCCGCGGGGCGAGGGCGACGCCCGCTCCGACTTCGACGCCGCCTACCGGGGCTGGCACGGCGGGCTGTGGGCCGACCTGGCGCGGGCGTTCTCGCTGCCCGACGCCGTAGCGGCCCCGGTGTCGGCCGGGCCGCGGCTCACCGTCTCGCTGGTCAACCGGCAGCTCACCAACCCGGTGATCATGTCCTACCGGGCGCAGCCGTCCGTGGTGCGGGCCAACCGCGAGCTCGCCGGGCTCACCGCGCCCCGGTCCACCCGGCACATCGACGTCGCCCTGCCGGAGGGCACGACCTACCGCACCGGCGACCACCTCGGCGTGCTGCCGCGCAACAGCATCGACCTCATCCAGCGCGTGATGCGCCGGTTCACCCTCGACGCCGGGATGTACGTGACGATCATCCCGAACAGCGGCTCGCACACCCACCTGCCGATCGAGGAGCCCGCCCCGCTGCTCGGCGTGCTCGGCAGCTGCGTCGAGCTGCAGGACGTTGCGTCCCGCTCGGACATCGAGACGATGGCGCGCCACACCGAGGACCCGGCCCAGCGCGCCGAGCTGCTCGCCCTCGTCGGCGACGACGAGGAGAGCACTCGCAGGTACCGGGAGCAGGTGTTCCACCCGTACCGCTCGCAGCTCGACCTGCTGGAGCAGTACCCGTCCTGCGCACTGCCGTTCGAGGCCTTCCTCGACATGCTGCCGCCGCTGCGGCCCCGGTACTACTCGATCTCGTCCTCGCCGCTGGTGGACGACCGGGTCTGCAGCATCACCACCGGCGTGCTGCGCGCGCCTGCGCGCGGGGGCGGCGGCGAGTTCCGCGGCATCTGCTCGAACCACCTCGCCTCGCTCGCGCCGAACAGCACGGTGTTCACGTTCGTCCGGGAGCCCACGATCCCGTTCCGGCCACCGGAACCGGCCGTCCCGATGATCATGGTGGGGGCGGGCACGGGGCTCGCGCCGTTCCGGGGGTTCCTCCAGGACCGCGCCGCCACGGCCGAGCAGGGCACCGCGGTGGCGCCCTCGATGCTGTTCTTCGGCTGCCGCGACCCGCAGCACGACCAGCTCTACGCCGACGAGCTGCGCGAGCTGGCCAAGCTCGCGGGGACGACGGTGCGCACCGTGTTCTCCACCCGCCCCGAGGACGGGCGCAAGTACGTGCAGCACGAGATGCTGCACCGCCACGACGAGGTCTGGGACCTCGTCGAGCGCGGCGCCGCGATCTTCGTGTGCGGCAACGCCAACACCATGGCGCCGGGCGTGCGGGCCGCGCTCGCGGACATCTACCGGCAGCACACGGGCGCCACGTCCGCGCAGGCCCAGGACTGGCTCGTCGACATGCGCGCCCGGGACCGGTTCCTGGAGGACATCTGGGGAGGCTGATCCACCGGCGCCCGGGCCGCGGCGTCGTTTGACCCCCGTCACAGCCCTACCCTGGTCAGACGTGACTGTGGTGTGAACGGCGTCCTGGACGCCTTCATCGTGATCGGGGTCGTGGTCGCGGTCGGCTACGTGGTCGGCCGGACCGGGGTGCTGGGGCCCGCGGCGACCCAGGTGCTCTCGCGGGCGGCGTTCTTCGTCGCCTCGCCCGCGTTGCTGTTCAGCACGCTCGCCCGCACGGACGTGACGGCGGTGTTCTCCGCCGGCCTCGTCGTCACGGCGGTGACGAGCGTGCTGGCGTGCCTGCTGTACCTCCCCGTCGGGCTGCTGCTGCGCAGGCCGGCGGGCGAGACGGTGGTGGGCGCGATGGCGAGCGGATACGTCAACGCGGGCAACCTCGGGCTGCCCGTCGCCACCTACGCGCTGGGCAACGTCACCGAGGTCGTCCCGGTGCTGGTGTTCCAGCTGGCGGTGCTCACCCCGTTCTTCACCACGGTGCTCGGGGTGCTCTCGGAGCGGGTCGACGGCGCCCGCACGCCGCGCTGGCGGCTGGTGACCGCGCCGCTGCGCAACCCGATCGCCCTGGCCACCGCCGCGGGCCTCGCGGCGTCGGCCACCGGGGTGCTCCCGCCGGAGCCGGTGCTCGCCCCGATCGAGCTGATCTCCGACCTCGCGGTGCCCGGCATGCTGCTCGCGTTCGGGATCTCGCTGTGCGGGGCGAAGCGGCCGGGCGCGGGGGAGACCGCGCCGCTGCTGGCGACGGTGCTGCTGCTCAAGTGCGTCGTGCACCCGGTGCTGGCGCTGCTGGTCGGCCTCCTGCTCGGGCTCGAGGGCCACGCGCTGCTCGCCGTGGTCGTCTGCGCCGCGCTGCCGACGGCGCAGAACGTGTTCGCCTACGCCGTGCGGTTCGAGCAGGGCGTCGTGCTCGGGCGGGACGCCGCCCTGAGCACGACGCTCGCCAGCGTGCCGGTGCTGTTCGGCATCGTCGCGGTGCTCACCTGAGCCGGCGCCGGTCAGAAGATCCACTTCGTCGCGCCGTGCGGCTCGACGAAGGCCACGCCCACCGCCGTGCGGATCGTGAACCGGTGCAGGTGCCACGGCGGCGGCCCGGCGCTCGGCGCGCAGAACGGGGCGGTGAACCCGCCCTCCCCGTCGGGCTCGGCGGGCCAGCCCCCGGCCGCGTAGACCGCGGCGACCCGCTCGAGCACCGCGGCGTCGGTGACGCGGTGCGCCTCGCCCTCCAGCACCAGGTCGATGCCCGGCAGCCGCACGGAGATCGAGCAGGCCGGGTTGGCGGCCAGGTCGCGCGACTTGCGCGTGCCCGGCCCGCTCACGAAGTAGATCCCGCCGTCGTGCCAGGCCGGGCCGATGCCGGCGGCGTGCGGGCGGCCGTCCGGCCCCGCGGTGCCGAGGAAGACGGGTGTCTCCACCTTGGTGAAGGCCTCGGGCATGAGGTCGCGGGGCCGGCGCCACGGCAGCGGCCCGTGGCCGTAGCTGTCGAGGTTGGTGACGGCGGTGGGCTCCTGTGCGGTCATGGAGTCCTGACCCGGGCCGCGCCCGGAACTCATCGCCGGGCCCTGTGATCAGTTCTGGGCGATCGAGGAGAAGGTGACCCGCCCGCCGTCGTCGGCGCCGGTCGCGGACTCGGCCTGCTGGTAGTCGCCGACCTGGAACCGCACCGGCTCCCCGCGGAACGCGTCGGGCACCTCGGCGGTGGCCTCCCGGGTGGTGCCGCCGTGGCTCGCGGTGAACGTCATGGAGCCGTCGCCGTTGTCGGTGAGCGCGACGTCGAAGCGCTCGCCGAGCGGCACCCCGGACAGCAGCGGGAACGTCTGCTTCGCATCGCCCTTCTGCTCCTTCTTGACCTCGACCTCGAGCGAGCCGGCGGTGTAGCGGAGCATCACGTACGGCACCGACTTGATCTCGCCCGCGCCGTGGATCTGCCCGAGGATGATCTCCTCGGAGTCCGACGGCACCTGGGACACGGCGAGGGAGGCGGTGAGGCTGCGCCGCTCCTCGCCCGCGGAGAACTCCTCGAGGCTGATCAGCTCCGTGCGGGGGCTCTTGGCGTTCTTCGTGGTCGCCCCCGCCGCGGGCGCCCAGAACGTGAGGCTGCCGTCGGGGCCGGCGGTCAGCCACGGTTCGGTGACGGCGGCGGGCTCGACCTCCTCGGCGTCGCCGTCCTCGCCGGCCACGGGGAGCGTGAGCTTCCAGCTCCGCAGGTCGATCGCGGTCGCGGTGGCCTGCGGCGCGGGCCGCAGCACGGCCAGGACGAGCCACACCAGGCCACCGGCGAGGGCGATCACACCCGCGCCGACGGCCAGTGCGCGGCGGTTCACCGTGCGGTGATCTGTTCGAATGGCCATCCGCGCGACGGTAGGTGGAGGGAACCATGAATGCGCTGAGAGACGGGCTGAAGGACACGGTCTGCCTGGTCACCGGGGCCGGCAGCGGGATCGGGGCGGCCACCGCCGTCGCGCTGGCCGCCGAGGGCGCGGTGACCGTGCTCGTGGGGCGGCGTCGCGAACCGTTGGAGGAGGTCGCGGCGACGATCGCGGCCGCGGGCGGCACCGCGCACGTCGAGCCCGCGTCGGTCGACGACCCGGCGCAGGTGGCCGCGCTCGTCGACGGGGTGCGTGAGCGCGTCGGACCGGTCGACGTGCTGGTCAACGTGGCCGGGGTGGCGTCGAAGGTGCGCAACGCCCAGTGGCTGTCCGACGAGGAGTGGGACCACGTCGTGCGGGTCAACCTGACCGGGGTGTTCGCGCTGACCAGGGCGGTGCTGCCGGACATGCTCGCGCGCGGCGCCGGCACCGTGATCACCGTGTCGTCGGTGGCGGCGATCCGACCCGGCCTGCTCAGCGGCCCGGCCTACGGCGCTGCGAAGGCGGGCGTCGTGAACTTCATGCAGTACCTCAACGCGACCTACCGCAACGAGGGTGTCCGGGCGACCGCGATCCTGCCCGGGGAGGTCGACACCCCGATCCTGGACAACCGCCCGAAGCGGCCGTCGGCGCAGGAGCGCGCGACGATGCTGCTGCCCGAGGACGTCGCGGCCGCCGTGCTCCTCGCCGCGTCCCTCCCGCAGCGCGCGGTCGTCGAGGAGCTGCTGATCAACCCGACCCACCAGCGCGACCTCTCCGAGGACCTCGAGGCCGGGCGGTGGGCCGGTTCGCCCGGGCGGGCTACGTCGTCGACTGCCGGGCGCCGCCCGGTGCTCTAGCCTTGTCCTCCCAGGTCTTCCGGGGAGGCCGGCATGCGCCACGTCGTCACGATCTCCGCGAGCTACGGCGCCGGTGGCGCGGTCGTGGGTCCCGCGGTCGCCGAGAAGCTCGGCGTGCCATTCCTGGACCGGGCGATCCCCGTCGCGGTGGCGAACGACCTCCAGGTCCCGATCGAGGACGCCCTCAGCCGGGACGAGCAGGTGCAGGGCTGGCTGACCCGGGTCCTGTCGGCCGCGGCGCCCGCGTCGGCGGACTGGATGATCGGCGTGACGCCGCCGCCCGGCGCGCTGCTGCCCGACGTGCAGTTCCAGGCGTGCACCGAGCGCGCCATCCGGGCGGGCATCCGCGAGCACGGCGGGGTGATCCTCGGGCGGGCGGCCGCGATCGTGCTGCGCGACCACCCCACCGCCCTGCACGTGCGCCTGGACGGTCCGCCCGAGCGCAGGGTCCGGCAGGCGATGGCCATGCTCGGGGTCGACGAGCGGGAGGCCCGGGAGGCGATGGAGCGCAACGACCGAGCCCGCACCGCCTACGTCAAGCACTTCTACCGCACCGATCCCGCGTCGCCGAAGCACTACCACCTGGTGCTCGACAGCACGCAGATCCCGCTGGAGGACTGCACCCAGATCATCGTCATGGCGGCCGAGGCCCGGGCCCGGGTCGGCGCCTGACCGGGGCCGCCCGGCGTCAGGCGACCGGCCGCCCCGGGTGCAGCCCGAGCCGGCCGGGGCTGGGCGGGCCCTGCGGCTCCCCGAAGTGGAGCGTGAACGTCTGCCGCCAGCGCTCGACCTCGGCGCGGTCGGCCAGGAACTGGTCGTACTGCTCGACGTGGGCGTTGGGGTACTCCCAGACCGGCCGGAGCCCGTCCGCGGGGGCGACGTCGGTGCGCACCGACCAGCCGGTGGTCGAGGCGCGCTGCACGTCGGGGGACAGCAGCCAGTTCAGCCAGAGCTTCGCCGCGGCCGGGTGCGCCGCGCCGGCGAGGATCGCCGCCCGCTGGCCCCACGCCAGGAACGGGGTCTCCTCGGTGGCGACCCACCGGGTCGACGCGCCCGGCGCCGCGATCGGCGAGCCCGCAACGCCGATCGCGATGGCCTTCTGCCGCGCGGCGACCGCGGCGGCCGCCGTGGCCGCGCCGCGGGAGAACCGGACGTCCTGCGCAGCGAGCCCCGCCACGAAGTCCCAGCCGTACTCGTGCACGTACTGCCGGTACAGGAACAGCACGGCGTCGTCGTCCTGCGGGTAGGCGGCCGCGATCCGGCCCCGCCAGCGCGGGTCGAGCAGGTCGGTGGGCGTCCGGGGCGCGGCGGCGCCGACGCTCGCCGCGTCGTACGAGAAGCTGTAGGCGTCGACCGAGATCGCGACCCACGTGCCGTCCGGGTCCTTGAAGCCGTCGTGCAGCGCGGAGAAGCCCGCCGGCTCGTACGGCAGCAGCAGGCCCTCCTCCTTCCAGCTGGGGAAGTCGTGCAGCGCGTTGAGCTGCACCACGTCCGGCACGAGCGAGCCGGTGCCGATCTGGTTGTCGATCCTGACGTCGTGGAAGCGGCTGTAATCGACGACCACCTCCGGCACCACGCCGGGGAAGCGGGCCCGGAACGCCCGCACGGTCGCGTCGTACTGGGTCGCGGTGTCCCCGCCCGCGTAGACGACGAGCCGGCCGCCCTCCGCGACGGCGTCGGCGTGGAGCTCGTCGAGCGTGCGCGTCTCCTCCGGCCCGGTCTGCGCGCCGCTCGACGGGCGTCGGTCGGGCGTGGGGCCGCTGCACGCGGACAGCGCCGCGGACAGGGCCGGGGACAGCGCGGCCGCTGCGCCCGCCCCCAGCAGCCTGCGCCTGCTGAACGTGGTCATCGCCGAATCCCTCCGCGAACCGACGGTGTCCGCGCGCGGACCGTACGTCCCGTCCCGGTGGCCGCGCCGGTGCCGAGGGCCGGACGGGCGCGGATTCAGCCGATCGAGGGCATCACGCGGCGAGCTCGTCGGCCTCCCCGACCGGCTCCCGCGGCGGTGCGTCCGTTCGGGCCGGGGCCGGTCGGGCCGACAGCAGCGCGACCCCGATCGACGTGGCGACGGCGCCCACGACCCCGATCGCCAGGGTGAGCGGCGTGGTGCCGAACGGCTCCCCGAGCACGAACACGCCCACCGACCCCGCGACGAACGGGTCGAGGAGGGTCAGCACCGCGAGCGGCGCCCCCAGCCCACCGTCGCGGTAGGCGTGCTGGGCGAGCACCACGCCGAGGCCGACCGCGACGCACCCGATCGCGATCCGCGCTACCCCCAACTGGCCCAGCCAGATCGTCTTCGCCGTGGCCGAGGTGAACCCGAAGCACGTCGCGGCGCCCACGGCGTAGGCGATCGCCGCCCCGCGCGGGTGGCGGCCGGCGCCCAGCAGCAGCGCGGCGGTCAGCGCGGCCGCGATCACCGCCCCCAGCACGGCCGCGACGGGCCAGAACCCGGGGGCGGCCCCGGTCGGCTGCCCGGCGGGCAGCCCCTCGTGGGGCACCGCGGCGAGCACCGCGGGCAACCCGCCGACGACGCAGGCGGCACCCGCCCACGACCGGGCCGGCACGGGTGTGCGGCTCAGCCACCACCCGATGAGCAGCGCGACGACCAGCGTGGACACCCCGAGCGGCTGCACGACGACCAGCGGTCCGGCGCCCACCGCGCCCAGGTGCAGCAGGGCGCCCGCGACCGTCGCCGCCATGGCGGCCCACCAGGGCCGGCGGCGGACCAACCGCACGACGAGCGTGACCCCGCCGGCCCGCTGCCGGGACGCCTCCCGCTGCTGCAGCACGGCCGAGAGCGCGTAGCAGACCGCCGAGGCCAGCGCGAGCGCGACGGCGAGCTGCAGGTACATGCGCCCACAGTACGGGCCGCTCGGCGGCGCGGCTCCGATCGGAGCACCGGATTGCGGAGTTCGTGCTAGCCGTCGGCGGCGTTCGGCGCCGGGGTAGGTTTCGCGCCGAATCGGTCTGGGGAGCGGCCGGGCGCACCACCGCCGACGGGAGAAGGGAGCACCACCATCCGAGCCCAGCGACGCAACTGCGCCACCCCGTCGTGATCCGCGACTTCGTGACCCAGCCGTACCCGCTGTTCGCGATCGTGGTCGTCGCGGGCCGCATGGAGCCCCACATCGGGCGGGTCGTCGGGTGGCAGCGCACCGGGGTGGGCGACGCCCTCGCCCCCGTCCTCACCCTGGGCGCGCGGACGTTCGTGCCCGGGGTGGCCGACCACGTCGCCTACGCGGACACGCGGGAGGAGGCCGAGCGGCGCGCGGCCGTGTTCGCCACGACCGTGCCGGCGGCCGACGACGACCTGCGCGACGACCTGCCCCGCCAGCGCCTGCCCGCGGCCGACCGCGAGGCGTGACCGCGCCGCGGGGCGGGCTCAGGCGGGCGTGAGCTTCTCCAGGACCTCGGCGGGGATCACCAGGTCGGCGCGGTCCCGGGTGGACTCGACGAGCCGCGCGTTCGGCTCGTCGACCGAGGCGACCCAGGCCTTCGCCTGGTCGGGCGCCTTGCCGAACCGGACGTGCCGGGCGACGAGCTGGTTGAGCCGCACCTCGGGGCGCGGGTCGCAGAACCACACCTCGTCGAGCTGCTCGGCCACCTCGGGCCAGCGGCCGGAGGGCACGAGCAGGTAGTTGCCCTCGGTGAGCACGAGCCGGGCGCTGCGCGGCACCGCGATCGCGCCGGCGAGCGGCTGCTCCAGGTCGCGTTCGAACGCGGGCGCGTAGATCACGTCCTCGGCGTCGGCGCGGATCCGCCGCAGCAGGGCGACGTAGCCGCCGACGTCGAACGTGTCGGGCGCGCCCTTCGCGTCCAGCCGCCCGATGGCGCGCAGCGCGACGTCGGCGAGGTGGAACCCGTCCATCGGCACGTGCGCCACCCGCTCCGGGTCGAGCTCGCGCAGCAGCGCCTCGACCAGCGTCGACTTGCCCGCACCGGGGCTGCCGGTGATCCCGAGGATCGCCCGGCCCGGGCCCTCGGCGAGCGCGGCGGCCCGGGCGACCAGGTCGGAGAACCTCACCGCGGCCGGGCGGCGGCCAGCTGGCCCGCGATGAACGAGCGGGCGTGTGCGGCCAGGTGAGCGCCGTCGGACCACAGGTTCCGCCACACGGCCAGGTCGCTCGACAGCCCCGGCGAGACCACGGCCGACGAGAACGACTCGAACGTGATCGGGCCGTCGTAGCCGACGTCGGCGAGGGCGTGGAAGAACGCGCCGAAGTCGAGGTGCCCCGAGCCGAGGTAGCCGCGGTGGTTCTCGCCGATGTGCACGTAGCCGAGCCGGTCGCCGACCTCGTACACCGGGCGGACGAGGTCGTCCTCCTCGATGTTCATGTGGTAGGTGTCGAGGTGGATCACCACGTTGTCGGCGCCGATGTCGTCGGCCAGCCGCAGCGCGTCGTGCGCGGTGTTGATCACGTGGGTCTCGTAGCGGTTGCAGATCTCCAGCCCGAGCGTCATGCCCAGCTTCGCCGCCTCCGCGGCCAGGTCGCGCAGGACCCGCACGACGTTGGCCCGCCCGGCGTCGGTCAGGGGAGCGGAGTACTTGCCGAGCGCGCTGTAGAGCGCCCCGGTGAGGATCGTGGCGCCGAGCTCGTGGGTGGTGGTCAGCGAGTCGGCGAGCAGCTGAGCCCCCCGGTCGACGACGGCGGGGTCGGTGCTCGAGATGTCGGCGTCGAACGCGAGCCCGCGCGAGCACGCGATCCCGAGGCCCGCCGCCTCCAGCTCCGCCCGCGCAGCGGCGGTGTCGAGCCGCTTCGCGTCGTGCAGCGACAGCTCCAGCAGGTCGTAGCCGGCCTCCTTGGTGCGGCGCACCGCCTCGCTGATCGCCTCGGGGGTGGTGTCGCCCACCCACACCAGAGCGTGCACACCGATCGGGTTGGTCACGGGGAAGATCCTTTCAAAATCAGGCGGCGAGCGCGCCGGTGACCAGCGAGACGATCTCCTCGCCGGTGGTGTCCTTCGTGCGCCTGCCGGCGACGCAGCGGCCCGCGCGCATCACCCACACCTGGTCGGACAGCCGCAGCACCTGCTGGAAGTCGTGGCTGATCAGCAGGACGGAGCGGCCGGAGTCCCGCAGGCCGCGGATGAGGTTCTCGACCCGCTCGGTCTCCTGCACGCCCAGCGCCGCCGTCGGCTCGTCCATGATCACGAGCCGGGAGTCGAAGCCCGCGGCCCGGCAGATGGCCACGGCCTGGCGCTGCCCGCCCGACAGCCGCCGCACCCGGGCGCCGACGGCGGGCACGTTGACCGCGAGCTCGGCCACCATCTCCTGCGCCCGCTTGCGCATCGCGGCGCGGTCGAGGAACGGGCCGCGGGTCAGCTCGCGGTTGAGGAACAGGTTCTGCCACACCGTGAGGTCCTCGACGAGCGCGAGGTTCTGGTGCACGGTCTCGATGCCCGCGTGCCGGGCGTCCTCGGCGGAGCGGAACTGCACCGGCGTGCCGTCGAGCAGCATCCGGCCGCTGTCGGGCCGGTACACGCCGGACAGGCAGCGCACCAGGGTGGACTTGCCCGCGCCGTTGTCCCCGACGAGCGCGGTGATCTCACCGGGCGCGAGCTGGAGCGTCACGTCGCGCAGGGCCTGGACGCTGCCGAACGCCAGCGACAGGTCCTCGACGGCGAGGATGGGGGTCATCGGCGCCACCTCGTGAGGAACGCCGCCGCCACGACGACCACGCCGACGGCGACGGGTTGGTAGAAGGGGGAGACCCCGAGCATCGTGAGCCCGTTGGACAGCACGGTGAGCAGCAGCGCGCCGAGCACCGGGCCCACGATGCCGCCGCGGCCGCCGGCCAGGCTGACCCCGCCGAGCACCACCGCGGCCACGGAGTTGAGCAGGAACGACGTGTTCGACGCCGGTTCGGCCGCGCCGACCCGCGAGACCAGCAGGATCGCCGCGATGCCCGCGAGCAGCCCGCTCGCGGCGTACACGAAGACCTTGATCCGCGCGACGCTGATGCCGGTGGCCGTGGCGGCCTCGGGGTTGCCCCCAGCGGCCAGCACGTGCGTTCCGATGCGGGTGCGGAACAGCACCACGTGGCCGACGACGGCGAGCACGGCCGCCACGATCACCGACCAGCCGATCGGGCCGATCCCGCGCGCCGACAGCGCGAGCAGCCCGGCGTCGACCACGGTGACGGGCTTGCCGTCGGCGATGACCAGGGCGGCCCCGGACGCCGCCGACAGCGCCCCGAGCGTGACCACGAAGTCGGTGATCCGCCCGTAGCCGATCAGGATCCCGTTGAGGATGCCGACGACGGCGCCGCCGGCGACCGCGACCACGCAGCAGAGGGCGAGGCCCCAGCCGTGGGCGAAGCCGTAGCCGAACAGCGCGGCCGCGAACGTCATCGTCGAGGCGACCGACAGGTCGATGCCACCGGTCGCGACCACGAACGCCTGCCCGATCGAGAGCACGACGAGGATCGCCGAGGCCAGCAGCATCGAGCGGACGTTCCCGATGGCCAGGAACCCCGGGTCGAGCAGCTGGAACACGAGCACGAGCGCCACGAGGCCGACGGCGGCGGCCCGGTCGGCCCACAGCGCGGGGTCGCGCAACGCCGCGATGCCCGTTCGCTGCGCGGTTCGGGTGCTGGTCATCTCCGCAGTGCCGGTCATCCTGCCGCTGTCACCTCGACGCGAACGGGTTGTCGTAGGGCGCGGGCGGCTCGGGGGCGGAGTCGATCGCCTGCTGCACGTTGTCCTTCGTCACGAGCTGGACCGGCGCGTCGACCTCCTGCGGGAGCTCTGCGCCTCGGGCCGCGGCGGCGCAGGCGTCCACGCCGAGCTTGCCGATCACGTACGGGTACTGCGCGACGGTGGCGGCCAGCTCCCCGTTCGCGACGGCGGTGAGGGCGTCCGGGTTGCCGTCGACGCTGATCACGGAGATCTGCCCGGTCCTGCCCGCGTTGGCGACGGCGCGCGCGACGCCGAGGCCCATGTCGTCGTTGGCGGCGAAGAAGCCCTTCACGTCCGGGTTGGCGCCGATGATCGTGGTGGCCTGGGTGAGCGCCTCCTGGCGCTCCCAGTTGGCGGCCACCTCCTGCAGCACCGTGATGTTCTCGGGCAGGCCCGACCGGAAGCCCTCGACGCGTTCGGAGCTGGTGACGTCGCCGGAGATGCCGCCGACGATCGCCACCGAGCCGCCGTCCGGCAGCAGCCTCGCCATCTGCTCGGCCGCGAGCTGTCCCGCGGCGAAGTTGTCGGTGCCGATGTACGTCGCGAGCCTGATCCCCGCCGCCTCGGCGGCCGCCGGGTCGACCGGGCTGTCGATGTTGACGATCGGCTTGCCGGACGCCGCGAGCTGGGCGAGGCCCTGCACCAGGTTGGTGCCGGAGATCGGGTTCACGATGTAGCAGTCGAAGTCCTGGCCCGCGAGGGCGGTGAGCTTGTCGGCCTGGCCGGTGGTGTCGGTGATCGACGTGGCCGACTGCACCTCGGTGCGCACGCCCGCGGCGGCGCCCCCGTCGGTGATGCCCTTCTCCATCGCCTGGAAGAACGGGTTGTCCAGGCCCTTGATCACCGCGGCGACCGAGGCGGGCTCCTCCCCGGCGCCCTCGCCCGCGCCCCCGCCGTCACCGCCGCCGCAGGCCGACAGCGCCATCGCGACACCTGCCGTGAGCGCCGCGGCGGCCAGGGCGGGCCTCCGGGGGCGCATCGCTCGGATCTGGATCACTGTTCCTCCCAGCCGGACCGCTGTGACCGACCCCCGCATGAGACCGCGATTTATGACTTCTGTCAACCGAAAATCGGGGGGTTTCTGACTGACGGATGTTCTATTAGCCTGGCGCCGTGCAGTCGGTGGGGGATGTGCTCGCGCTGTTCCGCAGCGGAGGGCCGCAGACCAGGGCCGACGTGATGCACCGCACCGGCCTGTCCCGGTCGACGGTGAACCAGCGCCTCGACGCGCTGCTGGCGCACGGCTTCGTCGTCCCGGCCGGGGAGCAGCGCGAGGAGTCACCCGGGCGGGGCCGGCCCGCCGGCACGTTCGTCTTCCACCGCGGCCGCGGTGTGCTGCTCGTCGCCGACGTCGGCGCCACCGGCCTGCGGGCCGCGCTGTGCGACCTCGCGGGCACCGTCACCGTCGAGCGCACCCGCGAGATCGACGTCGCGGAGGGCCCGCACGCGGTCCTCGAGGTGATCGACGGCTTCTTCCGCGACATGCTCGCCGAGGCCGGGCGCGGGCCGGACGCGGTGCACGGCATCGGGCTCGACGTACCGGGCCCGGTCGACTTCGCGGCGGGCCTCGTCGTCAGCCCGCCGATCATGACCGGCTGGGACCGGTTCGACATCCGCGGCTGGTTCGCGCCCCGCTACCGGTGCCACGTGATGGTGGACAAGGACGTGAACGCGATGGCGTTCGGCGAGCACCGTGTCGTCCACCCCGACGCCGAGGCGCTGCTCATGCTCAAGGTCGGCACCGGGATCGGGTCGGGCATCGTCGCGGGCGGCCAGGTCTACCGCGGCGCCGACGGGGCGGCGGGCGACATCGGGCACGTCCAGCTCGCCGGGCACGGGGACGAGCCGCCGCCGGTGTGCCGCTGCGGCAACGTCGGGTGCCTCGAGGCGTACGCGGGCGGGTGGGCGCTGGTGCGCGACCTGCGCGCGGCAGGCCACGACGTGGAGAGCGTCGACGACGCGCTGGAGCTGACCGCGTCGGGCAACCCGGACGCCACCCGGTTCCTGCGCCGCGCGGGCCGGCTGCTCGGGGGCGCGGTCGCGGAGGCGGTGAGCCTGCTCAACCCGCGGGTCGTCGTGCTCGGCGGCCAGGTCGCCGCCCGGGCGGGCGACCCGTTGCTCGCCGGCATCCGCGAGCACGTCTACCGGCGGTCGCTGCCGCTCGCCACCGCCCGGCTGCAGATCGTGCCGAGCCGGCTCGGCGCCGGCGCGGGCCTCGTGGGCAGCGCGCTGCTGCTGGCCGACCTCGTCCTGGCCCCGGAGCGGATCAGCGAGCTGATCGCGCGCTGAGCGCGGTGAGGCGTTCGGCGAAGTCGGTGAGCGCGTCGCGGTCGGCGTTGCTGAGGCTCACGCGGAAGGTGCCTCGGTCGTCGGGGAGGAACGCGGTGCCCGGGATGACCAGGGTGTCGTACTCCACGACGAGCTCGCGCACGACGTCCTCGGTGGGGCGGCCGGGGAACGGGTGGCGGACCCAGCCGAACAGGCCGCCGACGGACAGCAGCTCGAACCCGCCGGGCCGGTCGGCCATCAGCGCGGTGAACCAGTGGCGCAGCTCGGCGATCTCGCGGGCCCGCTCCCGTCGCCACGGCCCGGCCTTGGTGAGGCCGGCCCACGCGGCCTCCTGCCCGATCCGCGGCGCGCAGATCGCCACGCAGTCGAGCAGCTTCGTGACCTCCCGGCCCAGCTCGGGGGAGGCGACGAGGGCGCCGACCCGGTAGCCGGGGATGGCGAAGTCCTTGGAGAAGCTGTGCAGGCTCACGACCGTGCGGTCCCACCCCGGGTCGGCGAAGAGCGCGTGCGCCGGCTCCTCGGTGTCGCGGAACGACCGGTAGGTCTCGTCGAGCACCAGCGCGACGTCGTGCCGCGCCGCCACCTCGGCGAGCGCCGCGATCCGCTCCGGGGAGGCGGTGGCGCCGCTCGGGTTGCCGGGCGTCACCACGACGACGGCCCGGGTCCGCGGCGTGATGATCGCCTCCGCCGCCTCCGGCGTGGGCACCATGTCGGGACCCGGCTCGAGGTACACGGGTGTGATCCCGGACATCTTCAGCCACATGTCGTGGTTGAAGTAGTACGGCAGCGTGAGCACCACCTCGTCCCCGGGCGCGGCGAGCGCCGACGCGGCGAGGCAGAACGCCTGGTTGCAGCCCGCGGTGATGATCACCTGCTCGGTCCGCACCTGTCCGCGGTAGGCCTCCGACAGCTCGGCGGCGAACGCCTCGCGCAGGTGCGGCAGGCCCGCGATCTGCACGTAGTCGCCGCCGCGCGGGTCGCGGGCGGTCGCGACGACGTGCTCGAGCACCTCGGGCGCGGCCGGGTACTGGGGCGCCGCCTGCGACAGGTCGATCAGCTCGCGCTTTCCCGCCCTGCGCTCGACGAGGGCGTGGGCCGTACCGATCGGGGACTCGCTCGCCCCGACCGTCCAGGGGTTCATCCGCACCTCGCCATCCCAACAGATCACGGGAAGGTGGAGTTTCAGCGCCCTCACAGGGAGGCTGTGCCACCTTCGCTCCGACACCATCGCTACGCAGGTATGGAGGCACGTTGCCCGTCCGTCGTCGGTCCCACCGTCTCGCCGCGGTCCTGGCCGTGCTCACGGCGACCGCCGTCGTCGCGGCGTGCGGTGGCAGCCAGGAGCCCAGCAACGGCGGCAACCGCTGCACCGTGTACAAGCCGGGCACCGAGGAGTGCGCCGACGGGGGCCTGGGCACCGCGTCGCCGGGCGAGGCCCAGGGGGGTGGGCAGAGCACCTACGACCCCGAGGTCGGACGCATCGCCATCTCCGCCGACGGCAACCAGCACGACAACGACGACTGGGCCTCGGCGCCGATGGCACTGGCGATCATCGCGCACCGCAACCTGCAGCCCAACCTGGTGCACTTCGACTACAACAACCACATCTGGGACTCCTCCGACGAGCACCTCGAGAACATGACCGAGAGCGTCCAGGAGGGCGCCAGGCGCTTCGGTTTCGACGAGTCCCGGTTCTTCGACGACAGCGACCCCGAGCAGCTCGAGGCCGGCATCCAGAACCTGGTGAACGAGATCAACGCCTCCACCGAGGACGACCAGCTGTCGATCGCCCTGGCGGGCCCGATCGAGACGGTCTGGATGGCGCTGGACAGGGCCGACCCCGACGCCGTCGAGCACGTCGAGTGCATCACCCACGGCGAGGACAGCTTCAACCAGACCCACGCGAAGACCGACCACGGCGGCCACGACTACGAGGACCTGATCGACCTCGGCTGCGAGCGCGTCGAGATCCCCGACCAGAACAACGGGCTCGGGCCGACCGACATGGACTTCTGGGACTTCCTCGAAGACAGCGGCGACGACAACTGGGAGTGGCTGTACTCCCGGCTCGACCTCGTCGGCAACGGCGACGTCTCGGACGCGGGCATGGTGTACTACGTGATCACCGGCGACAAGAAGGCCGACCGGGAGGACTTCAAGGACTACCTCCTGGACGACTAGGCCGGCAGGGCGCGCCGGATCACCTCGCCGGTCCCGGCTTCGCTCTTCCAGCGCTGTTCGGCCGCGAGTGCCCCGGTGGCGGGGTTGTGTCGCTCCGGGTGGCTTGGGTCGGGTTCACCACCGAGTTCCGTGGTCGGCTTCGGCGGCCGTACCCGGGCCCTACCCGGCTCGGGGCGCGCCAGTTGGTCTCGAGCCCGCCCGCGGCCTGCCTGCGAACGGCCTGCTCGAGGGGTGGCCCCGCACGGTGCGCGGCGTCGCCGGGAGGCCGGCGAGACGCCGCTCATATGAGCACCGCGGTGCACGATTTGACGATCCTCCTTGACCTCACCCAGGCGCGGTGCGAACAATCCGAGTCGTTCCGCAGCCTCTAGGAGGAGCCTTGTCCGTGGAGCCGGCCCGGACGGCGCTGAGCGCTGCCGCCCTGGCGTCGCTCGGCCCCGGCGTCGCGGTCCCGACGTACGACCGCTCGTCGGTTCGGGCCGGGATCGTGCACTTCGGCGTGGGCGCCTTCCACCGCGCCCACCAGGCGATGTACCTCGACCGCCTGATGAACGAGGGCAAGGCGCTGGACTGGGGGATCTGCGGGGTCGGGGTGCTGCCCGGCGACCGGCGGATGCGCGACGCGCTCGCCGCGCAGGACCACCTGTACACGCTGGTGATCAAGCACCCGGACGGGACGTTCGAGCCGCGCGTGATCGGCTCGATCGTCGACTACCTCTTCGCCCCCGACGACCCCGAGGCGGTGATCGAGAAGCTGGCCGACCCGGCCACGCGGATCGTCTCGCTGACCGTCACCGAGGGCGGCTACAACCTCAACGCCGTCACCGGCGAGTTCGACGCGAAGAATCCGGACGTGGTCGGCGACCTGCAGCCCGGTGCGGCGCCCCGCACGACGTTCGGCCTGATCATCGAGGGCCTCGCCCGCCGCAGGCAGCGCGGCATCCCGCCGTTCACGGTGATGTCCTGCGACAACATCCAGGGCAACGGGGACGCGGCGCGCAGGAGCTTCGGCGCGTTCGCCGCCCTGCGCGACCCCGAGCTGGGCACGTGGGTGCAGGACAACGTCGCGTTCCCCAACTGCATGGTCGACCGCATCACCCCGGTCACCACCGACGACGACCGGGCCGAGATCGCGCGCCGGTTCGGCGTCGAGGACCGCTGGCCGGTGGTGTGCGAGCCGTTCACGCAATGGGTGCTGGAGGACTCCTTCCCGCTCGGTCGCCCACCGTACGAGGACGCGGGCGTGCAGCTGGTGGCCGACGTCGAGCCGTACGAGCTGATGAAGCTGCGGCTGCTCAACGCCAGCCACCAGGCGCTGTGCTACTTCGGCTACCTCGCCGGCTACCGGTACGTCCACGACGTCTGCCAGGACCCGCTGTTCGCGAACTTCCTGCTCGCGTACATGGACCGGGAGGCCACGCCGACGCTCGAGCCCGTGCCCGGCGTCGACCTCGCCGAGTACAAGCCGAACCTGATCGCCCGTTTCTCCAACGCCCACGTCAAGGACACGGTCGCGCGGCTGTGCGCCGAGAGCTCCGACCGCATCCCGAAGTGGCTGCTACCGGTGATCCGGCACAACCTCGCCACCGGCGGCGAGTTCACCCGCTCGGCGGCCGTGGTGGCGAGCTGGGCCCGCTACGCGGAGGGCGTCGACGAGGAGGGCAAGCCGATCGAGGTGGTCGACCGCCTCGCCGACCGGCTCACCGCCGCCGCCCGCCGCCAGCGCGAGGACCGGCTCGCGTTCCTCGCCGACCGCGAGGTCTTCGGCGACCTCGTGGACGACGAGCGCTTCACCAGCGTCTACCGGCAGCACCTCGACTCGCTGTACGAGGCCGGTGCCCGGGCGACGCTGGAGAAGCTGGTGTAGCCGACGTCTCAGCTCTGCCCGGACGCGGCGGCCCGCTTCGGCAGCACCCAGTCGGGCCGCACGTAGTGGCAGGTGTAGCCGTAGGGGTGCTTCTGCAGGTAGTCCTGGTGCTCCGGCTCGGCCTCCCAGAAGTCGCCCGCCGGCTCCACCTCGGTGACGACCTTGCCCGGCCAGATCCCGGAGGCGTCGACGTCGGCGATCGTCTCGCGGGCGATGCGCTCCTGCTCCGGGGTCGTGTAGAAGATCGCGGAGCGGTAGCTGCGGCCGATGTCGTTGCCCTGCCGGTTCTTCGTGGTCGGGTCGTGCATCTGGAAGAAGAACTCCAGCAGCTCCCGGTAGGACAGCACGTCCGGGTCGAAGATGATCTCCACGGCCTCGGCGTGGTCGCCGTGGTTGCGGTAGGTGGCGTTCGGGGTGCTGTCGTCGCCGGAGTAGCCGACCCGGGTGGAGACGACCCCGGGCCGTGAGCGCAGGAGCTCCTGCACCCCCCAGAAGCACCCGCCCGCCAGGATCGCGCGCTCGGTCGCCATCGTGATCGCCTCCTCGTATCGGTGTCTTGCCCCTCGTCCAACCGATGTGCGGCCGCCGCTGTTCCGGGCTACCGCATGAACACGCCGCCGTTGACGTCGAAGGTGGCGCCGGTGATGAACCCGGCGTCCTCGCCGCAGAGGTAGCCGACGAGCCCGGCCACCTCCTCCGCGCGGCCGAACCGGCCGACCGGGATGGCGGCCGCGGCGGCGCGCAGTTGCTCGGGGTCCATGTCGTCCATCACCGGGGTGCGGGTGGCCGCGGGGGCGACCGCGTTGACGGTGACCCCGGACGCCGCCAGCTCCTTCGCGAAGATCTTGGTCAGCACGAGGACCCCGGCCTTGGACGAGGCGTAGTGGGCGCCCGCGACGAGCCCGCCCTGCTGCCCGGCGAGCGAGGCCATGTTCACGATCCGGCCCCACCCGCGCTCGCGCATCGCGGGCGCCAGCTCGCGGGTCAGCACGAACACGCTGCGCAGGTTGGTGGCGAGCACGTCGTCCCACTCGTCGAGCTCGATCTCCCACACCGGCCGCGGCACGGTGCGGGCGGCGTTGTTCACGAGGATCTCCGGGGTGCCGAACCGCTCGCGGACGGCGGCGAGGGCGGCCCGGACCGCGTCGGGGTCGCGCACGTCGGCCGGGAACGCGGCGGCGCGCTCGCCGAGCCGCTCCGCCGTGGCGGCCGCCGAGGCCGCGTCGACGTCGATCAGCGCCACCCGGTGCCCGCGCCCGTGCAGGTCCGCCGCGACGGCGGCGCCGATCCCACGCCCCGCACCGGTGACGACCGCGACCCGCCCCATCACGCGTTGCCGAAGAACAACGGCCGGCCCACCCGCGCCTCGATCGTGAAGTAGTGCCACAGCTGGTGGTCGCCGACGGGGTGCTCGCGGATGATCCCGCAGACCTTGGCGACGGTCGCGTAGTCCGGGACGTCGGCCAGGATGTAGCAGGTCCACGGGTAGCCCCGGGACGGGCCGACCATCGACTGGTCGTCGTCCATCGTGCCGAGCACCCGCACGCCGAACCGACCGCCGAGGTCGTCGAAGGCCGCCTGCGACGCCTCGAACACCGCCTTGCGCTCGTCGGGGCCCGCCGCGAAGAACGCGTCCCGCACCCCGATGCAGAACAGCGTGCGCAGGTACTCCGGCTCGGTCATCGCAGGCTCCTTCCCCCGACCAGCGTCGTACCCGCCGGAGCGCCGCGGGGCAAGCCCCGGTCAGACCGTCGCGATCGGCGTCACCGGCGACCCGACCGCACCCGGCAGGTGCAGCGGCGGGGCGGTGAGCAGGAAGCGGGACCTGCCGGCCTGCCGCAGGTGGGCCGCGAGGTCGCTCGTCCACCACAGCTCGCCCAGGTGCACGCCCAGCCGGAACAGGCACAGCTCGTGCAGCGGCAGCGCGGGCTCGTCGTTGAGCTCGTGGTCGGGCGGGAACGACTCCACGGCGTAGTTGTCGGCCGCGATCGCGGCGATCCCGCTCTCGCGGATCCAGGCGCGCAGGTCCTGGTCGGTGCCGTCGAGCACGGCGCACACGTCGAGGGAGTCGGGGTCGGGGTTGCCGCCCTGCTCGGCGATCAGCCGGGTGAACCCCGTGTGCAGCACCAGGATGTCGCCGGGTTCGACGACGACGCCGTCGGCCTCGAGCACCCGGGAGAGCTCGGCGTGGCCGACCACCGTGCGCTGCGTCCCGTAGTGGGCCTCGAGGTCGACGAGCACCGCCCGGCCCTGCACGCCGTGGCGGGCCATGTGGCTGATGTCGACCGGGCCCGCGTTCGAGGTCGACGCCTCGCCGTCGGCCGCGCCGTCGAGGCGGCCGAGGCTGCGGATGCCCGCGAGATCCGGGTCGTCCGGGCCCACCACGTCGACGTCCGCGCGCCAGCCGTTGTAGTAGACCCGCTCCGGGGTGCCGTCGCCGTCGGCGTCGAAGTGCGAGCCCGCGTGGCCGAAGGCGTCCCACTGCGTGGAGTACTGGGTGTGCAGCACGACCAGGTCGTCGCACATGACGTCGCTGGCCCCCGGGATGGCGACGCTCATGTTGCAGTTGAAGCCGATGGCGCCGGAGCGCAGCGCGGGCCGCAGGACCGGCGGGAGGCGGTTCGGGTTGACCACGGCTCGCCCGGGGAGGGTCAGTGGCAGCGACAGGCAGAACGTGACGCCGTCGCGGACCTCGGCCACCCCCTTGCGGACCTGTTCGGGCCCGATGAGGTTGAGCCGTCCGAGGTGGTCGTCGGGCCCGAAGTCGCCCCAGGTGGAACCTTCCGGCCGGTTGCGCCAGCGCGCCATCGAGCCCTCCGTCGTCTGCGGTGTGATCGCAGCGATTATGGGATCACCCGCGGCTGCGGGCCGCGACCCGGGCCAGCGCGAGCCCGGCGAGGGCGGCGGCGACCAGGCCGAGCACCACCGCGATGACGGCGCCGGCGAGCCCGTTGCCGGTGCCGAGGCCGCCCGCGGCGTTGGCGCCGTGCAGGCCGCCGACGACCACCCCGACGGCGCCCAGCACGAGCCCGAGGACGGCGGGCCTGCGGCGGGAGCGGGCGAGGGCGAACGCCGCGGCGATCACGCCGACCAGCGCGAGGACGGCGGCGGTGGTGGGCACGGTGCGCCCGACGCCGAGGACGTAGCCGGCGGTGGACAGCAGGACGGAGCTGGTCATCGGGGTTCCCTTCGTTCGGCTGGACGGCTCCGATGCTGTCTGCGCTGCGGGCCGCGCGCGTCGGGCTGCGGAGGTGTTTCCCGGCTGCTCCGCCGGGCGTACGGTCAGCCGCTGGTGGTAGCCGCGGGACACCACGCCGCGCCGATGCGCGCCCGCGGTCGGACCGCGCAGGATGGGACCGGTCCGACGGGAGGGTGGTCGACGGCATGCGGGTGGTGGACCGGGACCGCGCGGCGGTGGCCGACGCGGTCCTCGGCGGCGCCGTGGCGCTCGCGCTCCTCGTCGGCGCCGGAGTGGAGGCCGGGCGGGTGGACCTCGGGATGGTCGCCCTCGCCCTGGTGGCCGCCGCCGCGACCGCCGTGCGCCGCCGGTACCCGGTCGCGGTGTTCGCGGTGCTCAACGCGGTCCCGCTCGCCTGGTACCTCGGCGGGTACGCCGGACACCTGGTGACGCTGGTGCCGCTGGTCGGCTGCGCCACGCTCGCGGCCGCCCGCGGCTGGCGGTGGGGCGTCGCCGTCGCCGTGCCGACCGCGCTGGTGCAGATCCTCGCGATCCGGGTGGTGCTCGGCGACACCGAGACGGTCGGGGTGGTCCCGATCGCGGTGCTGCTCGCGGCCACGGCGGCGAGCGCGGGCACGGCCGTGGGGTACTACCGCTCGCTGCTCGCGGCCACCCGCGCCGAGCTCGCCCGCGAGGCCGCCGCCCGCGAGGAGCGGGCCCGCCGCCTCGCCGCCGAGGAGCGGCTGCGGATCGCGCGCGAGCTGCACGACGTGTTCGGCCACGCCATGGCCGCCATCAGCGTGCAGGCGGGCGTCGGCCTGCACGTGATCGACCAGCGGCCCGGCCAGGCCCGCGAGGCCCTCGCCGCGATCAAGAAGGTGTGCGACGAGAGCCTCACCGACGTCAAGACGATCCTCGGGGTGCTGCGCGCCGACGCCGGGGACGGAGAACCGCGCGGGCCGCGCGGCGGGCTCGACCGGCTCGACGAGCTGGTCGCCCCGCTCGAGGCCGCGGGCGTGCGGGTGCAGGTGCGCGTCGAGGGGGTGCCGCGGCCGCTGCCCGCCCCGGTCGACCTGGCCGCCTATCGGATCGTCCAGGAGGCGCTGACCAACGTCCTGCGCCACGCGCAGGCGCGCACGGTCCGGCTGACGGTCACCCACGAGCCGTCCCGGCTGTGCGTGCGGGTCCGCGACGACGGCTCCGGCGCGGGCGCGAACACCGCCGGCGGGCACGGCATCGACGGGATGCGCGAACGCGCCCGCGCGCTGTCCGGCCGGCTGGCCGCCGGCCCGCACCCCGAGGGCGGCTTCGAGGTGCACGCCGAGCTGCCCGTGCCGGGTCCGCGATGATGACCGGCGTGGACGAGCCGATCCGCGTGCTCATCGCCGACGACGAGGCCCTCGTCCGCGGCGGGTTCCGGGTGCTGGTCGACAGCGAGCCCGGGATGGAGGTGGTCGGCGAGGCCGCCGACGGCGCCACCGCGGTGCGGCTGGCGCGCGAGACCCGCCCCGACGTGGTGCTGATGGACATCAGGATGCCCGGCGTCGACGGGCTCGCCGCCACCCGCGAGATCGCCGCCGACCCCGGCCTCGCCGGCTGCCACGTGCTGATCCTCACCACGTTCGACCACGACGAGTACGTCGTCGAGGCACTGGGCGCGGGCGCCGCGGGTTTCCTGATCAAGAACACCGAGCCGGTCCAGCTGCTGCGCGGCATCCGCGTCGTCGCGGGCGGGGAGGAGCTGCTCTCGCCGGGGCTCACCCGCAGGCTGATCGCCCGCCTCACCGACCGGGCCACGCCCCCGCGGCTGAACGCGGACGCGCTCGACCAGCTGACCGCCCGCGAGAAGGAGATCGTCGGGCTGGTCGCCCATGGCCTGTCCAACACCGACATCGCCGCCGCGCTCTCCATCAGCCACGCCACGGCGAAGACGCACGTCAGCCGGGCGATGACCAAGCTGGGTGCCCGCGACCGCGCGCAGCTCGTGGCGCTGGCCTACCGGCACCGGCTCGTCGAGCCGCCGGACGCCTGACCGGTCGCCGGGGATCCGGTCAGCCCGCCACCGGGACGAGCGGGGGCCGGTCGCCGCGCGGGCCGAACGTGTCGACCACCGCCGACACCCCGGAGTTCCCCGCGCCCGCCACCACGACCAGCACCGCCTCGGGCGAGGTGAGCACGTGGAGGGCGCCGGTGTCCGGGTCGATGCGCTCGTCGGGCACCGCCTCCGGGTGGTCTGCGGGCAGCCGCCACGACGTGGTGCGCGAGATCGCGGTCTTGCCGACCCGGTCGAGGTCCTCGCGCGAGAGCACCGCCTCGTCGTAGACGAACCGGCGGATGGCCTGCTTGTCGAAGCCCTGCCCGGCCAACAGGTGGGCGTGCTCGGGGCTCAGCACGAGGCAGGACGAGACGCTGCGGTGCAGCAGGGCGCCGGTGCGGGTGATCGTCCCGGCCAGGTCGCGCAGCAGCTGCTCCGCGTCACCGGTGTGGCGGGCCTCGATGTGGGCGACCGCGCGGATCGTCATCGCGGTGACGGTGCTCTCGTCGCGCGCGAATCCGAACTCCTCGTGGAACGCGGGCCAGGGGCTCTCCTCCTGGTTCTCCCCGATGCAGCACGTGTACTTCGCCGGGGTGCCCTGGGTGGCCTGGTCGAGCGCGTGCGGGCGCAGCCCGAACGCGTTGAGCGCCGCGAGCCGGATGGCCCGCCCGATCGTCGCGTTCGCGCGGAACCCCGAGCCGAACACGTTGCCCGTGCAGTTGATGCCGAGCCGCTCCCGTACCGGGCCGTTGACCAGGAGCAGTGGCGCGGTGCCGGTGGTGCTCTGCCAGATGCCCCGCCCGACGTAGCCCTCGGCGCGCAGCGAGTCCCACGCGGCGAGCACCACCGGGAAGTACTCCGGGCGGCAGCCGGCCAGCGCCGCGTTGAGCGCCGCGAGCCGCACGGTGCACTCCCGGCCGATCTGCGGCATGGCCAGCAGGACATCGTCCGGGTCGCGGTCGGTCCGCGCGAGGAACTCCTCGAGCCGCTCGGCGGTGCACGGCACGACCGGGAGCCCGTCGCTCCACTCCTGGTCGAAGCAGTACTCGATCGCGTCGACGACGGCGTCGGCGAGCGCGCGGGTGTCCTCGACGGTCATGGCTCGACCCCCAGCTGCGCGAGGATGCGCGGCAGCATCGACCCCACGCGCTCGCGGATCTCCTCCCGGGACAGGCTCGCCACCGGGTGCTCGGTCACGACGTACGGGAACCCGGGGAAGCCGTACGAGCGCGCCATCGCGTCAGCGGCGAGGCGGAACGGTTCGGTGCAGATGCTGACGGCCGGAATGCCGGCCCGTTCCAGCAGGATCCCGTCGGCCAGACTGGCCGCGCTGCACGAGCCTCAATCACCGACGGCCGTGACGGCGAAGTTGCAGGTGGAGACGATGCGTTCGACCTGGGTCCGCTCCACCGGCGTGCCGAAGTAGTCCTTCGAGAACACCTTCACGTCCTGCAGCCGGAACCGCTCGCCGAGCTGCCTGCCGACCTCCTCGAGCAGCACCGCCGCGTTCGGCTTGCCGTTGTCGAGCAGCCCGAGCGTCAGCCCGTTGAGGGTGGCCGGCCGCGGGGCGAGGGTCCGGTCCTCGCCGCCCGCCGCGGCGCCGGTCGGGTCGAGGAACACGCTCCCCCAGTCGGTCACCAGGCCCACCTCCGACGTCTCGCCTGCCGCGACCGTAGGCACGCGGCGGCGGTGCCGTCGTCGGCCGCGAGGAGGCCCGCGAACGAGTCATTCCTCGGTTGACGCGACGCTACCGCGGCTTGTAGATGCGCACCCAGTCGACCTCGAGGCTGACCTCGGGCGGGGTGGTCGCGTCCGGGGCCGGGATCCACTCCTTGTAGGGGCCCATGTCGAGCTGGATCGCGAGGTGCATCGGGCCGGTCGGGATGACGTTCTTGTCGAAGGTCTCGAACTGCTTGACGCCGTCGACGTACCAGGTGATGCGGTTCGGCAGCCAGTCCATGGCGAACGTGTGCCACTGGCTGAAGTCGCCGGTGATCTTGTTGCCGGCCTGCTTGTTCTGGGGCGAGAAGTGGATGACGAAGTGCGCCTCGCCGCGGTCCTCGTCCGGCACCTCCATCATGTCCAGCTCGCCGTCGGCCTCCTTGTTCAGCGAGTCGGGCCACAGCAGGATCGCCGAGCCCCGGCCCCGGCCCTTGTCGGTGCGGGCGCGGAACTCCCACCGGCCGTAGGTCTGGCTGTACTCGTGGTTCATGCCGCCCGAGATGTTGCCCCGGGCGGTGACGCGCAGCTTGCCGTCCTCGACGGTGATCGCCGACGGGCGGCGGTACCCGTTGCCGAAGCCGCCGATCGAGTTGTAGCGGTTCCAGACCTTCGGGTCGAGCGACGATCCTTCGAAGTCGTCGCTGAAGACCAGCCGCCACTCGTCCTTCGACGCCGTGGGTCCGCGGCCGCCGCGCGCGTCGTCGATCACCGGCACGCTGGTCGGCGGCGGTGACGGCGCGGGAAGCGCCTCGAACAGGTCCGGCTCGTCGGTGCCGGCCGCGTTGCCGCACGCGGCGAGCAGGACGGCGACGGCGCCGACCAGCGCGCACAACGGGCGCCGGGGGAACCGGGACATCCAGCCTCCTCGACGTGCACGCCGGAGGGGGAGCGACGGGGGTGCCGGCGCGCGACCCCGACCCTAACGAACCGGACGAACGGGGAGGTACCGGGTGCCCCCGTGTCGGGTGATCGGCCCGCGCCTGCGGCCGCCGGAGATCACGCACCGTCGACGCTGCGTGCGCCGCCGCCGCCGATGCGTGACGGTGCTCCGAATGTGCCTCACCCGATCGAGCGGTGTTGGTCGCCGCGGGTGATGAATTCTGGTTCGGACCGCCCCGGTCGGGCCAATAATCGGCTACCAGGACGGCACGAAGCGCCGGTGACCTCGGCTTTCTGCGTGAAGCGGCGTTCGACCGCTGGCTGCCGTCGATCGGGAGGGTTGCAAGGGAGATCCCGTCATGATCACGCTTCTCGTCACCGCCAGCGGTGCGAAGATCACGCCATTGATCGGCTTCATGCTCGCCGGCTTCGAGTGCTTGTCGATGGGCGCGATCATCCTGCGCGTCACGGACGCGCTCCGGCGGCCCCGCCTCGCCGACCTCGCGGCGCAGCGGCGCGAGCGGTGGGAGGCGGGGCACCCCGTCCTGGCGGGCGGCGACGAGCTGGACGACGACTGAGCCCCCGCGGCGTCAGCGCGCGGGCGCACCGACGGCCGCCGTCACCCGGCGGCGACGGGTCGGCAGCATGGCGGTCGGGTGGGCGGTGCTCCAGGCGGCGCCCGCGCAGATGAGCTCCTTGATGCGGGCGGCCGCCCTGCCGGTGACGGCCGACGGCTTGGCCACGTCGTCCGGGGTGACGAACTGGACGATGCCGTCGCGGCGGCCGAGGCTGATGCACTGGATCGTGTAGCCGATCGTCCGCTCCGGGACCCGGCGGCCGGTCAGGCGCGCGGCGATGGCGTCGGCGGCGAGCCAGGCCGTCGGGATCCCCGACGCGCACGACATCCGCAGCGGCCGGCCGCCCGCGCCCTCGGCGAGCGCTGCGTCGCCCACCGCGTACACCTCGGGGTGCGACACCGAGCGCATGGTGGCGTCGACGACGATCTGCCCGGTGTCGGCGACCCGCAGCGCCGAGGCGGCGGCGATCGGGTGCACGGCGAACCCCGCCGCCCACACGACCACCGGCGCCGCGATCCGGCCGCCGTCGCCGGTGACCACGCCGGCCTCGTCGACGCGCGCGACGTCGGTGTGCGCGTGCACGGTGACGTCGAGCCGGGCGAGGACCGCGGCGAGGTGGCGGCGGGCCTTCTCGCCCAGCCAGTCGCCGACGCCCTCGCGGGCGGCGATCGCGACGTCGAGGTCCGGGCGGGCCTCCGCGATCTCGGTGGCGGCCTCGATGGCGGTGAGGCCCCCGCCGACGACCAGCACCGCGCCGCCCGCGGCGAGGGCCTGCAGCCGCTCGCGCAGCCGCAGCGCGGCCTGCCGGCCCGCGACGTGGTGGGCGTGCTCGGCGACCCCGGGCACGCCGTGGACGGCGGCGGTGCTGCCGAGGGCGTAGACGAGGGTGTCGTAGCCGATCTCGCCCGCGCCGTCGGCCAGCTCGACCGTGTGGTTGGCGACGTCGAGCGCGGCGACGCGCGCCCGGCGCACGGTGACGCCCGTGCCCGCGAACACCTCGCGCAGCGGCCGGGGGCGCAGCTCCTGCCCCGTGGCGAGCTGGTGCAGGCGGATCCGCTCGACGAAGTCCGGGTCGGCGTTGACCAGGGTGATCTCGGTGTCGTCCGGGTGCAGCCTGCGGGCGAGGCGCCCGGCGGCGCCCGCTCCGGCGTACCCGGCCCCGAGGACGACGATCCGGTGCTTCATCTCGTGCACGCTCCTTCTCCGGTCTGGGCGGGTTCGCCTCCTGAACCGGATGGCCGCCCGATCCCTGACCGGAGCTGGCTGTGCCGTGCGTCACACGTGCCGGGTCACGCGTAGCGGGCGAGCGGCTCCCCGTGCTCGGACGCGGCCCACTGGCGCGAGATGCGCTCGAGCTTGTCCGGGTTGACCTGGAACCGGATGGCGGCGACGCCGTCGGGGGTCACGTCGAACGCCATCACCGCCACCACCCGGCCGCCGGCCACCGCGAGCAGCGCGGGCTCGTCGTTGACGACCGCGGCGTGCAGCGCGTGGCCGCCGTCGGCGAGCAGCCGCTTGACCGTCGTCGAGGTGAACAGGCCGCGCACGAACCGCGCGATCGCGATGGCGCCGGTGAGCGGGTCCTTGCGCGCGGGGGCGCGCCCGCCGCCGTCGGAGATGCTCACCGCGTCGGCGGTCAGCATCTCCACCAGCGGCGCGGTGTCGCCGCTCAGGGCCGCGGCGAGGAAGCGCTCCACGATCCGGGTCGCGGCGGCCGCATCGACCTGCGCGCGGGCCCGGCCGGAGGCGACCCGCTGCCGCGCCCGGTGGTGGATCTGCTGGCTCGCGGCCTCGGTGGTGTCGAGGATCGCGGCGATCTCGGCGTGCGGGTAGCCGAACGCCTCGCGCAGCACGTACACCGCGCGTTCCCGCGGCGACAGCCGCTCCAGCACGGCGAGCACCGCGAGGGACACCGACTCGCGCTGCTCGGCGGTCTCGGCCGGGCCGAGCATCGGGTCCCCGGCCAGGACGGGCTCGGGCAGCCACTGGCCCACGTAGGTCTCGCGGCGGGCCCGCGCCGAGGTGAGCTGGTTGAGGCACAGGTTGGTGAGCACCTTCGTCAACCACGCCTCGGGCACCTCGATGCGGTCCCGGTCGGCCGCCTGCCAGCGCAGGAACGCCTCCTGCACGGCGTCCTCGGCGTCGCTCGCCGAGCCGAGCAGGCGGTAGGCGATCGCCTCGAGGCGACCCCTCGCGCCCTCGAACAGGGCGACCTCGCGCGGGCTGAGCTCCATCCCGCACAGTCAAGCACGCGAGCTTGACCTGGAGCGCGCTCCAGGGTGCAGCCTCGCTGCCATGGATGGATCGATCACGGCCCGGCGCGTGGGGGAGTGGCGCGTTCCCGCGCTCGGCATCGGGACCTGGGCGCTGGGCGGCGAGTGGGCGTTCGACGGCGAACCCGCGGGCTGGGGGCCGGTGGACGACGACGAGTCGATCGCCGCCCTCCGCGCCGCCTACGACGGCGGGGTCCGGTTCGTCGACACCGCCGACGTCTACGGCTGCGGGCACGCCGAGCGGGTCGTCGGCAAGGCGATCGCCCCGTTCCGCGACGACGTGGTGCTCGCGACGAAGGTGGGGCTCCTGTTCGACGAGGCCACCCGCGCGGGCGCGGGCACCGACCTGTCCGCGGGGCACATCCGCAAGGCCTGCGACGCGAGCCTGCGCCGGCTCGGGGTGGACCACATCGACGTCTACCAGATCCACCCCGGCGACGCGGACGCCGAACGCGCGCAGGAGGTGGTGGCGGCGTTCGAGGACCTCGTCGCCGCCGGCAAGATCCGGGCGTACGGCACGAGCGCCACCGACCCGGCGACGATCGCGGTCGTCGCCGCGGGCGGCCACGGGGTGTCGGTGCAGCAGGAGCTCAACGTGTTCGGCGCGGACGAGCCCGCCCTCGCCGCCTGCGACCGCCACGACCTGGCCGTGCTCGCCCGCACCCCGCTCGCGATGGGGCTGCTCAGCGGCAAGTACCGCAGCCCGCAGCAGCTCCCGGCCTCGGACGTGCGCCGCCACACCCCGTGGTGGAGCTTCTTCAAGGCCGACCGGATGCCGCAGTGGCTCGCCCGGCTCGACGCCGTGCGGGACGTGCTCACCTCCGGTGGGCGCACCCTGGTGCAGGGCGCGCTCGCCTACGTGTGGGCCCGCTCGGAGCGGGCGGTGGCGCTGCCCGGCGTGCGGACCGTGGCGCAGGTGCAGGAGCTCGTGGGCGCGCTGGAGCACGGCCCGCTCGACCCGGCGCAGCTGGCGGAGGTCGACCGGCTCCTCGCGGGCCCGGTGCCGGACGCGGCACCATCGGTGAGGTGAACATCTCCGAGGCCGCACGGCGCACCGGGGTCGCCGTCGACACGATCCGCTACTACGACCGCCTCGGCCTGCTCGGCGCGGTGCGGCGCACCCCGGGCGGGGCCCGCGAGTTCACCGAGGGCGACCTCGGGTGGCTGCGGGTGCTGCGGTGCCTGCGCGACACCGGCATGCGGATGGCCGACCTGCGCCGGTTCGTGGCGATCGACGGCGACCGCGAGCCGGCGCGCAGACGGGAGCTGCTGGAGGCGCACCGGGCGGCGGTGCTGGAACGCATCGAGCGCACCTACCGGGAGCTGGAGGTGCTCGACGGCAAGATCGCGGCGTACCGCGAGTTGGAGCAGAAGGCCCTGGAGGCGCAGCAGACGGTCGCCCAGCCCGTGTAGCCGATCGCGCAGGCTAACGGAAGACGACCGTGCTGCGGTCGTTCAGCAGGACGCGGCGCTCGCAGTGCCATCGCACGGCGCGCGACAGCGCGAGCGCCTCGGCGTCGCGGCCCGCCGTGCTGAGGCGACGGGGGTCGAAGGTGTGGTCGATCCGGATCACCTCCTGCTCGATGATCGGCCCCTCGTCGAGGTCCGGCGTCACGTAGTGGGCGGTGGCGCCGACCAGCTTCACGCCGCGGTCGTAGGCCTGGTGGTAGGGCTTGGCGCCCTTGAAGCCGGGCAGGAACGAGTGGTGGATGTTGATCGCCCGGCCGTGCAGCTTCCGGCACAGCTCGTCGGAGAGCACCTGCATGTAGCGGGCCAGCACCACGAGATCGACGCGGTAGCGCTCGACGAGCTCGAGCAGGCGCTCCTCGGCCTGCGGCTTGGTGGTCGGATCGACCGGGACGTGGTGGTAGGGCAGCCCGGCCGCCTCGGCCATCGGCCGCAGGTCCTCGTGGTTGGACACGACGGCGACCAGCTCGGCGCCGAGGCTGCCCGCGCGCCACCGGAAGACCAGGTCGTTGAGGCAGTGCCCGGCCTTGGACACCATCACCAGCACCCGCTGGGGCGCGTCGTCGGTGAGGCGGTAGTCCATGTCGAACTCGGCGGCCACGGGCTCGAACGCGGCGGACAGGGCGGCCGCGTCGGTCTCGCGCGCGGTGACGAACGCCGTGCGCAGGAACAGCGAGCCGCGCACGCGGTCGTCGAACTGCTGGTGCTCGACGATGTCGCAGCCCTGCTCGAACAGGAACGCGCTGACCGCGCGCACGATGCCCGGCCGTTCCGGGCAGCTCAGCGTCAGGATGAACGTGCTGGTCACGATGCTCCTCGTCCCGGGTGGTCAGCACTCGACGACGTTGAGGGCGAGCCCGCCGCGGGCGGTCTCCTTGTACTTGTCCTTCATGTCCGCCCCGGTCTCGCGCATGGTCTTGATCGCCTTGTCGATGCTGACCTGGTGGCGCCCGTCGCCGCGCACGGCGAGCCGGGCCGCGGTGACGGCCTTGATGGCGCCCACCGCGTTGCGCTCGATGCAGGGGATCTGGACCAGCCCGCCCACGGGGTCGCAGGTGAGGCCGAGGTTGTGCTCGATGCCGATCTCGGCGGCGTTCTCGACCTGTTCGGCGGTGCCGCCGAGCACCTCGGCCAGGCCCGCGGCGGCCATGGAGCAGGCCGAGCCCACCTCGCCCTGGCAGCCGACCTCGGCGCCGGAGATGGAGGCGTTCTCCTTGAACAGCAGCCCGATCGCGGCGGCGGTGAGCAGGAACCGGACCACGCCGTCGTCGGAGTACGAGCCGACGAAGCGCCGGTAGTAGTGCAGGACGGCCGGGATGATGCCGGCGGCGCCGTTGGTCGGCGCGGTGACCACCCGCCCGCCCGCGGCGTTCTCCTCGTTGACCGCGAGCGCCCAGAGCGTGACCCAGTCGAGGGCGCGCAGCGGGTCCTGCTCGTCGCCCGCCGCCTCCAGCCGCTCCCGCAGCGCGGCGGCGCGCCTGCGCACCTTCAGCCCGCCGGGCAGCACGCCGGTCGCGCGGGTGCCGCGCTCGACGCACTCCTGCATGACCGACCAGATGTGCAGCAGGCCGGCCCGCACCTCCTCCTCGCTGCGCCACGCGAGCTCGTTGGCGAGCATGACGTCGCTGATCCGCAGCCCGGTCTCGCGGGTGTGCCGCAGCAGCTCCTCGCCGGTGCGGAACGGGTAGCGCACCGGAGTCGGGTCCTCGACGAGCACGGGGTTGCCCGCCTGGTCGGAGTCGACCACGAACCCGCCGCCGACGGAGTAGTACTCCCGGCGCACCAGCTCGGCGCCGTCGGCGCCGAACGCGCGGAACAGCATGCCGTTGCTGTGGAAGGGCAGCCGCTTGCGCCGGTGCAGCACCACGTCGTCGTCGACGCGGAACCGGATCGGCACCTTGCCGGCGAGCAGCAGCCTGCCCTCGTCGCGGACGGCCGCGAGCCGGGGTTCCGCGGCCACCGGGTCGACGAGGTCGGGCTGCTCGCCCTCGAGCCCGAGCACGACCGCCTTCACGCTGCCGTGCCCGTGCCCGGTGGCGCCGAGCGACCCGAACAGCTCGACCCGCACACGGGCGGTGCGGGTGAGCAGCCCGTCGCGCTCGAGCCGGCCCGCGAACGCGCTCGCGGCGCGCATCGGGCCGACCGTGTGCGAGCTCGACGGGCCGATGCCCACCTTGAACAGGTCGAACGCGCTGATCGTCATGGCCGCTCCGCGGTGAGCTCGGCCCGCACGCCTGCGGTGATCTTGTCGGCCCGGTCGCACAGCCCGCCGACCGACGCGGCCGCGGCGGACAGCTCGCCGCGGGCCTGCGCGTCGCCGACGCCCGCGAGGTTGATCTCGACGTTGACCCGCGCCGTGGTCGCCGCGGCCCGCGCCGCCTCGGCCGCCGCGGCCACGTCGCTGATCACGTTCGGGTTGCCGATCGGCAGCAGCTCCTCGGCCAGGTCGAGCACGCGCGCCGCGATCCCGATGACGAACGCGGGCGGGCGGGCCGCGGCGCGCAGCGCGGACGCGATGGCGGCGGAGCGGCGCGAGTCGGTCCGCGGCAGCCGGTAGGCCTCGGTGACGGCCGTGAACGCGGCCGCGTCGTCCTCGGCGAGCGTGAGCGCGTTCTCGCACAGTTCGTCCGCGGCGTCGCGGATGCGCCCGATCGCCGCGGCGTGCTCGGCGTGCTCCGGCCCGTCGCTGTAGCGCGCGACCATGGCCACCAGCGCGGCGGCCTGGGCGGCGTGCAGCGCCGCGGTCGCGCCGCCGCCGGGCGCGGGGACCCGGGCGGCGAGCGCGGTGAGGTACTGCCCGATCGTCTGGTTGCGCACCCTGGTGCCCTCTTCCGTGGTCGGGGTGGGGCGTCAGCGGCGGATCCGGGCCATCTCCGGGTCCACCAGCGGCTCCTGGGCCACGGTGGCCGGGATGCGCCGGGAGAAGTACTCGATCTCGACCGCGGTGCCGGGCGTCGCGCTCGCCGGTAGCCACGCGTAGGCGATCGGGGCGCCGATCGTGTGCCCGAACGCCGCGCTGGTGACGTAGCCCGCCGGGCGCCCGTCGAGGTACACCGGCTCGCTGCCCAGCACGACGCTGCGCCGGTCGTCGACCGTGAGGCAGGTGAGCCTGCGGGTGACCGCGTCCGGGTCGAGGTTCGCGATCGCGTCGCGACCGATGAAGTCGGCCTTGCCCCGCCGCACCGCGAACCCGAGGCCCGCCTCGTACGGGTTGTGCTCGGTGGTCATGTCGGTGCCCCACGAGCGGTAGCCCTTCTCCAGCCGCAGGCTGTTGAAGGCCGCCCGGCCCGCCGCGATGACGCCGAGCTCCTGCCCGGCCTCCCAGAGCACGTCCCACAGCCGCAGCCCGTACTCGGCGCTGGTGTAGACCTCCCAGCCGAGCTCGCCGACGTAGGACAGCCGCATGGCGGTGACCGGGACCCCGCCGATCCGCGCGGGCATCGCCCGGAAGTACTTCAGCCCCTCGTTCGAGAAGTCCTCGCGCGACAGCGGCTGGACCAGGTCGCGGGCGAGCGGCCCCCACACGCCGATGCAGCACGTGGCGCCGGTGATGTCGCGGACCTGCACGTCGGGGCCGGCGTGGCGGCGGATGTGGTCGAGGTCGAGGTTGCCGTTCGCACCCACCTGGAACCGGTCCTCGGCCAGCCGGGCCACGGTGAGGTCGCTGCGGATGCCGCCGGCGTCGTCGAGGGCGAGGGTGTAGGTGACCGAACCGACCGGCTTGTCCATCGTGCCGGTGGTGAGCCGGTCCAGCAGGGCCAGCGCGCCGGGGCCGGAGACCTCGATCCGCTTGAGCGGGGTCATGTCGTACAGCGCCACGCCCTCGCGGGTGCGCCAGGCCTCCGCGGCGGCGATGGGCGACCAGAACAGCGCCGACCACTCGTCGCGCTCCGGCGGCACCCACGCCTCGGGCAGCCGCTCGACCAGCGGGGCGTTGGCCTCGTACCAGTGCGGGCGCTCCCAGCCCGCCGCCTCCAGGAACACCGCGCCCAGCTCCCGCTGGCGGGCGTGGAACGGGCTGACCCGCAGGTTGCGCGGCGACTCCCGCGGCTGCAGCGGGTGCACCACGTCGTAGATCTCCACGAAGTTCTGCTGGGAGGTCTCGGCGACGTAGTCGTCGGTCAACTGGATCTCCTCGAACCGGTGCACGTCGCAGCCGTGCAGATCCACCTCGGACACCCCGGTGGTGAGCAGCTCCGCGACCGCCTTCGCCACACCCGCCGAGTGGGTCACCCACACCGCCTCGGCGATCCAGAACCCGGCGACGTCGGGCGACTCGCCGATCAGCGGTCCGCCGTCCGGGGTGAAGGAGAAGATCCCGTTGAAGCCCTCCTCGACCTTCGCCGCGTTCAGCGCGGGCAGGAGCAGCCGGCTCTGCTGCCAGGACGGGGCGAAGTCCTCCTCGGTGAACGGCTGCATCGACGGCATCGACGACGCCGTGACCGGGCCGTCCTCGTCGAGGTCGGACAGCTGCACCGGCATCGGGCGGTGGGCGTAGCTGCCGATCCCGAGCCGGTCGACGTGCTCGCGGAAGTACAGGTCCTGGTCCTGGTGGCGCAGGATCGGCAGGCCCGCCTCGCTCGCCTCGTCGTTGCGGCCGACGAGCTCGGCGACCTGCCCGGTCTTGGCGTACTGGTGGGCGAGCGGCAGCAGCGGCACCGCCATGCCCACCATCGCGCCGACCCGCCGGCCCCAGAACCCGGCGCAGCACACCACGACGTCGGCGGGCAGCACCCCGTCCGGCGTGCGCACCCCGGTGACCCGGCCCCCGGAGTGCTCGATGCCGGTGACCCGGGTCCCGCCCTGGAACCGGGCCCCCCGCGCCTCGGCGCGGCGCATGAGCGCGGCGACCACCCGCGGCGCCTTCGCCAGGCCGTCGGTGGGCACGTGGAAGCCGCCGAGCACCCGGTCGCGGTCGAGCAGCGGGTGCAGGCGCACGCACTCGTCCGGGTCGACGACCCGGCTCTCGACGCCCCACGAGGTGGCCCAGCCGTGCTTGCGGTGCAGGTCGGCCAGCCGCTGCGGGGTGGTCGCGACCTCGAGCCCGCCGACCTGGTTGAAGCACCAGGCGCCGTCCAGGTCGAGCCCGGAGAACTTCTCGACCGTGTAGCGGGCGAACCGCGTCATCGTCTGCGACGGGTTGGTCTGGAACACCAGGCCGGGCGCGTGCGAGGTGGAGCCGCCCGCGAGCGGCAGCGGGCCCTGGTCGACGACGGTGACCCGGTCCCATCCGCGGGCGGTCAGCTCGTCGGCGAGGTTGGTCCCGACGATCCCGGCTCCGATGATCACGACACGAGGCGAGGTGGGCATCAGGCTCCCCTGAACTCGGTGGCCGCGTCGAGCAGCCAGGTGGCGAGGTAACGCGCGAACGAGGACCGGACCAGCAGCCGGTAGTGCGTCGCCGTGTCGTCCAGGGCGAGCAGCACGACCCCGGCCAGCCCGAGGGTGGTCTGCACGGCCGAACCCGCCGGGAACGCGCGCGGGTGCAGGTCGATGGAGCAGCCGGTGGCGAGCACGTCCGCCACGTGCGCGCCGCGCAGCCGCAGCGTGGTGCGCTGCGCGGACACGTCGACCGCCGCGCCGGCGCCGGAAAGGGCGGTCCGCACGCCGGACTCGAGCGCCTCCGGGCTGCGGAACGGGCTGGTGACCAGCCACTCGTCGGGGCCGAGCCAGATCACCGTGGAGAACTCGCCGGCCACCCAGGTGTTCGGCGTGGTCGGCAGGGCGACGCCCAGGTGCTCGGCCACGGCGCCCGCGGCGGGCCCGGCGGGGTCGAGGCGCAGGTCGGTCATGGCGACGAACGGCTCCGGCACGATCTGCACCTCGTCGGGCAGCTCGGCGAACCGCTCCGACCAGCCGGGCAACGCGCCGGTGCGCGCAAGCTCAACCGTCACGGCGGGCTCCTTCCGGGTCGACCAGCACGGGATCGGTGACCTCGACGGGGACCAGCGCGTCCCCGACCGGGACGTGCAGCGTCTGCCCGATGCGCTCGCGGCCCGCCTTGACCAGCGCGAGCGCGAACGTGCGCTCCAGCGCCGCGCTGCGGTAGCTGGAGGTGACGTGCCCGAGCATCGGCACCGGCGGCTCGGGCAGCCGGTCGGCCTCGACGACCTGCGAGCCCTCGGGCAGGAGCACCGTGCGGTCGTGCGGCAGCAGGGCGACCAGCTGCTTGCGCTGCGGGTTGCGGTTCTCCAGCCGGGAGAACGAGCGCTTGCCGACGAAGTCGGGCTTCTTCTTCGACACGACCCACGACATCCCCAGGTCCTGCGGGGTGACGGTGCCGTCGGTGTCCTGCCCGACGATCGGGTAGGCCTTCTCCGCGCGCAGCACGTGCATCGTCTCCGTGCCGTACGGGGTGATGCCGTGCGGCTCGCCCGCCGCGATCAGCCGCTCCCAGACCGCGAGCGCGTGCCAGGCGTCGACGTTCACCTCGTAGGCGAGCTCGCCCGAGAAGCTGACGCGGGCGATCCGCACCGGGACGCCGTCGAGGCGGGTGTCGCGCCACGCCATGAACCCGAAGGCGTCCTTGGAGCAGTCGACGTCGGAGAAGACGGCGGCGATCACGTCGCGCGAGCGCGGCCCGACCACGGGGAAGGTGGCCCAGTGGTCGGTGACCGAGGTGAGGTGCACCCGCAGGTCCGGCCACTCCGTCTGCAGCCACTCCTCCATCCAGTCGAGGACCTTCGCGGCGCCGCCGGTGGTGGTGTAGACGAGGAACCGGTCCTCGGCGAGCCGCATCACGGTGCCGTCGTCGAGCACCATGCCGTCGGCGCCGCACATCACGCCGTAGCGCACGAACCCGACCCGCAGGCTGCTCATCACGTTCGTGTAGAGCCGGTCGAGGAACACGCCCGCGTCCGGGCCCTGCACGTCGATCTTGCCGAGGGTGGACCCGTCGAGGATGCCGACGCCGTTGCGCACCGCGGCGCACTCGCGCAGGACGGCGGCCTCCATGTCCTCGCCGGGCAGCGGGTAGTAGCGGGGCCGCTTCCACTGCCCGACGTCCTCGAACACCGCGCCGCGGGCGACGTGCCAGTCGTGGATGGCGGTGACGCGTTCGGGGTCGTAGAGCGCGCCGCGGTTGCGGCCGGCGAGCGCGGCGAACGCCACCGGGGTGTAGGGCGGGCGGAAGGTGGTGGTACCCAGCGCCGCGACCGGCACCCCGAGCAGCTCGGCGGTGATCCCGGCGGCCACGACGCCGGAGGTCTTGCCCTGGTCGTGCGCGGTGCCGATGGTCGTGTACCGCTTGACGTGCTCGATGTTGCGCATCCCCGCGCCGACCGCGCGGGCGATGTCGGCGACGGTGGCGTCGCGCTGGATGTCGACGAACTGGGCGCGCTCGTCGCCCGGCACCCGCCACAGCACCAGCGGCGGGGTGCGCTCGGGGACCGGGTCCGCGGTGGGCAGCGCCCCGACCCCGCCCGCCTCGATCCCCAGCTCCGCGAGCGCGCCGAGGGCGGCCCTCGCGCCCTCGCCCACGCAGCCGTCCAGGTCGAACACGCCGGCCGCCGCGCCCGCGACGGACGTACCGGGAAGGGTCTCTGCGGGCACGAACGCGCCCAGCGCGTCGTCGTAGCGCAGCCGGCCGCGGGCCTGGCTGAACAGGTGCACCGCGGGGTTCCAGCCGCCGGAGACCAGCAGCAGGTCGCAGCCGATCCGCTCGCGTTCCCCGCCGTCGGCGTCGGCGACGAGGGCGGCGCTGACCCGGTCGGTGCCCTCGGTGCCGGTGACGAACCGGCCGGTGCGGACCCCGATGCCGCGCCGCTCGCACTCGGCGCGCCAGTGCGCGGGGGCCTGCGCCCGCGCGTCGACCACGGCGTGCACCCGCGCCCCGGCGTCGGCGAGGTCGACCGCGGCGGCGTAGGCGGCGTCGTCGGCGGTGAACACGACCGCGTCGCGCCCGGCGAGCACGCCGTAGCGGTGCAGGAACGTGCGAGCCGACGCGGCGAGCATGATCCCGGGCCGGTCGTTGTCGGCGAACACGATCGGCCGCTCGTGGGCACCGGTCGCGAGCAGCACGTGGCGGGCGCGGATGCGCCACACCCGCTGGCGGGAGCGGTTGCGCGGGGCCGCGGCGCCGAGGTGGTCGGTGCGCCGCTCCAGCGCGAGCACGAAGCCGTCGTCGTAGTGGCCGAACGCGGTGGTGCGCTGCAGGTGCAGCACGTCCGGCAGCCCCGCGAGCTCCCGGGTCGCCGCGGCCACCCAGTCGAGCGCCGGGGCGCCGTCGAGGCGGTCGGTGCCGCCCAGGAGCGACCCGCCGGGCTCGGCGTGCTCGTCGACGAGCACCACCCGGGCGCCCGCCCGCGCCGCGGTGAGCGCGGCGACCAGCCCGGCCGGGCCGGCCCCGACGACGAGCAGGTCGCAGTGGGCGTGCTTGGCGTCGTAGCGGGCGGAGTCGGGCACGTCGGCGAGCCGGCCGCGGCCGGCGACGCTCCGGGCGACGAGCCCGTCGACGAGCTCGATCGTGGAGGCGAGCAGCATCGGCTCCGGGAACGGCTCCTCGACCTGCACCAGGCCGCCCGGGTCCTCGGCCCAGGCCGCGCCGATGCCGCGGGGGCGCCCCAGCGCGACGCTCGTGCCGGTGGCGTGCACGCCGTTCGCGAGCAGCGCCGAGGCGAGCGTGTCCCCGGGGTGGCCGGTGTAGGCCACGCCGTCGAACGTGAAGCGGTGGGTGGTGGCGCGGTCGATACGGCCCCGGTCCGGGACGCGGAACCCACCCTGCGTCGATGACTCGCTCGCACGCTCGCTCTGCGTCGATGATTCGCTCGCACGCTCGCTCTGCGTCGATGATTCGCTCGCACGCTCGCTCTGTGTCGATGATTCGCTCGCACGCTCACTCATGGGATCACCGGGCGGGGCTCGTCGGGGCGGTAGACGGCGTGGAACCGGTAGGTCGCGGTGTCGCGCAGCGCGTTGAACCAGCGGCGGCAGCCCGCCGAGTGGCACCAGCGCTCGGCGAAGATGCCCTTCGGGTTGTCCCGGAAGAACAGGTAGTGCGCCCACTCGGTGTCGGAGAGCGCGGCCGGGTCGGCGGGGTAGGCGACGTGGGCCTGGCCGCCGTAGTGGAACTCGGTCTCCTCGCGCGGCCCGCACCAGGGGCATCGGATGAGTTGCACGGGCTCTCCTAGTGGGCGACGGCGGCGGCGCCGTGCTCGTCGACGAGCGCGCCGGTGACGAAGCGCTCGAGCGTGAACGGCGCGTTGAACGGGTGCGGTTCGTCGTGGGCGATCGTGTGGGCCATGCACCAGCCCACCCCCGGGGTGGCCTTGAACCCGCCGGTGCCCCACCCGCAGTTGAGGTAGAGGTTCCGGAACGGGGTGAGGCCGACGATGGGGGAGGCGTCCGGGGTGACGTCGACGATGCCGCCCCAGGTGCGCAGCAGGTGCGCGCGGGCGAACACGGGGAACAACTCCACCGCGGCGGCCATCTGGCGCTCGATGATGTGGAACGCGCCGCGCTGGCCGTAGCCGTTGTAGGCGTCGATCCCCGCGCCCATCACCAGCTCGCCCTTGTGGGCCTGGGAGACGTAGACGTGCACCGCGTTGGACATCACCACGGTGGGGTGCACGGGTTCGAGCAGCTCGGAGACCAGCGCCTGCAGCGGGTGGCTCTGCAGCGGCAGGCGCAGCCCGAGCGTGTCGGCGAGCACGGAGGTGTGGCCCGCCGCGCAGAGCGCGACCTTGCCCGCGGCGATGTCACCGCGGGACGTGCGCACCCCGGTGACCCGGTCGCCGTCGGTGGTGAAGCCGGTGACCTCGCAGTCCTGGATGAGGTCGACGCCCGCGGCGTCGGCCTTCCGCGCGAAGCCCCACGCGACGTAGTCGTGCTTCGCGATGCCCGCGCGCGGCTGGTAGGTGGCGCCGAGCACCGGGTAGCGGATGTCGTGAGAGGTGTTGACGATCGGGCAGACCTTCTTCACCTCGTCGGGCGTGAGCCACTCGGCGTCGATCCCGTTGAGGCGGTTCGCCTCGACCCGCCGGACGCTGTCGCGCACGTCCTGCAGGCCGTGGGCGAGGTTGAGCACGCCGCGCTGGCTGAACAGGATCGGGTAGTCGAGCTCCTCCTCGAGGCCCTCCCACAGCTTGAGGGCGTGCTCGTAGATCGCGGCGCTCTCGTCCCACAGGTAGTTGGAGCGGATGATCGTGGTGTTGCGCGCCATGTTCCCGCCGGCGAGCCAGCCGCGCTCCAGCACGGCCACGTCGGTGATGCCGTGGTTGCGGGCGAGGTAGTGCGCGGTCGCGAGGCCGTGCCCGCCCGCGCCGACGATCACCACGTCGTAGCTGCGCTTGGGCTCCGGGTTGCGCCACAGGAAGTCCGGGTGCTCGGGCAGTTGTTCGGTCATGCCGGGGTCCCTCCCAGCGCCGGGTAGAGCGGATGGCGGGCGGCGAGCGCACCCACGCGCCCGCGCAGCGCGGCGATCGCGTCGTCGTCCGTGTCCGGGCGCAGCGCGGTGGCGATGATGTCGGCGACCTCGGCGAACTCGTCGGCGCCGAACCCGCGGGTGGCGAGCGCGGGTGTGCCGATCCGGATCCCGGAGCTGACCATCGGCGGACGCGGGTCGAACGGCACCGCGTTGCGGTTGACGGTGATGCCGGCGGCGTGCAGCCGGTCCTCGGCCTGCTTGCCGTCGAGCTCGCTGTGGCGCAGGTCGACGAGGACCAGGTGGACGTCGGTGCCGCCGCTCACCACGCCGATGCCCGCCTCCCGCGAGTCGGGCGCGAGCAGCCGGTCGGCGAGCAGGCGCGCGCCGAGCAGGGTGCGCTCCTGCCGCTCCCGGAACGCCTCGGTCGCGGCCAGCTTGAACGCCACCGCCTTCGCGGCGATCACGTGCTCCAGCGGGCCGCCCTGCTGGCCGGGGAACACCGCCGAGTTGAGCTTCTTGCGCAGGTCCGGGTCGTCCTCGGCGGAGAGGATCACGCCGCCCCGCGGGCCGCCGAGGGTCTTGTGGGTGGTGGTCGTGACGACGTGCGCGTGCGGCAGGGGCGACGGGTGCAGCCCGGCCGCGACGAGCCCGGCGAAGTGCGCCATGTCCACCATCAGGTAGGCGCCGACCTCGTCGGCGATGCGGCGGAACTCCGCGAAGTCGAGGTGCCGCGGGTAGGCCGACCACCCGGCGACGATCACCTTCGGGCGGCGCTCGTGCGCGAGCCGCTCGACCTCGGCCATGTCGATCCGGTGGTCGTCCTCGCGGACGTGGTAGGCGGCGACGTCGTAGAGCAGGCCCGAGAAGTTGAGCCGCATCCCGTGGGTGAGGTGGCCGCCGTGGGCGAGGTCGAGGCCGAGGATCGTGTCGCCCGGCTTCAACAGCGCGGCCATCGCGGCCGCGTTGGCTTGCGCGCCCGAGTGCGGCTGGACGTTCGCGAACGTCGCCCCGAACAGCTCCTCGACCCGGTCGACGGCGAGCCGCTCGACGACGTCGACGTGCTCGCACCCGCCGTAGTAGCGCCGGCCGGGGTAGCCCTCCGCGTACTTGTTCGTGAGCACCGAGCCCTGGGCCTGCATCACGGCGAGCGGGGCGAAGTTCTCGCTGGCGATCATCTCCAGCGTGGACTCCTGGCGCTTCAGCTCGGCGCCGACCGCGGCGTGGATCTCCGGATCGACCTCGGCGAGGCTGCGGGTGAGGACGGTGCGGACCTGGGTGTCGAGCATTCGGTGTCCGATCTGTCGTACCAAGCTCGCGCAGACTGGTATATCAGTCGGCGGTGTACGGTAGGTCGGCCGAGGAACGTCGTCAAGGGGTGCACATGGGTCTCGCAGCGCAGCTGCCCGGGCCGGCTTCTCTCGCGGACCAGGCCTACGAGGGCATCCGCGATCGCCTGATCATGCTCGACATCCGCCCGGGCGACCCGCTCAACGACGAGGCGCTCGCCCAGGAGCTCGGCACCGGGCGCACCCCGGTGCGCGAGGCGCTCAAGCGCCTCGAAGGCGACCGGCTCGTCGTCGCCTACCCCCGGCGCGGCACGTTCGCCACCGCGGTCGACATCACCGACCTCGCCCACATCTCGGAGATCCGCGCGCAGCTGGAGCCGCTCGCGGCGTCCCGCGCGGCGGTCAACGCCTCCGCCGCCACCCGCACCCGCCTCGCCGAGCTGGCGAAGGACGTGGCCGAGCTCGAGGCCCGCGTCGACGACCGGCGCGAGCTCCTGCGCCGCGACGTCCAGGTGCACCGCGAGATCTACCGCGCCGCGGGCAACCCGTATCTCGAGGACATCCTGGTCCGGCAGGACAACCTCGCCACCCGGATCTGGTGCCTGTTCCTCGACCGGCTACCCGCGATCGCCGGGCACGTGGGCGAGCACGTCGGGCTGCTCGAGGCGATCGTCGACGGCGACGCCGAGAAGGCGGGGCGGCTGGCGCTGGAGCACGTCGTCGGGTTCGAGCGGGCGGTGCGCGCGATCCTCTAGAGGCGTCAGCGTTCTGCGGCGCCGAAGTAGCCGAGGCGTTCGCTGATCTCCCGGCCGCCCTCCACGAGGTGGGCGGCGACCTCGGGGAACGACTCCGCCGTCAGGCGGAACGACGGGCCGGACACGCCGACCGCCGCGATCACGTCGCCACCCGCGTTGCGGACGGGCGCGGCGAGCGCGTTGAGCCCCAGCTCGAACTCCTCGGCCGTCGACGCCCAGCCCCGGGTGCGCACCTCGTCCAGCTCGGCCTGGAGCGCGGCGGGGTCGGTGATGGTGTGCGGCGTGTACTCGAACAGCTCGGCGGCGAGGGCTTCCTTCACCGTCTCCTCGTCGGCCCACGCGAGCAGGACCTTGCCGCTGGCGGTGGCGTGCAGCGGGGTGCGCTGACCGGTCCAGTTGCGCCCGCTGATCGCGGAGCTGCCGTACTCCTGGAGGATGTTGGTCACCTCGCCGGTGTCGGCGATGGCGAGGTTGACGGTCTCGCCGAGCTCGGCGGCGAGCCTGCGGCAGACCGGGCGGCTCTCGGTGGTCAGCTCGAGCTGGGCGGTGGTGGCGCCCGCGAGCCGGACGATGCCGCGGCCCAGGTGGTACTTGCCGCGCTCCTCGAGCTGCTCCACCAGGTCGCCGTTCTCCAGGGCCTCGATCAGCCGGAACGCGGTCGACTTGTGCACGCCGAGCTCAGCGGCCACCTCGGTCACCCCTGCGCCGTCGCGACCTCGTTCGGCGAGCAGGTACAGGATCGCGATGGCTCGGTCCACCGACTGGACCTGGGACGGGGCAGCCTCCCTGCCCTGGCGCACTGAATCGGACATCACGCCGAACTCTACGGCGACCTGCCGATTCGAGCAGGTCGAAGGCTCTTGACGGCCTGGTCAGCGCGCCCTCATCATGCTGTTGCTGATAGCGAGTCGCGTTGCGCTATCTGAAACAAGCCCGTAACGGAGGTGCCATGATCCTCGTCGGTCGACCGGAGGACATACCGCTCGGCGAGGCCGTGCGGGTGGAAGAAGGCGTCGAGGCCCCGATCGCGGTGTTCAACGTCGACGGCGAGTTCTTCGCCATCGACGACACGTGCACCCACCAGGACGCTTCGCTCGCCGACGGCTGGGTCGAGGGCTGCAGCGTCGAGTGCCCGCTGCACGCCGCCTGCTTCGACCTGCGCACCGGGATGCCGTCCGGGCCGCCCGCGAAGACCCCTGTGCGCACCCACGAGGTCGTCGTCGTCGACGGCTTCGTCTACGTCCGCGTCGCGCAGGCCGTGGAGGCGGCCGCCTGATGCGCACCGTCGCGGTCATCGGCGGCTCGCTCGCCGGAATCAGCGCCGCGCGCGCCCTGCGCGAGCACGGGTTCGACGGCCGCGTCGTGGTCGTGGGCGCCGAGGACCGGCTCCCCTACGACCGCCCGCCCCTGTCGAAGGAGTTCCTGGCCGACAAGATCGGCATCGACGACCTCGCTCTGACGACCGACGCCGACGCCGAGCTCGACCTGGACTGGCGGCTCGGCGAGACGGCGGTGCGCCTCGACCCCCGCGGCCGCTCGGTCGTGCTCGCGTCCGGGCAGGAGGTCGCCGCCGACGGGGTCGTGCTCGCGACCGGCGCGCGGGCGCGCCCGTGGCCGGGCGACGACCTGCCCGGGGTCCACACCCTGCGCACCGTCGACGACGCGATCGCCCTGCGCGACGGCCTGCGCTCCGGCGGCCGGCTGGTGGTGATCGGAGCCGGGTTCATCGGGGCCGAGGTGGCGTCCACGGCGCGCGACCTCGGCGTCGAGGTCACCGTGGTCGAGGCCGAACGGCTCCCGTTGGCCGGCGTCCTCGGGCCGGAGCTCGCCGCGGTGTGCACCTCGCTGCACGCCGAGGGCGGGGTTCGGTTGATCGCAGGCACCCCCGTCGCCGGTCTCGTCGGCACCGACCGGGTTCGCGAGGTCCGCCTGGCCGACGGCCGTGCGGTTCCCGCCGACGTGGTGGTCGTCGGCATCGGGGCGCTGCCGAACGTCGAGTGGCTCGCCGGCTCCGGCGTCGACCACGACCCCCGCGGCGTGTGGACGGACGCCGCGGGCGCCACCAACCTGCCGAACGTCGTCGCCGCGGGCGACTGCACGTTCTCCCACTGCGCCTACGCGGGCGTCGAGCTGCGCCAGGAGCACTGGACGAACGCGCTGCAGCAGGCCTCGGCCGCGGCGGCCACCCTGCTGGGGCGGGACGCGGCGCCCGCCCGGCCCGCGCCGCCCTACTTCTGGTCGGACCAGTACGGCGTGCGGATGCAGTTCGCGGGCCACCGGACCGCCGACGACGAGGTCGAGATCATCGAGGGCGACCCGGACTCCCGCCGCTTCGTGGCCGGCTACCGCCGCGACGGCCGGCTCGTCGCGGTGTTCGCCATGAACCAACCCAAGCTCTTCGCCAAGTGGCGCCGTCAGCTCGCGGCCCCCGCCGCCGCCCCCCTCGCTTGAGTTCCCCCACGAGAGGTGTCACGTGTCCGCTCCAACCACCCACGTGTCGTCGAGCCTGATCTCCACCCTCCCCGGCCTCTCCTACACCGACCCCGAGATCTACCGGCGGGAACAGGAGAAGATCTTCGAGGCCCGCTGGATCGCGGCCGCGCGCAGCGCCGACCTCGCCGAGCCCGGCGCGTTCCGCACCCTCGACGTGGGCCGCGAGAACGTGCTCGTCGTGCGCGGCCGCGACCGGCAGCTGCGGGCGTTCCTCAACGTCTGCAGGCACCGGGGCGCCCGGGTCTGCATGGAGCGCTCCGGCGTGGCGCGCCGCAACGTCCAGTGCGGCTACCACGCCTGGACCTACGGCCTCGACGGCAAGCTCGTCGCAGCCCCGAACCTGACCAAGATGCCCGACGTCGACCGCGAAGCGTTCGGGCTCCTGCCGGTGGCGCTGCGCGAGTGGCTCGGGTACGCCTGGGTCTGCGTCGCCGACGAACCGCCGTCGTTCGAGGACACGGTGGTCGGTGCGGTCACCGAGCGGCTCGGGGCCGAGGGCGTCATCGACCGGTGGGAGATCGAGAACCTCGACCTCGGCCGCAGGCACACCTACGACGTGCGCGCCAACTGGAAGCTCATCGTCGAGAACTTCATGGAGTGCTACCACTGCGCGACCATCCACCCCGAGCTCACCGAGGTGCTGCCGGAGTTCGCCGAGGGCTACGCCGCGCAGTACTACGTGGGGCACGGGGCGGAGTTCGCCGAGGACGCGCAGGGGTTCACCGTCGACAAGAGCCCGGGCCTCGACGTGATCCCCGGGGTCGCCGACGGCCACGACCGCAAGTACTACGCGATCACGGTGAACCCGCAGGTGTTCATCAACCTCGTGCCCGACCACGTGATCTTCCACCGCATGTACCCGGTCGCGCCGGACCGCACGGTCGTCGAGTGCGACTGGCTGTACCTGCCGGAGGTCGTGCGCAGCGGCCGGGACCTGGACCGCTCGGTGGAGCTGTTCCACCGCGTCAACCAGCAGGACTTCGACGCCTGCGAGCGCTGCCAGCTCGCCGCCTCGTCCAAGGCCTACGCCGACGGCGGCGTCCTGGTGCCCAGCGAGCACCACATCAGCGCCTTCCACAACTGGGTGACCGAGCAGCTCGGTTCCTGACGCGGCGGGCCTCCCCGTCCGACTCGCCCACCCACCACGACCGTCCTTGAGCGGGGAGGACGGCACCGATCGAACAGGAGGCGTCGACGCGACATGGTCCTGCAGGCATCCCCCGACGCGGGCGAGATCCCGGACAGCGACGTCCCGGACGCGGGTGCGCGGTCCGGCGTCGACCGGTGGGTGTTCGGGTCGGCGGCGGTCCTGGTCGTCGCGTTCATCGCGTGGGGGCTGGTGAACACCACGTCGCTGAGCGCGGTGGCCTCCTCCGTGCTCGACGGCGTGATCCGTGGTGGGGGATGGGCGTTCGTGCTCGCGGCGAGCGGTTTCGTCGTGTTCGCCCTGTGGCTCGCGCTGAGCCGCTACGGGCGGATCCCGCTCGGCCGCGACGGCGAACGGCCCGAGTTCCGCACCGTCTCGTGGGTCGCCATGATGTTCAGCGCCGGGATGGGCATCGGGCTGATGTTCTACGGGGTGGCCGAGCCGCTCGCCCACTTCACCGACCCGCCGCCGGGCACCGTGGCCGCCGGCACCGACGCGGCGTTCGACGTGGCGATGGCCACCACCCTGTTCCACTGGTCGGTGCACCCGTGGGCGATCTACGCCGTCGTCGGGCTCTCCATCGCCTACAGCACGTTCCGCGCGGGCCGCCGGTCGCTGATCAGCTCGGCCTTCGAGCCGCTGCTCGGCGCCCGGCGCTGCGCGGGCCCGCTGGGGCGGGCCATCGACGTGATGGCGATCTTCGCGACGCTCTTCGGCTCCGCGGCGTCGCTCGGCCTCGGGGCGTTGCAGATCGGGGGCGGGCTGCAGGCGGGCGGCTTCCTGGCCGAAGCGCCCACCGCGCTGCTCGTGGCCGTCATCGTCGTGCTCACGATCGCGTTCGTCGCCTCCGCGGTGAGCGGCGTCGCCAAGGGCATCCAGTGGCTGTCGAACACCAACATGGTGCTCGCCGCGGTGCTCGCGGCGTTCGTGTTCGTGGCCGGGCCGACGATCCTCATCCTCAACCTGCTGCCCACCACGATCGGCGACTACTTCGGCGACCTCGCGCAGATGGCGGCGCGCACCGGCGCCACCGGCGGCGACGCGACCGAGGTGTGGCTTTCGGGGTGGACCGTCTTCTACTGGGCGTGGTGGATCTCCTGGACCCCGTTCGTCGGGATGTTCATCGCGCGGATCAGCCGCGGGCGCACGATCAAGGCGTTCGTCGCCGGGGTGATCCTGGTGCCCAGCCTGGTCAGCCTGGTCTGGTTCGCGATCTTCGGCGGCGCGGCCGTGACCCTCGAACGCGGCGGGGCGGACCTCGCCTCGCGGTCGCCGGAGGGCCAGCTGTTCGGCGTGCTCGAGGCGTACCCGCTCGGTGCTGCGCTCGGCGTCGTCGCGATGGTGCTGATCGCGATCTTCTTCGTCTCCGGCGCGGACGCCGCCGCGGTCGTCATGGGCACGTTGTCCGAACGCGGCTCGCTGCACCCCTCGCGGGGCGTCGTCGTCTTCTGGGGCCTGGTGATGGGCGCGATCGCCGCCGTCATGCTGCTCGTCGGCGGCGACGACGCCCTCACCGGCATCCAGGACCTCACGATCATCATGTCCGTGCCGTTCGGGCTGGTGATGGTGCTGCTGTGCGTGGCGCTCACCAGGGACCTGCGCCGCGACCCGCTGATCCGCCGGGACGCGCGCTCGCAGCGGGCCGTGGAGCAGGCCGTGAGCTACGGCGTCGCGAACTACGGCGACCGGTTCTTCATCAACGTCAAGCCGGCCCCGGCGCGGACGGAGGCCGACGGCGGCGGATGACGAGGGTGGGACGGCCGCTCCCTGGATCGCCCCGCCCGTCGCGGGGAGCATGGGTGGCGTGCAGCGCGATCAGCTCGCAGACTTCCTGAAGCGTCGCCGCGCGGCGGTCCGGCCGGCCGAGGTCGGGATCCCGGCCGGCCCGCGCCGCCGCACCGCGGGCCTGCGCCGGGAGGAGGTGGCGATGCTCGCCGGCATGTCGGTCGACTACGTCGTCCGCCTCGAGCAGGGGCGCAGCAGCCAGCCCTCCACCCAGTTGCTCGGGGCGCTGGCCCGGGCGCTGCGGCTGTCGGAGGACGAACGCACCCACCTGTTCCACCTGGCGGGCCACCAGCCCTCGCCCGCCGACGGCACCGCGCAGCTGGCCAGGGCGGGCCTGCTGCGCATGCTCGACCTGCTCGGCGACACCCCCGCGATGGTGCTGTCGGACCTGGGGGAGATCCTCGCCCGGAACCGGGGGTCGGAGCTGCTGGCACCCGGCGATCACCGCGACCTCACCGGCGACCGCCGCTACTTCGTCTACCGGTGGTTCACCGAGCCCGAGGCGCGCGCCATCCACCCGCCCGAGGAGCACGAGCACCACGCCCGATCACTCGTGGCCGACCTGCGGGCCGCCGCGGGCCGCCGCGGTGGTGACGCCGAGGTCACCGGGCTCGTCGAACGGTTGCAGGCCGCGAGCGCCGAGTTCCGCAGGCTCTGGGCCGAGCACGAGGTGGGGGTGCGGCGCGCCGACCGCAAGACGTTCCTGCACCCGCGGGTGGGCCCCCTGCGGATGGACTGCGAAACGCTGGTCACCCCCGACCAGCGCCAGCAGCTGCTGGTGCTCACCCCCGCGGACGCCGACTCGCGCGACCGGCTCGACCTGCTCCGCGTGGTCGGCGCCGAGGAGTTCCAGACCGACGCCGCGGGGCCCGGCTGACCGGGCCCCGCGCGTCAGGACGCCAACAGCGCCTCCTCGGCCGGCTGGAGGACGACGTTGTCGCGGAACACGTTGTCCGGGTCGTAGCGGCGCTTGACCTCGCACAGCCGCCGCAGCGTGGCGGCCGGGTAGGCCTCGAGCAGCCGGCCGGGCCGCCGGTCGGTCTCGAAGCTCCAGTACGACCCGTTGAAGTGCCCGGCCATCCGGTCCCAGGCCGCGTCCAACCGCTGCCTGCTGAGGCCGAAGGCGACGGCGGAGAAGTTCGCCGATCGGTGCGCGTAGGCCGTGGCGTCCTCGTCGACGTCGGCGACCGCGCCACCGACCGAGCGGAACTGGAAGAAGTACGTCGCCCCGCTGTGCAGGAAGTCCGCGGCGGCGCGGGCGAACTCGGGGGTGATGTGGTCCACCAGCCCCGACCGCGTCACCGGCTCGCCCTGGCCCTGGTGCGGACCCGGATCGGGCGAACCCACGATCCCCGGGTACGGCGTCAGCACGACCTGCTGGGCCAGCAGTGGCCCGATGCCGGCCAGCGGCTGCAGCCGTTCGACGATCGTGTCCGGATCCGGCGAGTCGACGGCGGCCATGACCGTCGCGACGGCGGGCATGCCGCGCCGCGGCGGGCCGAGGACGAGGAAGGCGGTCAGATCGCGCGGCGCGGCCTCCACCACCGACCCGTAGCGCTCGAGCAGCGTGGCCGTGTCCGAGGCGTCCAGGGTGAGCTGCGCGAACCCGAGCTCGCCCACCTCGTCGGCCTCGAACTCGAACGACGTGACGATCCCCAGCGCGCTCCCCGCGCCGCGCACGCCCCAGAACAGGTCCGGGTGGTGGTGCTCGTCGGCGCGCACCACCGAACCGTCGGCCAGCACCACCTCGACGGCGCGGATGTGGTCGATGGTGAGCCCGTGCTCGCGGGACAGGAAGCCGATCCCGCCCGCGGTCGCGAGCCCGCCGACCCCGACGCCGCCGTGGTCGCCCGATGTGATGGCCCAGCCGTGCGGCTGCAGCGCAGGCGCGACCTCGCCCCAGCGGGCGCCGGGCCCGATCCGGACGCGGCGGGTCGCCGGGTCCAGCACCTCGATGCGGTTCAGCGCGCCCAGGTCGATGACGATGCCGCCGTCGTTGGTGGAGCGCCCGCTCACGCCGTGGCCACCGCTGCGCACGCCGAGCGGGACGTCGTGGCGGCGCGCGTAGGCGAGCGCGTCGACGACCTCGGCGGTGGTGCGTGGCCGCAGCACCAGGCCCGGCGAGCCGCCACGCAGGTAGTTGGAGCGGACGGCGTCGTAGCGGGCGTCGCCGGGTTCGACAGCCCGCTCGGCGAGCGAGGCCGGGATGGCGTCGTAGTCGATGCCGGGCCTGCGGCGGGCGCGCACGGCGGCGCTGCGGACCGAGCCGACCCGCACCCCGGCCGCGGCGCGGGCCACCGCGACCCGCGCCCGGACCGCCGCGGCGACGTCGGCGAAGGCGCGCAGGGCATCCGCGTCGGCGGCGGCCAGCAGGAACGTGGCGAACCCCTCGTCGCGGGCGAGGCGCTCGAGCTCGTCGGCGTCGGCGGGCCCGGAGAGCGTCGCGACGCGGCGGACCTCCCGTGGGTCGCGCCCCGCGGCGCGCGCGGCCGCGTCCACCGCGGCGAGCCCGGCCCGCCGGGCGTCCGCGTCGACGCGGTCGAGCGCGACCGACCAGCCGTCCGCGGCCCGGCCGGCGAGGTCCGGCGCTGCGCCGCCGACCCAGATCGGGATGTCGTGGGCGGGCGCGGGACCCCGGGTGGCGCCGGCGAGGCGCTGGTGGGTGCCGGCGTAGGTCACCGGCGTGGGGTCGGACGCCCACAGCGCGCGCAGGATGTCGATGGCCTCGTCGGCACCGTCCGGGGCGAGGCCCACCTCGACGCGGCCGCCGGAGAGCAGGTCGAGGCTCGCCGCCGCGCGGGCGGCGACGGAGGCGGGCCTGCGGACCAGGTCGAGGCCGTCGAGGGCCAGCCGGACCCCGTTCGTCTCGCCCGCGATCCAGGACAGCAGGGTCCACGCGTCCGGCCCGTCGGGCTCGTCGCGGACGGCCACGACGTCGAGGCCCAGCTCCTCGGCCAGGCGCGCCAGTTCGACGGCGGCCTGCGGATCGCCGGTCGGGGCGGCCAGGCCGAACCGCAGCGGGTGGCCGTGGTCGGTCGTGCCCATCACGCGCGCTCCTTCGCGACCAGCTCGCGGACCGCGGGGGCGACCTCCTCGCCGTACACGGCGACGGCGCGCGGGTCGTCGCTGGCCAGGATGAAGCCGGACACGCCGTGCTCCAGCGCCAGCTCCGCGATCTGCTCGGACCACTGCGGCAGCGGGCCGGCGAACAGCCGCTCGCCCGACCGGCTGGGGAACTCGCCGCCGATGTTGAGCAGACGGCGGATCGCCCGCGGGTCGCGCCCGGCCTCGGCCGCGGCCTCGTCGATCACCGCGTTGCCGTCGGCGAGGGCCTGCAGCGAGCCCAGGTACGGCAGCGTGGGCAGCCAGCCGTCGGCCTTGCGCCCGATGAGCCGCAGCATCCGCGGCTTGTACGCGCCCAGCCAGATGCCGATCGGGTGGGCCGGGGCGGGGCCGCGCTTGGCCCCGTGCACCCGGTAGTAGGTGCCGTCGATCCGCAGCGGCGTGCGGTCGCCCGCGTCCCAGATGCCCCGGATGACGTCGATGGCCTCGCCGAGCGCGTCGACGGCCTGCCCCGGGGCGAGCCGCCGCCCGCCCATCGCCTCGATGGCGTCCCAGAACCCGCCCGCACCGAGGCCGAGCTCGAACCGGCCGCCGGAGAGCAGGTCGAGGCTCGCCGCGGACCGCGCGAGGACGGCGGGCGGGCGCAGCGGGAGGTTCAGCACGTTGCCCGACAGGCTGATCCGCCGGGTCCGGGCCGCCACGTAGCTGAGCAGCGTCCAGGTGTCCAGGAACCCGGGTTGGTAGGGGTGGTCCTGGAACGTCGCGAGGTCGAGCCCCGCCGCCTCCACGGCCTCCGCCAGCTGGACGACCCGCTGCGGATCCGCGTTCGTCGGCGTGATGAACGATCCGAATCGCAGGTCGTGACCGTAGTCCGTCATGGCTCCTCACCCCGGATCCACTGTGTTGTTCGCTAGACGTTCTGCGTAACAGAGCATCTGCGCTCGGGATTCCCACGATCGTTCCGGAGTGGGCCGGACCACGGTGCCACGAGGCTCACGAACCGCCCGTGGCGGGCCGGGAGGTGGTCGTGATGCCGAACAGGAAGACGAGGAAGACGACCACGGCGAGGACCAGCCCGCCCACGTAGGCGCTCGAGACGCCGTGCACGAGCAGGTGGTGCGCCTGCTGGGCGGCGTCGCCGGGGAGCAGGCGCGCCGCCTCCTGGCGCACCGCCGTGCTGTAGACGGTGGTCAAGACGGCGATGCCGACCGATCCACCGATCTGGAGCAGGGCTTGGAGGAGCCCCGAGGCCGATCCCGCGTCGCGTTCCTCGACCGAGGTCATGATGGTGGTGTTGAGCGGCATGAAGCACAGCCCGACGCCGATCCCGAACAGGAGCATCGGGGCGAGCACCCCGGTGAGGTAGCCGACCTCGTCGGTGATCCGGGTGAGCCAGGCCATCCCGGCCACGACCAGCAGGACGCCCGACAGCATCGGCACCTTCATGCCGTACCTGGCGATGATCCGCGGCGTGCTGCGGGCCGCGACGAGCTGGGTGAGCGCCATCGGCAGGAACGCGACCCCGGCCTGGAGGGCGCTGTAGCCGAGCGCGTTCTGCAACAGCTGGGTGAGGAAGAAGAACTGGCTCATCAACGCGGCGCCGAGGATCAGCACGTTCAGGTAGGCGAAGGCCCGGTTGCGGTGTCGGAACAGCCGAAGCGGCATGATCGGCTGCCTGGCTCGCGCCTCGTGGCCAGGAACGGCGCGAGCAGCGCCACCGCCGCGCCGAACGCGGTCAGGCCCGCGCGATCGCTCCACCCGGTCTCGGCGATGCGGACGAACGCGAAGACCAGCGCGGTCATCCCGGGGTCGAGGTCAGCGCGCCGGCGGCGTCGAACCGCCCCGGCTGTCGCGGTGGTTCGTCGACGAACAGCGGGGCCAGCACGGCGATCAGCGCGCCGAGCGGCACGTTGATGAACATCACCCAGCGCCATGACGCGCCCGAGGTGAGCACGCCGCCGAGGATCAGCCCCACCGCCATGCCGGACCCGGCCACCGCCGAGAACAGGCCGAGGGCCCGGTGGCGGGCGGCCTCACCGCCGGCGTTGGTCATGATCAGCGCCAACGTGCCCGGGGCGGCCAGCGCGCCCCGGCCCCCTGGAGGGCGCGCGCGACCAGCAGCACCCAGCCGGTACCGGCGAGCGAGGCGACCGTGAACAGGACGACCCCGCCGACCAGCACCCGGCGGCGGCCCAGTATGTCGCCGGCTCGGCCGCCGAGCAGCAGCAATCCTCCGAAGGTCAGCAGGTAGGCGTTGACCACCCACGAGCGTCCCGCGTCGGTGAGGCCGAGGCCGTGCTGGATCTCGGGGAGGGCGATGTTGACGATCGTGCCGTCCAGCACCATCACCAGCTGGCAGGCCAGGATCACGGCGAGTGCGATGCCGGGACGGTGCCCGGATACCGCCTCGCGTTCGATGTCCGGCACGAGCCCCTTGGTGGAACGGCGGCAGTGAGAGAGGTCCGAGCAAGATTCGGAGAATGACCCCGGATGATATGGAGTAATCCTCCGTTTTGCGCTGGTGAGGCGACCTGTTGCCCTCGGGGTGGCCGGTCGAGGTGCACGAGGTGGTGGAGGTGGAGATGGGGGCCGACCGCCCTCCGGCACGGTCCGAGCGCGCGGACGCCCGGCGCAACCGGGAAAGGCTGCTCTCCGCCGCCGAGGAGATCTTCTTGGCGGAAGGGGCCGAGGCTCCGCTGGACGCCGTCGCCAAGCGGGCCGGGGTCGGGATCGCCACCCTCTACCGCCACTTCCCGACCCGCCAGGACCTCCTCGAAGCGCTGCTCGCCGACACCTACGACCGGCTCGGCGCCCAGGCTCGCGACATGCTGTCCGCCGAATCCCCCGGCCAGGCGTTGCTCGACTGGCTGCGTGCGTTCATCTCCCAGGTCACGGCCTTCCACGGCATGGCCTCGTCCGCCCTGGCCACGCTGGAGACGGCGCGCCTGTCCGACTCCTGCCACCGGATGCGCCTGTCCGGCGAAACCCTGTTCCTCCGCGCCCAGGCGGTCGGTGAGGCCCCGGCCGACCTGGCGTTCATCGATGTGCTGCGGCTGGTCGGAGCGATCGCGGTGGCCGCTGAGCGCGATCCCGCGACCGCGGACCGCCTCCTGGCGGTCGCCGCCCGCGGGTTCCTGTCCCCGGGCGACGACGCCGGGCGGCCCCGCTCGTCGCCGCGGGGTTCGCGGTCGGGCGAACGCCGCCGAGGTTGACGGATCCGCGGGTCGTGTCTGAAACGGAGTAGACCTCCGAATTATTCGGAGTGATCCTTCGTTTTCTACCGTGCTGTGCGGGCCACGATCGTCGAAGCGGCACCCGCGGCGTAACGAGGCGTCGTGGCCCAGCGACGTTCCGGACCTCGACCCGTTGCTGGGGGGGTGCGCGTGGGGATGGGAACCCGGGCGAGGATCCAGCTGCACGGGCGGTTCGCGGTGCACGTCGACGGGCGCCTGGTGGAGCGCGACCTGCCCGGCAGGCGGGGCAGGCTGCTGGTGGCCTACCTCGCCGCGCACCGCCGGTCCGCGGTCGACCGCGCGGCCCTGCTCGAGGCGCTGTGGCGCCCCGCAGGCCCGGGCGACGGCGCCGTCGCCGGGTTCAACGCCCTGCTGTCGAAGGCGCGGGCCGCGCTGGCGCCGATCGAGATCCGGGGCCGCAGCAGCCTGCAGATCGTCCTGCCGCCGGACTCCGTGGTGGACGCCGAGCGCGCGGCCGCCGCCCTGCACGACGCCGAGTCCGCGACCGGTCAGCAAGACTGGCCGCGCGCCTGGACCCACGCCCTGAGCGCGCTCTTCGTGACCCAGCGGCAATTCCTGTCCGGGTTCGAGCACCCGTGGGTCGACGAGCGCCGCCGCTCCGCCCAGTACGACCACGAGCGGGCGCTCGCCTGCTACGCCGAGGCGTGCCTGCACCTCGGCCCGGCCGAGCTGCCCAGCGCCGAGCGCAGCGCCCGCCGGCTGGTCGAGCTCCAGCCGCTGTCCGAGGTCGGGTACGGCCTGCTGATGCGCGCCCTCGCCCGGCGGGGCGACCACGCCGCGGCCCTGCTCGTCTACGACCGGCTGCGGCGCGTGCTGCGCGACGACCTCGGTGTCTCCCCGAGCCCGGCCACCCGCGACCTGGTCAGCCGACTGCTCTGACCGCGGCGCGACGACAAGCTTCCGACAACGTCGCGGACACCACCCGCGCGCAGACTCACGCGGTCGGGGGAGAAGGAGGAGCAGCCATGAACCAGGTGAACTGCGAGTGCGGGTTCTCCGTGCGGGACGAGGACGAGGACCGGGTCGTCGAGGCCGTGCTGGCGCACGTCGCGTCGACCCACCCGGACCTCGCCCCGAACGTCACGCCCGCCGTGGTGCGGGGGTGGATCGAGCTGGTCCCCAGCTGACGGCCCGCGGACGAGCGCCTACCCGGCGGTGGCGTCCGCCGGGTGGCGGTCGGGGCGGGCGGCGGTGTACCAGTCCAGGATCTGCTCGCCGGTGAGGAACACCGCCTCGTCGTGGCCGCGGATGTGCTCGAGGGCGAGGTCCAGGTACTTCAGCCGGTGCGGGGCGCCCATGATGTAGGGGTGCACGACCAGCGCCATCACGCGCGCGGAGCCGTCGGCGCGGGCGTCGGCGAGCAGCTGGTCGAACTGGTCGACGGCCCTGCGCCGGTACTCGTCGGCGGTGTGGTGCTGGATGAGCATCATCGCCACGTCGTTGCACTCCTGCGTGTACGGGACGTTGACGATGGGGCGGGTGCGGGTGCGCAGCCGGGTGGGCTGGTCGTCGAGCACCCAGTCGCAGACGTACTCGTAGCCCTCCTCGACGAGCAGGTCCGGCGTCTCCCAGGTCTCGGTGAGGCCGGGCCCGAGCCAGCCGCGCGGGCGTCGCCCGGTCGCGGCCGCGATCGCGTCGCGGGTGAGCTGGATGTCGCGCCGCTCGTCGGGCACCTTCTGCATGTTCTTCTGGGTGTAGCCGTGCCCGATGAACTCCCAGCCCCGCTGCACGGCGGCCGCGGTGATCTGCGGGTAGGCCTCGATCGCGGACCCGTTGACGGCGAGGGCGACCGGGATGGCGTGCCGGTCGAGCACACGCAGCATCCGCCAGAACCCGACCCGGTTGCCGTACTCGTGCCACGCCCAGTTCGGGATGTCGGGCGAGGGAACCCCGCCCGCGGGTGGGGTGAGGACGGTGCGTGGCATCGGCTCCCTGGCCGACCACTCCTCGACGTTGACGATCAACCAGACGGCGACCCGGGCGCCGCCGGGCAGCTGCAGCGCCGGGCGGCCTTCGATCGGGTCGTAGTCGATGCGCTCAGTGGGCTCCATTGCTCCCGCTCTCGATGATGGTGACGGACAAGGGCTGCAGGCCGTCGACGGAGACCCGGATCTCGTCACCGGGGCCGACCGCGCCGACGCCCGCAGGCGTGCCGGTGTAGACGAGGTCGCCGGGCGCGAGCCGGTAGTCGGCGGACAGGTGGGCGATGATCTCGGCGACGTTCCAGATCATCAGGGCGATCGGCGTGCGCTGGCGCACCTCGCCGTTGACCGCGAGCCGCAGCTCGGCAGCGGCGATGTCACCGGCCTGCGCGCGGGGGGTGATGGGGCCGCACGGCGCGGAAGCGTCGAACGCCTTGCCCGCTTCCCAGGAGATCTGCCGCGCTCGGCACTCGCGCTGGCGGTCGCGGCGGGTGAGGTCGATGCCCGCCGCGTAGCCGAGGACGAGCTCGTGCGCCCGCTCGGCGGGGACGTCCACCCCCTCCGCGCCGATCGCGACGACGAGCTCGCCCTCGAACTGCAGATCGGCGGTGCGGGGCGGGTACGGCACCCGGGTGCCGTCGCCGACGACGGCGTCGGCGGGCTTCTGGAAGAAGAACGGGTCGTCGCGCTCGTCGCCCTCCTTCATCTCCCGGACGTGGTCGACGTAGTTGCGCCCGACGCAGTACACGCGCCGCACGGGGAACCGGTCCGCGGTGCCCGCGATCGGCACCGCGACGGTCGGCGGGTCGAACAACAGGGTCATGGGGCCTCCGATCCGGCGGGAGCTGTGGTGCTGAACGTGGCCGGGCGCAGCAGCAGCGCCAGCAGCGCGCCGACCACGGAGAAGCCGGCGATCTGCACGAGCCCGGCGCCGACCCAGTCGAGGGCGCCGACGAAGCGGCTGAAGACGTAGCCCGCCACGCCGGCAGCGAGGTAGATGCAGGTGATGAACACGCCGGAGGCGTGCCCGGCGACGGTGGGGTGCACCGACTTCACGAGCAGACCCGCGAGGACGACGTAGCAGCCGCTGCTCGCGAACAGGCCGAACAGGAACGAGAACGCGGCGTGCCATCCCGGCGTGGGCGGCCCGAGGAACAGGGCGGCCGCGGACGCGGCCGTCAGCAGGTTCACGCCGGCGAGGCACAGGCGGGGGTCGAGCCGGTCGGTGAGGTAGCCGCCGAGCGGGGAGGCGAAGGCCGCCAGCCCGGAGAGCCCGACCGCGAGCCCCGCCTGGGCGGGGGTGAAGCCCAGGCCCTCCCGCAGGTACGTGGCGTACATGCCGATGTAGGCGAAGTCCACGAGCCCGAACAGCACGGTGACGACGGCGAGCAGCAGCGGGTTCCAGGTCAGCACCGACCGGGCGCCCCCGACGTGCCGCGTCCGGGTCTGCAGGCCGGTGGCCTCGGTGAACCGGCGCGGCACCAGGACGATGACAGCGAGGGTCACGACGAGGCCGAACGCCCCGAAGACGATCATGGGGGAGCGCCAGGTGCCGTGCGCCTCGAGCAGCGCCGCCGCCGCGATCGGCCCGATGACGGAGCCGAGGGCGAACGCCATGTTCACCGCGCCGATGGCGAGCCCGCGCCGCCGCGGGAACGCGCCGGCCGCCACCGTGAGGATCGCCGCGAGCTGCAGCGCCTCCCCGACGCCGGAGAGCACCCGCCACAGGAGCATGTCGGCGAAACCGGCGCTCACCACCGTGAGGATCGTCGCCGCCGAGAAGAGCAGGGTGCCCGCGACGACCAGCACCTTGCGGCCGAACCGGGCGAGGGCGATGCCGGCGGGGACGCCCGTGAGCCCCATGCCGATCGCGAACATCGTCGACTGCAACCCGGACTGGTCGAGGTCGAAGCCGTACTCGGCGCGCACCTCGGGCAGCAGGACCGGGAAGACCATCCGGTCCATCGCGTTCACCGAGTAGGCCACCAGGAGCAGCCCGAACATCGCGATGGCGGGGCCGGTGGCGACGCGCGCCCGCGGGGGTACAGCACTCGTGGTCATGGTCACCGTCCGAGTCGTCGTTGATCTGGACCTGCGTCAGTCCCACGCGCCCGCGGCGCGGGCGCGCGCGACCAGTGCGTCGCGGCGGGCGTCGGCGTCGGCCACCGCTGCGCGTGCCGAGGGCTGGGTGAGCTCGCCCTCGTCGAGGAGCACCCGGCCGTCGACGAGAACCGTGCGGACGTCGGTGGCGCGCCCCTGCCGCACGAGCGCCTCGGCGGGGTCGCCGGACGGGAGCAGGTTCGAGCCGCGCGCGTCGACCAGCACGAGGTCGGCCCGCTTCCCCGGGGTCAGCGAGCCGGTGACGTCGGCGATCCCGAGGTCGCTCGCGCCGTCGAGCGTCGCCATCCGCAGCAGCCTGCGGGGCGTGACCACGCCCGAGCCGCACCGGGCGGCCTCCACGGCCTCGACGGCCCGCAGCGTGGTGAAGACGTCGGGCGCGGTCGGCATCGCCAGCGTGTCGGTGGACAGCGAGACCGGCACCCCGGCCTCGAACAGCTCCGTGACCAGGGGGAAGCCCATCGTCCGGAGTTCGGTGATCGGGCTGAGCGAGACCCGGGTGCCCGACGTCGCGAGCGCGGTGACGTCGGCGGGGGAGGCGTGCACGGCGTGCACCACCTGCAGGTCCGGACCGAGCAGCCCTTCGTCGGCGAGCCGGGTGAGCCCGCAGGAGGAGCACCCCTCCTCGCGCAGGCAGCGGTCGCAGTGCATGGTGATCGGCAGTCCCAGCTCGCGCGCGACCGCCCACTCCCGCCGGTAGACCTGCGGCGGCGTGCGGTACGGCCCGCGCAGCGCCACCCCGATGTCGAGCAGGCCGCCCCGCCGCCGGTCGGGCCAGCGCTGCACGAAGGCGCGCAGGTCGTCGAGGTCCATCGGCTCGTCGGCGGGGGTGGAGTCGCGCGGGCCGTAGGAGAAGCGCCCGCGGACGCCCGCGTCGAGCTGGGCCCGGACGTTGACGTCGGCGTCCTCCGGCGAGCGGACGTTGTGGTCCCAGTTGTGCACCGTCGTGATGCCCGCCGTCACGGCCTCGGCCAGCGCGAACCGCGCCGCCCAGTAGAAGTCGGCCGGCTCGTGGTACGGGCCGAGGCCCCGCTTCACGGAGAAGTAGTCGCGCCCCGGCGCGTCCCCGACCGTCCCGCGCAGCAGGCTGTTCCACAGGTGCCAGTGGGTGTCGACGAATCCCGGCAGCGCGATGAGCCCGCGCCCGTCCACCACCCGAGCGCCGGGGGGCGTGCGCTCCGGTAGGCCCGCGGACACCGCGGTGATCTCGCCGTCCACCACCGCGATCGTCGCGTCCGGCACGTCGCCGATCGCGGGGTCCATGGTCAGCGCGGTGACCCCGGTCAGGACCAGGTCCTGCCGGTCGGGCAGGTCTTCCTCAGCGAACATGCCTGCTCACCTCCAGAGCGACGGCGACGACGACACCCCACGCGGCGACCGCCCAACGGAGCGCGGCCGAGGGGACCCGGCGGGCGACCAGCACCCCGAGCCGGCCGCCGACGAGGCCGGTGACGGCCAACAGGGCGGCCGGGCCCCACGCCACGGCGGTGAGGACCACGAACGCAACCGCGGACGCGGCCCCGACGACCAGCGACAGCACCCCCTTGAGCGCGTTGAGGCGCTGGGTGGTGTCGTCCAGCAGCATCCCGAGCACGGCGAGCATGACGATGCCGAGACCGGCGACGAAGAAACCGCCGTAGAACGCCACCGCGAACTGGGCCGCGAGCAGCGCCGATCGACGTGGGCCGCCCGCCCGGCGGCGCGCGGCCCACGCGCCCACGCGCGGCTGCGCCACGAGCAACACCGCGGACCCGAGGACGAGCCAGGGGACCACGGCGCGGAACACCTCGGCGCTCACGGCGAGCAGCGTCAGCGCCCCGGCCAGCGCGCCGCCGACGCTCACCAGCGTGAGCTGCGCGATCCGTGGGCCCTGACCCGCGAGCTCGGCGCGGTAGCCGAGCGAGCCCCCGACGTAGCCGGGAAGCGCCGCCACCGAGTTCGTGACGTTCGCGGTGACGGGCGGGATGCCCATCGCGACCAGGGCGGGGAAGGAGATCATCGACCCGCCGCCCGCCACGGCGTTCACCGCACCGGCCAGCAGACCGACGGCCGCGAGCACGAGCAGCTGGTCCACGGCCCGAGACCGTATGCATTGCATGCAATGCATGTCAAGGGGTCGCAGCCGCGCCTTGCATGCAACGTATGCTGTCCGCGTGGCAGCTCCGAGATCGGCGTCGAGCAGCGCGGAGGCGGTGTACGTGACCCTGCGCGGGCGCTTCGCTGACGGCGACCTCGCGCCGGGTGAGCGGCTCACCGAGGCGGCGTTGGCCCAGGAGCTCGGGGTGAGCCGAACGCCGGTGCGCGAGGCCCTCGGCAGGCTCCTCTCCGACGGCCTCGTGGTGCCCGCGGCGCGCGGCGTCGTCGTCGCGACCCTCAGCCGCGAGGAGATCGAGCAGATCTACGAGCTGCGGGCGGCCCTGGAAGGCCTCGCGGCGGCGCTGACGGCGCGCCGGCAGGCGGCGGGGCTGATGGCGCCCGCCGAGGTGCGCCGGATCCAGGAGGCCGCGGACGCGGTGGAACGGGCCGTGGCCGACGGCGACGTGAAGCGGTCAGCGCGTGCGAACCTCGCGTTCCACCGCGCCTTCGGGCTCGCCCCGGTGAACCCCTTCCTGGAGGACGCGCTGCACCGGGTGTGGGACCGCATCGCGGTGTCCACCGTGTCCAACCTCGCCGACGCGGAGTGGGCCCGAACCGTGCTCGGCCAGCACCGGGCGATCTGCGCGGCCATCGTCGACGGCGACGCCGACGCGGCGCGCCGGGCGGCCGAGGAGCACATCCGGTCGGCCGCGGAGATCTACCGCGCGGCCCACTGAGCCGAGCGGCGCGTCAGACGCCGGTCTTCGCCTCCGCCGTGACCCGCGGGGTGGCGGAGGGACGCGCGGGGCGGGTCGCCACCGCGACGCCCGCGAGGCAGAGCGCCCCGCCGGCCAGCGCGAGCGGCGCCGGGAGCTCACCGAGCAGCGCCCAGGACAGCAGCACGACGATCGGCGGGGCGGCGTAGGTGGCGGCGGCGAGCCGGCCCGCGGTCGTGCGGGACAGCGCGTAGCCCCAGGTCAGGAACGCGATGGCGGTGGGGAAGACGCCCAGGTAGGCGACCGCGGCGCTCGCCGAGGCGGGCGCGGTCTCGAGCTCGTCGAGCAGCGCGGGGAGGTACGGCAGCAGCGCGAGCGTGCCCGCCACGGCGCCGATCCAGGTGACCGTGAGCGAGTCCGCCTGGGCCAGCAGCCGCTTCTGCGCCACCGCGGCGCCCGCGTAGATGAGCGCCGCGAGCAGCCCGAGCAGCACCCCGCCGAGGTCGACGCCCCCGCTGGAGGTGGTGGTCGCGATCAGCGCCACGCCGGCGACGGCGACCGCCATCCCGACCAGCAGCCGGGCCGGGAAACCCTCCCCGAGCAGCAGCCCGGCGAGCACCGCCACCACGACCGGCGCGACGTTGACCAGCAGCGCGGCCGTGCCGGCGTCGAGGTGCCGCTCGGCCGCGTTGAGGGCCAGGTTGTACAGGCCGAACCAGGCGGCGCCCCACACCGCGATCGCGCCGAGCAGCCGCCCCTGCGGGAAGGGGGCCATGGGGCGCCGCACCCGCACGACCAGGACGATCGTCGTGAGCGTGAGCGAGCCGACGAGCATGCGGCCGAGGGCCAGCGCGCCGGGCGAGAGCTCGTGGCCGGCCGCCCGGATACCGACGAACGCCGAGGCCCACAGGACGACCGTGACGACGGCCGCCGCGAGGGGGAGGGTCTGTCGGGAGAGGGACATGGCCCAAGCCTGCGCCGCCAGAAAGTTCAGGACCAGCGATTATTGCTACCGTTCAATTCAGTCGGACTGTACGGTCGGGGTGTGCTCGACACCCACCGCCTGCGCGTCTTCCGCTCCGTCGTCGCGAGCGGGTCGGTACAGGCCGCCGCCGCCAACCTCTCCTACACCCCGTCCGCGGTGAGCCAGCACATCGCGGCCCTGCAGCGGGAGACGGGTCTGGTGCTGTTCGAGCGCGTCGGGCGCGGGCTGCGGCCCACGGCCGCCGCGCTGCTGCTCGCCGAGCAGGCCGACGCGATCCTCGACCGGATCGGGGAGGCGGAGGCGATGGTCGCCGACCTGCGGGCCGGCCGGACGGGGTCGCTGTCGCTGTCGTACTTCGCCTCGGTCGGGGCGGCCTGGCTGCCCCGCGTCGTGCGGCGCCTGACCCGCGAGTTCCCGGGCGTCCGGCTCGACCTCTCGCTGCGGGAGTGGCTGCCTGACGACCCCACCGAGCGGTCGGACGTGCAGATCGCGGTCGAGCGCCCCGACTTCACGCCGGGGCCCGGGTTCACCGCGCACCACCTGATCGACGACCCGTACGTCGTCGTGGTTCCCGACGGGCACCCGCTCGCCGACCGCGATCGGGTCGAGCTCGCCGAGCTCGCGCACGAGCGCTGGGTGGACAACGACTTCGCCCGTGGTTGGTGCCGGCGCAACCTCATCGAGGCCTGCACCGCGGCGGGCTTCCGGCCACCGTTCCACGTCGAGGCGCACGACTACCCGACCGCGCTCGCGTTCGTCGGCGCCGGCATCGGGATCACGGTGCTGCCCGAGCTGGGGGCGATGAACCTCCCGCCCGGGACGTGCGCCGTGCCGGTCGTCCACCCGGTGCCGGTGCGGTCGATCCACGCCGTGGTCCGCGACGCGGTCGCGCACACCCCACCGGTGCAGGCCACGTGCGCGGAGCTGCGGGAGATCGCGGCCGAGAGCCTCGTGCGCTCGACGGCCTCCCCGCTGCGGGCAGGGTGATCAGCCGGCCATGGTCAGCCCACCGCTGACCGACAGCACCTGGCCGGTGAGGTAGCGCGCGCGGTCGGAGGCGAAGAACAGCACCGCGTCGGCCACCTCGTCGGGCTGCGCGAGCCTGCGGAACGGGATCGCCCTGATCAGCCCCTCGCGCACCTTCTCCGGCAGCGACGCGAACAGCGGTGTGTCGGTGGGGCCGGGGCAGACGCAGTTGACGTTGATCCCGTACCGCGCCATCTCGCGGGCGAGCGACTTGGTGAACGCGATCAGCCCGCCCTTGGTGCCCGCGTAGACGGTCTCGCCGAGGCTGCCGACCCGGCCGGCGTCGCTGGCGATGTTGACGATCTTGAGCGGGTGCTCGGCGGCGAGGACCGGCTCGAGGAACGCGCGCGTGAGCCGGATCGGGCCGAGGAAGTTCACCGCGGCCAGCTGCTCCCACAGCTCGTCGTCGTTCTGCATGAACGGCTCGGCCCGGTCGAACCCCGCGGCGTTGACGATGACGTGCGGGAGGCCGTGCGCCGCGACCACGTCGTCGCGCAGCGTGCGGATCTCCTCCTTGTCGGCGAGGTCGACCCGGTGTCCCGTGGTCCCGCCGCCGATCTCCGCCACCAGCTCGGTCAGGCCGTCGGCGTCGCGGTCGGCGGCGGCGATCGTGGCCCCCGCCGCTGCCAGCGTGCGCGCGGTCGCCCGGCCGATCCCGGACGCCGCGCCGGTCACCACGGCCACCTTGTCGTCGAGTCGCACCGGCCCTCCTCGTGTTCGCGGGGCAACGGTACCCAGCGGAACACCTTGATTCAACCCATCGGTCGAATTATCGGTCATAAGGTCGACTTTTCGCCGCACGGGTTGGCCGTGGGCGGCCAGGGCACCCGCTTCATCACGTCGATGACGTCGCACACGACCTGCGGGGCGGGATCCCGCCGCGCGGCCCAGGTGTGCAGGTCGAGGTCCTCGCCCGAGGCGTCGCGGTCGTCGACGGGCACCCAGGTCCAGTCCGGCAGGTGGCGCAGCGCCGACTCGCGGGTCATGAGGACCGCGTCCACCTCGGAGGCGAGCGCGATGAGCCGGGTGTGCTCGGAGAAGCGCCGGAACAGCCACTCCGTGGCGGCGTGCGCCGCGGCCGAGGCCGCCTGCAGGCGCGTCACCTCGACCTTGATCTCCCCGACGGCGTGGGCCATCACCCGCAGCCCGTCGAGATCGGCGAACGTGACGCGGCCTGCGCCGGCGAGCCGGGAGCCGGCCTCGACGGCGACCCCCATGCGCTGCACGAGGAGGTGCTCGCAGACGAGCTCGGGCGCGTTCATGTGGATCAGGCCGATGTCGATCAGCCCGTTCTGCAGGAGGTGGCGCTGGTCCTCCGTGGTGGCCTCGTGCAGCGAGAGCCGCACCCCGGGCAAGGTCGAGCCGAGCCGGTCGAGCAGTGCGAGCCCCCAGCCATCGGGCAGGCCCTGCGGAACCCCGACCCGGATCAGCTGGAGGCCGTTCCCTCCGGTCCGCACGACCTCGGGGATGCGTTCGACCTGGGCGAAGACGTCCTCGAGGTGGCGGTGCAGGCTGCGGCCGGCCGCGGTGAGCTCCACGCCGTGCGGCGTGCGGTCGAACAGCGGCTGCCCGAGCTCCCGTTCCAGGGCGTGGATCTGCCGGCTGAGCGACGGCTGGGTCATGTGGAGCAGCCCGGCGGCCTTGCTCACGGACCTGACCTCCGCGACCTTCCGGAAATAGGTGAGCTGGCGCAGTTCCACGGCCGCATCATGCACTGCAGGCATGGCCCTCAGGCTCGACAGGCATTGGACGCATGCCCCCGCCCGGGTGAAGGTGCTCGCGTGGCGGACTTCGATGTGGTGGTCGTCGGGGGTGGTGCGGCGGGGATCGCCGCTGCGGTCGGTGCGGCGAGGTCCGGCTCCGAGGTGTGCCTGATCGAGCAGTACGGGTTCCTCGGCGGGGCCGCGACGAACAGCTCGGTGCTCACCCACTGCGGGTTCTTCGACCAGACGGGCGCGCAGGTCGTGCGAGGGGTCGGCCAGGAGGTGCTGGACCGGCTCGACGCGCACCGGCTCTACCGCACGCACACGGTCCCCGAGTCCGGGAACACGATCGTGCTCCTCGACCTCGAGACGACCAAGACCGTGTACGACGAACTGGTCACCTCGGCCGGCGTCGAGCTGTTGCTGCACAGCACGCTCGTCGGTGCGACCACCGAGGAGGGGCGGATCACCGGCGTCGAGGTGGCCCACCGCGGGGGCCGCGAGCGCATCACCGGGCGCGCGTTCGTGGACTGCAGCGGCGACGGCGCACTGCTCGCGGCGGCCGGTGCCGATGATGTGATGCTGTCACACGTGGCGGAACGACAGGCGAGCACGCTCGTGATGCGCGTCGGTGGCGTGCGGGACGAGGCCGACCTCTCCCAGGCGGGGATCGCCGCCGCCGTCGGCAAGTACACCGCCGAGACCGGAGCGGACCTGGTCCGGACCAGCGGCATCGCGGTGCGGATGCCGGTCAGCCGCGAGGTGATGATGCTGCTGGTCGACCAGCACCGCGACGTCCTCGACGTCCACGAGCTGACCCGTGCCGAGCTGGAGGCCCGCCGCCTGTCCTGGCTGTACCTGGAGGCGTTCCGGCGCTACCTCCCCGGCTGGGAGGACGGCTACCTCGCGGGCACCGGCCCGCAGATCGGCATCCGCGAGGGGCGCCGGCTGCGCGGCCGCGACCAGGTGAGCGCCGCCGACGTCTCTGCCGCCCGCAAGCGCCCGCACGACGCCGTCGCGCGGTGCGGTTGGCCGATGGAGAGCCACGTCGCGCCGGGCGTGACCGAGTACGGGAAGATCGCGGGTGGGGGCTGGTACCACATCCCCTACGGGGCGATCTGCGCGGCGTCGACCGAGAACCTGTGGGCGGGTGGGCGACTGACCAGCTCGGACAACCGGGCGTACGCCTCGCTGAGGGTCATGGGGACGTCCTTCGCGACCGGCCACGCCTGCGGGGTCGCCGCCGCGGTGTACGCCGACGGCGGCCGTCACGACTACGCGGCGGTGCGCGAAGGGCTCGAGCGGCAAGGCGCGCTGGTCTGATGGGGTCTCGCGGTGGTTCGCGGATCGCGGTGACGGGCGCGGCAGGCTCGCTCGCCTCCGACGTCCTGCCCGGACTCGCCGAGCTCGGGTACGGCATCGTCGGGGTGGACCGGCTGCCTGCGCCCCCGGGCACCCCGTGCAGCTGGGTGCGCTGCGACGTCACCGACCGCGAGGCGCTGCGCACCGCGTTCGACGGCTGCGCGGCGGTGGTCCACCTCGCGGGGATCCCGCTGGAGGCCGACTGGGAGCAGCTCCTGCGCGTCAACATCGACGGGACCCAGTCCGTCCTCGAGACCGCGCGGCGCGCGGGCGTGCCCCGCGTGGTGCTGGCGAGCTCGATCCACGCGGCCGGGTTCGTCCCCGTACCCGGTGGGACGGAGCGCGTGCCCGACGACGTACCGGTCCGGCCGGACACGTTCTACGGCGTCAGCAAGGCGGCGCTCGAGGCGTTGGGCAGCCTGTACCACGACCGGTACGGCATGGACGTGGTGTGCCTGCGGATCGCGTCCCGGTTCGCCCGGCCGCTCGGTGAGCGCATGCTCAGCACGTGGCTGTCCCCCGCGGACGCGGTCCGGTTGCTGGACGCGGCGCTGACCGTCGCGTCGCCGGGGTTCCGCATCGTCTGGGGGGTGTCGGCGAACAGCCGCGGCTACCTGTCGCCGGAAGGCGGGGCGGCGATCGGCTTCCACCCCCGCGACGACGCGGAGGACCACGCCACCGAGCTGTTCGAGGCCGCGCGCCGTGACCCGGCGGTGCTGGCCTCCGAGTGGGACCGGCGCTACATCGGAGGGGACTTCTGCTCCCCCGACCCACCGATGCACCACGGCCCCGCCGTGTCCCCGGATCCGGCCCGAAACCCATCCGCTCGATGAGCAAGAGGATCGGCATGACCACAGCGCCCTCCGCCATCCCCTCGACGGACGCCTTCGTCGTCCGGGGCGTCTCGAAGATCTTCGTCGGCGACACGCCGGTGCACGCCCTCGACGACATCACCCTGAGCCTGAAGACCGGGTCGTTCACCTGCATCGTCGGCCCGTCCGGGTGCGGCAAGTCGACGCTGCTGCGCATCCTCGGCGAGCTCGAGACCCCGACCGTCGGCGAGGTGCGCAACAACCTCCCCGCCGGGCGGGTGCCGCGGTCGGCGTTCGTGTTCCAGGAGCACGGCGTGTTCCCCTGGTTCACGGTCCTGCAGAACGTCGCCTTCGGCGAGCAGATGGCCTCGGTGGGGAAGCGGGAGCGGGAGGAGCACGCGCGGCACTGGATCGCGGAGGTCGGGCTCACCGGTTTCGAGTCGGCCTACCCCCACCAGCTCTCCGGCGGGATGCGGCAGCGGATCGCGATCGCCCGGGCGTTCGCCACCGGCTCGCCGTCGTTGCTGATGGACGAACCGCTGGGGGCGCTGGACGCCCAGACCCGGATCCTCATGCAGGAGCAGCTCGTCTCGCTGTGGGAGGCCGAGCGCAAGACCGTGGTCCTGGTGACGCACTCGATCGAGGAAGCGCTGCTGCTCGGCGATCAGATCGTGGTCATGTCGGCCCGGCCGGGCCGGATCAAGGACGTCCTCGACGTCCCGTTCGGACGCCCGCGCAGCGTCGAGATCGAGTCCGACCCGGAGTTCGCGCGGATGCGCCAGGACATCTGGGAGTCACTGCGCGACGAGGTGCAGGCATCGTTGGGGTTCTCATGACGACATCGCTGGAACGGGCCTTGCAGGAGAGGCACACCACGGCGCTGGACGAGGCCGTCCGGCGCGAGCACCGCCGGCACCGGCGGCTGCAGGCGCGCGACACGGCGCTGGCCGCCCTCACGCCGTTGCTCCTGCTGCTGGCGTGGGAGAGCGCGGCGCGGGCCGGTGCGCTCGACTCCCGGCTGTTCACCCCGCCGTCGGAGATCCTCGCCGAGGGCTGGGAGATGGTCGTCGACGGCGAGCTCTGGATCCACACCGGCGCCACCGTGGCCCGCCTGGCCGCCGGGTTCGTCCTCGGTGCGGTCGTCGGGATCGCGGTGGGGCTGCTGATGGGCGTCTCGCGCCCGATCCGCGCGGCGCTGGGCCCGACCTTCACGGCCCTGTACGCGCTGCCGAAGATCGCGATCCTCCCGCTGCTGCTGCTCATCTTCGGCCTCACCGAGACGCCCAAGGTGCTGTCCGTGGCGATCTCGGTCTTCTTCGTCGTCCAGATCAACACCCTCGCGGGCATCGTGCAGATCGACGGGCGGATCCTCGAGGCGGCGCGCGCCTACCGCGCCACCGGGTGGAACCTCTTCCGGTACGTCCTGCTGCCGGGTGCGACGCCCTCGATCATGACCGGGTTGCGGGTGTCCGCGGGCATGGCCGTGATCGTCGTGACCGCGGTGGAGTTCGTCGCGTCCAACAACGGGTTGGGCTACCTGATCTGGAACTCCTGGCAGCTGTTCCAACCGCAGATCATGTTCGTCGGGCTCATCACGGTGTCGCTCATCGGCGCGTTGATCACGGGCCTCGTCATCCTGCTGGAGCGAGCGCTGCTGCCGTGGCGGCACGCGAGCGGCCCTCGGAGGAAGGGAAGGAAGTCATGAGGAGACTCGTGGCCGTGGCAGCGACGGCGCTGCTCGGCCTGGCCGTGGCCGCCTGCGGCGGCGACAGCGGCGGTGCGGAGGGAGCCGACGAGTCGACGGTGAACGTCGGCGTCGTGCAGCTACCGATCTTCGCGCCGCTCTTCGTCGCCGACGCCAAGGGCTACTTCGCCGACGAAGGGCTCACGGTCAACATCGAGAACGTCAAGTCGGGGCAGGACGCGATCCCGCTCGCGGCGAGCGGCAAGCTCGACGCCGTGCTCGCCGGCTTCTCGGCCGGGATGTTCAGCGCGATCGAGTCGGGGCTCGACGTGCGCGTCGTGGGCTCCATGGGGGTTGCCGACGCCGACACCGAGAACCCCGCCTCCGCGCTGGTGGTGGCGAAGCCGCTGGTCGACTCCGGCGAGTTCTCCTCGATCGCCGACCTCAAGGGACGAAAGGTCGGCGCCCTCGGCGGCGCGGGGGCGACCAGCGCCTTCTACGTGGGGATGGCGCTGGAGGAAGCGGGACTGTCGATCAAGGACGTGGAGTTCGTCCAGCTGAGCAGCCCGGACATCCCCACCGCCCTGAAGACCGGCGGGATCGACGCCGCGTTCGTCTCCGCCCCGTTCTGGAAGCTGGCGGTGGACGACGGCACCGCCGTCAAGGTCTGGACGACGCCGGAGGGCACGTCCGGGACCGGCATCCTCTTCGGCGCGCAGTTCGTCGAGTCGCCGCTCGCGCAGAAGTTCTTCAACGCGCTGGCCCGCGGCGCCCAGGACCTGCAGGGTGACGCCCGCTACTCCGACGAGAACCTCAAGATCATCGGTGAGGCCACCGGCCAGACGCCCGAGCAGGTCGCATCGGTGCCGCTCTACGCGTGGCTGCCGGACCTCGCGCCGCTTCCCGACCAGCTCGCGGCCATGGAGCGGATGTGGATGGAGGTGGGCGCCCTCGAGTACGAGGAGCCCGTCCCGACGGAGACCTACGTCGACAGCCGCTTCGCCGAGAACGCCGCGTCACGCGGATAGCGGTCGGAGCCGGGCTGCGAGCGCGGACGCACCGCCCGCGCTCGCAGCCCGCCGTCGTCGCGGAGGTCAGCTCGCGAGCCCGGCCGGGGTCTGCGACAACGCGTCGGTGAGCAGCGCGACGAGCGCCTCGAGCTGGACGTCGGCCGAGGAGCCGACCTCCTCGTCCGAACCGTCGAGGGCCTGCGCGGCGAGCCCGGCCTTCGAGTCGATCAGCTCCGCGATCCGGGCGTCGATCGTCTGCGCGGCGATGATGCGCCACGCCGTGACCGGCTGGGTCTGCCCGATGCGGTGGCTGCGGTCGATGGCCTGGGTCTGCTCCGCGGCGGTCCAGGACAGCTCGGCGAGCACGAGGTCGGAGGCGACCTGGAGGTTGAGGCCCACACCCGCCGCCGTCAGCGAGCAGACCGCGACGGCGACGTCCGGGTCGTTGGTGAACGCGTCGATGTTGCGCTGGCGCACCGAGGGCGTCTGGTCGCCGCGGATCGAGGCGAAGCGCACGCCCTGCTCGGCGAACGTCAGCTCGGCCTCGTCCATCACCTCGATGTGCTTGGCGAAGAACACGACCTTGCCCGCGCTGCGCGCGATCTGGGCCGCGTAGTCGGCGGCGAGCCGGGCCTTCGCGCGGCCGATGCGCCGCATCATGCTGAAGACGTTGTGCCCGGACGACGCGTTCGCCGCGTCCTTCTGCTCCCACTTCGCGACCTGGCGCACGAGGTCGTGGTCGATGCCTTCGACCACCTCGCCGGAGCGGCGGGCGGCGAGCGCCTCCTCGTAGCGCGCCACCATGCGGCGGGCGAGCTCGCGCTCGGCCGCGCGGATCGAGCGGCCGGCCGGCCCGTCCAGCTCGACCGGGAGGTCGGCGATGCGGCGGGCCGGGATGTCGGCGGCCACGTCGACCTTGCGGCGGCGGACGATGCCGAGGTCGATGACGCACTGGCGGGCCGCGGGGTAGAAGCCGGGGTCGGCCGGGGTGAGGCCGGTCTCGTCGAGGGCGTTCATCAGGTCGGCGAGCGGCTTGGTCTCGTCGATCCAGCCGAGGAACTGCCAGATGGCCCGGAAATCGTCGATGTCGTTGATCAGCGGGGTGCCGGTGAGGGCCATCATCAGCGGGCGCGCGGTGAACGAGCGGACCCGGTCGGAGAGCGCGAGGACGTTGCGGGAGCGCTGGGACTGCTTGTTCTTGATGAAGTGCGCCTCGTCGACGACCATGCCGCGCAGGCCGAAATCGCCGAGCCACCCCACGTGGCGGTCGAGGATCTCGTAGTTGACGACGACGATGTCGGCGAACCCGTCGACCGACTCCCCGTTGCCGTGGACGACCGTGGCCGTGCGGTGCGGCACCCACATCGCGGCCTCGCGCGCCCAGTTCGTCTTGACGACGTTCGGCACGACGACCAGCAGCGGGTAGGCGTTGGCCGCCTCCGCCGCGAGCAGGGCCTGCGCGGTCTTGCCCAGGCCGGGCTCGTCGGCGAGCAGGAACGTCCGGTGGCCCGCCGCGGCCGCGGCCACCACGCGGCCCTGGTGCGGCATCAGCTCCATCCCGCGCGGCGTGTAGCGCGCGGTGGGCTCGGGCAGGTCCATGCACGACACGGCGCCGCTGCCGGCGCGCTCGAACGAGCTGAGCAGGGGACCGATCAGCTCCCACGTGGCCAGCCGGGTCGGGCGCGGCGCGCGCGGCCGGACGGCGGAGGCGTCGGGCGCGAGGAACGGGTTCGCCAGCTGCCGCGAGATCACCGACCGCGGCACCACGCGGTGCTCGGGCTCGGCCGGCGGCGCAGGCGGCGGCTCCTCCTCGCCCGGGTCGAGGCCCGCGGACCGCAGCATCTCCCGCTTGAGCGCCCGGGCCTCGGGCGTGACGACGGCGTCGTCGGCGAGCAGCGCGAGGAGGTCGGAGTCGCGCACGGCGCTCGTCGCGAGGATCTTGGCGATGCCGTCGAGCCGCTTGAGCTGCTCGGCCTTGTGCGCCTCGCTGCCCTCGCCCTCCTGGACCTTCGCCCGCTCCTCGCGCAGCAGGAGCGCGGTGGCCTGGAACTTCGTACGCGTGGTGGACGTGGCCCGGCCCCTCCGCAGCGCCGCCTCGATCTCCCGGACGGCGCGGGCGAGCACCGCGTTCACGTCCTGTGGGACGTCGGCTCGGCGACGGCCGGAACGGCGGTCGCGTGATGATGCGGGGCGGCGAGCCCTCGTACTGGGCTGGCCTCGTCGAGCCACTGACTCCTCCTGGTGGGGTGCCGCATTCGGTGCTGTGGACGGGTGACGGCTCGCGGGAAGGGGCCGACTGGCTCCTCTCGCACGCGAGCGGACCCGCGGATTCGCGGAGGTGGACACCGCGGGCCGGGCAGCCCACCCACGTGTGGCGGGAAAGGCGCGACCACCGTCGACGGCCGCGGCACCGGGCCGGCTGTCGCCGGACGAGCGTTGCCCGCCGGGTTCGCCCGATCCTACCGCCCGGCGCGCGCCGCGCCGGTTGCGGCGCGATGAACGCCGGGCCCGACCGGTTGACGGGTGCAACGCTCCGGTGCGAGCGTCGATTCCTCCCGGTCGGAGTGATCCCGGTGACGGTTCCGCCGATCCGGCCCGGATCCGCGCTACTTAGGCTAGGGTAGCCATACTTTGTCAGTCGTCGGGGCCGATCAAAGGGTTGGTGGGCTGTGGCGAGACCGCGGGCAGTCGTGACGGGCGGGGCCGGGTTCCTGGGTTCCCACCTGTCGGAACGGTTGTTGCACGAGGGCTACAGCGTGCTGTGCCTGGACGACTTCTCCACCGGATCCCCGGCCAACGTCGCGCACCTGGCCGAGATCGGGCCGTTCCGCCTGGTGCGGGCCGACGTCACCGACTTCGTGCACGTCGTCGGCGACGTCGACGCGGTGCTGCACTTCGCCTCGCCCGCGTCGCCCGCCGACTACCTGCGGATGCCCATCGAGACGCTGAAGGTCGGCTCGATCGGGACGCTGCACACGCTCGGCCTGGCCAAGGAGAAGAAGGCGCGGTTCCTGCTCGCCTCGACGTCCGAGGCCTACGGCGACCCGCAGGTGCACCCGCAGCCGGAGACCTACTGGGGCCACGTCAACCCGGTCGGGCCGCGCGGGGTCTACGACGAGGCGAAGCGGTTCGCCGAGGCGATGACGATGGCCTACCGGCGGGCGCAGGGCGTCGACACCGCGATCGTACGGATCTTCAACACGCACGGCCCGCGGATGCGCCCCGACGACGGCCGCGCGGTGCCGACGTTCATCCGCCAGGCGCTCACCGGCGGGCCGATCACCGTATCCGGTGACGGCAGTCAGACCAGGTCCATCCAGTACGTCGACGACCTCGTCGAGGGGTGCGTGCGGCTGCTGCACTCGCGGGAGGCGGGGCCGGTGAACATCGGCAACCCGTGCGAGGTGTCGATGACCGAGCTGGCGCTGCTCGTGCGCGACCTGGTCGGCTCCGACAGCCCGCTGGAGTACGTGCCCCGGCCCGAGGACGACCCCACCGTGCGCAGGCCCGACATCAGCCTCGCGCGCGCCGTGCTCGGCTGGGAGCCGAAGGTCGACCTCGCCGACGGCCTGCGCCGCACCATCGACTGGTTCCGCGCCACGCTCGACGACCCCGCCGTCGTGCGGGCCGTCTGATCTGGATGTCGGCAACGGCCGAACCCCGGCCCGACCTCGAGGTGGTCGTCATCGGCGCCGGGCCGGCGGGGCTCACCGCCGCCGCCGAGCTCGTGGCCGCCGGCGTCCCGGCCACCGTCGTCGAGGCCGACTCCGTGGTGGGCGGGATCAGCCGCACCGTCGAGCGCGAGGGCTGGCGCTTCGACATCGGCGGGCACCGCTTCTTCACCAAGGTCGAGCGGGTCGCCCGGTTCTGGCACGACCTGCTCGGCGACGAGGAGTTCCTCCTGCGCCCCCGGCGCAGCCGCATCCTCTACCGCGGCCGGTTCTTCGAGTACCCGCTGCGGCCGTGGGACGCGCTGCGCAACCTCGGGTTCGTGGAGGCGATGCGCTGCATCGCGTCCTACGCGTGGGCGCAGATCCACCCGCCCGCCGACCAGACGAACCTGGAGGGCTGGGTCTCCGCACGCTTCGGCAAGCGGCTCTACCGGCACTTCTTCAAAAGCTACAACGAGAAGGTGTGGGGCATGCCCGCCTCGGCGATGCCCGCCGACTGGGCCGCCCAGCGGATCAAGAACCTCTCGCTCGCGGCCGCGGTGCGCAACGCGCTGCTGCCGCGGCGCCGCACGGAGGTCGTCTCGCTGATCGAGCAGTTCCACTACCCGCGGCTGGGCCCCGGGCTGATGTGGGAGCGCTGCGCCGAGCGGGTGGAGGCCGCGGGCTGCAAGGTACTGCTCGAGCAGCCGGTCACCCGCCTCCGCCGGGAGGACGGGCGCGTGGTGAGCGTCGAGACCACCGCCGACGGCGCCGTCTCGGTCTACCCGTGCACGCACGTGATCTCGTCGATGCCGCTGCCCGAGCTGGTCAGGGCGATGGACCCGCCCCCGCCGCCCGAGGTCGCCGCCGCGGCCGCCGCCCTGCGGTTCCGCGACTTCCTCACCGTGGCGCTCGTCGTGCCCGCCGAGTGCGCCTTCGCCGACAACTGGATCTACGTGCACTCCCCGGAGGTAGCGGTCGGGCGGATCCAGAACTTCGGGGCCTGGTCGGAGGCGATGGTGCAGCCGGGGCGCACCTGCCTGGGGCTGGAGTACTTCGTCTTCGAGGGCGACGAGCTGTGGGAGCTGCCCGACGAGGAGCTGGTCGCGCTGGGCACGCGGGAGCTCGCGGCGATCGGCCTCGTCCCGGCGGACCGGGTCGAGGCGGGCTACGTCGTGCGGATGCCCAAGGCCTACCCGGTCTACGAGGAGGGCTTCGCCGAGCGCGTCGCGCTGCTGCGCTCCTGGCTCGCCGAGCACGCGCCGAACGTGCAGCCGGTCGGGCGCAACGGCCAGCACCGCTACAACAACCAGGACCACTCGATGCTCACGGCGATGCTCGCCGTGGAGAACGTCCTCGGCGCCGACCACGACATCTGGTCGGTGAACGTCGACGCCGACTACCACGAGGAGATCAGCACCGGCCGGGACGCGCCGGTGCTCCCGCGCCGGGGCTGAGCGGACTTCAGCAAAGCCACTTTCATGAAGCTGGGCTACAGCAATGTGGCTTTCCTGAAGTTCCGATCGGCGGACGGGGAGGTGCTCGCGCGCCGGCCGAGGCCGTTACGAGCCGGGGTCAGGACCGGGGCACGGGCGGGGTGCCGCCGCCGGGCCGGTGCCACAGCCTCACGAGCACGACCACCGGAACGAGCCCGACGAGCACGATGAGCAGCGCGGGCAGGGCGGCGGTGTCGAACCGGGAGTCCTTCGTCGCCTCCCACGTCATGATCGCGAGCGTGTCCCGGCCGAGTGGGCGCAGCAGCGCGGTGGCGGGCAGCTCCTTGATGACCTCGACGGTCACCAGGAGCGCCGCGGTGACGATCCCGGGCCACAGCAGGGGCAGGTGGACGTCGGTGAGCACGCGGGCGCGGTCGGCGCCGAGGGCGCGCGCGGCGTCGTCGAGGTGCGGGTGGATGCGGCTCATGCGGGACTCGATGGCGGAGTAGGCCTGCGCGTGGAACCGCACCACGTACGCGCCGACCAGGCCGAGGATCGTGCCGGTGAACAGCAGCCCGATGTCGGCGCCGAACCAGCTCGCGATCGTGATGAGCCGCCGGTCCACCCAGACCAGCGGCACGTAGATCGCGACGGCGATGACCGCGCCGGGCACCGCGTACCCGACGGCGGCGAGGCGGGCGGCGACGGCGCCGACGCGGGTGGGCGCGACCCGCTGCCCGTAGGCGACGGCGGTGGCGGTGCAGACGGCGACGGCCGCGGCGGCCACGGCGAGCAGCAGCGTGCTGAGTGCGGCCTCGCCGAGCCGGTCGGCGACCCGCCCGGTGAGGACGGTCTCGACCGACCAGGCCGTGAGCTGGACGACCGGCAGGACGAACACGATCCCGAGGAGCAGGGTGGGCAGCGCGCAGGCGAGGAGCGCCCGCCATCCGGTGAGCCTGCGGGGGACGACGGCGTCGCCGTGGGCGAGGGCCTGGTGGTAGCGGGCGCGGCCGCGCAGCGCGCGCTCCAGCACGACCGCGAGCAGTGCGAGCCCGACCAGCACGGTGGCCAGCTGCAGGGCCGCGGCCGTGTCGAAGGCGCCGTACCAGACGCGGTGGATCGCGTCGGTGAGCGCCTGGTAGCCGAGCAGGTTCACGGCGCCGAAGTCGGCGAGCGCCTCCATCACCGCGAGCGCGACCCCGCCGGCGAGCGCGGGCCGCGCCAGCGGCAGGGCCACCGTCCGCACCGCGCCCAGGTAGCCGTGGCCGAGGCTGCGGGCCGCCTCGAGGGCCTGCCGGGACTGCCCGAGGAACGCGCTGCGCCCCAGCACGTACACGTACGGGTAGAGCACCGCGGTGAGGACGCCGATCGCCCCGGCCGGCCCGCGCAGGCCGGGCAGCTGCAGTCCGCCGAACAGGCTGCTGTGCAGCGGGTCGGCGTGGCCGAACTGGCCGAGGAGCACGAACACCAGCACGTAGCCGGGGATCGCGAGCGGGAGCACCAGCGCCCACTCCAGGACCTTGCGGCCCGGGAAGTCGTAGAACGACACGAGCACGGCGAGCGTCCCGCCCAGCACGAGCGTCCCGGCACCGACGCCCACCCCGAGCAGCACGCTGCGGCCGAGCGCGGGCGGCAGCAGGGTGAGCGTGACCGCGTCGACGCCGGGCAGGAAGCTCAGCGGCAGCGCGGCGAGCGGCCCGGCGACCCCGAGGGCGACCAGCACCCCGAGGATGGCCCAGCCCGACGACCCGCGCCGACGGGTCGCTACGTCCACCCCACCCTCAGCATCATCTCGACGGCCTGCTGCAGCGCCGGGCCCGCCCGTTCGCCGTCGATCGGGTCGATCCTGACGCCGGCCCAGTCGCTGATGTGCGCGGGCGGCGGGACCTCGGGGTTGGCGGCGAACTCGCTTCCGGCGATGATCTGCTGCTGCGCGGGTGGCGAGGTGAGCCACTCCATGAGCGCGACGGCGGTGGGCACCGCGTCCGAGCTCGCCACCACCCCCACCCCGGAGACGTTCGCGTGCGCGCCCGCGCCCTGCTGGTCCGGCCACGCGGGCGCCACCGGGAAGTCCGGGTTCTCCTTGAGCGCCCGGCCCAGGTAGTAGTGGTTGGCCAGGCCCACGTCGCACTCGCCGGCCGCGATCATCGCGAGCATCTCGCCGTCGGAGTTGATGATCTGCGGCTCGTTGGCCATCCACGACCGCAGCAGCTCCTCGGTCGCCTCCGGCCCGCGCTTGACGATCATGTCGGCGACCAGCGACTGGTTGTACTCGTTGTTGGACGTGCGCAGGCAGACGCGGCCCCGGAAGCGGGGGTCGGCGAGCGACTCGTAGCTCGTCACCGCGCCCGGCGGGACCCGCTCGGTGGAGACCACCGGCACCCGCAGCCGCGTCGAGACCGCCCACCAGGTGCCGTCCTCGTCGTGCAGGCCCTCGGGCACCTGCGCGCGTAGCTTCGGGCTGGTGACGCCCTGCAGCAGGCCGGCCTCCTCGGCCCGCCACAGGTTGGCGAGGTCGGTGGTGACGAGGACGTCCGCCGGGGTGTCGGCGCCCTCCCGGCGCAGCCGCTCGAACAGCTCCGGCCCGGTGCCGCCGCGCAGCTCGAGGCGAACGCCGGTGGCGGCCTCGAAGTCGCGGAACACCTGCTCGTCGCCGTAGTGGGAGCGGCCGTTGTAGACGACCAGCGTCTCGGCGTACTGGATGCCGTCGGTGTTGACCTCGGTCGGGCCGGACTCCGGGGGCGGCGCCGCCTCGAACCCGCCCGGTTCGGATCCGCCGTCGAAGGCGGCGACGGCGAACGCGACGACGAGCGCCACGACGACGACCGGCACACCGATCAGCAACCACAGGCGTCCGCGGGAGGATGCGGCCATAGCGCTCCAGTTCAGCGAGGCTCAGATGGAGCGAGCTTAGGCTAAGTTGAATGCGCCATGACAGAGCTCGCGATCGACGCCACTGGCGTGACCAAGTCCTTCGGCGCGCACCGTGCCGTCGACGGCGCCGACCTGCGGGTGCGCCCGGGTGAGCTGGTGGCGCTGCTCGGGCCGAGCGGGTCGGGCAAGACCACCCTGCTGCGGCTGCTCGCCGGGTTCGAGGTGCCCGACGCGGGCACGGTCCGCATCGGTGGACGCCTCGTGGCGGGCGACGGGATCTGGGAGGAGCCGGACCGCCGCCGGATCGGGATGGTGTTCCAGGACGGGGCGCTGTTCCCGCACCTCACCGTGGTGGAGAACCTCGAGTTCGGCCGGCCGCGCCCGGGCCGGGCGGCCGACTGCCTGGCCCTCGTGGGGCTCGCCGGCCGGGCGTCGGCCTACCCGCACGAGCTCTCCGGCGGGGAGCGGCAGCGCGTCGCGCTCGCGCGGGCCCTCGCGGTCGACCCCGACGTCGTCCTGCTCGACGAGCCGTTCGCCGCCCTCGACGAGGGGCTGCGGGTCGGGCTGCGCGAGGAGGTCGCGGCCGTGCTGCGCGCGGCCGGGGCGAGCGCCCTGCTCGTCACCCACAACCAGGAGGAGGCGCTCTCGCTCGCCGACGTCGTGGCGGTGATGCGCAGCGGGCGGATCGAGCAGGTCGGGCCGCCGCGCGAGATCTACGAGCGTCCCGTGTCGCGGTGGGTCGCGGAGTTCCTCGGCGACGCCGATGTGCTGCCGGGTTCGGTCTCGGGCGGCATCGTCGCCACCGAGCTCGGCTCGTTCCCCGCGGCCGGAGGCCTCGCCCGCGCCCAGGTCCTGCTGCGCCCCGAGCAGGTCGAGATCGTCGACGACGGGGCCGGCCCGACGGCCACCGTGGTCGGCCACTCCTACTTCGGCCACGACCAGATCGTGCGGCTCGAGCTCCCGAGCGGGGCCCGGCTGCGCAGCCGGGTGCTGGGCCGGGCGTCCTGGCGGCCGGGCGACACGGTCCGGGTCCGGTTGAGCGGCGAGCCGATCGTCCTGCCTGCATGAGCGGCCCGGCCGTCGCCGAAGCGCCGGCGGTGCCCGCCGCCGCCCGGCCGGCCGTGCGCGGTCCCCGGTACGCGGGGCTCGCCGTGTTCGCCGGGTGCACCGGGATCGCGGCGGCGTCGCTGGCGGTGCCCGCGCTGCTCGGCTTCGACCCCTGGGTGTGGTTGATCTGGGGCCGGGAGGCGCTGCGCGGCACGCTCGCGACCGACGGGTCGGTGGCATGGAAGCCGCTGCCGGTGCTGGTCACGGCCCCCGCCGCGCTGTTCGGCGACGCCGCGCCCGCGCTGTGGACGCTCGTCGCGCGGGCCTGCGGCCTGTTCGGCGTGGTCGTGATCGTGCGGCTCGCCGCGCGCACGGCGCGGCCGCGGGGCGGCACCGCGGCCGGTGCGGTGGCGGGCGTGGTCGCCGCCGCTGCGTTCCTGCTGACCCCCGACGTGGAGTCGCGGTGGCTGCGGCACCTGCTGCAGGCCAACATCGAGCCGCTCACCGTGATGTGCCTGTTGTACGCGGTGGAGCGGCACCTCGACGGGCGGCGGTGGCACGCGCTGCTGCTGCTCTGCGCCGCCGCGCTGACCCGGCCCGAGGCGTGGCCGTTCCTCGCCCTGTACGCCGGGTGGCTCACCTGGGCGCTGCGCCACCGGTGGTGGTGGGCGGGGCCCGCGGTGCTGGCGGTCCTCGCGGCGGTGCCGGTGCTGTGGTTCGCGGGCGACCGGCTGGTGTCCGGGGACCCGCTGAGCGGCGCGGTCGTCGCGCAGGTCCTCAGCGACACCACCCCGACCCAGCGCTGGATCCTCGCGATCGAGAACGTCGCCGCCTGCGTGATCGCGCCGGTGTGGGTGGCCGCGGCGGTGTGCGTGGTGTGGGCGGCGCACCTGCGCCGCGGGCTGCCGGCGGCGCTCGCCGCGTGCGCGGTGGTGTGGGCGGCCGAGGTGGCGGTGATGGCCGGGGTGTTCGGCTACGCGGCGCTCGGCCGGTTCCTCGCCCCGGTCTCCGCCGTGCTGTGCGTGCTGGCCGGGGTCGCGGTCGGGTGGGTGGTGACCGCGCCCCGGGCGGTGCTCGGCCGGGCCGCGGTCGCCGCCGCGCTCGTCGCGGCCGCCGCCCCGTTCGCGGCGCCGCGGGTGGCCTGGCTGCCGCTGCAGGTGCAGCACGCCGCGGAGCGGTCGGCCGCCGAGCACGAGCTGTACGAGGTCGCCGCCGCGCTCGGCGGCCGCGAGGGCCTGCTCGCCTGCGGGAACCTCGCCATCGACACCGTGCGGCCCGCCGTCGAGCTGCGCCCGGCGCTCACCTACCGGCTCGACGTCCCGATGCGCGGGATCACCCACACACCCGGGCCCGGCACGACGATCGCGCAGGTGGGGAGCCCGCTGCACGCGGCGATGGCCGCCCGGCCCGCGGGCCAGGTGACCCTCGTGGCCCGCAGCGAGCGCTGGGCCGTCTACACCGAGTCCTGCGGGAGCCCGCCATGACCACGCTCTCGGTGGTGGTCCCGGCCACCGACTCACCGCCCACGCTGCCCGCGTGCCGGGCCGCGCTCGACCGCGCGGTCGCGGCGCTCGCCGAGGCGGGTGGCTCGGCCGAGGTGCTGGTCGTCGACCGGCCCGCGTTCCAGCCGGTCTGCACGGCCCGCAACGCGGGGGCGCGGCGGGCGCACGGCGACGTCGTGGTCTTCGTCGACGCGGACGTCGAGGTGCACCCGGACGCGCTGGTCCGGATCGCAGAGGCGTTCGCCGATCCCGGCCTCACCGCGCTGTTCGGCTCCTACGACGACTCCCCGTCGCGCGGTGGCGCGGTCGCGGCGTTCCGCAACCTGCTGCACCACCACGTCCACCAGAACGCCGCCGGGCGGGCACAGACGTTCTGGTCCGGGCTCGGCGCGGTGCGCCGGCAGGCGTTCCTCGCCGCGGGCGGGTTCGACGAGCGGCGCTACCCGCTGCCGTCGGTGGAGGACATCGACCTCGGTGTCCGGCTCGTCGCGGCCGGCGCCCGGATCGAGCTGGACCCGCGGATCCAGGGCACCCACCTCAAGGCGTGGACGCTGCGGTCGATGGTGGTCACCGACTTCGCCCGCCGCGGCGTGCCCTGGGTGGCGCTCGCGCTGCGGCACGGGGGCACCGCCTCCACCGCCCTGAACCTGGGGTGGCGGCACCGCGTGAGCGCGCTCGCCTGCCTCGTCGGCGCGCTGGGCGTCGTGGCGCGGCGGCCGGCCGCGGCGGGCGTCGCGCTCGCGGTCCTGCTCGGGCTGAACCGCGACTTCTACCGGCTGCTCGCGCGCAGGCGCGGCGTGGGCGAGGCGGTGCTCGGCGTGGGCCTGCACGCGGTGCACCACCTCACGGCGGTGGCGTCCGTGCCGTTCGGCGTGGCACGCCACGTGCGGGATCGGAGGAACGATGGCTGAGTTGCGGATCGGGCTCGTGGGCGCGGGCCGCCTCGGCGAACAGGGCTACGTCCCGGCGCTCGCCGCGGCGGCGGGCGTGCGGCTCGCGGCGGTCGCGGAACCGGACGAGGCCCGGCGGGCGCGTGTCGCCGGCGCGGCGGGCGTACCCGGGTACCGCTCGGCGGAGGACCTGCTGGCCGCAGGCGGCGTCGACGCGCTCGTGCTCGCGACCCCGGCCTCGGCGCACCTCGCCGACGCCCGGCTCGCCGCGGCCGCAGGCCTGCCCGCGCTCGTGGAGAAGCCACCCGCGGCCGACGTGGCGGAGGCCGCGGAGCTGGCGGCGCTGGAGCCGACGCCGTGGATCGGGTTCAACCGCCGCTTCGACGACGGGGTGGCCCGGCTGCGGGAGGCCGTGCCGCGCGGCGCCGAGGTGGGCGTGTTCTGCGAGATCTCCTACCGCCGCGCCGGGTGGGACGCGCACACCGTCCGCGACGATGCCCTGACCGACCTCGGCCCGCACCTGGTCGACCTCGCCCGGTGGCTCACCGGGGCCGACGTCACCGACGTCCGGCGCGCGGACGTGCGCCGGGAGCGGGCCGGGTTCGATCTCGTGCTCGGGGCGGCGCGGGCCCGCATCCGGTGCGCGACCGACCGGCCGTACCGCGAGCGCATCGAGGTCCGCCACCGCGACGGCAGGCTGGTCGGGCGCCTGTCCCGCGGCGGGCTGGTCGCCGCCGTGCGCGGCCGCCTCGCCTCGCGGGGCCCGCACCCGCTCGTCGCCTCGCTCACCGCTCAGCTGGAGGCGTTCGCCCGCGCCGTGCGCGGCGAGCTCGAGCCGACCCTGGCCACCGCCGAGGACGGTGTGGCGGTCATGGCGGCCCTGGACGCGGTGCGGGCGGCGCGGCTCAGCGGGTGAGCAGGGGACGGCCGGTGAGGTCCGTGTCGACGCCGGCGAGCGCGGCCGCCGTGGCGGCCACGTCCTCGAGGCGGGGTTTGTGCTCCGGCCGCACCGGCGTCGAGGACCCCGGCACGACCAGCGCCCACGCGTCGCCCTCGGTGTGGTTGCCCGAGCGGCCGCTGCCCACGCCGTGGCGCAGCACGGTGCCGTACTGCGGCGAGGTCACCCCGCTGACCCGGGTGGCGGGGGTGTCGACCCACCTCACGATGAGGTCGGGCAGCTGGTGGGCGCGCGAGCCGGTGCCGAACAGGTCGGCGACCCGCTCGATCGACCGGATCACCGGGGAGCCGTCGAGGTGGGTGAACGTGAGCAGGCCGGCGGTGATCTCCTCCATGACGTCCTTGGCCTCCTCGGGCGCCACGATCCCGTCGCGCTCCCGGCCCTTCAGGTTCAGCCGGATGTAGCCCTGGTTCTCCGCGGGGTGGGCGAACGCCTTCGTGCGGCTCCAGTCCACGCCGCGCATCTCCAGCCGCGAGGTGAGGTCGAGCGCGATCCGCTCCGGCAGCGCCGAGGCCACCTTCGCCCGCAGCCCGCTGGGCAGGGCGGCGCGCAGCCGCCAGATCGAGGAACCGCCGTTCGGTTGCGCGTCCGCGCTCGGGGCGGGGTCGAGCACGGCGCGCAGCATCTCCGGCAGCATGTCGGCCCGGCTCGTGTTGACCTCCATGCCGACGGGGGAGACGACCATCAGGTCGGCGTCGGGCGGCAGGGCGGCGACGATGCGGCCCATCGCGGCGTCGACGGCCCGGTAGACCTCGTCGAGGGTGCCGCCCAGCACCCGTTCGGCGGCCGGGTCGAGGCCGGCGGGGTCGAGCTGGGAGAGGTCCCAGAACTGGTGGCCCGCGACGTGCGCGGCGCAGAACGTGAGCCACGCCAGGTCGAAGGGCTGCTCACCGAGGAGCAGGGTCGCGGCGTCGGCGACCCGGCCGGGGGCGGCGAGCAGGCGGCGGCGCAGGCCGAGCATCTCGTCGGCGGTGTGGCGGCCGAACACCTCGTCCACCGGCTGCGGCGGTCCGAACAGGCGCTCCAGCCTGCGGTGCGCGCCGGACGGGGACGACCAGCGGCGCAGCACCACCCGGTCGTGCAGCTGCCAGCCGCAGACCAGCTCGCCGGGCGGGGGCGCGGTGGGTGGGCGGCTCTCGTAGGGGTCGACGGCGAGGGTGCGCGCGCCGAGGCGCTCCCAGATCGGTGCGGGCGCGGGGAACGCGTCCATGTAGCGCACCCGCTGCTCGGCGGCCGACCACTGGAACGGGTAGAACAGCCCGTGCTCTTCCAGCTCGACGCCGCTGTAGAGGGTGTGCTGCGCGCCCGCGGCGAACTGCGTGGCCGGGGCGTCCAGCTCGTGCCACTCGCCGCGCTCCCGCAGCGCCGCGAGGGTGGGCAGGTCGCCCGCCGCGAGCAGGCGCTGCAGCACCGAGGCGCTGGCGGCGTCGAACTGCAGGATCGTGAGCATGATGGGTAACTTAGCCTTACCTGGCTTCGCGGGCGAGCGCCTCCCGGGCCACCCCCCACGCGGTCGCGACCTGCGCGAGGCACACCAGCGCCCCCGCCGCGGCGCCCTCGGCGAACCCGCGCCGCAGCAGTCCCGCGTAGAACGCGGGGGGCTCGGGTCGGCGCAGCGTGCCGTGGTCGGCGCGGAAGCGGTAGGCGCCGCGTCCGTAGCGGACCTGCTGGCGCCAGAACGTCCGCGCCCCGAGCTCCTGGTGGTGGCGCACCACCGCGGCCGGCTCGAAGACCAGGGTGCGGCCCGAGCCGACCAGCCGGGCGCACCAGTCGCGGTCCTCGCCCGCGGCCAGCGGGTAGCGCTCGTCGAAGGGGAGGGCGCTGATCACGTCGGCGCGGCAGGCGAGGTTGCTCGTCGGCGCGAACCGCATCCGCCCCGCCGCGTCGATCGACGCCTCCGCGAGGTGGCTCGCGATCGTCTGCGCGGCCGCGGCGAACGGGTTCTCCGGGCGGGCGTTGCGGGTCGGCCCGGCGACGGCGTGGACGCCCGCCTCGCCCAGCCGGGCGGCGAGGCGGACCGCCCACCCCGGCACCGGCTCGCAGTCGTCGTCGGTGAAGCAGACGACCGTCCCCTCCGCGGCCGCGGCCCCGCGGTTGCGAGCCGCCGCGGGCCCGCGGCCCTCGCCGCGCACGAGCCGGGCCCGGGGCGCGCCCGCCACGACCTCGCCCACGGCGCGGGCGTCCCGGGAGGCGTCGTCGACGACGACGATCTCCATGTCGGTCGCGGTCTGCGCCTCGAGGGCGGCGAGGCAGACGGCGAGCCGGTCCGGCCGGTCGCGGGTCGGCACGACGACGCTGATCCGACTCATGCCGCCACCAGGACGGCCGCAACCGAGCCGGCGGTGCCGAGGGCGAGCCCGGCGCCGGCCGCGCGGGGGAGCAGCAGCAGCGACACGAGCGCCGTGACCGCCGTGCCCGCCAGCGCGGCGGTCGTCGCGCCCGCGGCACCCCAGCCGGGGACGAGGGCGAGGCACACCGCGACGAACGCGGCGGCGCCGGCGAGCCCCGCGCACAGGGCGGCGTCCGGGCGCAGGCGCAGCGCGCTCGCCTGCACCGCCAGCGCGTTCAGCGGGGCGAGCACGACCATCGCGATCGCCGGCACGAACGCCGCCGCCGCGTCGGTGTAGGCGGCGCCGAACACCGCGGGCACGACCGCGTCGACGACGAGCGTCGCGCCCACCGCGCCCGCTGCGACCGGCACGAGCAGCAGCCCGGCCAGCCTGCGCAGCGCCCGCTCGCCGTCGACCCGCGCGGTGAGCGCGGGCAGCGTGACGGTGAACAGCTGCGCGACCGCATAGGTGGCGGCGAGCGCGATCCCGATCGGCAGCGCGGCGAACCCGGTCTGCACGGCCGACCCGGTGAGCACGACGACCGCGAGCACCCCGCCGCGGTGCACGAACTGGGTCAGCGCCCCGCCCGCGGCCTGCAGCAGCCCGAAGCGCAGCGCGCCCTCCGGCAGGGCCACGCGGCGTCCCGGGGCCGCGCGGAGCGACCCCGACGCGGCGGCGGCGACCGCGGCGCCCGCCACGCCCGCCGCGAGGATCGCGACCGCGCCGCCGGTGATCCCGGAGCCGCCGTGCAGCGCGAGGACGACCGCCACCAGTACGGCGTTCTGCACCGGGTAGCGCAGGCACCAGCCGGCGGCCCGGCCGAGCCCGAGGTCGGCCTGCAGCACGAGCGTCGCCGCCACGTTCAGCCCGAGCGCGAGCACCACGCACGCCACCACCGGTGGCGGGAACACCGCGGGTGTGCCCACCGCGAGCCCGGCGCCCGCGAGCGCCGCCACCGCGAACACCGCGGCGCGGTTGCGGGCGAGCCGCAGCGTCAGCGCGCGGGCGACCGCGGGCCGGTCCTCGGGCGCGGCGGCGGGGACGTAGCGGGACAGCGTCGTCGCCCCGCCGAGCGTCATGGCGAGCGAGCCGAGCGTCACCACCGTCAGCGCGACGGAGAACCGGCCGTAGTCGGCCGGGCCGAGCACCCGCGGCACCACGGTCGCGAGCAGCACGAGGGTGGCGGCCTCGGCGACCTTGCCGCCGGCGCCGACCAGCACCGGCCCGCGCAGGCTGGTCGCGTGGGACGTCACGAAGGCGACCCTAAGCCACGGCGCGGGACGTCAGGAAAGCCACATTGAGGTGTTCTCAGTGACTTGATCATGGGGGTGTAGACGGGCGGAGGGCCCTTGGTAGGACTGGATTTGCTGAAGATCAAGTCCGGACCAAAAGGGCCCTCCGTGATCACCTATCGTGCCAGCCTCGACATCGCCCAGCCCATCGGCCGGTACCTGGCCCGGCTGCTGGCCGAGGAACGCGCCGCCCGCGGCACCCGCCGCGGCCGGCGCGCCCTGTCGGTGTGGGGGCAGGCGGTGCTGGTGCTGCGCTGGTTTCGGGATGCCACCCCGGTCGCCCGGCTGGCCGCCGACGCCCGCATCAGCATCGCCACCGCCTACCGGTATCTGCACGAGGGCATCACCGT
>Ga0310823_100117_pt1 | contig 115443 bp, 113 predicted proteins | sample P4_ome_3_FD_201316 | JGI IMG/M metagenome (GOLD analysis project Ga0310823, IMG submission 201316) | Sorghum-adapted microbial communities from Joint BioEnergy Institute, Emeryville, California, United States - P4_Day56_Rep3 | ecosystem: Engineered > Bioreactor > SSF (Solid state fermentation)...
GCGTGGACCCAGCCCGCGTTCTCGTGCCCGATCACGTACGGCAGCCGCGGGTTCATCGCCGCGGCCCATTGCCCTTCCAGGATGTGCAGATCGGTGCGGCACACCCCGGCCCCGCCGACCTTGACGACCACGTCCAACGGGCCCTGGATCTCCGGCTCCGGGATGTCGTCGATCTTCGGGTCGGTGTGGTAGTCGTGCACCCGTACGGCCTTCACGGCGTCCTCCTCAGCCGATCGACGGGCCGAGGCCCAGGGACTGCGGTGTGCTCGAGTCCGGCGAGGGCTGCGGGATCCCCTCGTCGAGCGGACCGAACTCGGTCATCAGCGCCTTGTTCCACGGGGTGACCTCCTCGGCCACCAGCGAGTTGGTGGTGAGGATCAGCCCGGCCACCGACGCGCCGTTCTGCAGCGCGGAGCGCACGACCCGCAGCGGGTCGATGACGCCCAGCTCGACGAGGTCGCCGAAGCGCCCTTCGAGCGCGTCGAACCCCTCGTCGACGCCCTGCGCGGTGACCTGCTTGACCACCTCGTCGCCGTCGTAGCCGGCGTTGGAGGCGATGAGGTGCACCGGCTCGGTGAGCGCCTGGCGCACGATCTCCACGCCGATCCGGTAGTCGCCGCTCACGTCGAGGTCGTCGAGCGCGGGCTCGGCGTGCAGCAGCGCCACGCCGCCGCCCGCCACGATGCCCTCCGCGATGGCCGCGCGCGTGGCCTGCAGGGAGTCGTCGACGCGGTGGCGGACCTCCTTCGCCTCGGCGTTGGTGGGCGCACCGACGCCGATCACCGCGGCCTTGCCCGACAGCCGGGCGATGCGCTCGGACAGGAAGTCCTCGTCGCTGCCGATCGTGGCGCGGGCGAGCTCGGCCCGCAGCTGGGTGAGCCGCAGCTCCAGGGCGGCCCGGTCCCCGCGGCCCCCGATGATCGTGGTGCTGTCGCTCGTGACGCGCACCTGCGCCGCCCGGCCGAAGTGCTCGGTGGTCATCTGCTCCAGCGCGAACGCGGAGCTGCGGCTGTGCACCTTGCCCCCGCACAGCGCGGCCATGTCCTCGAGCAGGTGGATGCGCTTCTCGCCGAAGCCGGGCGCCCGGATCGCGACGGCCTGGAAGGTGCCGTTCACGTGGTTGTGCACCAGCATCTGCAGCGCGGTGCCCTCGACGGTCTCGGCGACGATGACCAGCGGGCGCCGCTCGCCGCGCATGACCTTGTCGAGCACCGGCATCAGCTGCTGGACGTCCTTGACCTTCTCGGCCGTGAACAGCAGGTACGGGTCGTCGACGATCGCCTCCAGCCGGCCGGGGTCGGTGACCATGTACGGCGTCACGTAGCCGTTGTCGAACTCGAAGTCCTCGACGAACCCGACGCTCACCCCGTGCTGCGGGACGTCCTCCACGGTGACCACGCCGTCCTCGCCGACGGTGTGCAGCGCCTTCGCGACGACCCGGCCGATGGACTCGTCGTCGTTCGCGGAGATCGACGCCACCCGGGCGAGCTCCTGCTCGGTGGTGCACGGGTGGCTCACCGTCTGCAGGTGCTCCACGAGGCGGCGCACGGCGAGATCGATGCCGCGTTTGACGAGCACCGGGTTGCCGCCCGCGGCGATCGCCTTCATCCCCTGCCGGACGATGGCCTGGGCGAGCACGATCGCCGTGGTGGTGCCGTCGCCGACGGTGTCGTTGGTCTTGACCGCCGCTTCCTTGACCAGCTGCGCGCCCATGTTCTCGAACGGGTCGCGCAGGTGGATCTCCCGGGCGATGGTCACGCCGTCGTTGGTGACCTCGGGGGATCCGGTGATCTTCTCCAGGATGACGTTGCGGCCCTTGGGCCCGAGCGTGCTCTTGACGGCCTCGGCCAACTGGTCGACTCCGGCCTCGAGCAGCCGACGGCCCTCCTCTCCGAATCGCAGTTCCTTGGCCATGGCGGTGTCCTCCTGGATGTGCGGGGTCGTCGGTCTGCTGCGCGGGTGGGATCGACAGGACGGGCCGCCGCCTGCTCGTGCGGACGCCGGCGGCGGCCCAGCCGGGAGGGGCTACTGCACCGGCTTCAGGTCGAAGTCCAGGTATTCGGCCGCATCCTCCGGATTGGCGAACATGATCGTGCGGTCGTCGAGGTGGACCATCCGGCCGTAGTGGGTGGACATCGCCTCCTCGAACTCGGCGGCGTTGAACCAGCCCTCCTCCTCGCCGGCCTCCTCGTCGATGTCGGCGTAGACGACGTCGAACCGGTTCTGGCCGTCGACGCGGATCATCGAGGGCAGGTGGGTGACCTTCACGTTGGGAATCCGCGACATCACGTTCGCGATGAGCACGCCGACCTGGCTGTTCATCAGCGTGAAGCCGCACATGTTCGATGCGGTGCTGTTCTGCTCGAAGCGGCTCGTCGTCGCGGTCACTTCTTCAGCTCCTCGGGGGTCGAGAGGCCGAGATCGCGGCAGATCCCGGCGAACCGGTTCTTGGACTTGTCGAGGCTGTCCTCGAAGCGCGGCGGCTTGGCGTCGGGCTGCGACCACAGCGGCTGCAGCTGACGGGCCGCCTCGAGCGCCTGCGCCACCCAGTGCGACAGCCACCCCTGCATGAGCGCGGTGTTGTGCTCGGCGAACTCGCGGTCCTGGGTGAGCGGGGCGAAGCAGGCGATCGTCCAGCGCAGGTCGCGCTGGGCGTAGTCGTACTCCCCGGCACCCATCACGGTGGGCGTCACGTAGTCGCCGTTGCCCGCGGCGGACTGCATCACGAGATTGCTGCGGAACAGCTCCCCGAGCAGCGGCTCGAACACGACGTTGGCCGCGAAGACCGCCTCACCCCAGTCGTCCTCGACGGCGGTGAGGGCCTCGCACACCTTCCGCACGCCCTGCCACTCGGGGTCGGAGTTCCAGGCCGCGAGGTGCGCCGAGCCGTCGAAGCCCTCGATCTCCTCGGTCAGCGTGAGGTTGTACAGCGCGAGGTCCTGCGCGAACCGGATCTTGTGGGCGCTGTTCACCGCCAGCGCGGTGTTGTGCATGTTCGTCGGCGCCGACCGCTCGTTGGCCGCGAACACGTACAGGCCGAGGATGTGCTCGATGTGCATCCAGGCGCCGACGTGGCGTTCGACGAAGCGGACCCAGTTCGGCGACCACTGCTCGAACGACTTCGTGTGGCGGGCGTTCTCGATGTTCTGGTTGACCTGCCGCACGACGTTGGCGTTGTAGCGGTAGATCGTCTGTTCCCACTCCTCGTTGGGATCGCGGAACTCGTGCCACCCGTGCGCAGGCCAGTTCTGGACGGGCAGCCCGCCGGTGCCGGGACCGCGCTGCGGCTCCGGCTCGTCGACGCCCCAGGCCTTGAGCTTCGTCCAGTGCAGCGGGTAGCCGGTCTCGCCGTCGGCGAACCCGTAGATCCAGCCCTGGGTGAGGTAGTGGCGCGGGTCCGGCTGGACGTCGACCGTGACGTCCTCGTAGTGGGTCTGCTTGCGCTTGGCGGGCTTGAAGTAGTTGTAGCGGCGGGCGCTCGCCGACGAGTCGGGGAACTCGCGCGCCCCGGCCTCGGCATCGGTGAAGACTGGTTTCGGAACGCTGCGTTCCGGGCGTTCCGCGGTTGTCCGTTCTGTGGTCGTCACGGCTGGTCCTCCGGGTCACCGGTGGTGGTGAACTTGTCGTAGAAGATGTGGTCGGTCGTGCAGCCGAGCCTTTCGAGCACCGCGATCGCCGCGTCGACCATCGGCGGCGGGCCGCAGATGTAGGCGTCCTTTCCGGACAGGTCGGACTCGTGGCGAGCGAGGACGTCGGTGATGAGGCCGGTCTCCCCCGGCCAGTCGTCCTCGGCGGTCGGTTCGGACAGCGCCGGCACGTACGTGAAGCCGGGCAGCTGCTCCTGCAGGCGGGCGAGCTCCTTCTCGAAGCACAGGTCCCGTGCGGCGCGGGCCCCGTAGTAGAACGTCACCTTGCGCTCGACCCCGCGCTCGGCCATCGACCGCAGCAGGCCGAGCATGGGGGCCATCCCCGCGCCGCCGCCCACGAACACCAGGTCGGACGTGCGGCTCTCGCGGAGGGTGAAGGTGCCGAACGGCGCCTCCACGGCCAACCGGTCCCCGACCTGCAGCCGGGAGGCCAGCAACCCGGAGAACAGGCCGTCGGGGTAGATCTTGATGACGAATTCGAAGTGGCCGTCCCGGTTCGGGGTGTTGGCCATCGAGAAGGAGCGGGTCTCGTCGGTGCCCGGCACCTGGAAGTCCATGTACTGGCCCGGGAAGAACTTGATCTCCTCGGGTTCGACGAGCTTCACGACCAGGTGCCGCATGTCGTGGGTCACCGGCTCGATCGACACGACCTCGACCGTGCCCCGCCGGAGAGGCAACCCGCCCCGGATGATCTCCTCGTCGTAGTTGAGGAGCTCGATGGTCAGGTCCTCGTAGGCGTGGGCCCGGCAGAGCAGCGTCTGCCCCTCCTCCCGCTCGAAGTCCGGCAGCGCGAACGTCGAGTAGCGGTCCAGCTCGATGTCCTCGCCCTCGAGCACGAAGGACTTGCACGCCGCGCACTGGCCTTCCTTGCAGCCGTGCATGAGCTGGACGCCCTGCTCGGCGGCGGCGCGCAGGATGGTCTGGTCCTCGTCGACCTCGATCTCGATGCCGACCGGCTCGAACCGGACGACGTGCTTGTCACCCAATGGGTTCTCCTGGGCAGTTCCGGGCCGGGATGCGGGCAGGCTCGGCGGGGAGAAGGCCGGCCGAGACCGGCCCTCTCCCCTCGCCTGACCCGCGCTCAGGCGTCAGCGGGGGCGGGACGTCCGGCGGGTCCCTGGCGGACGTAGTCGGCCGCGAACGCCTCGCGCTCGGCGTCGCTCATCTGGTTGAGCAGCACGTTCGGGCTCTGCACGACCGGCATGCGCCGCATGTGGTCGAGCGTCCACATCTTCTTGGGGTCGAGATCGAGGTGCGGCTGGGCCGTCATGGTCTTGCCGTCGTCGCGCACGGCGCCCATGTCCTTGACGACGTCGGCCCAGTTCCAGCCGTGGTAGAGCGTCTCCCACTCCCGGTGCCCGGTGAGCCGGCCCATGTTCGGGGTGTCACGGCCCTCGTAGGTCGGGCGGAACGCCACCTTGTCGGTCCAGTGGCACATCTCGTGGCAGTAGGTGCGCCACTGCCCGTCGACCTCGTCCATGACCATGTCCTCGCGGACGAGGCAGGGCACCATGCAGGTCCAGCACCGGTGCGGGTAGACGTAGTCGACGTCCTCGGCGACGATCGCGTGGTGCCCGTTCGGCACCGAGAGGCGGTTGTAGTTCTCCCACCACTTGCCGTACCTGTCGTACCAGCCCGGGTACTTGTGTTCGAACCACTCGAAGTCCTCGTCGGTCATGCCGTCGATGCGCCAGTAGTTGGCGAGCCACCCGGTGGCGAAGAACTGCGCGACCTCGTGGACGTAGCCCTTGTTCCAGATCTGGTTCCAGGACTCCTCGACCAGGTCGTGCGGGATCGTGAGCCCGTACTTCTCCAGCGGGACGAGGTAGGAGCGGTAGTAGTCGTCGTAGATCCAGCGGCGCCACATCTCCGCGTACGACTCGCGGTCCTTGCGGCGGTCCTTCGTGCCGTACTCGATGAACGTGCCGATCGCGGCGTCCACCACGCGGTGGTTGTTCCACCACGCGTAGCGCAGGTCGCGGGCGAGCAGCTGGTGGTTCTCCTCGTCCGACAGCGCCATCAGCAGTGTGGCGTAGCCGTTGGAGATGTGGCGCGACTCGTCGGACTGCACCGAGTGGAACACCGTCGGCAGCAGGTAGTCGCCGTTCGCCGCGGCTTCCGCGGGCATCGCGACGAACAGCGTGTTCGTGAACGCGGTCTCGGCGACGATCGTCAGGTAGATGCTCGCCGCGGTGATCGCGTCACCGGTGATGAAACCCTCGGCGAACTGGCGGCCGATGGTGCCGCAGTAGTCGCCCTGGAAACCCCGCAGGCTCGTGTTGAAGCCCGCCGGGTCGATGTAGTTGTTCATGTACAGGCGCTTGAGGTTCTGCTGGATCGTCGAGTGCCTGACCTCGTCGATCATCTGGATCGCCTGGCCGTTGTGCAGCTCCGGGTTCGGCACCGTGTGGAACAGCATCGGCATCGACCGCGCCGCCGAGATCTCCGGCAGCGGGATGATCGACAGGAACAGCTTCTGCCACTCCAGCCAGCGCTCCTGGACCTGGCGGAACATGTTGCCGCGGATCGCGCCGTCCTGGGCGCCGTAGACGCGGTGGTCCTTCTCCTCCTCCATGGGGAAGTAGGACCGCAGCACCTGCTTCAGCGGGTCCTTCTTCGCGGCCTTCCGGAAGGTGTAGTCCGTGCCGTACTTCATGTACGGCTCGTGGTACATGGGCTCCCAGGCGAGTTCCTGGATCTTCTGGTGAGCCTTCGCCAGACTCTGCCGACTCACGACATCTCCTCCTGGGGTGGTGGGTTGACGGCGAGTCGTCGACGGCGCGGGTGTCGACCAGCTCGTGGTCCCGATCACACCTCCCGCAGGTCGTGCACGCGGTCTCAATATGAGACGGCGATCACAGACCTGGCCCCCTACTGTGAGCTGAGCCGAGGCGTCGACACCGCGGTCGAGGAGGCCCATGGCTGCGCGAACGGAGGGCGGGTCGCGGACCCCAGCAGTGACCGCCGGCGAGGACGTGGCGCGCGCTCGTGTGTCGTTCCTCCTGGACGAGCCGGTGCGGCCGGGCCTGGTCCGGGAGCCGATCCTGGCCTCCTGGTCCCGCTCGCTGGCCTGGAAGGTCCCTGCGGACCACATCGAACTGCCCTACGACGACGTCGACCCGGACAGCCTGCTCACCCGCGCCGCGCGCCCGGTGCTCTCCGACGTCTCCGACCAGTTCGCCACCGAGCCGGTGAGCGTGATCCTCTGCGACGCGGACGGCGTGGTGGTCGACCGGCGCACCCAGGACACGAGCCTCGGGAAGCACCTCGACCGCGTGCTGCTGCGGCCCGGCTTCAACTACGCGGAGCGCTACGTCGGCACCAACGGCATCGGCAGCGCCCTCGAGGGCGGCGGCCCCGCCCAGGTGTTCGGCCACGAGCACTACGTCGAGCACCTGGAGGACCTCGCCTGCGCGGGCGTCCCCGTCCGGCACCCGGGCACCGGCCGTGTGCTCGGCGTCGTCGACATCACCTGCTGGAACCGCCACGCAGGCGCCATGATGGCCGCCGCGGTCGCCTCGATCGGCCGGCGGATCGAGGAGGCCGTGCTCGCGCACTCCGGCCGGCGCGAGCACCTGCTGCTGCAGGACTACCTCAGGGCCTGCCGCCGCGCCCGGGGCGCCGTGTTCGCGATCGGCGCCGACGTGCTGATGATGAACGACCGCGCGCGCGAGCAGTTCGACGCGCGGGACCAGAACGCCCTGCTCGCCGAGGCGGTGGAGGCGCTGGCCGCCGGCCGGGAGCGCCGGCTGGTGGTCGACCTGCCCAGCGGGCTCACCGCACGGGTGCACTGCAGGCCGTCGGTCAGCGAAAGCGGCGTGGGCGGCGGGGTGCTGCACGCGCGGCTCGTCGCCATCAACGAGGCGGAGCGCGGCGTCGCCGCACCGGCCCGCGCGCTCACCCTGCCCACCGCCGTCGGGTCGAGCACCACGTGGCGCAAGTGCGGACAGGCCGTGGACCGGCACTTCCGGGCCCGGGAGTGGCTGCTCCTCGAAGGCGAGCCGGGGGTCGGGAAGGCCACGCTCGCGCGCGCCACCCACCGCAACCGCACCCCGGCCGCCCACCTGCGCGTGCTCGACGCCGACGCGTACGAGCCGCAGTGGATCGCCGAGGTGACCGGCGAGCTCGAACACGCCGGCACGCTCGTGATCACCCACCTCGACCGGCTGCCCGCGGCCGGGGTCGCCGCGCTCGCCGACGCGCTCGAGCCCTACCGCGAGGCCCCGGGCGTCGAGCGGCCGTGGGTGGTCGCCACGGTCACGCGCCCGCAGGGGGATCCGCCCCCCGACCTCGCGCCGCTGTTCTCCTGCTTCCCGCGCACGGTCGAGGTGCCGCCGCTGCGCCACCACATCGACGACGTCGCCGAGCTGGTGCCGCACCTGCTCGCCGAACTGGCCCGTGGTGGCCTCACCTGCTCACCCGAGGCCATGCACGTGCTCATGCGCAACCGCTGGCCCGGCAACGTCGAGCAGCTGCAGCAGGTCCTGCGCAAGGTCGTCGCCAAGCGGCGCGCAGGCGTCGTCGAGGCCCGCGACCTGCCGCCCAAGTGCCGGGTCACCACCCGCCGCGTGCTCACCCCGCTCGAGGCGATCGAGTGCGACGCGATCATCCAGGCGCTGCTCGACACGGGCGGCAACAAGGTCGAGGCCGCCCGCCGGCTCGGCTCGTCGCGCGCCACGATCTACCGCAAGATCCGCGAGTACGGGATCGCGATGCCGAGCCCGGTCGAGGGGACGCGGACCTAGCTCAGGCGTCCGTGCGCACCTCGGTGCCGTCCTGCGCCCAGCGGGTGTGGTACACCCCTTCGGCGTCGATGCGCCGGTAGGTGTGGGCGCCGAAGAAGTCCCGCAGGCCCTGGATCAGGTTGGCCGGGCCGCGCTCGCGCCGGTAGCCGTCGTAGTACGACAGCGAGCTGGCGAACGCCGGGATCGCCACGCCCTGCTGCGTGGCCGTGACCACCACGCGCCGCCACGCGTCCTGCGCGTTCGCCACCGCCTCGGTGAAGTACGGCACCATCAGCAGGTTCTCGATGTCCCCGTGCTCGGCGTAGGCGTCGCGGATGCGGTTGAGGAACTGGGCGCGGATGATGCAGCCGCCGCGCCAGATCGTGGCCATCGCGCCGAGGTCGAGGTTCCAGCCGTTCGCCTGCGACGCCGCGCGCATCTGCGCGAAGCCCTGCGCGTAGGCCACCACCTTGCTCGCGTAGAGCGCCTGGCGGATGTCCTCGACCAGGTCCGTCCGGTCCTCCCCGGCGCCCGGCACCGGGCCGGCGAGGGTGGCCGCGGCCGCCCTCCGCTCGCTCTTGAGCGACGACAGCGTGCGCGCGAACACCGCCTCGGTGATGCCGGTGAGCGGGACGCCGAGGTCGAGCGCGTCGATCGCCGTCCAGCGCCCGGTGCCCTTCTGCTCGGCCACGTCGTCGATCACGTCGACGAGGGGGCGGCCGGTGCGGGCGTCGGTCTTCTGCAGCACCTCGGCGGTGATCTCGATGAGGAACGACTCGAGGTCGCCCGAGTTCCACTCCTCGAAGATCTTGCCGATGGCCGGGGCGTCGAGGCCCGCGACGTGCGTGAGCAGGTCGTAGGCCTCCGCGATGAGCTGGATGTCGGCGTACTCGATGCCGTTGTGGACCATCTTCACGTAGTGGCCCGCGCCGTCCGGCCCGACGTGCACGCAGCACGGCGTGCCGTCGACCTGCGCGGCGATGCCGGTGAGGATGTCCTCGACCTCGGCGTACGCGGCCGGGTCGCCGCCGGGCATGATGCTCGGCCCGTTGAGCGCGCCCTCCTCGCCGCCGGACACGCCCACGCCCATGAAGCGCAGGCCGCGGGCCGCGCACTCCTCGGTGCGGCGCTTGGTGTCGGGGAAGTGCGAGTTGCCCGCGTCGATGATGATGTCGCCCTCGTCCAGCAGCGGCGCCAGCTCCTGGATCACCGCGTCGACCGGCGCGCCCGCCTTCACCATCACGATGATCTTCCGGGGCCGTTCCAGCGCCGCGACGAACTCCTCGATGGTCTCCGCCGCGGTGAACGCGCCCTCCGAGCCGTAGGCCTCCATGAACTCACGGGTGCGCGCCACGGTCCGGTTGTGCACGGCGACCGGCGTGCCGCGGCGGGCGATGTTCCGGGCGAGGTTCGCCCCCATCACGGCCAGCCCGGTGACGCCGATGCGGCTCTTGGCCTCTGCCACGGTCATCGCTTCCCCTCGCCGATCGGTGAGCCTGCGCCAGAACCGTACCGCCGAGGGCGGGTCCGGGATCGCGCCCGGCGGCCGCGACGTCGGTCACCGGTGGGTGCCGCCGGCGAATGCCGTGATCAGCGATCTTGCAGCTCAAACGTGAGATGCCCAACACCCCGGTCGACAGCTCCGGCGCACCTCACCGACAGTGGGTTGCCCCCGGAGGGCACACGCTCCCCCTCGCCCGTGCGACCCCGAGGAGATCCCCCGATGCTCGTCGACCTGTTCGCGCTGATCCCCGCCGTCCTCGCCGGCATCGGCGGGGCCTTGCTCGGTGACAAGGTGGGCGCCTGGTTCAAGAACAGCCGCACGAGCGGCGAGGGCTGAGACCCTCCGACCGGGCTACCGCTTCGCGCGGGCGGCCAGCATGCGCAGCACCGCACGCTCCAGGGCGTAGTCGGGGTCGGCCGCCGCGCCCTTGACGTCGGCGTTGGCCTCCGCCGCCGCGGCGTAGGCCTCGGCGAGCGCCTCCGGGCGCCACCCCCGCACCGCCTGCTGCGCCTTGCGGATCTTCCACGGCGGCATGCCGAGGGTGCCGGCCAGCCGGTTGGGGTCGCCGCGCCCCGCGGAGCCGACCTTCGCGAGCGTGCGCACCGCGTCGGCCAGCGCGTCGGCGATCAGCACCGACGGGGTGCCGAGCAGCTGTGCCCAGCGCAGCGCCTCGATCGCCCCCGCCCGGTCGCCCGCGACGACCTTGTCGGCCACCGCGAAGCCGGTGGCCTCGGCCCGGCCCCGGTGGTATCGGCGCACCGCGCGCTCGTCGACCGAGCCGCCGGTGTCGGCCACCAGCTGGCTGGTGGCCGAGGCGAGCTCCCGCAGGTCCGATCCCACCGCCTCGAGCAGCGCCGCGATCGCGTCGCCGGTGATCTTGCCGCCGACGCGGCGGGCCTCGGCGCGCACGAAGTCGGACCGCTCGTCCATCCTCGTGATCTTGTTGCAGGTGGTGACCGCGGCGCCGGACTTGCGCAGCGCGTCGACCATGCCCTTGTTGCGCGCCCCGCCGGAGTGCACGACCACGAGGACGGTGCCCTCGGCCGGGTCGGCCGCGTGCTCCACGATCGCGGCCGCGAGCTCCTTGCCGACCTCCTGCGCGGCGAGCAGGACGAGCACCCGGCCCTCGGCGAACAGCGACGGGCTCAGGCTCTCGGCCAGGTCGGCCGGCGTGAGCTCGGCCGCCCGCACCCGGCGGACCTCCGCCGACGGGTCGGCGGCGCGCACCTCGGCCACGACCCGCTCGATCGCCCGCTCGACGAGCAGTTCCTCCTCACCGACGACGAGGTGGATCGGGGCTGGGGCGGCCATGGCAACCATGCTCGCGCACGACCCCGACACGACGTGACCCGGCTCCCAGATCACGGGACGAGCTTGGGACGCCCGGTGATCGTGCCGTAACGTGTCGGGCACAACCGAACATGGCTCATCCAGAGGGGCAGAGGGACCGGCCCGACGAAGCCCCGGCAACCGGCGATGCGCTTTCCCGCGCTCGATCACGGTGCCAATTCCGTCCCGCACGGTGCGGGAAAGATGAGGAGACTCTTCATGACCCTGACTGCCGACAGCGCCACGACCACCGCTTTCGATCTCGGACCGGCAAGGGCGCTGTCCTGTCGGGAGTGTGGCCACCAGATCCCGCTCGCGGCCGAGTTCGCCTGCCCCGAGTGCTTCGGCCCGCTCGAAGTGGCCTACGAGTTCGGCGACGTCACGCGCGAGTCGATCGAGGCGGGCCCCAAGTCCATCTGGCGCTACCGCGAGCTGCTGCCCGTCCCCGCCGACGTGCGGTCCCACCCGAACACCGAGCCCGGCCTCACCCGGCTGATCAAGGCCGACCGGCTCGCCGCGGCGCTGGGCGTGCGCTCGCTGTGGATCAAGGACGACACCGGCAACCCGACCCACTCCTTCAAGGACCGGGTGGTCGCCGTGGCGCTGGCCGCGGCCCGGGAGCTCGGCTTCACCGTGCTGTGCTGCCCGTCCACCGGCAACCTCGCCAACGCGGTCGCCGCCGCGGCCGCGCGGGCCGGCTGGGACTCCGTGGTGCTGATCCCCAGCTCGCTGGAGCGGGCCAAGGTGCTGACCACCGCCGTCTACGACGGCACGCTGCTCGCCGTCGACGGCAACTACGACGATGTCAACCGGCTCGCCACCGAGCTCGCCGCCGAGCACGAGGACTGGGCGTTCGTGAACGTCAACGTCCGGCCCTACTACGCGGAGGGCTCCAAGACCCTCGGCTACGAGGTGGCCGAGCAGCTCGGCTGGCGCCTGCCCGAGCAGATCGTGATCCCGGTGGCGTCCGGCTCGCAGCTGACGAAGGTCGACAAGGGCTTCACCGAGCTCGGCGCGCTCGGCCTGGTCGAGCCCACCCCGTACCGGGTGTTCGGCGCCCAGGCCACGGGCTGCTCGCCGGTGGCCAAGGCGTTCGAGGACGGCCACGACGTCGTGCAGCCGGTGCGGCCGGACACGATCGCCCGCTCGCTCGCCATCGGCAACCCGGCCGACGGGCCGTACGTCCTCGACACCGTCCGCCGCACCGGCGGGGCGCTGGCGCACGTCAGCGACGAGGAGGTCGTCGAGGGCATCCGGCTGCTCGCCCGCACCGAGGGCGTGTTCGCCGAGACCGCGGGCGGGGTCACCGTGGCCACCGCGAAGAAGCTCGTCGAATCCGGCCGGCTCGACCCGGACGCCGAGACCGTGCTGCTGATCACCGGCGATGGGCTCAAGACCCTCGACGCCGTGTCCGGCCACGTCGGCCCGACGGCCACCGTGCCGGCCACGAGCACGGCGGTGCGGGAGGCGCTGGAGGCGCGCTGACCCGCGCGGTCAGTCCGGCAGCAGGTCCTCGATCCTGATCGGGATGCGCCGCACGCGGATCCCGGTGGCGTGGTGGATCGCGTTGGCGACGGCGGCGGCCACGCCGACGACGCCGATCTCTCCGATGCCCTTCGCACCCACCGGGTTGTGCAGCGTGTCGGGGTGCTGCACGAAGTGCACGTCGACCTCGGGGATGTCGGCGTTGACCGGCAGGAGGTAGCCGGCGAAGTCGGCGTCGGCGAGCCTGCCGCTGTCCTCGACGCGCAGCCCTTCGTGCAGCGCGGCGGCGACGCCCCAGATCATCCCGCCGACCAGCTGGCTGCGGGCGGTCTCCTCGTTGATGATCCGGCCGGCGTCGAACACGCCGAGCAGGCGCGACACGCGCACCTCCCGCGTCCACCGGTGCACCCGGACCTCGCAGAACTGCGCGCCGAACGAGCGGAAAGCGTGCTTGGTGACCTCCTCCCCCGGTGCGGACGAGCCGGTCGCCGAGAGCGACTCACGGCCGAGCGCGCGCAGCAGCTCGCCGAACGTCATCGAGCGGGCACCGGCCAGCACCCGCCCGTCGGCGTAGGTGACGTCCCGGCCCGCGAACGGGGCCCCGGGCGCGCTCGCGAGCGCCTGGAGTTGTTCGATCACGGCCGCCGCCGCGACCGTGATCGCGGACCCGACGCTGGCGGTGCCGGTCGACCCGCCGGAGATGCCGCCGGGTGGGTAGGCCGAGCGGCCCAGCCGCGGGGTGACCCGCTCCGGCGCGATGTCGAGCGACTCGGCGCCGAGCAGCGCCATCACGGTCGACAGGCCCGTCCCCGGGTCGGCCCCGCCGATCGAGACCACCGCGGTGTCGTCGGCGCGCAGCGTGATCTCCGCCGTCGCCGGGAACCGCAGCGCCGGGAACATCGCGGTCGCCATGCCGGTGCCGACCAGCCAGTCGCCGGCCGCGCGGCCGGTGGCCCCGCGGCCGGACCAGCCGAAGCGTTCGGCGCCGATCCGGTAGCAGTCCTCGAGGTAGCTGCTCGACCACTGCAGGTCGCTGCCGACCGGGCCGGCCGCGAGGTTGCGCATCCGCAGCTCGACCGGGTCGACGCCCAGCGCCGCGGCCAGCTCGTCCATCGCGCTCTCCAGCGCGAACGACCCCGGCGCCTCCCCGGGCGCGCGCATGAACGTGGTGCGCGGGATGTTGAGCGGCACCACCTTCTGGCTGAGCGCCAGGTTCGGGGTGCGGTACCACTCCTTCGACGTCGCGTGCGAGGTCTGTTCCACGAACGACAGGTCGGTGGCCGCGCTGCACCACGAGTCGTGGCGCACGGCGATCAGCGTCCCGTCCCGGTCGGCGCCGAGCGTGACCGCCTGGAGCGTCTCGGCGCGGTTCGCGGTGGCGGTGAACACCTGCTCCCGGGTCAGCGCCGCCTTGACCGGCCTGCCCAGCGCCCTGGCCGCGGCCGCCGCCAGCAGCGCGGGGACGGAGGTGCTGCCCTTCCCGCCGAACGCGCCGCCGACGAACGGGTTGATCGTGTGCACCGACGAGGGCTCGACCCCCAGCGCCGCCGCCATGTCCGCCTGGTGGAAGGAGGCGCCCTGGTTGCCGCTGTAGATCGTGAGGCCGTCGTCGTCCCAGACCGCGACCGCGGAGTGCGGCTCCATCGCCGCGTGGTTCTGGGCGGCGGTGGAGTAGGTGGCGTCGACCACGACCGGGCTCGCGGCGAGCGCCTCCTCGATCGAGTCCACGCCCGGGGCGAGCACGGTGTGCGTCGACGGGGTGCCGTCCAGGGAGGGCGGCGCGTCCTGGGCGAGGTCGAGGTGGTCGAGCAGCGAGGTGCGGGCGGGCCGCTCGTCGTAGGTCACCTCGACGAGCCGGGCCGCGTCGCGGGCCTGCTCGAAGGTCTCCGCCACGACGAACCCGACGGGCTGGCCGTGGTGGGTGACGTCGCGGTCCTGCAGCGGCACCCAGGTCTCGCCGAGGATCGGGTTGTACGGCCTGCGCAGCGGCAACGGGTCGAACGGCGAGTAGACGGCCACGACGCCGGGCGCGCGCTTGGCGGCGGTCACGTCCATCGAGACGACCTCGCCGCTGGCGACCGTGCTCGTGACGACGTAGCCGTGCAGCATGCCCGGGAAGGTGTGGTCCAGGGCGTAGCGGGCCCGGCCGGTGACCTTCAGCGGGGCGTCGATCCGGCTGGTCATGCCGGGCTCCCTCCCAGTTCCAGCAGCGCCCGCACGATCGTGCGCCGCAGCAGCGGCAGTTTGAAACCGTTCTCCGACAGCGCGACGGCCCCGTCGGTCGCGAGGGCCGCCGCGTCGAGGAAGGCGGCCTCCGACACCGGCGCGCCGCGCAGCGCCTCCTCCACCGCAGGCAGGCGCCACGGCACCGTCGCCACCCCGCCGACGGCCACCCGGGCGTCCACGACGCGGCAGTCGCGGATGTCGAGGGCGACCGCGGCGGAGCACAGCGCGAACTCGTAGGACCGGCGGTCGCGCACCTTCACGTAGGTGGAGCGGGCCGCCCACTCCAGCCGCGGCACCACGACCTCGGTGACCAGCTCGCCGGGCCGCAGGTCGTTCTCCACGTGCGGTGTGTCGCCGGGCAGCCGGTAGAAGTCGGCCAGCGCCACGCTGCGGGTCCCCTCGGCCGAGGCGAGCGTGACCCGCGCGTCGAGCGCGACGAGGGCGACGGCGAGGTCGCTCGCGTGCGTCGCCACGCAGGAGTCGCTCGTGCCGAGGACGGCGTGCATCCGGTTGGCGCCCTCGCGGGCCGGACAGCCGCTGCCCGGTGCGCGCTTGTTGCACGGCACGGCCACGTCGCGGAAGTAGCCGCACCGCGTGCGCTGCAGCAGGTTGCCGCCGATGGTGGCCATGTTGCGCAGCTGCTGGGACGCGCTCTGCTCCAGGGCGCGGGAGATCACCGGGTACACGCCGGGGTGGCGCGCGACGTCGCTCATCCGCTCCAGCGCGCCGATGCGCAGCCCGTCGCTCGCGTCGATGCCGCGCAGCGGCAGCGCGTTGATGTCGAGCACGCGCTGCGGGGCGAGCACGTCGAGCTTCATCAGGTCGACGAGCGTGGTACCGCCCGCGAGGAACGTGCCCGGTGCGGCGAGCGCCTCCTCGGCGGTGGCGGGGGCGGTCAGCTCAAACGGACGCATCGGACCGCCCCATCCGCTCGGCCGCCTGCTCGACCGCGGCGACGATGTTCGGGTACGCGGCGCAGCGGCAGAGGTTGCCGGACATGAACTCGCGCACGTCCGCGACGCCCTGCTGCACGGCGGCGACCGCGGACATGATCTGCCCGGGGGTGCAGAAGCCGCACTGCAGCGCGTCCTGGTCGACGAAGGCCTGCTGCACCGGGTGCAGCTCGCCGTCGGCCGCGAGCCCCTCCACGGTGGTCACCGGCTCCCGCACGGTCGCGGCGAGCGTGAGGCAGGACAGCACCGGCCGCCCGCCCACGTGCACCGTGCACGCGCCGCACTGGCCGCGGTCGCACCCCTTCTTCGGCCCGGTGACGCCCAGCCGCTCGCGCAGCGCGTCGAGCAGGGTGACCCCGGGGTCGACGTCGAGCGCCTCGGGCCTGCCGTTGATGTCGAGGGTGATGTTCACGGGCATCGTCCCCGTCGTGCTCGTAGCATGAACCGGATGACTATCCGGTCGGCGTCACCGTAGCGGATACCTATCCGCTCGGCAACGTCCGGCCGCCCCCGGCGGTGGATTACCGTTCGTGGGCCGACCGGGAGGTGACGACGTGACGACGGGATCGGTGAGCCCGCGGCGGGCGGACACGCGCCGCAACCACGAGCGCATCCTCGCCGCGGCGGCCGAGCGCCTCGCCGCCGCCGAGGAGCTGTCGTTCAACGCCATCGCCAAGGCGGCGGGGGTGGGCGTCGGCACCGTCTACCGGCACTTCCCCACGCAGGAGGCGCTCGTCCTCGCGGTCTACCGGCGGGAGGTGGAGCACCTCGTCGCCGTCGCCCCCGAGCTGCTGCGCGACCTGCCGCCGCAGGAGGCGTTCCGGGTGTGGATCACCGACCACCTCGCCCGGTACATGATGACCAAGCGCGGCCTCGTCGACGCCATGCACGCCGCCACGCGCTCCCACGAGGACGAGGCGCGCAAGGCCTACGACGCCGTTGCCGACTCGGCGGCCACCCTGCTCGCGGCCAACGTCGAGGCGGGCACGGTCCGCGCCGACGTCGACGCCGACACCGTCATGCGCGGGCTCGCCGGCCTGTTCCACCTCGACCCGCACGGCGACTGGCGCGGCCAGGCCGAGGCGCTGGTGGACCTGCTCTGGCAGGGCATGCGCCCTCGCCAGGACTGATCACCGGGCTCGGTGCAGGACGGTGAGCAGGCCCTCGACGCCCCGCTGGAACGCGGCGCGCACGCTCTCCACACCGTCGAGGTGGGCCCCTGCCATCGCCCCGTCGCGCATCATCGCGAAGTGCCGCGCGGCGTGCTCCGGGTCGGGCCGCCGCGGTGAGCCCGCGAAGGCCTGGGCGAACAGCTTCGCCAGCGTGGCCACGTACCAGGCGCGGTGCTCGGCGACCAGCCGGCGCACCGGGTCGTCGGGGTCCGGGTACTCGGCGGCGGCCTTGAGGAACGCACACCCCCGGAACTCCGGCCGGGCCAGGTCGTCGGTGACGAGCCTCCCGATCGCGCGCACCGCATCCGCGGGCGACGGGGCAGCCTCGACGGCGGTGCGCACCGCGGCCCGCACCTCGTCGTCGGCGCCGCGCAGGTAAGCGAGCACGAGGTCTTCCTTCGAGGGGAAGTGCCGGTAGAACGTCGCCCGCGTGGCCGGGGCCTCGGCGAGGATCCGCTCGACCCCGACGGCCCGGATCCCCTCGCGGTAGAACAGCCGGCTCGCCGTGGCCAGCAGCCGCTCCCGCGCCGCGGAGCGGCGGGCGGTTGGCGCGGGGCGCGTCGAGGTCGACATGTCGCGAGGGTAACAGAAAGAACGGTCGGTCTTGCATTGCCGGCGGCCCGGTGCCAGGGTCGAAAAAGAAGGAACGGTCGTTCTACCTTCCGAAGGGATCGCCATGACCACCGCCCCGGCCGCCCTCGCACCCGCGCTGCGCCGGCTCTACATCACCCGATTCGGCTTCGCCCTCGTCTGGGCGGCCCTGCTGCTGGTCACGGCGGCGCACATCGGCCCGCTGACCGCGGCCCTGATCGTGCTGTACCCGCTGTTCGACGTGGCCGCCGCCGTGGTCGACCTCCGCTCGTCGGGCGGGGCCGGCTTGCGCGTCAACATCGCCGTCAGCGCGCTCGCCGCGGTCGGCCTCGCCGTCGCCCTCGCCGCGGGCGTGCCCGCCGTCCTGCGGGTCTGGGGCGCCTGGGCGGTCGCGTCCGGCGTCGTGCAGCTCGTCGTGGCCGTCCGACGCCGCCGGCTCGGCGGGCAGTGGGCGATGATCGCCAGCGGGGCGATCTCCGTGCTCGCCGGCGCGTCGTTCGTCCTCATGGCCGCGAACCCGGAGGCGTCGCTGGCCGGGGTGGGCGGCTACGCCCTGCTCGGCGGCGTGTTCTTCCTGGTGTCGGCGCTGCGGCTCGGCCGCCCCGCGGCACGCGCGGTGACGGGACGGCCGAGCGGTGCGCACTAGGCGGTCTTCACCAGGCCGCCGTCGATGAGGTGGTCGGCGCCGGTGATGCTGCCCGCCCGCGGCGAGCAGAGCTGCACGACGAGGTCGGCGACCTCACCGGCCTCGATGAGCCGCCCCGTCAGCATCCCCGCCTGCGCGGGCAGGGCGGCGAGCAGCTGCTCGTGCGGCACGCCGAGCTTGGCCGCGAGCCGGCCGCCGTAGGAGTCCGGGTGCTCCCAGAGCGCCGTGCGCACCGGCCCCGGCGAGACGGTGTTGACGCGGACGCCCTGGGGCCCGAACTCCTCGGCGATCGCCTTCCCGAACGCGGTCAGCGCGGCCTTGGCCGTCGTGTAGGCGATCGGCCCGCCCGACGGGACCCGCGCACCGCTGGACGAGACGTTGACGATCGCACCTCGCCGGCGGACCAGGCTCGGCAGCGCCGCCCGGGTCGTCCGCACGGTCGCGAAGAGGTTCAACCCGAAGACCTGCCGCCACACCTGCTCGTCGGTCTCGAGGAACCCCGCCGTCGCGTCGGCGCCCGCGTCGCCGCCGCCGACGTTGTTGACCAGCAGGTCGAGTTCCCCGAGCTCCTCCCGGGCCGCCTCGACGAGCCGCTCCGGCCCGTCGGGGTCACCCAGGTCCACCGTGACGACGTGCGCCCCCGTGCGCTGCAGCTCCTCCGGCGCGGTCCGGGCGGCCGCCACGACGCGGACCCCCTCCTCGACGAGCCGTTGCACCGTCGCCAGGCCGATCCCCCGGCTGGCTCCGGTGACGATCGCGGCCTTGTCCTTCAACTGGAGATCCACGCGGAACCCTTCCCGATTTGCATCACTACTGACGTCGACACGCTACAAGTTGCAACACTGATGTCGCAACGAAGGATCGAACGAGGACATGGGAGTAGAGTCCGTGGGGTGAGCGACGTCAGCACCCGCCCGTTGCGCGCCGACGCCGAGCGGACGGTGCGGACGATCCTGGAGGCGGCCGAGCGGGTTCTCGCCCGCGATCCGTCGGCCACGATGGAGGACATCGCCGCCGCGGCGGGCGTCGCCCGCACCACGGTGCACCGCAGGTTCAGCACCCGCGAGGCGCTGATCGCCGCGCTCGCGAGCTGGGCGGGCCGGCAGCTCGAGGCGGCCGTCGCGGCCGCCCGCCCGGAGAGCGCGCCGCCGCTGGTCGCGCTCTACCAGGCCACCGCCAACGTGCTGAGGGTGAAGGCCGCGTGGGGCTTCGCGATGGACACCGCCCACGGGGGCGCCGAGGTCGAGGCGATCCAGTGCCGGGTGCTCGAGGGGTGCGACCGGTTGTTCCGGCGCCTGCAGGACGCCGGCGTGCTGCGCGCCGACGTCGACCCGGTGTGGGCCCGCCGGGTGTACTACGCCCTGGTCCACGAGGCCTGCCGGGACGTCACCGGCGAGTCCGACCCGGACGTCGACGCGATCGCCACCCGGCTGGTCGACACGCTGCTGCGCGGGATGGGCACGCCGGGCGCCCCGCTCTGACGGCTACGACCGGTCCGGCGACCCGACGGCGAGCGCGGCGGCCCGCGCGACCAGGTCGCGCAGGTACCGGTTCTCCGGGTCGTCGTCGTAGACCGGGTGCCACCACATCGCCTCCACCAGCGGCCCGGCCTCGAACGGGACGGGCAATGCGCGGATCCCGGCGTCCAGCGGCAGCAGGTCGACGAGCCTGCGCTGCAGCAGCGCGACCCGGTCGCTGCCCGCGACCAGGCCGGGGACGGTCAGGAAGCTCTCCGTGACGGCCTGGACGTGCGGCTCGATGCCGAGCATGCGCATCTGCCGCGCGGCGGCCGTCGCCGCGGTCGGCCCGTGGTACACGGTCACCCACGGCAGCGTCTCCAGGTGCTGGACGGTCAGCCCGTCCGCGACGTCGGTGTTGTCGGCCGACACCACGCACACCCACTCGTCGCGGTAGAGCTCGCGGTGCGGCAGGTCGGTGACGATGCCGTGCGGCAGCAGGAGCAGGTCCGTGCCGAGCAGCACCTCCTCCGCCCGGTCGACGAGCTCCGGGCTGGTGGCCGCGAACCGCAGCCGGGCGTGCGGGGCCTCCTCGGCGAGCAGCCGGGCGAGCACATCCCCGAGCACGACCACCACGTAGTCGCTGGCCCGCACGGAGAACTCGCGCCGCGCCCGGGCGGGGTCGAATCCGGGCTGCGCGCCGAACACCCGCTCGACCCCCGACAGCGCGACCCGCACCAGGTCCTGCAGCTGCACCGCGAGCGGGGTGAGCCGGTAGGAGTTGCCGACCCGGGTGAGCAGCTCGTCGCCGAAGTGCCTGCGCAGCCGGGCCAGCGACGCCGACAGCGCCGGCTGGGACAGCCCCATCTCCGCCGCGGCCCGGGTGACGCTGCGGTGCCGCAACAGCGCGTCCAGGGACACGAGCAGGTTGAGGTCGAGCCGCCCCAGGTTCATGCGGCCGCAGGGTATAGACGCGGCTGATATCGCGCATCAGCCATCTCGTCTTCCCTCCCCGGAGGCCGTCCCCCATCGTGTGGTCGACCGGCTCAACGAGGAGACGACGTGCCGAATCCGCCAGAACCCGTCGGTATCGACCGGACCGATGCCGAAGGCGCGATCGCCGCCGCGGCGAAGCGCTGCTCGAACTGGGGACGCTGGGGCGCCGACGACGTGCTCGGCACCCTCAACTTCCTCGACGACGCCAAGCGCCGCGAGGGAGCCGGGCTCGTCCGGCGCGGCACGAGCTTCTCGTTGGCCCAGTCGTTCGACGCGAACGACCCGCAGAAGGGGTGGCGGCGGCGCACCAACCCGGTGCACACGATGCTCGACACCGGGCTGGACGCCGAGCGCGGCACCCAGGGCTTCCCGCACGGCATCGGCGGCGCCGACGACGTCGTCTTCATGCCGCTGCAGGCCTCCACCCAGTGGGACGGGCTCGGGCACATCTTCGACCACGGCCTCGCCTACAACGGCCGCCGCGCCGGCGACGTCGTGACCAGCGAGGGCGACCGGGTCACCGGAATCGAGACCGCCGCCGCGCCCATCGCGGGCCGCGGCGTGCTGCTCGACGTCGGCCGGGCGGTCGGCACCGACGGCGAGCTGCCCGACGGGTTCGCCATCACCGCCGAGCACCTGGAGGCGACGATCGCGGCACAGGGGCCGTCGGCGCGCGTCGGCCGGGGCGACCTCGTCCTCGTCCGGACCGGACGGCTCGCCCGAGCCCGGAGGGAGGGCTGGGGCGACTACGCGGGTGGCCCCGCCCCCGGCCTGTCGTTCACCACCGCCGACTGGCTGCACCGCAGCGAGATCGCCGGCATCGCCACCGACACCTGGGGCTTCGAGGTCCGCCCCAACGAGTTCGACGACGCCTTCCAGCCGCTGCACCAGGTCGCGATCCCGCACATCGGCCTGTTCATCGGCGAGATGTGGGACCTCGACGCGCTCGCCGCCGACTGCGCGACCGACGGGGTCTACGAGTTCCTGCTCGTCGCCGCGCCGCTGCCGGTGACCGGCGCCGTCGGCGCCCCCGTCAACCCGATCGCGCTGAAGTGAGGGAGCGGCCGACGCCCGCCGTCACCAGCGTCCTCGTCGTCGGCGCCGGGCTCGCCGGGACCGCCACCGCCGCCCACCTCGCCGCCCGCGGCGTCGCCGTCGACCTCGTCGAGGTCAAGCCGGAGCCCACCGCGCTCGGCTCCGGGATCACCCTGCAGGGCAACGCGCTGCGCGAGCTGCGCGCGCTCGGCGTCTGGGAACGGGCGCGCGAACGGGGCTACGCCTTCGACGTCACCGGCCTCCGGGCCCCCGACCCGGCCGGCACCGTCGTGGCCGAGATCCCGGACGCCCGCACCGGCGGCCCGGACCTGCCCGCCGCGATGGGCATGCCGCGGCCCGAACTGGCCCGGGTCCTGCTCGGCCGGGCCGCCGAGGTGGGGGCGCGGATCCGGTTCGGCGTCGCGCCGGTCTCGCTGGGCCAGGACGGCGCGGGCGTCGACGTCGGCTTCTCCGACGGCTCCGCCGGGCGGTACGACCTGGTGGTCGGGGCCGACGGGATCCGGTCGTGGACCCGGCGCGCGATCGGGATCGAGCTGGAGACCCGGCCGGTCGGGATGGGCATCTGGCGGGCGTTCGCCCCGCGCCCGGCGAGCGTCACCCGCACCGATCTCTACTACGGCGGCCCCTGCTACATCGCCGGCTACTGCCCCACCGGCGAGGACTCGCTCTACGCCTACATCGTCGAGGACGCCCACGACCGCAGCGAACTGTCGCCCGAGCAGCGGCTCGCGACGATGACGCGGCTCGCCGCCGCCTACCACGGCCCCTGGGACGAGATCCGCGCGGTGCTCACCGACGCCGCGCACGTCCACTACACGTGGTTCGAGACCCACCTGCTCGACCCGCCCTGGAACCGGGGCCGGGTGGTGCTCGTCGGCGACGCCGCCCACACCTGCCCGCCGACGCTCGCCCAGGGCGGGGCGATGGCCCTGGAGGACGCCGCGGTGCTCGCCGAGCTCCTCCTCGGGCGGGACGCGGTCGACGAGGACCTGTGGCAGGCCTTCCACGCCCGCCGCGTCGAGCGCGTCCGCACCGTCGTCGACGCCTCCAACCAGCTCGCCCGCTGGCTGCTCGACCACGTCCAGGGCGATGCGCCCGCGCTGTTCCGGCGCATCGCCGCCCTCACCAGCAGGCCCGCATGAGCCAGCGAAGGGACGACCCATGCCGGAACGACTGATCACCCACCTGCGCCACGTCGACCTCGCCGTGCCCGACCACGCCCGCCAGCTCGAGTTCTACACCCAGGCGTGGGGCCTCACGCCCGAGCACGGCGAGACGGGGCTGACCTTCCTCGCCGCGGAGGGCAGCCCCGAGCAGTACGTCCTGCGGCTGCGCAAGGCCGCCGAGAAGCGGATCGACCTCATCGCCTTCGGCGCCGCCACGGCCGCCGACGTCGACACGCTCGCCGCCCGGCTGGCGACCGCGGGCGTGCAGCTGGTCAGCGAGCCCGCCGCGCTGCAGACGCCCGGAGGCGGCTACGGCTTCCGGTTCTTCGACAACGAGGGCCGCACCGTCGAGATCTCCTCCGACGTCGCCGTCCGCGCGCACCGCCGGATCGAGGCGGGCGAGTCGATCCCCGTGCGGCTGTCCCACGTCGTGATCAACTCGGCCGAGCCGGAGGCCACCCGCGCGTTCTACGAGCGGCACCTCGGCTTCGCCCTCTCCGACACGCTCATGCACCCGCGCATGGGCGAGATGATGTACTTCCTGCGGGTCAACGCCTCGCACCACAGCCTCGCGATCGCGCGCTGCCCGCACCCGTCGCTGCACCACGCCTCGTTCGAACTGCGCGGCCTCGACGAGTACATGCGCGGCACCGGCCGGCTGCTGCGGGCCGGGGTGGAGAAGATCTGGGGCCCGGGCCGCCACCTCGCCGGCAACAACACGTTCAGCTACTTCCTCGACCCCAGCGGCAACACGATGGAGTACACGACCGAGCTGGAGCTGGTCGACGAGGACACCTGGCACCCCCACCTCTACGACTTCACCCAACCCGAGGTCTCCGACCAGTGGGGCACCGCGAACGCGATGAACGAGTTCGTCGCCAAGCGCTCCTTCAACGACCCGGACAAGGGCCTGTTCGTGGCCCCGCCGGTGTGAGGGGGGCGCGCCGATGCGGTTCGCCACCTGGGAGGCGGGCGGTGCCGTCACCGCGGGCGTGGTGTCCGATGCCGGCCTGCATCCGCTGCCCGCCGGCACGACCGTGCTCGACCTGGTCCGCGCGGGGCTGCCGGCCGCGCTCGACGCCGGGTCCGCGGCGCTCGACGGCCCGGCGGTGCCCCTCGACGGGGTGCGGCTGCTGCCCCCGCTCGCGCCGCCGACGGTGCGGGACTTCGTCGCGTTCGAGGAGCACGTCGAGGGCGTCGTCGCCTCCGTGGGCGACGGCGGCGGCGTCGTGGCCGAGTGGTACGAGGCGCCGACGTTCTACTTCACCAACCCGTACGCGCTCATCGGCGCGCACGACGACGTGCCGGTGCCGCCCGGGTCGTGCCTGTTCGACTTCGAGTGCGAGGTCGCCGCGGTGGTCGGGCGCGACGGCGCGTCCCTCACCCCGGAGCAGGCCCGCGACCACGTGTTCGGCTACACGATCCTCAACGACTGGTCGGCGCGCGACCTGCAGCGCCGCGAGATGAAGGTCCAGCTCGGCCCGGCCAAGGGCAAGGACTCCGCCACCACCCTCGGGCCGTGGCTGGTCACCGCGGACGAGCTCGAGCCCTTCCGCGACCCGGACGGGTTCCTCGCGCTGGAGATGCGCGTCGCCGTCGGCGGCGTCGAGGTCGGCCGCGACCTGCTGTCCAACATGGGGTGGCCGTTCGAGGAGCTGATCAGCTACGCCTCGCGCGGCACCTGGGTCCGCGCGGGCGACGTGCTCGGCTCGGGCACCTGCGGCAACGGCGGCTGCCTCGCCGAGCTGTGGGGCCGCCGCGGGCGCCAGGACCCGCCCCCGCTGCGGCCCGGCGACGTCGTCGAGATGACCGTCGAGGGCATCGGCACCATCCGCAACCGCGTCGTCGCCGGCGTCGACCTGCCGCCGGTGCGGCCGGCGCGCCGCCGACCGCGCTCCCGGCAGCGCTGAGAGGACCCCCGTGTTCGAGTACTTCCCGGGCAACTACGTCTGGAACCTGGCCGTCGTGGCCGCGCTCAACAGCGGTGGCCTCATCGACGAGGTCGACCGCGCCTGCCGGCCCATCCGGGAGGCCGCCACCCGCGGCGAGGACGCGGGCACCCCCGACTTCCTGCGCGCCTGGACCGCACTCACCGACCAGCTCGTCGCCCGCGCCGAGGAAGCGGAGAAGGCCGGCCACCCCCGCACCGCGGGCGAGCTGTACTTCCGCGCCACCAACTACCTCTGCCAGGCCGAACGCATGCTGGCGCGCACCGACCCGTACCGCATCCCCACCTACCGGCGGGTGCTGGAGCTCGCGCAGCGGTCGTTCCGCCTGCGCGACCCCCGGATCACCCGCGTGGCGGTCCCGTACGAGGGCACGACGCTGCCCGCGTACTTCAGCGCCGCCCCGGCCACCGGCGACGGCCCGGCCCCGGTCGTCGTGCTGGTCAACGGGCTGGACTCCACCAAGGAGCACATGTACACGTCGAGCCACTGGGCCGAGCTCGCCGCCCGCGGCATCTCCTGCCTCATGCTCGACCAGCCCGGCACCGGCGAGGCGCTGCGCCTGCAGGGGCTCACCGCCCGCGTCGACGCCGAGGCGTGGGCCGGCGCGGCCGTCGACTGGCTGCAGACCCGCGCCGACGTCGACCCCGCGCGCATCGGCGTCGTCGGCTGGTCGCTCGGCGGCTACTACGCCCCGCGGGCCGCCGCCTTCGAGAAGCGGTTCGCGCTGTGCGTCGCCTGGGGCGCCAACCACGACTGGGGCGCGGTCCAGCGGCGGCGCCTCGAACGCGAGGGCGAGCGCCCCGTCCCCCACTACTGGGAGCACGTGCTCTGGGTGTGGGGCCACGACGACCTGGACACCTTCATCGACTTCGCCGCCGCCATCCACCTCGACGGCGTCGTCGAGCGCATCACCGTCCCGTTCCTCGTCACGCACGGCGCGAACGACCGGCAGATCCCGCTCGAGCACGCGCACCGCTCCTACGACCGGGCCGTGGCGAGCCCCAAGCGCGAGCTGCGGGTCTTCACCCCCGAGGAGGGCGGCGCCGAGCACATCGGCCTCGACCACCTCGCGCACGTCAGCGCGTTCATCGCCGACTGGGTCGCCGACACCTTCGCCGAGATGCGCACGCAGTGACCCCGGCTCACGCGTCGGGCAGCCGGGCCGGCGCCGCCCGCCCCGGCAGGACCACCGCGCAGGCCGCGGCCGCCACCAGCACGCCGGCGAAGACGGCCAGGACGGTGCGGTGCTCACCCAGCACGGCCGACGGCTCGCCTGCGAGGTCGACCAGGCGCCCGAGCAGCGCGACCCCGACGACCCCGCCGAGGTAGCGCATCGTCGTCGCGATCCCGGCGGCGGCGCCGCTGTGCTCCCGGGCGACCGCGGCCAGCGACGCGCTCTGCGCCGCCGGGCTGGCGAGGCCGACCCCGATCCCGAGCACGGCGAGCGGCAGCACGAGCGACCACGGCGAGGACATCCCGGCGGCCGCGAGCAACCCCACCGCGCCGAGGGAGGCGAGGACCCCGCCGACCGCGACCGGCCGGGCCCCGATCCGGTCGGTCAGCCGACCCGCCGCGAGCGAGGCGACGATCATCGCGGCCGTCAGCGCCGCCAGCAACCGGCCGGTGACCGCGGAGTCGACCGCGAGCAGCGCCGCGAGCACCTGGGGCAGCTCGAACAGCAGCGTGTAGAGCACCAGGTTCTGCAGCGCGATGAGCAGCGAGCCGGCGGTGAACGCCGCCGAGGCGAACAGCCCGAGCGCCACCACCGGATCGCCTGCCCGCCGCTCCCACCAGACCAGCGGCACCACCAGCACGGCGCACGCGCCGAGCAGGGCCGCCGCGGTTCCGCCCGACGCGTCCAGACCCAGCACCAGCGCGGCGAGCGCCCCGGCGAGCAGGACGGACCCCACGAGGTCGAACCGCGGCCGGTCCGGCGCCGGCGCCCGCTGGGTGCGGCCCACCGCGAGCAGCGCCGCGAGGCCGATCACGGGGAGGTTGGCCGCGAAGATGCTCGACCAGCCGAAGGCGCGCACGAGCTCGCCCCCGACCACCGGGCCGATGCCGGCCGCCAGCGACATCACCGCCCCGAACAGGCCGAACGCCCGGCCGCGGCGGTCGGCGGGCAGCTCGGTCCGCAGCAGCGCCACGGTGGCGGGCACGATCGCGGCCCCGCCCGCCGCCATCAGGACCCGCGCCGCGGCGAGCACCCCGATCGCGGGCGCCGCCGCACCGACCACCGCGCCGACCGCGACCAGGCCCAGCCCGAGCGCCAGCACGCGCCGGTGGCCGATCCGGTCGCCGAGCTTCCCGCCGGGGCCCTGCAGCACGATCGCGGCCACGAGGTAGCTCGCGACCGCCGCCTGCGTCACCGTCCCGGGCGGCCGGGCGAACTCGCGCGTCATCTCCGGCAACGCCACCGCGATCATGGTCGAGTTGAGCGGCATCAGCGACGAGGCGAGCAGGGCGGCGCCGAGCGTCCGCCAGGTGCGCAGCTCAGCCACCGGTGATCGGCCGCCGCTGCAGGAGGAACACCGCGCCGCGGTGGAAGGCGAACTCGATGTCGTGGTCGGGCGGGCCGTACACCGCGTCGCACGCCTCGGCGAGCGCGTGCAACGCCGCGAGCTGCCCGAGGTCCAGGCACGGGGCGTGCGCGGCCGCGTCGTCGACCACGACCTCCTCGGTCCCGGTCGGCCCGGCCCGCAGCGCGACGTCCTTCTCCCCGACCGTCCGCTCGAGCACGCGGCCCTCGGCGTCCAGCCGGAACCGGTCGGGGACCACCAGCCCGGCGACCACCGCCTCGCCCAGGCCCCAGCTCGCCTCGACCACCCGCTCCGCGGCCCCGGTGACCGGGTTGCGGGTGAACATCACCCCGGCCACGTCCGCGGGCACCAGCTCCTGGACCACGACCCCCATCCTGGCCCGGCCGAGCCCGAGCCGGCCGCGGTAGGCACGGGCCGCGGCCCCGTCACCGGACGCGTGCACCCGCCGGACGGCCGCCACCACCGCGTCGGGCTCGCACACGCCGAGCACCGTGCGGTGGGCACCGGCGAAGCCGGCCTCGCCGGAGTCCTCCTCGACGGCGCTGGACCGCACGGCCCGCGGGCGGTGCCCGCCGGCGCAGGCGGTGCGCACCGCGGCCACGGCGGGGTCCTCCTGCACCACCGCCTCGACCGCGTCGACCGACAACGCGAACCCCGCCGGCACCGGGAGCTCGGCGCGCGCGGCCGCCCCGAGCGAGGCCGCCTTGCCGCCGGACGCCGCCCCGTCGGTGGCGTCGGCGAGCGGGGTCACCGCGGGCACGCCGCCCTCACCCGAGCACCCGCACCTCGCCGGTGGTCCCGTCCACCCGCACGATGGCGCCGTCCGGGATCACCCGGGTCGCGGCCCGGGTGCCGACCACGCCCGGGATGCCGTACTCCCGGGCCACGATCGCGGCGTGGCTGGGCTGGCCTCCCCGGTCGGTGACGATGGCACCGACCGAGGGCAGCACGACCGTGAAGTAGGGGGTGGTCACGCGGGTCACCAGCACGTCGCCGGGCCGGATGCGGTCGAAGTCGGCGCCGTCGGCCACCAAGCGGGCGGGGCCGGGGCCCTCGTAGACGCCGCTGTTGACCGCGAGCCCGCGCAGCACCGTCGCGTCGTTCGCGGTGTCCGGGACGTCGAACAGGTTGCTCATCGCGGTGTTGACGGCGAGCGTCGCGCGGCGGGCCGGCTCCGGGATCGCCTCCAGCGGCGGGGGCGGGGCGGGCGGCGGCCCGACGATCGGCGGGGCGTCGTCGACGGTGGGCGTCGTCCGCCGCTGGAACCGCTCGGCCACCTCCTGCGCGGACGGCCCGGACTCGCCGCGCAGCAGCGCCGCGAGCTCGGCGGCGTCGGCGTCGACCGCGTGCTCCGGGTCGGCGAGTGCACCGCGGCCGGCGAGCCGCCGCCCGGCCTCGAGCACGGCGCGGCGCGCGAACCCGGCGGCCCACCCGTCGGAGTAGGTGGCCCGCTCGTCGCACAGCCGGTTGGCCGGCCGCGCCTCGTGCAGCCGGTCGTCGAACTCGGCGAGGTGCTCGGCGGGCACGCGGGCGCTGATCGCGGACAGCGCGGCGTCGCCGTCGTCACCGGGCCCGTCCTTGCGGTGTGCGACGGCCGCCCGGATCGCTCCGACCAGCGCCGAGGGCAGCTCGTCCGCCGTCGGCTCGGAGACGTCGTAGCCGATCGACCGGTACCGGACCGCGTCGAGGTACCGCCGCGCGGCCGGGCCGGCGCACGGGTCGGCGGTGAGGGCCCGGAGCACGCCCTCGGGCTCACCCGGCACGGCGAGGGCCGCCCGGGCCGAGTGGGAGCCGGCCACGGCATCGGCCAGCGCGTCCAGCTCGGCCACGGCGAAGCCGGTGGACACGGGCGAGGTGCCGCGCAGCAGCCCCATGAGTTCCCCCGCGCCGACCCCGGTCCACTCGAGCGCGCCGGCGAGGAAGTCGCCGGTCACCATCACCGAGGGCGCGCTGTAGCGGTGGTGCAGCTCGAACATCGCCTCGAGGTGGTCGCGGCAGCGGCCGACGTGGTCGGCGAGCTCGTCGTCGAACAGCGTCGCCGGGTCCACCTCCTGCAGGGCCAGGTGCGCGGCGACGACGCCGGGCTTGACCACCTCGTCCCAGTGGGCGAGGTCCTCCCGCCAGAAGCGCTCCCGGAACGCGCGCGCCGAGGTTTCGATCCGGTCGCGCATCTGCTCCGGTGTCGCCGTCCCGCCGGCGCCGAACGGCACGCGCTGGGCGTACATGAACCCGCCGATCACCGCGATCTCGTAGCGTCCGAGCAGCAGGCCGTAGCGCGCCAGCCCGGCTTCGAAACCGCGTGGTGCGCCCGCGACCAGAGGGGACCGGAGGAACCAGCTCACCGGCCGAGCGAGGTGGGTGGTGTCCAGCTCCCACGTGCCGTCGTCGGGCGGCTCGAACGTCTCGTCGCACACGAGGGCCTCCCTTCCCCGGTCCGGCCTCCATCCCCCCGATGGCGACACCGGACCCGGAGTACCCCGACTTCTCGGGGCTCGGCGCAGCGCCGTTGACCCGACCAGGCGAACCGTGCGGACGCGTCGCCGCCCCGGCCCGGCGGCGGTCGGCGCGTCACGATCCCTCGCCGCGCACGGCGCCGATCGGGACGTCGGCGGAGCGGGAGTCGACGGCGTCGAGGGCGGCCATGGCCTCCTCGTCCAGCGTGATCGCCGCGGCGGCCACGTTGGCCTCGAGGTGGGCGGGGTCCGCGGTGCCGGGGATGAGCAGCAGGTTCGGGGCGTGGTGCAGCAGCCAGGCGAGCCCGACCTGGGCGGCGGTCGCGCCGAGGTCGGCGGCGACCGCGCCCACCGCGGGCTCGTCGCTCGCCTTGGGGACCCCCGGGAAGACCCCGCCGAGCGGGAAGAACGGCACGTACGCGATGCCCTCGGCCAGGCACAGCTGCAGCACCTCCTCGTCGTCGCGCGAGACGAGGCTGTAGGCGTTCTGCACGCACGCGATCCCCGCGGGCAGGGCGCGCCGCAGACCGGCGGCGGTGACGCCGCTCAGGCCGATCGCGCCGACCTTGCCCTCGTCGCGCAGGGCGGTCATCACCGCGAGCTGGTCGTCGAGGTCGACCACCTGGTCCCCCTCGGGGCGCAGGCCGGGGCCCGCGTCGAGGCGGCGCAGGTTGACCACCGCCAGTCGCTCGACGCCGAGGCTGCGCAGGTTGTCCTCGACGCTGGCGCGCAGCTGCTCGGGTCGTTGCGCGAGCCGCAGCGGCAGCGGCCCGCCGGGGTCGGGGTCGGCGCCGACCTTGGTGACGACGAGAACGTCGTCCTCGGGGCGCAGCGCCTCGCGGATCACGGCGTTGGCGAACCCGGAGCCGTAGAACTCGGCGGTGTCCACGTGGTCGACGCCCAGTTCGACCGCACGGCGCACGAGCGCGACCGCCTCGTCGCGGCGGTCGTGCAGGCGTTCCAGCTGCAACGCGCCGTAGCCGACGCGGTGGACGGTGCGGCCGGCGAACGGGGCCGTGGGAGTGATCATGAGCCGGACCCTACGCGAGATTGCTGACAGATTTCAATATCTGTCACTTGTCGCCCCGCCTCGTCGCGATCAACGGCTCACGTAGGTTCTGTCGGAGGTCCGGCACCGGCTCGACAGGGAGGCCTGATGCGCGCGCAGCCGCTCGACGCGGAGACGATCGTGTCGGCGACGGAGGAGGTGCTGCGCCGCCACGGCCCGGAGAAGGCCACGGTGCTCGACGTCGCGCGCGTGCTGGGGGTGAGCCACGGGAGCGTCTACCGGCACTTCCCGTCGAAGACGGCGCTGCGCGAGGCCGTGATCAGGCGCTGGCTCGACCGCGTCGGCGAGGAGCTCGTCGCCGCGGCCCGCGACCCTGAGCTCTCCCCGCCCGACCGGTTGCGCCGGCTGCTCACCGCCGTGTTCACCGCCAAGTGGACGAAGGCGCGGGAGGATCCCGAGCTGTTCGCCACGTTCCGGGTGCTGGCGAAGGAGCACAGCGCCGTGTCCGCCGCCCACGTCGCGTTCCTGGTCGACCAGGTCCGCACGGTCATCGCCGACGGCATCGCAGGCGGGGACTTCACCGCGGGCGACCCCGAGGTGCTCGCGCGAGCGGTCCTCGACGCGACCGCCCGCTTCCACCACCCGCTCCACGCCGCCGAGTGGCGCTCCCCGCAGCTCGAGGCGGATGCCGAGCGCGTCCTGTCGCTCATCATCGACGGCATCCGGGCCCGGTGATCGATCTGCCGGCTCCTCAGCGGGCGGTCTGCGCCGGCGATCGATCTGTCAGCCGGGCGCCGAACGCCGGTCTATCCACGCCTGGACGAGGCGCATACCTCCGTGCCAGTGCCGCTGGATCGCCTCCGCCGCGACGTCGACGCGCCCGTCCTCGATGGCCGCGAGGATCTCGCGGTGCTCGCGGTCGGCGTCCGTGCGCGAGTGGACCTCGCGCATGTAGGTGAGCTCGTACCGCGAGAGGTTCGTCCGGATCTGCCCCGTGAGCGCGACAAGGTGCTCGTTGCCTGCCGCCGCGACGATCCCGCCGTGCCACTCCGTGTCGAGCTGCCAGCGGCGCACCGGGTCGGTGCAGGACTCGAGCTCGGCGAGGATCGCCGCGAGCGGCTCGGTTTCGATGGTTCCCAGCTGCATCGCGGTCGTGACGGCCAGGCCCTCGAGCGCGGCGAGGATCGGGTAGAGCTCCTCGGTCTCGCTCCGCACCAGTGGTCGGACGGTGAAGCCGCGGGCCAGCGTCGACTGGAGCACGCCCTCGGCCTCCAGGCGAAGGAGGGCCTCGCGAACCGGGGTGCGGGAAACCTGCAGCGACCGGCTGAGCGACGCCTCGGTCAGGGCCTCACCGGGTTGGTACTCACCGGAGCAGATCAGGCCGACGATGCGCGCGTACACGGCGGCCCGCAGCGGCTCGGCGCGCGCGATCGGACCCTCCGTGGCCGGCTGCTGCGCCGTCATCGGCTGTACGGGCTCTCGTGGCGGTAGCGCCTCTCGAACTCGGCGCGCATGCACATCGTCTCTGGTCGCATCCGGTCCACGGCGAGGACGTTGTCGAGGTGGTCGATCTCGTGCTGGAGCAGGTGGGCCAGATCGTACTCGGCACGGAGCCGGCGGAACGCGCCGTCCAGCGTCCGGTACTCGACCTCCACCCACTTCGAACGCCGCACCTTGCCGAACAGCTCGACTGACAAGCTGAGGCACGTCTCCCACGGTTCCCACGTATCCGTGGAGAAAGCGGTGATCGTGGGGTTGACCAGGACGCGGTCCTCCCCGAGGGAGGAGTAGACGATGCGGACGGACTCGCCGATCTGCGGCGCTGCGATGCCGCGACCGTAGCTGGTACGGCGCACCCAATCGTCCAGGGTGTCGGCCAGGTCCGTGGCGGTTCGCCGAACCTCGGGGGAGCGCACGTCGTCGATCTCGCGACACCGCGCCCGCAGAAGCGGATCACCGACCTGAACAGTGGGGCGGACCGTCATGCGTTTATCGTATACGATGGACGAATGAGCGTCGAGGCAGAGACCGGGAAGCTGGACCCCGCGAACATCGAGCACGCCAGCCGGGTGATCGACCCGGTCTTCCGCGGCACACCTCAGTTCCGCGATCCCTTCCTCGCGGAACGGCTGGGCAAGGACGTCGTGGTGAAGGTCGAGTCGGTCAACCCGGTGCGCTCGTTCAAGGGAAGGGGGGCCGACTACTGCTTGAGCCGGCTGGACGCGCAGCGGGAGGTGGTCTGCGCCTCCGCCGGCAACTTCGGGCAGGCGATCGCATACGCCGGCCGGGCGCGCGGGATCGCGGTCTCCGTGTTCGCCGCGACCACCGCCAATCCTGCGAAGGTCGCACGGATGCGCGCGCTCGGCGCGAACGTCGTTCTCGTCGGCCACGATTTCGACGCGGCGAAGAACGCGGCCCGCGAGCACGCGAAGCAGCGGCCCGGCGCCCTGTTCCTCGAGGACGGCGAGGATCCGCGCGTCGCCGAGGGCGCGGGCACGATCGGACTCGAGCTCGCCGCCGTCGCGCCGGACACGCTGCTGGTTCCGGTGGGTAACGGCGCCCTCATCGCCGGCGTGGGGTGCTGGATGCGATTCGCCTCGCCCGACACCCGCGTCGTGGGCGTATGCGCTGCAGGAGCACCCGCGATGGAGATCAGCTGGCGCCGCGGGGAGCCGGTCTGCACCGACACGACCAGCACCATCGCGGACGGGGTCGCCGTCCGCGTCCCGGTTCCCGCCGCTGTGACGTGGATGCAGCACTACGTCGATGACGTTCTCCTCGTCGACGACGAGCAGATCCTGCAGGCCGTCCGGATCGTCGACGAGACCCTCGGTCTGCCCCTGGAACCCGCGGGCGCGATCGGGATCGCTGCCGCCATGGAGTACGACGGACCCGGCGAGATCCTGGCGACGGTGCTGACCGGCAGCAACTTCGCACCCGAGCTGCTCGACCGGATCCGGCGCTGAGCGACGCCGCTACGGTCGGCGCCCGCACACCTCGAGCGCCATGCCGAGGAGCAGGCGCAGGCCAACGGCCAGTGCCTGCTCCTCGATGTCGAACCTCGGGTGGTGGTGGGGGTAGGAGGGCCGGTCCTTCGGTCCGGCTCCGACGAGGAAGAACACCCCGGGCACGTGCTGCTGGTACCAGGCGAAATCCTCACCCGCGAGCACCGGATCGACCGCTGCCAGCGCGGGCTCGCCCAGCCACGTGCGCACGATCCGCTGCGCCGACGCGGCGAGCGCGGGGTCGTTGACCACCGCGGGCGATCCGTACTGCACCGCGGTCCGCGCGTCCGCTCCGTACGTGGCCGCGGTGCCGCGCGCGATCTCCTCGATCCGGCGGGCGACGGTCCGACGCAGGGATTCGTCGAACGTCCGCAGCGTGCCGCGCAGCGTCGCCGTGTCCGGAACGACCGCCGCGTGCTCGCCCGCCGAGAACGCGGTGACGGCGACGACGAGCGGCTCGGTCGGTGGGGCCACCCGCGTCGCCAGCTGCTGCAGGCCGCTCACCACCTGAGCCCCGACCGCGATCGGGTCGACGACCTCGTGCGGCAGTCCCGCGTGCCCGCCGCGACCGACGATCGTGATCTCGAAGTAGTCGGTGCTCGCCATCAGCGGGCCTGCGGGAACCGCGACGGTTCCGGACGCCAGCGGCGTCCACAGGTGTTGACCGACGACGGCGTCCGCGCCATCGAGCACCCCCCGCTCGATCAGCTCGGGTGCCCCGCTGGGCAGTGGCTCCTCGGCGTGCTGGAACACCAGCCGGACCTCTCCGGCGAGTCCCTCGCTCACGGAAGCGAGCGCGCGTGCGACACCGATGAGGACGGCCGCGTGGCCGTCGTGGCCACATGCGTGCATCACGCCGGGATGGCGTGACGCGTACGGCAGGCCCGTCTCCTCCTGGACCGGCAGCGCGTCCAAGTCGGCGCGCAGCACGAGCACCGGACCGTCCCGGCCGGTCCGGATGCGGCCGACCACGCTCGTCGCGGTCGGCCGGCTGGTCTGCACCCCGGCCGCGCGCAGCTCCGCCTCCACCCGCGCCGCGGTGCGCGTCTCCTGGTAGGAGAGTTCCGGGTGCTGGTGCAGCTCGCGGCGCAGCGCGATCACCCGGGGGTGCTCGCGCTCGGCCAACTCCGCGACCGCCGCCGAGGCAGACGGACGCGCGTGGGGCTCGCGGCCCGCTCCCGGACGCCCGCTCACCGGCTGATCCGCAGGTCGCGCAGGTCCTCGTGACGCCGATCCACGATGGTCAGGCTGGTCAGCAGCGAGGCCAGGCACAACGCCGCGACGTACCAGGAGAACAAGTGGCGCTGTCCGATGTCGGCCATCCACTCCAGGACGTAGGGCGCGGTGCCGCCGAACACCGCCACGGCCAGCGCGTACGGCAGACCGATGCCGGCCGCTCGCACCTCGGTCGGGAACATCTCCGACATGAGCGTCGGGGCGATGGCGCCGTAGAAGGCGAAGATCAGCAGGCCGAGCAGCTGTACGACGAACACGCTGGTGGCGGTCGGCCGGAGGGAGTCGAGCAACGGCAGCGCCGTCACCGTTCCCAGCCCGCAGAACAACAGCATCCAACGGCGTCGACCGAACCTGTCCGAAGCACGTCCGAACAGCGGCAGCGCGAGGCAGAACAGCGCAAGGGCTGCGAGCGAGGCGACGTCGATGCTGCCCGCTGCCGTCGGATCGGCGGCCTTCGCGCTGACGGGCAGGTAGACGGCGAAGACGTAGTACCAGGTCGTGATCCCCACCGTCATCCCGAACACCTGCAGCGAGGCGATCGGGTAGCGCCGCAGCCCGGCGAACATCGACACCGGGGGCTCGTTCTTCACGGACGCGTACACGTCCGACTCCTCGAGCCCCAACCGGATCCACAGGCCGACCAGGCCGAGCACCGCACCCAACGCGAAGGGCACCCGCCAGCCCCATGCGGCCAGCTGCTCGGGCGTCAACGCCGCGCGCAACAGGAACGACGTGAGCACCGCGGCGATCGTGCCGAGCGCGGTGCTGATGTAGAACGCGCTCGAGTACAGCCCGCGCTTCCCCGGCGGCGCGACCTCGGCGAGGTAGGTCGACGCCGCGGCGAACTCGCCGCCCGTCGACAACCCCTGCGCGATCCGCGCGATGAGCAGGAGCAAGGGGGCGAACAGGCCGATCTGCTCGTAAGTCGGCGACACCGCGATGGCCGTCGAGCCGGCCGCCATCAGCCCGATCATCAACGAGAGCCCGGCCCGGCGGCCGGCCCGGTCGGACAACGCGGCGAGCACCAGGCCACCGAGCGGCCGGAAGAAGAAGCCCACCGCGAAGACCAGCAGCGCCTGGATCAGGTTGCTCACCCCGGTACCGGCCGAGAAGAAGGCCGGGGCGAACACCACCGAGAACACGGCGTAGATGTTCCAGTCGTACCACTCGATCGCGTTCCCGAGACCGGTACCGAGCACCGCCCTCCGCCGGTCACTGCGCCCCATCACCCGGCCCGTAGCCGTCCCCACCCCTGCTCCCATCACACCATCCTTTCCGCGAGCTGCGCATCGTATACGATGAACAGATGGTGAACGCCTGTCAAGGCCGACCTCACGGCCTCACCGCGGGGCGGGGAGCGGCGAGCCGCGCGAGACGAGCTCCAGCCCGCTCGGGCCGCCGAGCACGGCGACGTCGCCCGCGTGGTCGGTGCGGCGGACCAGGGCGCCGGCCCGTTCGAGCCCGCGGACCAGCCCCGGGTCCGGGTGCCGGTACCGGTTGCCCGCGCCCACGCTCACCAGCACCGCCCGCGGGGCCACCGCGTTGAGGAACCCGACGGATGTGTAGCGGCTGCCGTGGTGCGGCATCTTCAGCACGTCCGCCCGCAGATCGACGCCCGAGGCGAGCAGGTCGGCCTGTGCGGCGAGCTCCACGTCGCCGGTGAGCAGCACCGTGCCCGCGGGGGTGCGGGCGCGCAGCACGAGCGAGCCGTCGTTCACCGAGGTGCCGTCGTCGCCGTCGACGAACGCCGCGGGGTGCCGCGGGCCGATCACGTCGACGACGAGCTCCGGCCACTCCAGCCGCCTGCCCGCGGCGAGACCGACCAGCGGCACCCCGCCGCCCGCGGCCACGGCCGCGACCTCGCCCAACGCCCACGCCGGCTCACGCACGGGCCCGACCGCCACGCCCCCGACGGGGCGGCCGCGCAGCGCGCCCGCGAGGCCGCCGACGTGGTCGGCGTGCAGGTGGCTGAGCACGATCAACGCGATCCCCTGCACTCCGAGCCGGTCGAGGCAGGCGTCGACCGGGCCCGCGTCGGGCCCCGCGTCGACCAGCACGACCCACCCCGGCCGGCCCGTCGCCAGCACGATCGCGTCGCCCTGGCCGACGTCGCAGGCGACGACGGCCCACCCCGGCGGCGGCCACCCGGGCGGCGCGAGGCGCGTGGGGACGAGCACGAGCGCCAGCCCCAGCGCGACGGCGACGAGCAGCGCCCGCCACCGCGGGGACCGGCCGCACCACAGCAGGGCCACCACCAGCACGCACAGCAGCAGCGCCCCGGGCAGCCCGTCGGGCCAGCCGAGCACCGCGCCGGGCACGGCCGCGGACCGGTCGGCCACCAGCACCAGCCACCACACCGCGGGTCCGGCCGACCACGCGCACGCCTGCGCCGGGACCGCGCCCAGCGGAGACACGGCCGCGGCCAGCACGCCGAGCACCGTGGCCGGGGCGACGGCGGGCACCGCCAGCAGGTTGGCGACCACCGCGACCGCGCTCACCTGGCCGTTCAGCCCGGCGATCAACGGGGCGGTGGCGAGGAACGCCGCCGCGGGAACGGCGAGCGCCTCGGCCGCCCACCGCGGGACGCCGCAGCGCTGCAGCGCCCCCGACCAGCCCGGGGCGAGCAGCACCAGCGCCGCGGTGGCGAGCACCGACAGCGCGAACCCCGGGTCGACGGCGAGCACCGGGTTCACCGGCAGCAGCACGAGCACCGCGGTCGCGAGCGCAGGCAACGCCGAGCGCGCCCGCCCGGTGCCCAGGGCGAGCAGCACGACGGCGGCCATCACCGCCGCGCGCACGACGCTGGGCGACGGTCGGGCGAGCACCACGAACCCGAGCACGGCGGCGGCGCTGAGGACCACGGCGAGCCGCGGGTCGGCCCGCAGCAGGCGCATCAGCGCGAGCACCGCGCCGGCCAGGATCGCGAGGTTCGACCCGGACACCGCGAGGAGGTGGCTGAGCCCCGCCGCCCGGAAGTCGTCCTCGACCTCCGCGGTGAGCAGGCTCGTGTCGCCGACGGCCAGCCCCGGCAGCAGCCCGGCCGGTTCGGCCGGAAGCACCCGCGCGGCCTCCCGCAGCCCCGCCCGCAACCCGCCCGCGGCCTCCTGCCACCACGGCGGCGCCGCGGTGTGCTGGGGCGGGCCGCGCACGCGCAGCACGGCGACCGTGAGGTCCCGCCGCCCGGCCGGGGCGAGCAGGCCGTGCGCGGTGGTCGCCTGGCCGGGTAGCAGCGTCGCCCAGCCCTCGACCGGCGCGATCAGCAGGATCCGGCCGCCCACAGCCCAGCCGGCGGCGCCGACCTCGACGCGCTGCAGCTCGGCCGGCACCAGCACGTGGCTCGGCCGGCCGGGCCGGGCCCCGAAGCCGGTGGACCGGATCGGCCGCGGGTCGTCGCTGACGACCACGCGCACGGTGGCCGCCGCGCCGCGTTCGGCGGGCGCGCGCAGCGGGTGCCGGTCGGCGAGCAGGGCATGGGCCGTGACGACGAGCGCCGCCGCGGCCGCGCACCCACCCGCGGCGAGCACCCACGGCGGGCCCCGACGCACCACCGCGAACCCGACCAGCAGCAGGCAGCCGACCAGCGCGCCCGCGCCCGCGACGGGGCCGAGCCCGATGCCCAGCAGCACGACGGCCCACACGGCGACCGCCGAGGGGACGAGCCGCAGGTCGGGTGGCCCCGGTGCGTCGGCACCGGTGGTCGGGGCAGGGAGCACGGGGAGCGCCATGCGGCCGACGCTACGGGCGCGGGGGCGCGCCGACCGGGCGTCGTGCGAGCTGTGGATGGCCGGAGCGCGAGGTGGACAACCCGCCGGCGGACCGGGCACCCCGCGCGCGAATCGTCGGACCGGGTGCCACCGGGTCGCACGCCGTGGTCGGCGCCGCGGGAAGGCAGCCGTGCCGCAACGCGGCCGCAGGTCGGTGGCCGTGCTGCGAGCAGGTCGGCGCCGCCGCGGGGGTTGCCGCCGAAGGGCCGCCGCCGGGGTCGCCCGTCATCGAGCGGCGCCCCGGATCGCTGCCCGGGGTCGCCATCCCGGTGGCGCCGTCCCGGTGGCGCCGCCACCGGAGGGCCGGCCGGGAGGTCCCGCTTGCTCCGCCGGGAGCCCACCGCAGGGGCACCGCCGGCGCTTCACGGCGGCGCCGCACGCCCCGGGCACGTTCATGGCGGTCAGCGGCGACGCAGCCGGCGCGACCGACGTGGGTACGTGTTCGCCGGACGCCGCGCCCGTACGACGTCCGCCGGTCGGGGCCGCCGGCGGTGGAGGTCGGCACCGGTGGGGGTCGGCACCGGTGGGGGTCGCCGCCAGTGGGGTCGCGCTGAAGAGGATGCCTCCGGAGGGCTCAGCGCCGGAGGGGACGCCAGGGCCGGCCGGGGCGAGTCCACGCGCGTCGGCGATCGGGCCCCGGCACCGCGCCGCGTGATCCCAGCGCACGAGAACCCACCGGGGCCAGGCGGGTTGCGCCGAGGGCGGGCGCCGCAGCGCCGGCGCGCTAACAGACGACACCGACGCTCCGCGGCGCCCGGCCTGCGGTTGTCCACCTCGCCTTCCGGCCATCCACAGCTCGCCGTTCCACCCGTTCCCCCGCCTCCCGCGGACCTAGCGTCGCGGCCATGACGCGCTCCGAGCCCTCAGTCCTCCCCACCGCACCCGAGCCCGACGACCTGCCCGATCCGGACGGCATCGGGCCCGGCGGGGTCTGGCCGCCGCCCGGGCCGGCGGGCACCCCGAGCGGGCTCGGCCGGTTCGACCCGCCCACCCTTCCGCTACCGCCGGCAGAGGCGCCGACCGACGTGCCCGACGCGCAGCCGCGCGCGGGGCCGCGGCGTCGTCGGAAGGGCGGCACGGGCCGCGAGGCCGGCGAGCGCGGCGCGGCCGGGGAGGGCAGGACGGTCGGCGTGGTCGACCTCCCCCTCGAGCTCCCGCCGTCCGGCCCGGTGGACGCGGCGCTGCGCAGGCTGCTGCCGGCGTCCTGGCGCGGGGCACGCCTCGACCCCGGCCGGCCGGGGGCCACCGCCCTCGCGCTCGTCGCCGCGGTGGCGGCGGTGGTGGCCGCGGTCGGGGTCTGGTTCGAGCGGCCCCGGGCCGATCCCGCGCCCGCGCTGCCCGCGATCACGGTCACCGCGGCCGAGGGCGGGGGCGCGCCGGCCGCGCCCACCCCGGTGCCCGCCGCCACCGCGGCGGCGCCCGCCGAACCGCCTGCCGTGCTCGTGGTGAGCGTGTCGGGCAAGGTCCACCGGCCCGGCCTGGTGGAGGTGCCCGAGGGTGCGCGGGTCGCCGACGTGCTCGAGGCCGCGGGCGGCGCCCTGCCGGGCACCGACCTCTCCGCGATCAACCTGGCGCGGCGGGTCGTCGACGGCGAGCAGGTCGCGGTGGGGGTCCCCGCAGCGCCCGACGCCGTCCCGCCCGCGGCACCCGGCCCCGCAGCGCCGAGCCCCGGGTCGGGGCCGGCCGGGAAGGTCGACCTCAACGCCGCCACCGTCGAACAGCTGGACGCGCTGCCCGGCGTCGGCCCGGTCACCGCGCAGCGGATCGTCGAGTGGCGCGCGCGCCACGGCCGCTTCTCCCGCGTGGAACAGCTGCGGGAGGTCGAGGGCATCGGGGAGCGCCGGTTCTCCCAGCTGCGCGAGCTGGTGGAGGTGGGCCGATGACCGGACGCGGGGTCGCTACGCCTTCGGCACCACGACCACACCGAGCAGCCCCAGGCCCACGTGCGCCCCGATCACGGCCCCGACCTCCGACACCAGCAGCCGCGCCACGTGCGGCAGCCGTTCCCGAAGCCGCTCGGCGATCTCCTCGGCCCGCTTGGGCGCGGCGAGGTGGTGCACCGCGAGGTCGACCGGCCCGTCCCCCGCCGCCCGCACGGCGAGGTCCACGAGCCGCTGGGCGGCGCGGGCCGACGTGCGGACCTTCTCCAGCGGCACGATCCGGCCCTGCGCCACGTGCAGCAGGGGCTTCACCGCCAGGGCGGTGCCGACGAGCGCGGCCGCGGCGCCGATGCGGCCACCGCGGCGGAGCTGGTCGAGCGTCTCGACGGAGAAGTAGAGGCGGCACCGCGATGCGACGGCCTCGGCCGCGGCGGCGACGTCGCTGCCGGGCGCGCCGGCGCGGGCGGCCTCGGCGGCGGCCAGCACGGCGAAACCGAGGCCCATGCCGGTGGAGCGGGAGTCGACGACGTGCACGCGGTCGGCGCCGACCTCCTCCGCCGCCATCCGGGCCGCGTCCCACGTGCCCGACAGCTCCCGCGACAGGTGCACCGACACCACCTCGTCGGCGCCGCGGTCGAAGGCGGCGCGGTAGGAGGCGACGAACTCGGCCGGGGTCGGGCGTGAGGTCTGCACGTCGAGGTGCCGGTCGGCGAGCGCGGCGGTCAGCTGGGCGGCGTCGATGTCGATGCCCTCGCGGCCGACCCGGTCACCGAGGCGCACCTCGAGCGCGACGACGCTGATCCCCTGCTCCTCCGCGACGCCTTTCGGCAGGTACGCGGTGGAGTCCGTGACGACGGCGACAGGCACGACGCCGGAGCCTAGTGGTCCCCGCCACTATCGCCCCAGCAGCCGCGCGCACTCCCGGCCGACCGCGGCGTGGGCGTCCCAGCCCCAGTGCATCCCGTCGGGGTTTCCGTGGCCGCCCAGCACGTGGTCGGTGACCAGGGCGGGCAGGTCGAGCAGGGTAACGCCGCGAGCGTGGGCCCAGGCGCGGGTGGCCCGTTCCCCGGGCAGGCGTCCGGGGTGCACCGACCCGTAGCACTCGGCACGGTGCGGGGGTGGGAGCACGGCCACGACGGGCAGCCCGGGCCGCACCGCCTGCACCGCGCTGCGGCAGCGCTCCAGGTACCGCACGGTGAGCCGCGGGGGCAGCGCCACCGGCCCTCCACCGGGGAGGGCCACGGCGAAGGCCTTGGCGAGCACGGGCTGGGCGCGCAGGTAGGCGGCGCGGGCGCGGCGGCGCAGCCGGTCGGGCCGCAGCAGCGGGATCAGCTCGCGCAGCGCCGTGGGCAGCGGTGACGGGAGCGTGTCCATCCCCCCGACCCCGAGCACGAGGGCCTCGGCCTTCGGCACGACCGCCCACACGCGGGGGTCGGAGGTCAGCGCGTGCCAGGCGTGGCGGGCCGTCCAGCCCGCGCCGGCCACGATCTCCGCGCGCGCACCGAGCGCGGCCGCGGCGACGTTGGGCCACAGCCGCGGGTCGTCGGCCGGCTCCGGCCGCTGCGGGCCGTGGAAGGCGAGCGAGTCGCCGAGCACCAGCAGCACCGGGCGGTCCACCGCGTGGACCGGGTCAGTTCCCGACGCCGACGTTGTAGCCGGCCAGCCGCCACCGCGGGTGGTCGGCGCGGCGGGCGAGCGCGGCCCAGCGGCAGTTGCCGATGCCGCCGATCGAGGGCCACGACGAGGTGGGCAGGGCCAGAAGCCCGCACACCAGCCCGGCTATGAGGCCGCCGTGGGCCACCAGCACGACGGTGACCTCGGGCTCGACGGAGGCGTACTCCTCGTCGAGCTCCTCGATGACGGGCAGGGAACGGCGCACGACGTCGATGCGCGACTCCCCGCCGGGCGGGGCCCACGCCGGGTCCGAGCGCCAGGTGGCGATGGCGCCCGGCCAACTCTTTTCGATCTCGGCTACCGTGCGGCCCTGCCACTCGCCCAGATGCGTCTCGCGCAGCCGGGCGTCGTGCTTGACGGGGATGCCGCAGGCCGCGGCGACGAGGTCGGCCGTGTCCACGGCGCGCCGCAGGTCCGAGCTGATCAGCCGGTCGGGCAGCAGCCGCGCGATCTCGGGTGCGACCTGGATCGCCTGCTCCACACCGGTCTCGGTGAGCTTCGAGTCGAGATGACCCTGCATGCGGCCGCCGACGTTGTAGTCGGTCTGTCCGTGGCGCAGGAGCACCAGCCGCCGCAGCGTCACCCCTTCGACCCCGCCGCATCGGGAGACGCGCCCGCGTCGACGACCGCCTCGGGGAACGAGACCCGCGGGCAGTCCTTCCACAGCCGGTCCAGCCCGTAGAAGCCGCGCTCCTCGGTGTGCTGGACGTGCACCACGACGTCGACGAAGTCCAGGAGCACCCAGCGTCCCTCGCGCGTGCCCTCCCGGCGCGTCGGCTTGGCGCCGTGGCGGCGCATCTTCTCCTCGACCTCGTCGACGATGGCTTGGACCTGTCGTTCGTTCGGCGCCGACGCGATCACGAAGCAGTCGGTGATCACCAGTTGGTCGGACACGTCGAGCACGACGATGTCCTGCGCCTTCTTGTCGGCCGCGGCGGCCACGGCCACGCGGGCCATCTCGAGGGCGTCGTCGGTCGCCGTCACCGTTCCCCTTCCCCGGCGGGCCTGGCCCACCTGTTCACCACCCATTGTCCCAGTCCCGTCCGGCGACGCCCGTATGCGGTCCACCGGCGCGGCGTTTGCCGCGTGGAGGGAGTGGGAACGGGGTGGGTGTGCGGACGTCCGAGGGCAGCGAGGGCCGATGACTGCTACCAACGAGGCGCCTGGCGACACCATCGACGGCACCGCGGTTGACGAGCAGCGAGCGGCCGACGAGCACGCAGGGGTGAACGATGCGGCCGCGGAGGAGAAGGAGGGGGTCGCCGAGGCGGCGGCGCGCGACGTCGCCCGCCTGCTCGACCGGCGTGGGCTGCGCGACATCGTCGCGCTCGCCCACCGCGTCCTGCGCGAGTCCACCCGCCTTGCGACGTCCGGGGGACCGCGAGCGGAGGACCCCGACGCCACCCGCTGTACGCTGCGCCAGCATGAACGGTCCACTCGGCGGGGTGCCGCCAGCCGAGCAGTTGATGACGATCGAGCGTGACGACCGGGACGGTTGCCTGGTGCTGGTCGTGCAGGGTGAGGTGGACCTGAGCACAGGGGGACGGCTGATGGAGGCCGGCAGCGCGGCGCTGCAGGAGTCGGCGCGCCAGCCGGTGATCCTCGATCTCACGCGGGTCGACTTCCTGTCGTCGTCCGGCCTGGGTCTCCTCGTCGCACTGCACGACGACGGCCGGGAACTGGGCGCCCCGCTGCGGGTGGTCGTCGACCCCGACCGGCCGGTGATCCGGCCCATCCGCACGATGGGCCTGGACGAGGTGCTGTCGCTCTACCGCACCGTCGACGAGGCCATCGCGGCCTGAGCTTTCGTGGACAGCCCGCTGCGCCCACCGGACGACGTCATCTCCATGGTGCTGATGGCCGATCCGGTGTCGCTCTCGGTCGTGCGCGAACGCTTCCGGCGCTGGCTCGGCGCGCTGTGCTGGCCGCAGCGTGAGATCGACGACGTCGTGATGGCCGTGAACGAGGCGGTCACCAGCGCGGTGGAGCACACCCACCCCTCCGCGGTCGGCGCCGAGGTGCGGGTCGCCGCCCGGCAGTACGCCGAGCCGGACGGCGGACGACGGGTGATCGTCGCCGTGGCGGCGGGCGAGCACTGGACGCCCGAGCCGGAGGGTTTCGAGGGCGCGGGTCTGTTGATGATCCACGCGTGCATGGACGCCGTCGAGGTGACCCGGGAGGCCGACGGCGTGACCATGCTGCTGACCAGCGCGAAGGTCGCCCCGGCCTGAGCGGTCGCCGGGTGGTCAGGCCCCGTCGCGGTAGAGCTTGCGCTTGGAGATGTACTGGACCACGCCGTCGGCGACGAGGTACCAGACCGGGCGGCCCTCGGCGACGCGGCGGCGGCAGTCGGTCGACGAGATCGCCATCGCAGGCACCTCGACGAGGGTGACGGCCCCCTTGGGCAGGTGGTCGTCGTCGAGGGTGTAGCCGGGCCGCGTGACCCCGACGAAGTGCGCCAGCTGGAACAGCTCGTCGAGCCGGTGCCAGGTGAGGATCTGCGAGAGCGCGTCGGCGCCGGTGATGAAGTACAGCTCGGCGTCGGGGTGCTCGGCGTGCAGGTCGCTCAGGGTGTCGGCGGTGTAGGTGGGGCCGGGCCGTTCGATGTCGACGCGGCTCACCGAGAACCTCGGGTTCGACGCCGTGGCGATCACCGTCATCAGGTAGCGGTCCTCGGCCCGGCTCACCTCGCGATCGGTCTTCTGCCACGGCTGCCCGGTCGGGACGAAGATGACCTCGTCCAGCTGGAAGAGGTGGGCGACCTCGCTCGCCGCCACGAGGTGGCCGTTGTGGATCGGGTCGAACGTCCCGCCCATGACCCCGATCTTGCGGTGCACCGTCAAAGACTATGCGAAGGCCTGTTCGCGCCCCTGTTCATGCCCGCCCCGGCGGCGAGCGCGTCGGCGAGGAAGCGCAGCTCGCGGTGCATGGTCTCCTGTCCGTCCTCGGCGTGGCGGGCCACCGAGTGCCGGTAGCTGATGGCCGAGGCGAGCAGCTGCGCCGCGCAGTCGACGTCGGCCTCGACCCAGTCGTCCGGGCGTGCGGCCGCGACGACCTCCCTGATCAGCACGACCATGCGGTCGAAGCGCGCCTGCAGCGCGTCGAGCACCGCGGGGTGGGTGTCGGCCTCGCGCCACAGCAGGTGCGACAGGACCGCCGACGAGTCGAGCGACCGGTCGAGCACGTCGACGAGGCGGTGCAGGCTGGCCGCGACGTCACCGGGCACGACGACGGCGCCCAGGTCGACCTCGTCCTGCGGCAGTCGTTCGACCAATGCCGACAGCAGATCCGGCTTGCGTCTGAAGTAGTAGTGGACGAGCCCTTTGGGCACGCCCGCCCGCTCCGCGATGCGCGAGGTGGGCGTGGCGTCGAAGCCGGACTCGGCGAAGAGTTCCTCGGCCGCCGCGAGGATCCGCTCGCGGGCACCGGGCTCGTCGGGCCGCGCGACGTCGCTCATGTGCACCTCACCGGCCCATCGTGACGTGAGAGACGGCCGCGGCCAACCCGGCCCGCGGCCGTCTCGCTGTGTCGTGGGTGACTGTGTGGATCAGTGCTGGCCGGCGAGCCTCCGGTGCTCGGACTGGGCCTCGGGCAGCGCGGCCAGGCCCGCCGCCACCGTCAGGACGCCAGCGACCCAGGACGTCCAGGCCGCGCCCGTCATGTCGGCGTAGCTGAACACCCAGGGCGAGATGAACAGCAGGACGCCCAGCACCGCGTGCACGTACTCGCTGGCCACGGAATCCGGCATGGCCAGCGACCACAGGGCGGTGGCCGCGATCAGCACGCCGAACACGATGAGCGACCACAGAGCGGCGGTGTCGGTGGACACCACGATGGGCGACAGGGCCGTCAGCACACCGATCACGAGCGCCGCCCAGTCCTGCCAGCGATGCCACTTCCTGGCCATGAGGATCACCCTTCCCTCGTGAGGAGACACCTCAATGATGCGCCTTGACTGGCCGCCCGGTCAAACTTTGACTGTGATTTGCGCAACACCGATCAGCGCTGGTACGCGTGGCGGAACTGGATGCTGATCCGCGGCGCCGCCGAGCGCGTCTTCGGCACGGCGTGCTGCCAGGTGCGTTGGCAGGACCCGCCCATCACGAGCAGGTCGCCGGGCCCCGGCAGGTAGGAGATGGACGCTCCCCCGCCGGTCGGACGCAGCCGGAACGGCCGCACCCCGCCGAGCGAGACCAGCGCCACCACCGCCTCCGGCAGCTCGCGGGCGACGCGGTCGCCGTGCCACGCCACGCTGTCGGTGCCGTCTCGGTAGAGGTTGACACCGACCTGCGTGAACTCCACGCCGTAGCGCTCGCTCAACACCCGGGCGAGCTCGCCGAGCTCGGCGGGCGGCCCGGACCCCTCGTCCAGGCGCCAGCGGTGGGTGAGCCGCGGCTCGGGCACGACCCGGTCGTACATGCGCACCTCGCGCGCGGACCACGGCACGTCCGCCAAGAGCCGCGCGAAGAGCGCGTCGGCGCCGCGACACCAGCCGGGCGCGTGGTCGACCCACGCCCCCTCGGCGAGCTCCCGGCGGTGCAGGGTGGAGAACGAGCGGTCCACCTCGACCACGGGCGCGTCGTCGAGCAGGGACGGCTGCCAGGCGAGGTCCGGAGCGGGCATGCCGCCACGCTACCCGGGATCGAACATCAGTTCGACCCTCCACGCTCCACCCCGCGCCGGGCGGATCTGGGCCGGAACGGGTGCGCGGCGCCCACCGAGGTCGCAGCGGGCAGCCGTCGAGCGACGGCACGCGCCGCGGTCGCCCGGCGTCGATCAGCGCGCGGACGCCATCGGCGAGGTGAGCCGGACGGTCTCGCGCAGCCGCCCCCGACCTCAACCTCCGGCACCCACGACGACCGCGGCCCCGGCGGCGCCCATGCCGTCATCGTTCGCTCGACGACCGCCGGCGCACGGCTCGGCGACCGGACTACTGGAGCGGGATCTCCAGGTCGCGCTCCTCCGGCCTGCGCGGACCGAAGATCCGCCGCTCCGACTCGTCGATCACGACGTCGTTGATGCCGGCCTCCCGCCGCACCATCAGCCCGCGCTCGTCGAACTCCCAGTTCTCGTTGCCGTAGCTGCGGTACCAGGTCCCGGCCGCATCGTGGGACTCGTACTGGAAGCGCACGGCGATGCGGTTGCCCGCGAACGTCCACAGCGACTTGCGCAGGGCGTAGTCGAGCTCGCGCTCCCACTTCTCGGTCAGGAACTCGATGATCGCGTCCCGGCCGCGCAGGAACCGGTCCCGGTTGCGCCAGACCGAGTCCTCGCTGTAGGCGAGCGCCACCCGGTGCGGATCGCGGGTGTTCCAGGCGTCCTCGGCGGCCTGGACCTTCTGCTTCGCGGTCTCGAGGGTGAACGGTGGCAGCGGCGGACGGTCGGACATCGGGCCCTCCAGTTCGGCGAGAACGAGCGTTCTCGCCGAACGGTAGAGAACGATCGTTCTCCGATCAAGGGGGATCGCCGCGCGGTTCAGGCGTCGATCAGGGCCGCGGCCGCGTCGCGCGCCTGGGCCGCGGGGGCGTCCGTGCCGAAGATCCCCGCCGTGACCATCGCGCCCTCGGCAAGCAGCACCAGCTGCGGGGCGAGCGCGGCGGGCAGCCCCGCGGCGGCGACGAGGTCGGCGACGTAGTCGGCGAAGGCCTGCTTGTGCGCCCTCGCCTGCCGGGCCACGGCCTCCGACACGGCGCCGAGCTCGCCGAACCCGTTGATCCACGCGCAGCCGCGGAAGCCGGGCTCGCGGAACCACGAACCGAGCCAGTCGAACACCGCGAGGATGCGCTCGCGCGGGTCCGCGACCTCCTCGACGGCCGCCGCGAGCCGCTCCCGCCACCGCGCGTCGCGGCGCTGCAGGTAGGCCTCGACCAGGTTCTCCTTCGCCGGGTAGAGGGCGTAGACGCGCTTGAGCGGCAGGCCGGCGGCCGTCCGGATCTCGTCCATGCCCACGGACTGGATCCCGCGGGCGTAGAACAGCTCCTCGGCCGCGTCGAGCAGGCGGGTGCGTGCGGTGTCGGTGTCGAGCGACGGCATGGTCCCCTCGTGCAGAACGGTCGTTCTCCACGCTACTCAGACCGGCAACAGCGACTCCACGACGTCGGCGAGCTGGGCGGCGTTGCGGCACTCGTGCATCGGGATGACCTCGGCGTAGCGCGGGGCGGCCGAGTCACCGCTGCCCCACTGCCGGCGCGGCTCCGGGTTGAGCCAGTGGGCGTGCCGGGCCTGCCCGACCATCCGCTTCAGCACCGTCAGGTTGGGGTCGCGGTAGTTGGTGCGCGCGTCGCCCAGCACGAGCAGGGACGTCTTCGGCCCGATCGCGTCGCCCCAGCGCTCCACGAACGTCCCGAACGAGCCGCCGTAGTCGCTGTGCCCGTCGAACGCGACGAGGTCGGCCTCCCGCAGCACCCGCTGCATCACGCCGGAGAGCTCGGCCCCCGGCTCGAACAGGTGCGTGACCTCGTCGGCGCGCTCGACGAACGCGAACACCCGCACCTTGCTGAACTGCTCGCGCAGCGCCTGCACCAGCAGCAGCGTGAAGTGGCTGAACCCGGCGACCGACCCGGACACGTCGCACAGCACCACGAGCTCCGGCCGCCCGGGGCGCCGCTTGCGGTGGGCCGGGCGCATCGGCACGCCCCCGGTGGACATCGAGCGGCGCAGCGTGCGGCGCATGTCCAGCTCGCCGCGCTTGGCATGCCTGCGGCGCACCGCGAGGCGGGACGCGAGCCGCCGGGCGAGGGGGTGCACCGTCCGGCGCAGCCGGGCGAGCTGCTCGCCGTGGGCGGAGAGGAAGTCGACCTGCTCGAGCGGGGTGGGCACCGCGGAGCGCGCGACCTGCTCGCGCCCGCGGCTCTCGGCGGTGCGCCTGCGCACCTCGTCGGTGACCATGGTGCGGAACCGCGCGATGCGGTCGCGGACGTCGCGGCGCAGCACCTCGTCGGCGAACTCGTCGCCCACGCGCAGGTCGTCGAGGATCCGCGCGAGGAGCGTCTCCGGGGAGAGCGCGGACAGGGCCTGGTAGGCCGACCACCCGGGACGGGCCGCCGCGCCGTGCACCGAACTGCCCGCCGCGCCGGAGCGCCCCATGGCGTCGACGGCCGCGCGGGCCAGCTCGGCGAGGGCGGCCGGATCCCCGTCGCGCAGCAGCTCGGCCAGCCGGGCGCGCACCGCGTCGACGTCGACCGGGCCGCCGTCCTCGACGCGCGGTACGTCCACCGGACGGGCACCCGCCCCCAGCGCGGCCGGGAAGTACAGGTCGAACAGCGGGTCGAAGACGTCCCGATGCCCGGACCGGCGCAGCAGCGCAGCCGCGAGGCCCTCCCGCAGGTGGTCGCGCTGGGTGAGGTCGAGCGCGGCCATGACGCGGGCCGCATCCACCGTCTCGCCCGGCCCGACCGCGACCCCGGACCTGCGCAGCGCGCCGACGAAGTCGACCAGGTGCCCGGGCAGGCCGTGCTCGGGCAGGGTCAGCGCCGGCTCCACGCGCCCCATCATGCCCCCGCCCGTGGCAGGCTGCGCGGGTGCAGATCGTCTACATCGGCGGGCCGACCGCGCTGCTGGAACTCGACGGCGTGCGGGTGCTGCTCGACCCGACCTTCGACCCGCCGGGGGCATACCCGATCGGCGACCGGGCGCTGATCAAGACCGCCGGGCCCGCGCTCGACCCCGACGCCGTCGGGCCGGTCGATGCCGTGCTGCTGTCGCACGACCAGCACCCGGACAACCTCGACGAAGCGGGCCGCGCGTTCCTCGCGTCCGCGCCGCTGGTGCTGTCCACGCGATCGGCGGCCGAGCGCGTGCCGGGGGTCACCGCGCTGCCGAACTGGACCGACGCCCGGGTCGGGGACCTGCGGGTCATCGGCGTGCCCGCCCGGCACGGCCCCGACGGCACGGAGCGCCTCGTGGGCGAGGTGACCGGGTTCGTCCTGCACGGGTCGCAGCGGGTGTACGTGAGCGGGGACAACGCCTCGCTGGCGGTCGTGCACGAGGTGGCGCGGCGGACCGGCCCGGTGGACGTGGCGATCCTGTTCGCGGGCGGCGCCCGCACCCCGCTCGTCGACGGGTTCCTCACGCTGCCCAGCGACGCGGCCGCCGAGGCGGCGCGCATCCTGGACGCCCGCCACGTCGTCGTGCTGCACGTCGAGCAGTGGGCCCACTTCACGCAGGGACCGGCCACCGTGCGCGAGGCGTTCTTCGCCGCCGACCTCGCCGACCGGCTCGTCCTGCCCCCGCCCGGCGAGCCCGTCACGATCGGGTAACACCGGGGCAATGCGGCGCCCGTACCGTCGGTTGAACCGCTCGGTTCAACTCGGAGGTGCCGTCATGCAGCTCAGCCCCGAACTCGCAGAGGCCTGCGTCGTCCCCCGCAGGGTGTCCACGCCGGAGGAGGCGCGGGCCGTCGTCGACGCCGAGGGCGCCGCGATCGTCGGCGGCATCGCCGACGAGGCTGCCGCCATCGAGTTCGGCACGGCGATGCTGGGCGACGACCTGCGGCGGATCGGCAGGCAGATCGAGGTCACCAAGCAGCGCGGGGAGGTCGACAGCGCGAAGGTGGCCCAGCAGCCGGCCGACGCCCGCGGCCGCAAGCGCCGGTTCAGCGCCGACACCACGCAGCCGATGCCCCCGCACAACGACGGGTTCGCCTTCGGCGACCACGCGCCGGACCGGCTGTTCCTGTTCAGCCAGCGCCCGGCGGCGACCGGCGGCGAGTCGTTCCTCGTCGACGGCCTCGCGGTCCTGGAGATCCTCGAGCGCGACCCGGTCAACGCGGAGATGGTCGAGTTCTGCCGCACCGTCGACATCGACCACTCCGAGCCCGGTTTCCCGCAGGAGACCTACTCGCCGATCCTGCGCACCACGCCCGCGGGGCGCCCGCAGGTGCGCCACCACCCCTATCTCGCGCCGGTCATGGGGCCCGACGAGGAGGCGCACTGGCCGTTCGTGCGGCACTGGATGGACGCGGTGATCGCCGCGCGCGACACCGGGGCCCGGTTCCGCCTCGAGGCGGGCGAGATGGCGTGCGTGGACAACTACCGGTTCTTCCACGGCCGCCACGGCTACAGCGACCCGGCGCGGCTGCTCTACTCGATCTGGGGCTGGACCAGCGCCGCGGTCGCCGTCCCCGAGGGCGAGCTGGACATCGTGACGCCGAAGCCCGCTCAGCTCGCCGGCTGAGCGGACCGGGCCGCGGCGCACCGCCGCGCGAACGCGGCCGCGGTGGCGGAGTAGCTGGCGGCCACCGCGTCCGCGTCGCCCGTGGACAGCAGGTCGAACTGCAGCCCGCGCCAGACAGCGACGATCTCCCTGGCGAGCGCCGCCGCCTCCGCCGGGGCGATGCCCTCGGCCTGCAGGGCGCCCGCGACCTGGTTGGTCCAGTCGTGCCCGACGCGGGCGAGGAACGCGTCGAACCGTCCGGGGTTGTGCACCGCCTGGCCGAAGACCTCGAAGAACAGCCGCAGGAACGGAAGGTTCTCCGGGGCGGCGATCCCCCGCCACACCGCGAGCAGCCGGTCGAGGAGCGGGACGCCCCGGTCGTCGAGGGCCGCCATCGCGGCGGTGAACGCCGGGAACCGCCGCGCCGCCTCCGCGAGCGCCTGCGCGATCAGCTGCTCCTTCGAGCCGAAGTAGTACAGCAGCATCCGGTTGTTGGTGCCGATCGCCCGGCCGAGCGCCCGCAGCGTCATCCCGGTGATGCCGTGCTCCAGCACGTAGTCCGCGACGAGCCGGAGCAGCCGATCCCGCTCCGGTTCGCCGCCCATGGCGCAGCACCGTAGCCCAGCCGGAAGGCGTTACGTGCGGGCGCCGCGTGCGCAACACGGCAGCAACCACCGCTCCATAGCGTGACGTGAACCGCGTGATTCATCCCGGAGCCGCCCGCATGCTCACCCGCCCCGCCACCAGCCCCGACACCGCCACCGCGATCGCGTTGCGCGGCATCGTCAAGGAGTTCCCGCTGCGCCGCGGCGCCACGGTGCGGGCCCTCGACGGCCTCGACCTCGAGATCGCGCACGGCGAGTTCGTGGCGCTGCTGGGTCCGTCGGGGTGCGGGAAATCGACGGTGCTGCGCCTGGTCGCAGGGCTGGAGCAGGCGACGGAGGGCACGGTCTCCGTCGAGGGCGCGGGCCCCGCCGACCTGATCCGCAGCCACCGCCTCGGCGTGGCGTTCCAGGAGCACGCCCTCCTGCCGTGGGCCACGGTACGCGACAACATCGCCCTGCCCTTCCGCGTAGCCGGCCGTCCCGTCGACCACGAGCGCGTCGCGGCCCTGATCTCGCTGGTGGGGCTGCGGGGGTTCGAGACGGCGCGGCCCCGGCAACTGTCGGGCGGGATGCGCCAGCGCGTCGCCATCGCCCGCGCGCTCGCGCTCGCCCCGGACGTCCTGCTGCTCGACGAGCCGTTCGGCGCCCTGGACGCGGTCACGCGGCGGCGGATGAACCTCGAGCTCGCCCGCATCTGGGCCGAGCAGCACATCACGACGCTGCTGGTCACCCACGACGTCGACGAGGCCGTGCTGCTCGCCGACCGCGTCGTCGTGATGACCGGGCGGCCGGGCCGGGTGCGCCACGTCCGGGAGATCGCGATCCCGCGCCCACGGGGCACCGACGTCACCCGCGACCCCGGCTTCCACGCGATCGTCGACGAACTCACCGCGCTGCTCGACGACCCCGAGGAGGCGCCGTGACCGACCGCGCGCTGGCCGTGGCCGGCGTGCTGGTGGTGGCGGCGCTGGCCGAGGTGATCGGGCGGCTCGGGCTCGCCGGCGTCGCGTGGCCCCCGCTCAGCGAGGTGATCTCGTTCCTCACCGAGCCGCAGGCGCGGCAGGTGCTCGGCCGGGCGCTCGCGGCCACCGGGGCGGCGGCCGCGGCCGGGTTCGCGCTCGGCAGCGCCGTCGCGCTGGTGGTCGCCGCGGTCGGCGTGCTGCTGCCCGCCCTGGCGCCGGGCCTGGACCGGCTCGCCGCCGTCGTGCACGCCGTGCCGCTCATCGCCATCGGCCCGCTGCTCATCACGACCGTCGGCCGGGAGGCCACCCCGATGCTGGTCGCCGCGCTCGCCGCCGGGTTCGCGGTGTTCGTGGCGGCCACGTCCGCGCTCGCGGCCACGAACGCCGCCCAGCGCGACGTGTTCGCCGTGCTCGGCGCGGGCCGGCTGGTCACGCTCCTGCGGCTGCAGCTGCCCGCGGGCGTGCCGCTGATCGTCGACGGGCTCACCCTCGCCGCCCCGGCCGCGGTGCTCGGCGCCGTGATCGGCGAGTGGTTCGGCGCGCGCCGCGGCATCGGCGTGCTGCTGGTCAGCTCGATGCAGAACATGCAGGTCGAGCAGCTGTGGGCGGCCGCGCTCACCGCCGCGGCCGTGTCGCTCCTCGCCTACCTGCTGCTCGTCGCGCTGCGCGGCGCGGTGAACCGGAGGTTCTCGTGATCTCCCGCTACTGGACCGTGCTGGCGCTGCTCGTCGGCTGGCAGCTGTTCTCGTCGCTGTCGGGGCTCAACCGGATCGTCGTGCCGGGCCCGGCCGGCGTGTTCGGCGACATCGCCACGAACATCGGCGTCTACCTGCCCGATCTGGCGTGGACGCTGGGCATGGCCGCGGGCGGGCTCGCCGTGGGCATGGCCCTGGGTACCGCGCTCGCCGTCGCGGTGTGGTCGTCGCGGGTGGTGTCCGGGATGATGACGCCGGTCGCGCTGATCATGCGGTCGGTGCCGGTCGTGGCGATGATCCCGGTGCTCGCCCGGGTGTTCGGCTACGGGTGGACCACCGTGCTGGTGATCACCAGCGTCGTCTCGTTCTTCCCCGCCTTCGTGCTGGTCGGTGCCCGACTGCGGGATGCGCCGCCCGCCACCTCCGACCTCATGGCCGTGCTCGGCGCCAACCGGCGCACGCTGCTGCGCCGGCTGCTGCTGCCGCACGCCGTGCCCGGCCTGCTCGTCGCGCTGCGGCTCACCGCGTCGAGCGCCGTGCTCGCGGCGATGCTCGCCGAGTACCTGATGGGCGGGCGCGGGCTCGGCGCGCTGTTCGCCCAGTCGGTGAGCTTCCACCAGGTCGACCGCGCGTGGGGCACCGCGCTGGTCGCCACCGCCGTCTCCGTCGCCTGCTTCGTGGCCGCCCGCGCCGTCGAGCGCAGGGGCATCGCCCGGTTCACCTGATCCCACCCCGAGGAGATCGCCATGTTCGACTGGTCCCGCCGCCGGTTCCTGCAGGCCGCAGGCCTCGCCGGCCTCGGCCTCACCGCCGCGTGCAGCGGCGGCGACACCGCCTCCGGGGGCGGTGGGACCACGTCGGTGCGGGTCGCGCTCGGGTGGATCACCAACGTCGAGTTCGCGGGCTTCTGGATCGCCGACGACCGCGGCTACTACCGCGAGGAGGGCCTCGAGGTCGAGTTCCTGCCGGGCGGGCCCAACGCGCCGAGCCCCGTGCAGACCCTGGCCGCGGGCGGCGCGGAGATCGCCATCCCCGTGGCGATGCAGGAGTTCATCTCCGCCGTCAACGACGGCAACGACTTCGTCAGCTTCGGGACGATGTTCCAGAACTCCCCCGCGGCGTGGCTGTCGCTCGCGCAGCGCCCGGTCCGCAGCGCGGCCGACGCGGTCGGCGCGCGGGTGCTCGGCCAGCAGGGCGTGCAGCCGTACGTCGAGGCGGCGATGCGGCTCGCGGGCGTCCCGGTCGACTACGAGTTCATCCCCGTCGGCTACGAGCCGAGCCCGCTGTTGGAGGGGCAGGGCGACCTCTACACCTGCTTCGCCACCAACCAGCCGATCACGCTGGAGCAACAGGGCATGGTGGCCGAGCGCGACTTCATCGTGACGACCTACGAGCAGCTCGGGCTGCCGCAGTACGCGGGCATGCTGTGCAGCCAGCGCTCGTGGCTGGATGCCAACCGCCCGGTCGTCGAGCGGTTCATGCGGGCCACCGTCCGGGGCTGGCAGGACAACGCCGCCGACCCGACGGTCGCCGCGCGGCTCGCCGTCGAGGTCTACGGCGCCGACCTCGGCCTCGACCTGGCCCAGCAGACCCGCGAGAACGAGCTGCAGATCCCCTACACGCAGAGCGAGCTGACGCAGGCGAGCGGGTTGTTCCGCATCGACCCCGAACGGATCGCCGGGCCCATGTACACCGCCTACGAGGCGGCGGGCGTCTCCCCGCTCCCCGAGGTCTCGCGCATCGTCGACACCACCGTGCTCGACGCCGTCTTCCAGGACGGGGCGACGGTCTGATGGCCCGTGACCTGCGCCTGCTGCCGAAGGCCCACCTGCACCTGCACCTGGAGGGCGCGATGCGGCCGGGCACGCTGGCCGACCTCGCGGCCGAGGCCGGGGTCGCGCCGCCGCCGGTGCGCGGCTACGCCTCGTTCACCGAGTTCGGGCTCCAGTACCGCGCCGCATCCGCGCTGATCGCGACGGAGGAGCACCTGCGGCGCGTGGTGCGCGAGGTGGTCGACGACGCGGCCGACGACGGCGCGGTCTGGGTGGAGCCGCACTTCTACCCGCCCCGCTACGCCGGACAGCTGGGGTCGGCCGAAGAGGTGCTGGAGATCGTCATCGACGAGGGCGAGCGCGCGGCGGCCGCCCGCGGGATCGGGTGCGGGTGGATCGTCTCGGCGCTGCGCGACGCCGAGGTGACCCAGGCCGTCGACCTCGCGGCGCTCGCCGCGAAGTACGCGGGGTCGGGCGTGGTCGCGTTCGGGCTCGCCTCCGACGAGGCGCGGTTCCCGCCGGAGCCGTTCGCCGAGGCGTTCGGCATCGCCCGCGACGCCGGCCTGATCTGCGCGCCGCACGCGGGCGAGCTGGCCGGGCCGGAGAGCGTCCGCGGCGCGCTCGACGCGCTGGGCGCCCGGCGGATCTGCCACGGCGTGCGGGCGGTCGAGGACCCGGCACTGGTGGAGCGGCTCGCCGCCGAGGAGGTCGTGCTCGACGTCTGCCCCACCTCGAACGTGATGCTGGGCGTGGTGGGCTCGGTCGAGCAGCACCCGCTCGCCGCGCTGCTCGACGCCGGGGTGCGCTGCTCGCTCAACGGCGACGACCCGCTGCTCTTCGGCCCCGGCCTGCTCGCCGAGTACGAGCTCGCCCGCGACGGCATGGGCCTGTCCGACGAGCAGCTGGCCCAGCTGGCGCGCTCGAGCCTGGTGGGCTCGGGCGCGCCTTGTGAGCTGGTCGCGGAGGCGGTGGAGCACGTCGAGGAGTGGCTCACCCGCCCCGCCTGAGCCGAGCGCCGTTCGTCGGAAAGGGGTCAGCGGGCGGCGTTCTTCACGAAGCCCGTCTCCCGGTCCATGAGCGACCGGTCGCCACCGTGCCAGCCGCCGCGGACGTGGCGGCGCATCGTGTGGTCGTCGGTGGCGCGGGCGGCGGAGTGCCACAGGTAGGCGTCGTGCAGGATCACGTCGCCGCGCTCGACGTAGACCGGGATCTCGCCGCGGATCCGCTCGAAGCCGAGCGGCATCGGCGCGGGCGGCGGGGTGTCGGTGTAGCCGCGCGCCGGCGGGGCGCCCTCCGGCACCGGAACGTTGTTGATGTTCTCGAACGGCGACGGCGTGGCCCACAGGTGGCTGCCCGGCACCACGCGCAGGAACCCGTTGGCGGGGCTGGTGGCGTCGATGTGGATCGTGAACGCGGTGCCCGGCCAGATGTCCAGGTGCGGGACGGACTGCCAGTCGGCGTGCCAGCCGATGCGCGAGTACCCGGACTCCCGGCCCGGCCGCGCGTCCTGGTACACGACGCCGTTGCGACCCGGCCAGAAGTCCGGCCCGAGGATCCGGCCGACCAGCTCGACGAGCGCGGGCGTGGCGAGCGTGGCCCCGATCGTCGGGGCGAGCTCCTCGACGTGCTCGACGTAGTTGACGAACTTCTCGGCCTTGGTGGCGTCGTCGAGGTACTTGGTGGAGCCGAACCGCGCGTCCAGCTCGCCGGCGAGCACGCCGCGCTGGGCCGCCACGCACTCGGCCTCCATCGCGTCGATCACCTCGGACGCCACCAGGTCCCGGAGCACGACGAAGCCCCAGCGGCGGTAGAAGGCCTCGGCCACGTCCGGCCCGTCGGCGGGCGTGAACACACCGAGGTCGGCGAAGGCGGTCAGGTCGAGATCGGTCACGGCGACTCCTGGTGGTTGAACCGAGCGGTTCAACCAGTGTCGCCGTCGCCGGCCAGGGTGGCGTTACGCCGGCGTGAAAAGCAGGTCAGCGACCGTCCTGGCCGCGCTCCAGCAGCGAGGCGATCTGCTCGATCCCCGCGGCGGTGGCGTCCAGCCGCCCCCGGATCTCGGCGAACCCGCGATCCATCTCGGCGAACCCGTTGCGCATCTCGCTGTGCAGGTCGTCGAGGTCAGCGCGCATCGCGTTGAAGCTCGCCGTGGTGGCCTGCTTGAAATCGGTGAACTCGCCGCGGATCCGCTCGACGTCCCGGTCGGCGCCCCCGGCGAGCGCTTGGGCGGCCGCTGCGTCGCGCTCGCTGCGCTGCACCCGGTCGGTGAGGGCCTCGACGCGGCTCTCCAGAGCCGCCACGCGCGCCTCGAGATCGGGGGGCTGAGGCATGTTCCGGAGCGTACCTGCGCTTTCAGGGCACCGAGCGCGTTGCTCCGGGCGTGTCCGCATCGAGCCGCAGCTCGCGCACGGCCCGCTCCGCGTCCGACCGGTGCTTGAGCACCACGCCGAGGGTGGCGCGGACGGCGTCGGCGTCGAGGGTGTCCATGCCGAGGGCGAGCAGGGTGCGGCCCCAGTCGATCGTCTCGGCCACCGAGGGCGACTTGCGCAGGTCCAGCCCGCGCAGCACGCGGACCGTGCGCACCAGCGCGTCGACCAGCGCCTCGGGCAGCTCCGGCACCCGGCTGAGCACGATCCGCCGCTCCAGGTCGGGGTCGGGGAAGTCGAGGTGCAGGAACAGGCAACGCCGTTTGAGCGCCTCGGACAGCTCGCGCGTGGAGTTGGACGTGAGCACCGCGAACGGCCGCCGCACCGCGGTCACGGTGCCCATCTCGGGCACGGTGACCTGGTAGTCGGACAGCACCTCGAGCAGCAGGCCCTCGACCTCGACGTCGGCCTTGTCGACCTCGTCGACCAGCAGCACGGTCGGGTCGGTGCGCCGGATCGCCGTGAGCAGGGGCCGGGGCAGCAGGAACTCCTCGGAGAACACGTCGTCGCGGGTCTCGTCCCACGACTCACGGCCCTGCCCCGCGGTGATGCGCAGCAGCTGCTTGGCGTGGTTCCACTCGTACAGCGCGCGGGCCTCGTCGATGCCCTCGTAGCACTGCAGGCGCACCAGGCCGGAGCCGGTGGCGTCGGCCACGGCCTTGGCCAGCTCCGTCTTGCCGACCCCGGCCGGGCCCTCGACGAGCAACGGCTTGCCGAGGCGGTCGGCGAGGAAGACCGTGGTGGCGACAGCGGTGGAGGCGAGGTAGCCGACGCCGGCCAGGCGCTCGGCGACGTCGTCGACCGAGCCGAAGAGCGGGGGCTGGTTCACCCGACCATCGTGCCTGCCGGGCCGGCCGGGGTCACGCCGTACGGCGACGGCCGTTCCACTCGGCGACGCCGAGGAAGAACGCCCACTCGAGGTGTTCGGCACAGGCCGCGACGGTTCCGAGGCCGTCGTCCGAGGCGACCACGACGACGGCTTCCCTGGTGCACCGGGTGCATCGCCGCACCGCGAACGGCCAGTGGGGGCTACTCATGCGTCCGGATTCCCCGTCCGGGTGACTCCACACCTTCCGGTGGCTGTCAGTTGTGGGCGGGTGGCGCGGACGAACAGGCCGGTGATCGCCACCAGCGCCACCCCGCTGATCCACAGCGGCGCCCGCAGGCCCAGCGCCGCGGCGAGCCCGCCGCCGGCCAGCGCGCCGAGCGGCGCGGCCGTCATCGACAGCGTGCGGCTCGCGGCGTTGACCCGCCCGAGCACGGCGGGCGGCACGAGCCGCTGGCGGATCGTCACCGACAGCACGTTCCAGAGGGCGAACGAGAAGCTGGTGGTGCTGAGCACGACCGCGGCGCACAGCGGCGTGGGGACCGCCGCGAGCACGAGGTCGCCCGCCGCGGCCACGGCGAGCGCGGCGACCTGGAGCGCGCGCTGCGGGAAGCGCCGCACCAGCGGCGCGGTCGCCAGCGCGCCGACGATCCCGCCGACCGCGCCGCCGGCCAGCACCAGCCCGAACACCGCCTCCGACGTGCCCATGGGCCCGACGGCGAGCAGGACGAGCAGCCCCTCCCAGGTCTGGGTGAAGAACGTGAGCCCGGCCCCGGTCACGACGATCGTCCGGACGAACCGGTGGCCTGTGAGCCACCGGATACCCTCGGCCGCCTCGCGCAGTACCGCACCCGGCGTGGGGCGGCCCGCGACCGCCGGGGCGGGGGTGCGCAGCCCGGTGACCAACACCCCGGCGAGCAGCAGCGCGGCCGCGCTCACCGCGAACGGCAGCGACGCCGCCGCGGCGAACATGACGCCCCCGACGGCGGGCCCGATCAGGTCCTGCCCGAGCCGCTCCACACCGACCAGCGCGCTGTTGGCCCGCTCGAGGACGGCGTCGGCGACGACGCGCGGGATCAGCGACTGGCTCGCGTTGTCGTAGGCCGCCTCGCCGACGCCGAGGGGGAACGCGACGGCGTACAGCAGGACCATCGACCGGACGTCGAGCACGAGCGCCAGCGCGAGCGCGCCGAACAGCGCGCCGCGCAGCACGGCCGCCCACACCACGTAGAGCTCGGGACGGGCCCGGTCGACGAGGGCCCCGACGGGCAGGCCGAAGAGCATCCACGGCACGTACGCGACGGCCGTGAGCCCGGCGACGAGCACGGCGTCGTGGGTGATCGCGGCGGCCGACAGCGGCAGGGCGACCTGCCTGACCCCGTCGCCGAGGTTCGCCAGGCCCGACGCCGCCACGACCCGGTGGTGACCGGTGATGACGTCCCCCCGTGACACGCACCGGTACCCGCACCGGACGGTGCGGGTACCGGTGTTCGGCGCTTCCTAGCGGAACGTCACCCTCGTGCCCGTGAACGTCACGCGGGTGCCCGCGAACGTGACCCTCGTGCCGAACGACACGCGGGCGTCTGCGGTCTCCCAGTCCTTGTTCACCGGTCCCCCCTCACGAGGCCGAACCCCCGCCGGCCCCGGAAGTGAAGCTAGCCGGGGTGCCCGGACACGAACAGGACGCGGACCGGCCACTTCGGCCCGCCCGGGCCGCTGTCGGGGCCGTCGGCCACGATGGGGCCCATGACCCCCACCGTCACGTCGGATCTGCGCGAGCGCGCCGAGGCCGTGCTCGCCACCCTCGCCGGGGACGGGGCCCGCCTCCGCGAGGACCAGTGGCGGGCCATCCACGCGCTCGTGGCCGAGCGCAGGCGGGCGCTCGTCGTGCAGCGCACCGGGTGGGGCAAGTCCGCGGTGTACTTCGTGGCCACGGCGCTCCTGCGGGCCGGCACGCCGACGCACCCGCCCGCCGGGCCAACGGTGATCGTGTCGCCGCTGCTCGCGCTGATGCGCAACCAGATCGAGGCCGCAGCGCGGGCGGGCATCCACGCCGCCACCGTCAACTCGGCCAACACCGCCGACTGGGAGCGCACCTACGCCGCCGTGGCCGACGGCGAGGTCGACGTGCTGCTGGTCAGCCCCGAACGGCTCAACAACCCGGACTTCCGCGACCGCGTGCTGCCGCGGCTCACCGAGACGGCGGGCATGCTCGTGGTCGACGAGGCGCACTGCGTGTCCGACTGGGGCCACGACTTCCGCCCCGACTACCGGCGGCTGCGGCAGCTCATCGCCGAGCTGCCCGCGGGCATCCCGGTGCTCGCCACCACGGCCACGGCCAACGACCGGGTGGTCGTCGACGTCACCGAGCAGCTCGGGCTCGCCTCCGGAGAGCCGCTGGTGCTGCGCGGATCGCTGGACCGGGAGAGCCTGCGGCTCTCGGTCGTCTCCCTGCCCACCCCCGCGCAGCGGCTCGGCTGGCTCGCCGACCACCTCGACGCGCTGCCCGGCGCGGGCATCGTCTACACGCTCACGGTCGCGGCCGCCGAGCAGGTGGCCGACTTCCTGCGCGAGCGCGGCCACCTCGTCGCGTCCTACACGGGCAAGACCGACCCGGGCGAGCGCCTCGCCGCCGAGGCCGACCTGCTCGACAACAAGGTCAAGGCGCTCGTGGCCACCAGCGCGCTGGGGATGGGCTTCGACAAGCCCGATCTCGGGTTCGTCGTGCACCTGGGGGCGCCCGCCTCGCCGGTGGCCTACTACCAGCAGATCGGGCGGGCGGGGCGCGCCGTCGAGCGGGCCGAGGTGGTGCTCCTGCCCGGCCGGGAGGACCGCGACATCTGGGCCTACTTCGCCTCGCTCGCGTTCCCGCCCGAGCCGCTCGTGCGCCAGACGCTGGCCGTGCTGGGCGAGGAGCCGCTGTCGACGGCGGCCGTCGAGACGCGCGTCGACCTGTCGCGCACCCGGCTGGAGATGCTGCTCAAGGTGCTCGACAGCGACGGCGCGGTGCGGCGTGTCAAGGGCGGCTGGGTGGCCACCGGCGAGGAGTGGGTCTACGACCGGGAGCGCCACCAGCGCATCGCGCAGGCCCGCCGCGCCGAGCAGCAGGCCATGCTCGACTACATCGACACCACCGGGTGCCGCATGCTGTTCCTGCGCCGGCAGCTCGACGACCCGGCGGCAGAGCCGTGCGGGCGCTGCGACAACTGCACCACCCCCACGTGGAGCACCGAGGTCGACGCCGATGCGGCGCGGGCGGCGCAGGAGCGGATCAGCCGGCCGGGCGTCGAGGTCGCGCCGCGCAAGCAGTGGCCGAGCGGCATGGCCGAGCTGGGCGTGCCGGCGTCGGGGCGGATCCCGGCGGGCGAGCTGGCCGAGCCGGGCCGGGTGATCGGACGGCTGTCCGACATCGGGTGGGGCGCCCGGCTGCGCGAGCTGCTCGAGGGCGAGGACGCCCCCGTCCCCGGCGACGTCCTCGACGCGTGCGTGCGCGTGCTCGCCGGGTGGGGCTGGGCGGAGCGTCCGGTCGGCGTCGTCGGGATCGGCTCGCGCACCCGGCCGCACCAGCTCGCGCACCTGGCCCGGCGGATCGCCGAGATCGGGCGCCTCCCCCTGCTCGGCACGCTCGCGCCGGCCGGCCCGCGGCCGGCGGGGCACGCCAACAGCGCGCAGCGGCTCGCGGCGGTCTGGTCGGCGCTCGAGCCACCCGCGTTCGAGGTGCCGGACGGGCCGGTGCTGCTGGTCGACGACGTGATCGACAGCGGCTGGACGGCCACGGTGGCCGCCCGCGCGCTGCGCCGCGCGGGGGCGTCCGCGGTGCTGCCCTTCGCGCTGGCACAACGCGGCTGAGCGGGCCCGGGCCGTCAGGCAGCGGGCGGCGGTACCGCCCCGATCCGCCGGAGCAGGCCGAGGGTGTCCCAGTGGACCCATTCCTCGGCGAACCTGCCGTCGACGATCCGGCTCAACAGCTGCCCTGTCGTTCGATCCTCAGGTCGAATCCGTGCACCGCGCTGCGGTATCCGGCGACCCGCTGCGTGAAGCCCTCCGGCCCCTTCTCCTGGTCGGGGTTGTCCGGATCGTGGTTGACGTGGTCCGAGGCGAACAGCTCGTCGACGGTCGCCCAGTTCGCGCCGTTTGAGATCTCGTCGAACTGCCCGCGGACGGGCATCTTGTTCTCCTCGGTTCCGTCCTGCGCGCTCCCTCGCGGCTCCGGCGGGACACCCCGGTTCGCGGCGCAGGCGCACCAAGGGGGCCACGAGGGTAGGCGCGCCCCCGCGCCCGGCACTCCGCCGCGCGGCCTAACGTCGCCCACGAGCGATGCGGCCCGCCGTGCGGGCGGGCGCGACGGGCGAGGGGAGGGCTGTCCTGAACGGCGAACGGGGCGACGCCCTCCTGCTCTGGCGCTACCTGCGCCTCGGGCACGAGCTGCGTCCGTGCGACGCGGCCGTGGGCCTCGGCAGCCACGACCTCGGCGTCGCCACCCACGCGGCGCGGCTCTACCACCGCGGCCTGTTCCCGGTGATCGTCTTCTCCGGCGGCCGCACCCCCACCACCCGCGCCCGCTTCCCGCGCGGCGAGGCGGTGCACTACCGCGAGCACGCCCTCGCCCTCGGCGTGCCGGCCTCGGCGGTGCTCGTCGACCCGCACGCCACCAACACCGGGGCGAACATCCGCAACGCCCGCGCGCTGCTGGCCGCGACCGAGGCCCGATCCGTCCTGCTGATCTGCAAGCCCTACGCCGAGCGGCGCACGCACGCCACGGCGTGCGAGCTCTGGCCGGAGGTCGAGGCCGTCTGCAGCTCGACACCGCTGGACTTCGACGCCTACGTCGAGAGCATCGGCGACGAAGGCCTGGTCATCGCCATGATGGTCGGTGAGCTGCAGCGGATCCTCGCCTACCCGTCCCGCGGATTCATGGTGCCGCAGCCGGTTCCCGACGAGGTGCGGGAGGCCGCCGAGCGGCTCCACGCAGCGGGCTTCACCGGCCGCGCATTGCGGCCATCCGGACCACCGCGCCGGTGACTGCGCTCACTACCCTGGCCCTTCCGCCGGTGCCGCGCCGGTGACCAGGGAGGCGTCCCGGTGATCGAGCACGCTGCGAGCCCCGTCCACGTGGACCGCCTGCGCCCGGGTGACCACGCTTGCGTGGAATTCGACGACGTCGAGGCCCGGTGGGAGGTGCTCACCGCGTTCGCGCACATCGGGCTGGCCCGCGGGGAACGGGTGATGCTGGTCCTCGACCCCGACGACCTCGACGACGCCGCCACCGTCGTCCGCGTCGACGCCGGCACGGGCGTGGTCGCCGACGCCCACGAGGACGGCCACCTGGTGGTGGCGCGCAACACCCCGCCCCACTTCCCCGACGGGCGGTTCGACGCCGATCGCCGGCGCGCGGCGTACCTCGCCGCCACCCGACGGGCCGTCGACGACGGGCACCGTGCGCTGCGGGTCGCGGTCTCGATGGCCTGGGCGCCGCGGGCCGGGTGGAGCGACGAGGAGCTGGTGGCGTGGGAGGGGTCGGCCGAGCACCTGTTCCGGTCGGCGCGGTTCGCGGCGCTGTGCTGGTACGACGGGCGCGGTTCAGCGAGCACATGCTGGCGGGCGCGCGCGAGATCCACCCCGTCCGCGTGCTCGACGGGCTGAGCGTGCTCGAGGTCACCCGCCACCCCGGCGGCGCGCGGATCGCCGGGTCCGGGTCTCGCGAGGACCTCACCCGGGTGCTGACCGACGTGCTGGCCCGCGGCCAGGAGCAGGGCCCCCTCCACTTCGAGCTCGACCTCGCCGACGCCCGCGACGTGGACGCGCACTGCGCGTGGATGCTGATCGACCTCGCCGCGGCGCTGCCCGCGCCCGACCGCCTCGTGGTGCGCTGCGAACGCACGCTGGAGACGGTGCTGCGCGGGCTCGGCGCCGACGCGGTGCCGCAGCTGGAGCTCGCCGTGACGGGCGGCGAACAGGGGGCCGAAGGAGTGGCCCGACCGGGCGGCGCGGGCCGCTCGAGCCGCTATCGGCTCAGGTAGTCGGCCCGTTTGTCCCGGTAGATGCTGTGGTAGTGGTTGTCGCCGTTGCCGAAGCGGCCGACGTTGGAGAACTCGATCCACAGCCGGGGGCCGTCGATGCGCAGGTAGGCGCCGGGGGTGTCCGGGTCGAGCGAGCCGGACACGGCGATGCGGGTGCGGTCGAACTCGGCCTCGTACTGCTGTACGAGCGGCTCCGCGACCCGCTCGTCGGTGTCGCCGACCCAGGCCCGCACGAAGGCCGTGACCCGCCCGCGCTGCTCCTCGGTGAGGTCGCTGACGAGGGTGCCCTCCGGCTCCGGGTACCGGTCGCTGCGCCCGGTGCCGACGCGGACGTCGTCGATCGCGCCGATCCGCGCGGCGGCGAGCGCGTCCTCGCCCAGGCTCTCGACCAAGGGCCGTGAACGCCTCGGTCTCGGCCAGCATGGGCCGCAGCCGCCTGCCATCGGCCTCGAAGTCCACCGGGTCGACGCCGGTGAAGGCGGGCGTGGGGCTGATCCGGTCGCCCTCGAACGTGGTGTTGACCGCGAGGTGGTGCCCGGTGATCTGCACGGTGAACCGGCCGGTGGTGCTGGGCTCGCCGAAGAACGCGATGAAGTAGCGGTCGGAGTCGACCTCGGGCTCGCCGTTGCGCACGCCCAGCGCGTCCTCGGCGGCGAGCACGCCCCGCAGCTGGGCGTACCCGCTGTCGGACAGCGTCTCCTCCGCGACGGCGAACGCGGCGGCGCGCTGCTCGTCGGTGAGCTCGCCGATGGCGATGCCGTTGCGGTCGCTGCGGCCCGGGAAGTAACTCCACTCGCGCAGGGCCGGGTCGTCGGAGTCGTACCGGACGCGCTCGCGCTGCTCCGGGGTGAGGCCGGCGAGGAAGGCGGCGGCGGCCGCGACGACGGCCTCGGTGACGGCGGCCGGGCCGGGGCCGCTCGCCGGTGGCGGAGGGCTGCTGCCTTCGGCGCTGCTCACGCAGCCCGACAGCGCGAGGGCCGCGGCGAGGGCGGCCAGGAGCGGGGTCCGGCGGGGCACGGGTCCTCCTCGAAGGGGATGGCGACACCCGCCAGGCTACCTACTTCTTGATGGCTATCAAGTTCTTGATATCTACTCACTCCCAGACGACCACGTTGCGGCGCACCGGGACCGCGTCGCGGTTGCTCGCGAACAGCTCCGGGGAGCGCAGGCGGATCTGCTCGACGTCGTCGAACACCGCGCGCAGGTGGGCGCGCATGGCGCGGCGGGCCGCGTCGACGTCGCCCGCGAGCACGGCCTCGAAGATCTGCTCGTGCTGGGCGGCGAAGGCGGGCGGCGCGGTGGCCTGCAGCCCCAGCCGGCGGGCCCGGTCCAGGTGACCCTTGGCCGAGACGACCGTGGCCCACGCGCTGCCGTGCCCGGCGAGCCGCAGCAGCGCGTGGTGGAAGGCCTCGTCGAGCGCGAAGAACTCCTCCACGTCGAGCCCCGGCCTGCGCTGCGCGGCGAGGTTCTCCCGCATCTCGGCCACGATCTCGGGGTCGAGCTCGCGGGGCAGGTCTTCCAGCGAGGCGAGCTCGACGGCCTCGCGCAGGAACTGGGCGTCGGCGACGCGGGCCGGGTCGACGCGGGAGACGAACGACCCGACCTGGGGGAAGACCTGAACGAGGCCTTCCTCGGCGAGGAGGATCAGGCTCTCGCGCACCGGCGTGCGACTCACCCCGAGCTGGGCGGCGAGCTCGTTCTCCGACAGCGCGGAACCCGGCGGGAACTCCAAGGTCAGGACCTTGCGCCGCAGGGTCTCGTAGACCGTCCTGCGGCTGCTCCGCCGGGTCGGGGTCGCCACCGCACCAGCCTATCCGCGGTTGCGACCCCTGCGCGACAGATGCTTGTATACCAGCACTGCGCGACAAGGAGGCGGCAGAGAATTGACCACGATCGAGCGCGCCGAGGTGTTCGTCGCGTCCCCGGGGCGCAACTTCGTCACCCTCCGGATCACGACCTCCGACGGCGTGACCGGGCTCGGCGACGCCACCCTCAACGGACGCGAGCTGGCCGTCGCGGCCTACCTGGAACAGCACGTCGTCCCGCTGCTCATCGGCCGTGACCCGGCGCGCATCGAGGACACCTGGCAGTACCTCTACAAGGGCGCCTACTGGCGGCGCGGGCCCGTCACGATGACGGCGATCTCCGCCGTCGACACCGCGCTGTGGGACATCAAGGGCAAGGTCGCGGGCCTGCCGCTCTACCAGCTGCTGGGCGGCCGGTCGCGCGAGGGCGTCACGGTCTACGCGCACGCGAGCGGCACCGACGTCCCGTCGCTGCTCGACGACGTCGGCCGCTTCCTCGAGCTCGGCTACAAGGCCGTGCGCGCCCAGGCCGCGGTGCCGGACGTCGCGGGCACCTACGGGGTGCGCAAGGGCGAGGGCGTCTACGAGCCCGCCGCGACGGCGCTGCCCGAGGAACAGCCGTGGGACACCGAGGCCTACCTCGGCTTCGCCCCGACCTACTTGGAGGCGGTGCGCGAGCGGTACGGGTTCGGCTTCCACCTGCTGCACGACGTGCACCACCGGCTCACCCCGATCGAGGCGGCCCGGTTCGGCAAGCGCGTCGAGGACTGCCGGCTGTTCTGGATGGAGGACCCGACCCCCGCGGAGAACCAGGAGGCGTTCCGGCTGATCCGCAGCCACACCACCACCCCGATCGCCGTCGGGGAGGTGCTCACCTCGATCTGGGACGTCCAGCAGCTGATCACCGAGCAGCTGATCGACTACGTGCGCACCACCGTCGTGCACGCGGGCGGCATCACCCACCTGCGCCGGATCTTCGACCTCGCCGCGCTCTACCAGGTGCGCACCGGGTCGCACGGCGCCACCGACCTGTCCCCCGTCACGCTGGCCGCCGCGGTGCACCTGGACACCGCCGTGCCCAACTTCGGCATCCAGGAGTACATGCCGCACGCGCCCGAGACGATGGAGGTCTTCCGCTCCGGGGTGCGCTTCCACGACGGGATGCTCCTGCCGTCCGAGGAGCCCGGCCTCGGCGTCGAGTACGACGAGAAGGCCGCCGCCCGGTTCCCGTACGAACCCCGCTACCTGCCCGTCGCCCGCCGCCTCGACGGTTCCGTCCACGACTGGTGAGGAGATCCGGCATGAGCGAGCGCTCGGCGACCGGCCCCGTCACCCGCACCACCCGCGACCTGGCCAAGGCCGCCACGTCCGGCTGGCTCGGCACGGCGATGGAGTACATGGACTTCCAGCTCTACTCGCTGGCGGCCGCCATCGTGTTCAACGAGCTGTTCTTCCCCGACGTGAGCCCCGCGATCGGGCTGATCGCCGCGATGGCCACCTACGGCGTCGGGTACGTGGCGCGGCTCGTCGGCGCGGTCTACTTCGGGCGGATGGGCGACCGCATCGGCCGCAAACGGGTGCTGTACCTGACGATCCTGCTGATGGGGGCGTCCACCACGCTGATCGGCGTCCTGCCGACGTACGCGCAGATCGGCATCCTCGCCCCGATCCTGCTGGTGGTGCTGCGGTTGATCCAGGGCTTCGGCGCGGGCGCGGAGATCGCGGGCGCCACCGTGATGCTCACCGAGTACGCACCGGTGCGCCGCCGCGGCCTGATCGCCTCGCTGGTGTCGCTGGGCACCAACTCCGGCACGCTGGCCGCCTCGGCCCTGTGGGCGCTGCTGCTCGCCGTGCTGTCGGACGAGCAGCTGATCGCGTGGGGCTGGCGGATACCGTTCCTGCTCAGCTTCGTGCTGATGCTCTTCGCGGTCTGGCTGCGGCGCAGCCTCAAGGAGAGCCCGGTGTTCGAGCAGCGCCCCGACGTCGTCGACGGGCGCGCCGTCGACCGCACCGAGGCGGGCAGCGCGCTGGAGCGGGCCCTGCGCCAGCGCAAGGGCAAGGCCTTCTTCCTCGCGCTCGGCCTGCGCTTCGGCCAGGCGGGCAACTCCGGCCTGGTCCAGACGTTCCTCGTCGGCTACATCGCCTCCAGCGCGATCGCCGACCGTTCGGTCCCGACCGACGCGATCATGTACGGCTCGCTGATCGGCTTCGCCACGGTGCCGTTCATCGGGCTGCTCGGCGACCGCTTCGGCCGCAGGCCCGTCTACACCGCCCTGTCGGTGCTGACCGCGGTGCTCGCGTTCCCGCTGCTGCTGATGATCATCAGCGGGAACACGGTCGCGCTGGTGATCGGCATGATCCTCGCGCTCAACATCGGCGTGCTCGGACTGTTCTCGCTGGAGAGCGTCACGATGGCGGAGCTGTTCGGCGCCCGCACCCGGTTCACCCAGCTCGCGCTGGCCAAGGAGATCGGCGGCATCCTCGCCACGGCGATCGGTCCGGTCGTCGCGGCCACGCTGACCGCGCTCACCGGCAGTTGGTGGCCGATCGCCGCGATGCTCGTCGCCTACTCCCTGATCACGCTCGCCGCCACCCTGCTGTCCCCGGAGACCCGTGGACGCGACCTGGTCGCGCTTCAGGACGCAGCATGAGAGCGGTGGTCGTGCACGCCGCGGGCGACGTCCGGGTCGACGAGCGGCCGGACCCGACGCCCGGGCCGGGCGAGGTGTTGCTCGCGATGGAGTGGGGCGGCATCTGCGGCTCCGACATCGCCTACTACCGGCACGGCGCCACCGGCACGGCCGTGCTGCGCCACCCGCTCGTGCTGGGGCACGAGGTCGCGGGGCGGATCGCCGCGCTCGGGCCGGGCGTCACCGGGCTGCGCGAGGGCGACGCCGCGACCGTGCACCCGGCCACGCTCGTCGGGGACGCGCGCCTGCCCGACCGCATCGCGGGGCGCACCAACCTGCACCCGCGCGTGCGCTACTTCGGCTCGGCCGCGCTCGACCCGCACACCGACGGCGGGTTCAGCGAGTACCGGGTGGTGCGCGCCGACCAGGTCCGGCTCCTGCCCGACGGCGTGTCCACCGAGCACGGCGCGCTGGCCGAGCCGCTCGGCGTGGCGTTCCACGCCGTGCACCGGGCGGGGGACGTCCGGGGCCGGACGGTGCTGGTGAACGGGGTCGGTCCGATCGGGGCGCTGGTCGTGGCCGCCGCGAAGCACCGCGGGGCCGCCGCCGTGGTCGCCGCCGACGTCGCCGCACCCGCGCTCGCCGTGGCGTCCGCGATGGGCGCCGACACCACGATCGACCTCACCGACAGCGCGCTCCCCGAGGACGTGGAGGTCGTCTTCGAGGCGTCGGGCGCGCCGGCCGCCCTCGGCCCGGTGCTGCGGGCCACCGCCCGCGGCGGGATCCTCGTCCAGGTCGGCAACCTGCCGGGAACCGCGGCGCCCGCGGTGCTGGGCGACCTCGTCACCCGCGAGATCACCTGGGTGGGCTCCTACCGGTTCGTCGACGAGATCGACGACGCGCTGCGGGCGATGCGCGACGGGCTCGACGTCTCGCCGGTCATCACCCACCGGTTCCCGCTCGACCAGGCGAAGGCGGCCCTCGACACCGCGGCCGACCGCTCGAAGGGCAGCAGCAAGGTCATGCTCGACCTGCGGCCCGGGCCGCCGGCTCGGCCAGCACCCGGCAGTGCTTCTTGACGATCACCCGCGGGGCGGGCAGCGCGGGGGCGTCCACCCCCGTCGGGACCACGGTCAGCCGCCAGTCGGGGGCACCGGGGCGGCCGGCCACCGCCCACTCGTCCATCGCGGCCAACAGCCGGTCGGCGAGCTCCGCGCCGTCCGGCCCGAACTCGCGCACCGCGACCGGCCCCGGGCCGGGCCCCGGCTCGGTCGGCACGACGGCCGCCAGGCCGTCGGCTCCCGCCAGCGCCACCGTTCCGCTCGCCGGGCCGAGCGGGAACAGTTCGTCGGGCAGCGAGGTCTCGGCCTCCGTGGCGAGCAGCCTGCAGGCGTCGGTCTCGGTGAGGGCGAGCCACAGGCCGAAGCCGTCCCACACGTCCACCGCGCCCAGCGGCACCGCCGCGTCGCGGCGCCTGCGCGGCTCGCCCAGCAGTTCGGCCACCCGGCCCGGGTCCGGCTCCGCGAGGTCCTCCGGCGCCAGCAGTGTGACGCCCGTGCCGTCGAGGCGCCTGCTCACGTCGGTGCTCGCCGCCTCGCCGCGCAGCCGGATGAACGCGCAGCTGCGCACCGAGTCGGAGCGCAGCACGCCGTCGCGGCCCAGGTCGAGCGCGACCGAGAGCTGGCTGCCGCGCAGCGCGAGCGGTAGCAGCAGCCGCCCGTCGGGCACGAGCTGGTCCACCCACGCCGGCAGCACGTCGTCGCTGCCGACGGTGAGCACGATCCGGTCGTACGGCGCGCCCGGCGGGTGGCCGTGGGCGCCGTCGGCCGCCACCAGCTCCACGGTGTGCACACCGGCCGACTCCAGGTGCACGGCGGCCCGGTCGACCAACTCCTCGTCGATGTCAACGGCCGTGACCGCGCCCGCAGGCCCCACGATCCGCGCCATCAGCGCCGCGTTGTAGCCGGTGCCCGCGCCGATCTCGAGCACCCGGTGGCCGGGCCGCAGCCCCAGCTGCTCGAGCATGATCGCCATCATCGACGGCTGCGACGCCGAGCTCGTGGCCACTCCGTCGGTGACCTGCACGGCGACGGCCTCGTCGGCGTAGGCGTCGGCGACGGCGAGGTTCGGCAGGAACAGGTGGCGCGGGACGGAGCGGAACGCCTCCTCGACGGCGGCCGACCGGATCCTGCCCGCCGTGCGCAGGCCGTCGACCATCTCGTTGCGAGCCCGCTCCGCGTCCACGATGGCGAGTTTGGCTCCCCGCAACGGCAGCCGCCAATCCCGTCAGGGACCCGACATCGGCACCAGGTCGTCGGCGTGCACCACCTCGCGGCGCTGCTCGGGGGCCAGGTCGCGGGTGCGGCGCCCGATCAGCTCGGGCAGCTCGGACGCGTCGAAGCTCACAACGCCCCGCGCGACGACCACGCCGTCCGGGCCCACGAGGTCGACCACGTCGCCCGCGACGAAGTCGCCGGAGATGCCGTGGATGCCCGCCGCGAGCAGCGAGCGCCTGCGGTCGATCACCGCCGCGACCGCGCCCGCGTCCAGGTCGAGCGCGCCGCGCACGTCGGCGGCGTGCCGCAGCCAGAACCGGCGCGCCGACATGCGCCTGCCCGACGGGCGGAACGCGGTGCCGACCTTCGGGCCGGTATCGGCCACGTCCAGCGCGGCGACGACGTCCTCGGCCGACGCGAGCAGCACCGGGATGCCCGCGGCGGCGGCCATCGCGGCCGCGGTGATCTTGGTGGCCATGCCGCCGGTGCCGAGCGAGTCGGCCCGCGCCCGCGCCACCTGCACCGCCTCCAGGTCGGACGGCGCCTCCACCTCGGCCAGCAGGCGGGAGCCGGGCTTGCGCGGGTCGCCGTCGTAGAGGCCGTCGACGTCGGAGAGCAGGACGAGCCCGTCGGCGCCGATGAGGTGGGCCACCAGCGCGGCCAGCCGGTCGTTGTCGCCGACCCGGATCTCGTCGGTGGCCACCGTGTCGTTCTCGTTGACGACCGGGAGCACGCCGAGCTTGAGCAACCGCTCCAGGGTGCGCTGGGCGTTGCGGTAGTGGGAGCGGCGGATCATGTCGTCGGCGGTGAGCAGCACCTGCCCGATCGGCAGGTCGTGCTTGCCGAACGCGGCGGCGTAGGCCTCCGCGAGCAGCAGCTGCCCCACCGACGCGGCGGCCTGCTGGGTGGCGAGGTCGCGCGGGCGGCGGGTGAGCCCGAGCGGGGCCAGCCCCGCCGCGATCGCGCCCGACGACACCAGCACGACCTGGCTCCCGGCCTCCCGCCGGGCGGCCAGCGCGTCGACGAGCGCCTGCAGCCGCGCCGGGTCGAGCCCTCCGTCGAGGCTGGTCAGCGAGGAGGAGCCGACCTTGACGACCACCCGCCGCGCCGCGGCGATCCGCGCACGCGCAACGCTCATGCGTCCCAGTCCTCGTACTCGTTCTCGTTCTCGCGGCCTTCCGGCCACAGCTCCTCGTCGGTGTGGTGGCGGCGCCGCTCGGCCCGCGCGGCCTTGCGCTGCGCGGCGGTGGTGCGCCCGCTGCGCTCCAGGCGCGGGTCGCTGCCCCGGCCGGCCATCATCACGGCCGCACCCGCGGGGGTGCTCGGCTCCCAGTCGAACGTGACGTCGCCGATCGTGACCGGGCAGCCGGGCTCGGCGCCCGCCTCGACGAGGGCGTCCTCCACCCCGAGGCGCGCGAGGCGGTCGGCGAGGTAGCCGACGGCCTCGTCGTTGTCGAACGCGGTCTGGCGGACCCAGCGCTCGGGGCGGGCGCCGCGGACGATGAAGCCGCCGGGCTGCTCGGGGTCCGGCTCGATCGTGAAGCCCGCGTCGTCGACCGCGGGCGGGCGCAGCACGACGCGCGTGGGCTCCGGGGGCGGCTGGGCCTCGCGGTGCGCCCGGACCCGCTCGCCCATCGCGAACGCGAGCTCCCGCAGGCCCGCGCGGGAGGCGGTGGAGATCCGGAAGACCGGCCAGCCGTAGCGCTCCTGCAGCTCGGCGGTGACGAGATCGGCCATCTCGGCCGCGTCGGGCACGTCGACCTTGTTCAGGGCGATCAGCCGGGGCCGGTCGGCGAGCTCGCCGCCCAGCGCGGGCGTGTAGCGGGCCAGCTCGTCCTCGAGGGCCTGCACGTCGGAGACGGGGTCGCGGCCAGGCTCGTAGGTGGCGCAGTCGACGACGTGCACCAGCACCGAGCAGCGCTCGATGTGGCGCAGGAAGTCCAGGCCGAGCCCGCGCCCCTCCGACGCGCCCGGGATGAGCCCCGGCACGTCGGCGACGGTGAACACGTCCTCGCCCGCGGTGACCACCCCGAGCTGCGGCACCAGCGTGGTGAACGGGTAGTCGGCGATCTTCGGCCGCGCCGCGGACAGCGCTGCCACCAGCGACGACTTGCCGGCCGACGGGAACCCGACGAGGCCGACGTCGGCCAGCGAGCGCAGCTCGAGCACCAGGTCGCGGCTCTCCCCCGGCTCGCCGAGGAGCGCGAACCCCGGCGCCTTGCGCGCCGGCGACGCGAGCGCCGCGTTCCCCAGCCCGCCGCGGCCGCCCCGGGCCGCCACGAACCGGGTGCCCGCACCGACCAGGTCGGCGAGCAGGTTGCCGTCGGTGTCGAACACGACCGTGCCGTCGGGGACCCGAAGCTCGAGGTCCTCGGCGTTGGCGCCGGCGCGGAACCCGCCCTGGCCCTGCTTGCCGTTGCGAGCGGTGGCGTGGGGCCGGTGGTGGAAGTCCAGCAGGGTGTGCACGCCCGGGTCGACGACGAGCACGACCGATCCGCCGCGCCCGCCGTTGCCGCCGTCGGGGCCGCCGAGCGGCTTGAACTTCTCGCGGTGAACGGAGGCGCAGCCGTTGCCGCCCGCGCCCGCCGTGGCGTGAATCACCACGCGGTCCACGAACCTCGACATCGACTCTCCTCACACGACAACGGCGGGCCACCACCCGGGCGGCCCGCCGTTGTCAGTTTCTGCTGAAAGGGTGTGCAGGCCTCAGGCCTGCACCGGCACCACGTTGACGACCTTGCGGCCCTTCGAGTACCCGAACTGGACCGAGCCCTCGACCAGCGCGAACAGCGTGTCGTCGCCGCCCCGCCCGACGCCCTGGCCCGGGTGGAACTTCGTGCCGCGCTGGCGGACGAGGATCTCGCCCGCGTTGACGACCTGGCCGCCGAAGCGCTTCACGCCAAGGCGCTGTGCGTTGGAGTCGCGACCGTTGCGCGAGCTGGACGCACCCTTCTTGTGAGCCATGGTGGCGTCCTCCTACTTCGAGATCCCGGTGACCTGCACCTTGGTGAGCGGCTGGCGGTGGCCCTGCCGCTTGTGGTAGCCGGTCTTGTTCTTGAACTTGTGGATGCGGATCTTCGGGCCCTTGGTCTGCTCGACCACCTTGGCGGTGACCGAGGCGGCCGCGAGCGCCGCGGAGTCGGTGGTGACCTCGTCGCCGTCCACGAGGAGAACGGCGGGCAGCTTCACCTCGGCGCCGGGCTCCCCATCGATCTTCTCGACGGTGACGACGTCGTCGACGGCCACCTTGTACTGCTTACCGCCGGTCTTGACGATCGCGTACATCGACGCACTGCTCCTGAAGCTCGGGGGTCATGGCACAGGGCACCCTGCGCGGGCCGCGACTGCTTCGGAGCGCGGCGCTGGAAACCCAGGGTACCGGACGGGTTCGGGGGCCGGTCACGCCGGGTCTCCCCCGGCCTCGGCCACTGGCGGGCCGGCAGGCCGTGACGCCGCCCGCCGGGCGCGGCGCGGCCGCGAGACGACGGCCGGCTCGGGCTGCGGCGGGACGGAGACCGGGGCCGGGGCGGACGAGTTGGACCCGCCCGTGACCGGCACCGTGAGGACGGCGGCGACGGGGGCGTCGCCCACCGTGGCCTTGGGCGCGCCCGCGGTGCGGGTGACCCGGCCGCGGCGGCGGCGCGGTCGCTCCTCCTCGGTGACCGCCTCGTCGGCGGTGGTGGCCCCGGCCGCGGCCGGGGTCCCGGCGGCGGCGGCAGGCTTCGGCTCCGGCGCCGCCGCCGGCTCGGGCGCCTTCTTCTCGGGCGCGGGCTTGTCAGGCGCGGGCTCGTCAGGCGCGGACGCAGGGGCCTGCGCGGGCGCGGCCACCTCGGGGGCGGGGCGGTCCTGCGCCGCGGCGACCGAGCGCTCGACGACGACCTCCTCCACCTCGTCGGCGGCGACGTCCGCCGGACCGGAGGAAGGGGAGGCCTCCACGACGCCCCGGCGGCGCCGGATCCGCCTCGCGCCGGCCGGCGCGGGCTCGGCGGGCTCCGTGGCGGCCTGCGGCTCGGGCTGTGCGGCGGCCGCCGGGTCGAGCACCGCAGGCGTCACGACCGGGGCGGGCGCCCCGACGTCGACCGCGGCCTCGGCGGTGTCCGGGCGGCTGCCGTTGGCGGTCCCGTTGGGGTGCCCGGCGGCGACCGGCTCGGCCTTGCGCACGTCGTGGCCGTTGCGCTCCTCGCCGTCGCGGCGGCCGCGGCCCCGGCGGCGCCCCTCCCGCTCGTAGCGGTCCGGACGGCCCGACCCGCCGCCCACGACGGGCTCGGTGTTGACGATCACGCCCCGGCCGCGGCAGTGCTCGCACGGGGTCGAGAAGTGCTCCAGCAGCCCGCCGCCGACGCGCTTGCGGGTCATCTGGACCAGCCCCAGCGAGGTGACCTCGGCGACCTGGTGGCGCGTGCGGTCGCGGGCGAGGCACTCGGTGAGCCTGCGCAGCACGAGGTCGCGGTTGGCCTCGAGGACCATGTCGATGAAGTCGATGACGATGATCCCGCCGATGTCGCGCAGCCTCAGCTGGCGCACGATCTCCTCGGCCGCCTCGAGGTTGTTGCGGGTGACGGTCTCCTCGAGGTTGCCGCCGGAGCCGGTGAACTTCCCCGTGTTGACGTCGATGACCGTCATCGCCTCGGTGCGGTCGATCACCAGCGTGCCGCCCGAGGGCAGCCAGACCTTGCGGTCGAGCGCCTTGAGCAGCTGGTCGTCGATCCGGTACTCGGCGAAGACGTCGTTCGGCCCGACGTGGCGGTGCAGCCGGTCGGACAGCTCCGGCGCCACGTGGCCGATGTAGTTCGACAGCGTCTCCCAGGCGTCGTCGCCCTCGACGATCAGGCGGGAGAAGTCCTCGTTGAACTGGTCGCGGACGACCTTGATGAGCAGGTCCGGCTCCTCGTAGAGGAGCGCGGGCGCCTTGGGCGCGTTCGGCCCGGTCTGCTCGGCCTTGCTCTTGATGACCTCCCACTGCGCCTGCAGCCGGCGGACGTCGCGCTCGAGAGCCTCCTGGCTCACGCCCTCCGACGCGGTGCGGATGATCACCCCGGCGTCCGGCGGGACGATCTCCTTGAGCATGTCCTTGAGCCGCTTGCGCTCGACGTCGGGCAGCTTGCGGCTGATGCCCGCGGCGCCGCCGCTCGGGACGTAGACGAGGAACCGGCCGGCCAGGCTGATCTGCGTGGTGAGGCGGGCGCCCTTGTGCCCGATCGGGTCCTTGGTGACCTGCACGAGCACGGTGTCGCCGCTGGAGAGCGCCTGCTCGATGCGGCGCTGCTTGCCGCCGAGCCCGGCGGCGTCCCAGTCGACCTCGCCCGCGTAGAGCACGGCGTTGCGGCCCCGGCCGATGTCGACGAACGCGGCCTCCATGCTGGGCAGCACGTTCTGCACCCGGCCGAGGTAGATGTTGCCGACGAGCGACTTGCCGGTGCCGTCGCGACCGCCGGTGGTGTTGACGAAGTGCTCGACGAGGATGTCGTCCTCGAGCACCGCGATCTCGACGCGGTCGCCGCGCTCGCGCACGACCATCGTGCGGTCCACCGACTCGCGGCGGGCCAGGAACTCCGCCTCCGACAGGATCGGCGCCCGCCTGCGGCCGGCGTCACGGCCGTCGCGGCGGCGCTGGCGCTTGGCCTCGAGCCGCGTGGAGCCGCGGACGCTCTGCACGCCGTCGCCCTCGTCCTCGCGGACCTCGCGCGGCGCCCGCACCTTGGTGACGGTGTTCTGGTCGGCCTCGTCGGTGACGTCGACCACCTCGTCGGCCGAGGCGCGGCGGCGGCGCCTGCGCCTGCGGCGGCGCGTGGTGACCGCCTCGCCCTCGGCCGTCTCGTCCTGCTCGCCGCCCTCGGCCTCGTCCCCGGCCTCGGTGGCGCCCTCGGCGGGCTCCTCGGCGGTGGCCGCGCTCGCGTCGGCGTCGTCGCCGGTCGACTCGTCCTCGCGGCCGTCGCCGGCCTCCGCGGCCTCGCCGTTCTCGCCGTTCTCGTTGCCCTCGGCGCCGTCGGTGCCCCGGCCCCGGCCGCGGCCGCGGCGGCCGCGGCGCCTGCGCCTGCGGACGGTGGTCTCCTCGGCGTCCTCGCCCTCGGGCGCCTCCGGGGCGGCCTCGGCCTCGGGCTCGGGGGCCTCGGCGGCCGATTCGCCCGGGGTCGCGGGCCGGGTGGGCGCCTGGAAGATCGGGGCGGGCGGCGCGAACACGGGCGCCAGCGGGGTGCCGGGCGTCGCGGCGGGCGCGGGCTCGGCCTTGGCCGCCGTGTCCTGCGAGGTCGCGACCTCGGGCGCCGCGTCGGCGGCGGCGCCCTCGGCTGGGCTCTCGGCGGTGGCGTCCTGCTCCGGCTCCGCCAGGTGGGCGGCTACCTGCTCGGCCGTCTTCTTGTCGATGCTGGACTGGGCGCTGCGGACCTCCATGCCGAGCGCGGACAGCGCCGCGAGGATCTCGCGGCTGGTACGTGCAAGCCTTTTCGCGAGCGCGTGCACCCGCATCCTTTCGGGCAGGTCATCAAGGGCGGGTACGGTGACAGGCCCGCCGGGTGAACCGGCGGGCGATTCGGTATTCGACATCCAGCTCCTCCGCCCCCGGGCGCCTCCGCTTCCGGAGGCGGCCGCGCAGGGGCCACGTGCAGTTCTCTCGACGCGCTTCGCGACGAGCAATCCTCTTGTCTCGCTCCGCCCACGGGGGCGGTACTCCTCGACGACGAGCCGATCCACCTGGGTCGGTCCCGGGCGGTGGCCCGGCCCTCAGCCGAGAGGATCGGCCAGGTCACCTCGATGGTCGAGCAGTCCCTGGGCCGTCCGGGTCGCCTTCGGGGGCGATGACGGCCTGAGGCCTGCGACAACATCGAGTGCACCCAACACGTCGTCGGGTCGAACAGCAGGTGTCGTCTGCCGCACGACCGCCGTCAGTATCGCACAGACTCCCGCCCGATCGGGGGGCGTCGCACCCTCGCCACCCGACGGTGCGGACCCCGCAGCGGCGGGATCCTGCACGTCCACGCGCACGAGCGCGCCCCGCACGTCGATCTTGCGACGACCCGACGGTGTGACGCGTTCGACGACCACCGAATCCCGCTCCAGCAGCGCCGCGACCGCCCGTCGCAGCTCGTCGGGCTCCACGCCCGGCAGCTCGACGACCCAGCTCGAGGCCTCGATCCGGTCGGCGAGCGGCGTGCCCTCTCCGGGCGCGGCCTGCAGGATGTCGAGCCCGTCGGGCAGCGCCGCGTCCAGCGCGGCGGCGACCTCGGCGGGATCGACCGGCTCCGTCAGCCCGATCTCGACGTACTCGGCCTCGCTGGCCGTCCCGGTCGGCGCGGCGCCGATCCACGACATGCGGGGGTGCGGGCTGAACCCGTGCGAGTACGCCACCGGTACGCCCGCCCGCCGCACCGCCCGCTCGAAGCTGCGCGCCACGTCGCGGTGGGACAGGAAGCGCAACCGCCCGCGTTTGGCGAAGCGCAGCCGTACCCGCGCGACGGTGGGTGGGGCGGGGTTGGCGGCCTCCCCGGGGCGGACACGTGCCATGCCGCGGAGTCTAGGAGGGCGGCCGCGTCAGCCCCGCTGGGCGGCGATGCGGCGCGCCCGGGCGGCGGCGCGGTAGAGGGTGCACGGCCAGTGCGGCGCGACCCGGCCCTCGAGGCGGCAGCCGCGGCACCGGCCGTCCCGCCCGCCGACGCCCGCTCCAGCAACCCGCCCCACACCTCGGGCAGGGCGGCCAGCTCGACCGCGAAGGGCCAGTCCGGCGACTCTTCGTACTCGCGCACGCACCGAGCGTCGCGACGAGCGATGTCGATCTCCACCCCGCCGGACGGCGATCCGTGGCGGTCGTTCCGGGTCGCGATGCGGCTCGCCCACGGCTGGACCCAGGCCCTGGTGGCCCAGGAGTGGAACCGCCGCTGGCCCGACGAGCCGAGGACGTTCAAGAACATCTCCTACTGGGAGAACTGGCCCAGCCCCACCGGCCACATGCCGTCGCTGCTCGTGCTCGACCGGTTGGCCCAGGTCTACGGGTGCGACGCCGCCGACCTCATGGCCGGCTGGGGCGAGCACGGCGGCGGCCGGGGCCGGGACGCGGGCACCGAGGCGGAGGCCCTCGCCTGGCAGGTGGAGAACCTCGACCTGCACCAGCTCACCCGCGCCGTCGCGGACTGGGGCCGGCGGCTACCGGCGCAGCAGCGCCGCTGTTGAAGCTGAGCACGGCGGCAGCCGTCGCGGCGGGCCGGACCAGCGCCGCTCCCCCGCCGGCCGCCTTCGGCCGAGGCCCGACGCCGTCCGAGCTGGCCGGGGTGTGGACGAGCCGCTACACGTACGTCAGCACCGGGCGGGGCGCCGAGCTGGAGGGCGTGCACCGGGTCGAGCTGCGCGCGGTGGGCGGCCGGCTCGTCGGCACGAGCGGGCCGACGGAGACGGGCACGCTCGAGCTCGACCTGTCCACCGACGGCCTGCTCGTCACGGGCAGTTGGACCGAGCGCACGTCGCCGTCGGGCTACTACCGGGGCGCCGTGTACCACGGGGTCGTGCAGTTCGTGCTCGATCCCACGGGCCGTTCCATGGTCGGCCGGTGGCTCGGGCCCGACCGCCACTTCGAGATCGACTCCGGCCGGTGGGAGCTGCACCGCGCGGGGTGAACGCCCCCGGGTGCCGGTAGGTGGCCCGTCGGCGGCGCCGCGCAGCCTGCGGGGCCGCCGGCAGGCCCCGCGGGGCCGGGCACGGGTCTGCCCCGCCTCCGCCCTCCCCGCGGGGCAGTGCTTCGCCCCCGGAGGTTCCGACGACCGGCGCGCCCGTCGCACAGGTTCCGACGAGCGCGCCGTTCGTCGGATGGGCGCGCGGGCCTCAGGCCCCGGCGGCCGCGAGCAGCGGGTTGCGGTAGGTGTGGGTCGCGTTCAGCCGGCTCATCAGGTACGGCCCCGCCTCCTGCGGCTCGTACTTCGGCTTCTCCCCCGGCTCGAGGCAGGTGTCGAGGCAGGCGATCTCGGCGTGGAACGGCGGGGTGACGAAGAGCGGGATGGAGTAGCGGTCGGTCTGCGGCGGGTTGACGACGCGGTGGGGGTTGGAGACCCAGCGGTCGTTGGTCCAGATCGCCATCAGGTCGCCGATGTTGACCACGAGCAGGTCGGAGGGGATGGCGACGTTGATCCACGTGCCGTCGCGCTTCATCACCTGCAGCCCGCCCACGCCGTCGTCGGCGAGGAGGGTGACGGTGCCGTAGTCGGTGTGGGCGCCGCAGCCGAGCTGGTCGGGGCCGGGCTGCACGGTCTCCTGTGGCGGGTAGTGCAGCAGGCGCAGGTGGTACATCACCTCGCCGCCGGGCCGGTCGAGCAGGAACTCGTCGTGCTGGCCGAGCGCCCGGGCCATCGCCCGCTGCACGCGCTCGGCGGCCTCGATCGCCTGGGTGCGGTAGGCCTCCCACGCCACGCGGAAGCCGGGGTCGTCGGGCCACTGGTTCGGCCCGAACGTCGGGATGCCCGCCTTCACCTCGGGGTGGTCGGGGCCGTGCTCGCCGCCGGTGTCGAGGGACTCCTTGAGGTCGGCGGCGCCGTCCTCGTCGCTCTTCTCGGCGGCGATCCCGACGTAGCCGCGGTGGTTCGCCGACTTCCCGATCGCGATCTTCTCCTTCTCCTCGACCGGGAGCGCGAAGAAGCGGTGCATCGCCTCGAACATCGCGTCCTTGACCTCGGGCTGGACGCCGTGGCCCGAGATCAGGAAGAAGCCGATCTCCCGGCAGATCCGGTCGATCTCGGCGGCGACGGCGTCCTGCTCGGGGCTGGGCGCGGCGCCGGTGGCGAACGGGCTGACGTCGACGGTGGGCAGGGTCTCGGTCACGGGTACCTCCTCATTCACAGCTGCAGCCGCCGGCGCACCGCGGCCGCCCGGGCGGCCGCCTCGGCGAGCACGGCGGCCTCGTCGACGCGGGTGAGGCGCCGGTCGCGCATCACCCAGTCGCCGTCGCAGAGCACGGACTCGACGTTCTCGGACTTGCACGCGGTCACCAGCGCGGACACGGGGTCGGCGGCGGTGGCGAGGTTCGGGGTGTACGGGTCGAGCACCACGAGGTCGGCCCGCTTGCCGACCTCCAGGGAGCCGACGAGGTCGCCCATGCCGAGCGCGGTGGCGCCGTCGACGGTCGCCATCCGCAGCACGATCGGGGCGGGGAGCACGGTGGGGTCGCGGCGCACGCCCTTCTGGACGATCGCGGCGAGCCACATCTCGTCGAGCACGCTCATGCGGTTGTTGGACGGCGCACCGTCCGTGCCCAGCGCGACGCGCACGCCCGCGTCGAGCATGTCGGCGACCCGCGGGGTGCCGAGGATCTTGAGGTTGGACGCGGCGTTGTGCGACACCGGGCAGCCGCGCTCGGCGAGCAGCGCGATCTCCTCGTCGTCGACCCAGGTGGAGTGCACGGCGAGGAAGCCGGGGCCGAGGGCGCCCAGGCGATCGAGGTGCCGCACGGTGGTGGCGCCGCGGGTCGCGAGCGCGTGCTCGTTCTCCTCCGGGATCTCGGCGACGTGCATCTGGACGACGGTGCCGAGTGCGCGGGCCCGTTCGAGCGTGGCGGCGATCAGCTCGTCGGAGCAGTTGAAGATCGTGCGCAGCGTGTAGGAGAAGCGCAGCAACCCCTTGCCGTGCCAGCGCTCGGCCAGCTCGTCCTGCGCGGCGAGCACCTCGGCGGTCGTCTCGCGATCACCCTCGGGGCGCCCGTCGCCGCAGTCCATCGCGCTGCGCCCGAGCAGGGCCCGGATCCCGACCGCGGCGATCCCGCGGGCCATCCCGTCGACGTGGCGGCCGCCCGGGTCGGCGAGCAGGGTGCAGCCGTTGCGGATCTGCTCGATCGCGCAGACCAGCGCCGACAGCTCCGAGTCGGACTCGTCGAGGGCCAGCTCGTACGGCCAGATCCGCTCGTGCAGCCAGGTGAGCAGGCCGACGTCGTCGCCGAGGCCGCGGCCGAGCTGCTGGCTCGTGTGGCAGTGGGTGTTGACGAACGCGGGCGTCACGATCCGCCCCGGCGCCGCGACGGTCTCCGTCGCGGGCCCCCCGGTGGGCTTCGGGCCGAGGTGGGTGATCTCCCCGCCGGTGACCTCGACGTACCCGGTGAAGGGGTCGGAGGTCACCGGGACGACCAGCGCGGGTCCGATCCGCAGGTCGGTCATCGGGCCCCTCGGACGAACGGGACCGCGAGCGCGGCGGGCGTGCCGCTGCGTCGGGCCCGCACCATGAGCGCGAGCAGCGTGACCGCGTACGGCAGCGCGAGGAACACCTCGTAGGGGATCTCGGTGGCGGTGCCCTGCAGCCGCAGCTGGGCGGCGTCGCAGAGCCCGAACAGCAGCGCCCCCGCCACGGCGCGGCCCGGCCGCCAGCGGGCGAAGACGACCAGCGCCAGCGCCACCCAGCCGCGCCCGGCCGTGACGTTCTGCACGAACAGCCCCAGCGGGCCGCAGACGAGCATCGCCCCGGCGAGCCCGGCGAGCGAGCTCCCCGCGACGGTCGCCAGCGTGCGCACCACCGGGATGCGGTACCCGAGCGCGTCGACGGCCTCGGGCGCCTCGCCCGCGGCGCTGAGCACAAGCCCGGCCGTGGTGCGGCCCAGCACGAACCAGACCCCGGCCAGCACGACGAGCACGATCACGACGAGCGGCACCATCGACAGGCTCGGGATCCGCGGCGGCGCCTGCCCGATCGTGTACGACAGCTCGAACAGGTACGTGGTGGCGGAGATCGCGAACAGGGTGAACGCGAGCCCGGTGACGATCTGGTCGGCCCGCACCAGGACCACGAGCAGCGCCAGCACGCCACCGCACGCGGCGCCCGCGAGCACCCCGGCGCCGAGCCCGAGCCAGGGCGTGCCGCCGGAGAGGGTGGCGAGGTAGCCGGCGAGCGCCCCGAACAGCATGGTGCCCTCGAGCCCGAGGTTGAGCACGCCCGCGCGCTCGGCGACCAGCTCGCCGAGGGCCGCGACGGCCACGGGGATCGCGAGCCGGATGGCCGCCGCGAGGGTCGCGAGCGTCAGCAACGTGTCCATCAGCGCCTCCGCCTGCTCAGCGCGTCGCCGGCGACGAAGAAGACGACGATCAGCGCCTGGATCACCCCGACCGTGGTGGACGGGATGATGAACGCCCGCTCGGCCTCGTCGAAGCCCACGGTGAGCCCGGCGAGGAGAAGCGCCGCGACCAGCACGCCGAGCGGGCGCAGCCGCCCGAGCAGGGCCACGATGATCGCGGTGAAGCCGTAGCCGGTGGCGAACGCGTCGGTCATCCGCTCGGTGACGCCCGCGACCTCGACGAACCCGGCGAGCCCCGCGAGCGCCCCGGCCAGGGCGAGCACCGCGAGCCGGGTGCGCGCGGGCCGGGCCTCGTTGACCGCGAGGACCTCGGGGTTGGCGCCGAGCACGTCGACCCGGAAGCCGAAGCGGGTGCGCCGCAGCACCGCGGCCAGCGCGGGCACCGCGAGCAGGGCGAAGAAGAAGCCGAGGTGGATGCCGGTGCCCGGGATGTCGGGCAGCGCCGCCTCGCCCACCGGCCTGCTCTGCGGGGTGAACGCGTCGGGGTCGCGGATGCCCACCCGCACCGCCCACGCCAGCCCGGCCGCCGCCACGTAGTTGAGCAGCAGGCTCGTGATCACCACGCTCGCGCCGAAGCGGGCGAGCATCCACGCGGTGATCCCGGCCCACGCGGCGCCGGTCAGCACGGCCACGGCGAGCCCCGAGACCAGCAGCACGATCCCGGGCAGCGGCGGACCGATGGTCACCCACGCCGTGCCCGCGAGCGCGCCCGCGATGTACTGGCCCTCGGCGCCGATCGTGAACAACCGCGCCCGGTAGGCCACGGCGATGCCGAGGCCGAGCAGCACCAGCGGGGTGGCGATGACCGCGGTGTCGATCAGGCCGCGGGTGCGCCCGAAGACGCCGTGGACCACCTCGCCGTAGGCCGACAGCGGCGCCACGCCCTCGATGCCCATGAGCACGCCGCCGACGACCAGCGCGGCGAGCACGGCGCCGATCGGGACGGCCGCCTCGGCGAGCCTCCCGTCGGGGCGTCGCAGCACCCGGCCGAGCACGCCGTCGGGCGCCGGGACGGTCCGGGGGTCGGCGGGTTGGCGGGTGAGGGTCACGACGCGTGCCCCCCGGCCATGGCGAGCCCGACGGCGCCGCGGTCGTAGGGCGGGGTGAACGGTTCGGTGGCGCGCCCGCCCGCGAGCACCACGAGCCGGTCGGCCACGGCGAACAGCTCGTCGAGCTCGGCGCCGAACCAGACGACCGCGGCGCCGTCGGCCGCCGCGGCGAGGATGCGTTCGCTGATCATGCGTGCGGCCTCCGGGTCGAGCCCGCGGGTCGGCTGCGCCGCGACGACGAGCCGCGGCCCCACCGCGAGCTCGCGGGCGAGCACCAGCTTCTGGGCGTTGCCGCCGGACAGGCTGGACGCGGGCGCCGACGGCCCGCTGCCGCGCACGTCCCACTCCGCGAGGACGGGAGCGGCCCGCTCCTCGCGGCGCGCCTGCGGCGGGCGGCGCCGCTCGCCCCGGCCCAGCTCCAGGTTGTCGGCGAGGGTGAGCGGCCCGGCGAGTGCACGGCGGTAGCGGTCGGCCGGGACGTAGGCGATGCGCTCGGCGATCCGCTCCCGCGGCGCCCCCACGGGCACCGGCCGCCCGTCCACGGTGACCCGGCCCGCGTCGGGTGCGGCGATCCCGGCGAGCAGCTCCTCCAGCTCGGACTGGCCGTTGCCGTCGACGCCGGCGACGCCGAGCACCTCGCCGGCGCGGACCTGCAGGTCGAGCGGCTGGAGGCGGCCGCGGGAGGCGCCCTCCACCCGGAGGCGGACCTCCCCGTCCCGGACCCTCCGGGACGCGGCCGGCTCGACGGGCGCCGAGCCGACCATGAGCGTCGCGAGGCTCGCCCGGTCGTGGGCCGACACCGGCTCGCCCGCGCACACGACCGAGCCGCGGCGCAGCACGGTGACCCGGTCGCAGCCGGCGAACACCTCGGACAGCCGGTGGGTGATGATCACGATCGCGCGGCCGTCCTCGGCCAGCGAGCGGCACACGGCGAGCAGCCGCTCGGCCTCGGCGTCGACGAGCACGGCCGTCGGCTCGTCGAGGATCAGCAGGCGGGCGTCGGCGTCGAGCGCGCGCAGGATCTCCAGGCGCTGCTCCTCCCCGACCGACAGCCGCTCGACGGGCACGTCCGCGCGGACCGGCAGCCCGTAGCGCTCGGCGAGCTCCTCCACCCGCCGCCGCGCCTGCCGGGCGCCGGGGCGCAGCCGGCCGGTCGGGCGGGCCAGCGCGAGGTTCTCCCCCGCGGTCATCGTGGGTACCAGCGTGAAGTGCTGCTGGACCATCGCCACCCCGCGCTCGCGCATCGCGCGGGGGCTGAACTCCTCGACCGGCTGCCCGGCGACCTCGACCGTGCCCTCGTCGGGACGGTCGAGGCCGGCGAGGATCCGCATGAGCGTGGTCTTGCCCGCCCCGTTCTCACCGAGCAGGGCGTGCACCTCGCCCGCCCGCAGCTCCAGGTCGACGCCGTCGAGCGCGGGGGTGGCGCCGAAGCTGCGCCGGACGCCGTGCAGGGCGGCTGCGATCACTGCGTGTTCATCGCGACGGTGAACGCGCCGCTGCGGATCTCTTCGAGCTTCTGCTCGTAGAGCGCCATCACCTCGGCCGGGATCCGGTCCCGCCACACCGGGTTGATGACGACGTCCATGCCGTCCTTGGTCATGCCGACCTCGTAGTAGCGCGTGGGGTTGGTCCGCCCGGCCACGACGTCGGCCACCATCTCCTCGAAGACCTTGTCGAGGTTCCAGGTGAACGACGCGAGCACCTGCTCGGAGAGCCCGGACATGTCGCCCGTGTAGCCGACCGCGACCGCGCCGCGCTCGGTGGCGGCCTCGATCTGGCCGAAGGTGGGGCCCTGGCCGCAGCCGACGAACATCGTGGCGCCCTGGTCGGCCTGCGCGAGGGCGGCCTCCTTGGCCATCTGCACGTCGGACCAGTCCCCGACGGCCACGAACGAGCCGGTGGTCTCCGGGCGCACGAGCTTGGCCCCCTCGAGGTAGGCGTTGTACATCGCGCGGCACACCGGGATGTCGAACCCGCCCGCGCCCGCGACGCCGCCGCCCTCGGTGACGCCCGCGGCGAGGATGCCCTCCAGGTAGGTGGCCTCCCAGAAGGGCTGCGAGTAGTCGGCGACGTTGTCCTGCACGTCCCCGAAACCGCCGGCGTAGGCGAAGATCGTGTTCGGGAACTCCGGCGCCACCTGCTTGACGTCGTCGCCGTAGTTGAACGAGTGGGCGATGATCGGGTTGTAGCCCTGCTCGGCGAAGCTGCGCAGCGCGCGCACCCCGTCGGCGCCGGGGTCGACGTTCTCCTGCACCGCGAAGTCGGCGATCACGCCGGCGTCCTTGAGCTTCTGCGCGCCGGTGAGCGCCGCCTCGCCCCACGACCCGTCCCGGAACTGCGGGTAGTAGACGATCGCGAGCCGGGGCTTGTCCGAGGCCGTGGCGGCGCCGTCCGCGGGCGCGGTGTCGCGGCGGCCGGCGTCGCCACAGCCGGCGAGCACGAGCGCAACGGCTGCGGCGGCACCGGCGACCAGGGTGCGCCAGCGCCGCCGCGGGTGGGAGGAGGAGGGCATCTGCGGGTCCTTCTCGTTCGGGGGACGCCCGAACGTTAGGTCGATGCCGTCACCTCCGTGTGTCGCTCTGTTTCCGCCATGTTGCGATTCTTCAGAGAAATCACGAGCGCTGACCGCCCGGCACCCGGGCGGTGACCAGGAGCAGGCTCGCGCCGACGTCGGGCCCCACCCGCCAGCGGTGCGGGATGCGCCCCTCGTGCCACATCGAGTCCCCGGCCTGCAGCTGTTCGACGCGACCGCTGCCGAACTCGACCCGAAGCACACCGCCGAGCACGTGCAGGAAGTCCTCGCCGTCGTGGTCGAACCAGTCGCCCGCGGGCTGGCCCGGCTCGATCGTGGCCCGGCGTGCCTCCATCAGCCGGCCAGGGGCGCCCGCGAGCAGCACCGACTGCGCGACGCCCGGCGTCTCGTCCATCCCGGTTCCCACGCCCTCACCGGCGCGGACCACCACGACCCCCTCGTCGAGGCTCGGCGGGAGCAGGTCGGTCGCGCCCACGCCGAGCGCGGCGGCCAGCCGGTAGAGGGTGGCCACGCTCGGCGACGACCGGCCGTTCTCGATGTTGGACAGGAACGGCTGCGACAGCGAGGCCCGCTGCGCCAGCTCGCGCGTGGACATGCCGCTGCGCAGGCGCGCCCGGCGCACCGATGACCCGATGGCGGCGATCACCGACGCTTCGCCCGCCTCGCGCTGCGCGTCCGTCACCGCGCCATCCTCGCCCATACGCGATAGCTGACAACAGTCACCCGGGCGACACGGCCCGCTACCCGCCGAGGATCTCCAACGCTGCCTGCGGCCCCGGCCACACGTGGGCGTCCCAGCCGTGGGCCCGGGCCGCCTCGACGTTCTCGGGCTTGTCGTCGAAGAACACGACCTCGCCGGGCTCGGTGCCGTAGACGGTGTCGGCGTGCGCGTAGATCGCCGGGTCCGGCTTGGCGAGCGCGACGTCGGCCGAGAACACCAGGTGCGGGATGTCCGCGGCCCACCGGGCCGCCCGCACCGCGGCCGCGAGCGGGCCGGGAGCGTTGGAGAGCACGCCGAGCCGCTCCCCGCGGCCCCGCAGGTGGGCGAGCAGGTCGGCGCTCGCGGGCGGCAGCGTCGACCACTTGACCGAGTCCAGCTCGGTGAGCGTCGCCACCAGCTCGGGCTCCGGGTCGCGTCCGAGCGCGGCCAGCACGCCCGTCCAGTACTCCTCCGCGTCGGCGCCGAGGTCGTAGGCGAGGCGGCCGGACCAGTACGCGGGCGAGAGCTCGTCGACGGTGACGCCGATCTCGGCGGCCAGGCGGGGCAGCACGCCGGTGGACGAGACGAGGACCTCTCCGAGGTCGAACACGACGGTTCGGGAACGCAACACGCTGGCCACGCTAGCGCCCGGTGAGCGGTGTCAGCGCGGTGCCAGCGCGCTGCGAGCGCGCCCCCGCACGGTCGATCCCGAACCACGGGACGGAGGTCGAGATGCCAGGCACCGTGATGACCCCGGGAGCGCGCACCACCACCGGGCCGCTGGGCCTCGGCGCGTTCGCGATCGGCACCGAGCTGTTCGTCGTCGCCGGGGTGCTCCCCGGCCTCGCCGCCGACCTCGGCGTCCCGGTCGGATCGGCGGGCCTCGCGGTCACGGTGTTCGCGCTCGCCTACGCCGTCGGCGCCCCCGTCCTCGGCGCCCTGCTCTACGCGCGGCCGCTGCGGCAGGTCCTCATCGGTTCGCTCTCGCTGGTCGCGCTGTTCAACCTCGGTTCGGCGCTGGCGCCCACGCTCGCGGCGCTGCTGGTGGCCCGGGCGGGCAGCGCGCTCGCCGCGGCGGCCTACGCGCCGGCGGCCGGAGCCGCGGCGATCGCCTGCGCCCCGGAGGACGGGCGCGGCCGCGCGCTCGGCGCGGTGCTCACCGGCTCGGCGCTCGCGACGGTGTGCGGCGCCCCGCTCGGCGTGCTGCTGGCCGGGCTGCTGTCGTGGCGCGCGGCGTTCGCGCTGGTCGCACTGCTCGCGGTGGCCACCGCGGCCGGCCTGGCGCGCGGCGGGCTCGGCGCCGACCCGCCCCCGCGGTCGACGCTCGCCGAACGGCTGCGGCCGCTGCGCTCGCCCGCGGTGGCCGGGACGCTCGCCGTGACGTTCCTGGCGATGGCCGCGTCGAACAGCAGCTTCACCTACCTCGCGCTGCTCGTGGACGGCCCGCTGGGGCCCTCCATCGCGCTGTTCGGGATCGCGGGCCTCGCGGGCACCCGGTGGGGCGCGGCCGCGGTCGACCGCCTCGGCAGCCGGCGCGTCGCCGCCGCGGCGCTGGTCGTGCTGGGGGCAGGCCTGGCGGCGCTCCCGCACCTCGACGGGCCGGCAGCGCTCCCGGTGGTGGTCGCGTGGGGCGCCGCGGCGTGGGGGCTCGTGGCCGCGCAGCAGCACCGGGTGGCCGGGTTGGGCCCGGCGCCGCTGCTGCTCGCCCTGAACAGCTCGGCGGTCCACCTCGGGTTCGCGGCCGGCGCCGTGCTCGGCGGCGTCGTCGTCGACCGGGCGGGCGCGGGCGCGCTGGGGCTGATCCCGCTCGCCTGCTGTGGCGCCGGGCTGGTCCTGCACGGGATGCTCACGAAGGAGGTTCGGTCATGATCACCGATCTCGGCACGGTGCTCGGGGTGTGGGCGCACCCCGACGACGAGGCCTACCTGTCCGGCGGGCTCATGGCGCTGGCGACCGACGCAGGCTCGCGGGTGGTGTGCGCGACGGCCACCCGCGGCGAGCTCGGCACGCCCGACCCGGACGGGTGGCCGCCGCAGCGGCTGGCCGCGGAGCGCACGGTGGAGCTGGCGCGCTGCCTGGAGATCCTCGGCGTCACCGAGCACCACTGGCTCGGCTACCGCGACGGCGGGTGCGAGCAGGCCGAGGTGGCGGGCGCGGTCGCGAAGCTCTGCGAGCTGATCGACCGCGTCCGACCGGACACCGTCGTCACGTTCGGCCCGGACGGCATCACCGGCCACCCGGACCACCGGACGGTCTCCGCGTGGACCACCAAGGCGTTCGAGCGCGCGGCGCCGCGGGGTGCCCGCCTGCTGTACGCCGCGCTCTCCGAGCCGCACGTGCGGAAGTGGCGCGGCCTGGGCGAGGAGCTCGGCATCTACGAGCCGGGCTACCCGGTCGCCGCGCCCGCCGAGCGGCTGGCGCTCGACCTGCGGCTGGACCCGGGAACGGCGGCCCGCAAGGTCCGCGCGCTGGCGGCCCAGGTGACGCAGACGAGCGGGCTCATCGCTGCGCTCGGGGTGCAGCGCTACACGGCGTGGGTGGGGGCTGAGTCCTTCGTCGCGCCGTGAGCTGCCGCTCGACGGCCCGCAGCGCGACGTCGAGCACCTCACCGCGCCCCAGCACCGGCGTCCCGGGGACGACCGGGGGCGGCGGCACGGCGACGGGCGCGTCCGGTGCCGCCGCGGCCGCGGCGACGAGCAGCGCGGCCGGTTCGTCGTCGCCGAGCGTGCGCAGGAGCCCGGCCAGGTCGCGCAGGGTGGCCCACAGGTGGGTCCAGTTGCCCGTGTGCGCGAAGTAGTCGATCACCTCGCGGTAGCCGCGCAGCGCGTCGCCGAGGCGGCCGCCGGCGGCCCGCACGGTGAGCAGGCCGACGGTCGCGACCCCGACGAGGAAGGTCGCGCCGCTGCGGTGGGCGAGGTCGATGGCGCGCTCGTAGTGCCGCTCCGCCGGCTCGGCGTCGCCGGCCCGGCTCTCGATCTCCCCTGCCACGTAGTCGAGGAAGGCCCGCATCGACAACGAGCGGGCCGGCGGCCGTCCCCGCGCGACCAGCGCCCGCGCCTCGTCGAGGTCGCCTGCGTAGGCGGTCGCGAGTGCGGCCCCGCCGAACGCCTCACTCGGGCGCGGCTCGAGGGGTGCGGCGGCCAGGCAGTGCTGCACCGTCTCCGCGTACTCCCCGCGGGCCAGCGCCACCCAGGCCAGCGGCAGCCGGCAGTACAACGAGGCGCGGTCGTCGGTGGCCCGCTCCAGCCCGGTGCGGGCGAGCCGCTCGGCCCGCGGCAGGTCGCCACCCTGGTAGGCGGCCTCGGCGGCCGCCCCGAGGACGGCGGGCCCCAGCGGGTGGGTCGCGACCGCCGGATCCTCGGCCAGCTCCTCGGCCCACCCGCGGACCTCCACCAGGTCCCGGTAGAGCGCGTCGAACAGCGCGACCACGATCGCGGCCGCGGCGTCGAACGCCCCGCCGGTGCGGGTGAGCCGCCACGCGGCGCGCAGGTTCCCCAGCTCGCGGCGCAGGACGGCGTCGGCCTCGGGCTCGCGCTCGGTGCACAGCTCCGCCTGGATCCACTCGGCCAGCCCGACCGCCCAGGCGACGAACCGCTCCCCCGCCGCATCGGCCTCCCCGGCCGCGGCGAGCCGGTCGAGGCCGTAGGCCCGAAGCGTCTCCAGCATCCGGTACCGGGTGGCGCCGCCGAAGTCAGCGTTGATCATGGAGGCGTCGACGAGGTGGGCGAGAGCGGTGCCCGGGTCGGTGTCCCGCTCGGCGGCGATCCGCTCGGCGGCGTCGATGTCGACCCCGTCGGCGAACACCGACAGCTGCCGGAACAGCCACCGCTCGTCGTCGGGCAGGAGCTGGTAGGACCACTCGACGGTCGCGCGCAGGGTCCGGTGCCGCGCGTCGCCGCTCGGCCGGCCGCCGCCGAGCAGGTCGAGGCTGCGGTCGAGCCGCCGGTGCAGGTCGGCGAGGGAGAAGGTGGACAGCCTGCCCGCGGCGAGCTCGATCGCGAGCGGCATCCCGTCGAGGCGCCGCACGATGTCGGCGACGACCCGCAGCTCGGCCCGCGTCGAGACGGCGTCGGGGCGGACGCGCGCCGCGCGGTCGAGGAAGACCGCGACCGACGGCACGCGCCGCAGGTCCGCGTCGGGGCCGGGGAGCGGTAGCGGATCGAGCCGGAAGGTGTGCTCGGCGGCCAGCCCGAGCCGCTCCCGGCTCGTGGCGAGGACGGCGAGCCCGGGGCAGCCGGCCAGCACGGCCTCGACGGCGTCGCGGACCGCGTCGAGCAGGTGCTCACAGTTGTCGATCACGAGCAGCCCGCTGCGGTCGGCGAGCACGGCGAGGCAGGCGGACAGGACGTCGCCCCGCACGACGTGCAGGCCGAGGGCCCCGGCCAACGCGTGCGGGATCGCGGCCGGCTCCGTCACGGGCGCGAGCAGCAGCCGGACGGTGCCCTCCCGGCGCGCGGCGACCTCGAGCGCGACCCTGGTCTTCCCGACGCCGCCGGGCCCGACGACGGTGACGAGGCGTTCGCGCGCGAGCAGGTCGTCCAGCTCGGCCACCTCGTCGTCGCGGCCGATCAGCCGGGTCGCGGGGCGCACCGGCTGCTCGGGCGTGGCCGGCGGCGGCCCGGCCGCCCCCGCGGCGACCTCGCGCTCCAGCTCGCCCAGGGCGGGCGTCGGGTCCAGCCCGGTCTCGTCGGCCAGCCGGGTGCGGAACTCGCGCGCGGTGCGCAGCGCCTCCGCCGTGCGCCCCGCGCCCGCGAGCGCGCGCACGAGCAGCAGCGCGGCGGGCTCCCGCAGCGGGTCGGCGGCCAGCGCCTCGGTGGCGAGCCCGACGACGTCGCCCGCCCGGCCCGCGGAGACGCCCGCGGCGACCAGCGCGTCGGTCACGTCGCGGTGCAGCCGCGCGCAGCCCTCGACGGCGGTGGCGATCGGCGCGACCTCGGTGAGGTCGGCGAGCACCGGGCCCCGCCACAGCGAGTGCGCGTCGCGGAGCAGCTCGAACGCCTCGGGCCCCGACGTGGCGCGCGCCCGGGCGAGCAGCTCCCGGGCCTGGGTGAGGTCCAGCTCCTCGGCGGTGAGGTCGAGCCGGTAGCCGTCGTGGCGGGTCTGCAGCCGGTCCACCGTCGGGCCGAGGTGGGCCCGAAGGCGGGAGACGTGGGTGTGCAGGGCCTGGCGCCCCGACTCCGGCACCTCGGACGGCCACAGCGCGTCCAGCAGGTGCTCCACGGTGACGACCCGGCCCTCGGCGAGCGCGAGCAGCGCGAGCACGGCGCGCCGCTTCGGCCCGGGCACGTCGACCGGGGTCCCGTCGACGACCAGCCGCAGCGGGCCGAGCACCTCCAGCCTGAGGCTCACCCGGCAAGCATGCCCGCCTCACCAGCGCAGATGAAGACGGCGGGAAGAAGACAGCGCCGTGAAGAAGACAGCGCCGTGAAGAAGACAGCGCCGTGAAAGCGCGTGTGCCCGCCGCGACAGCGCGGCCGTCGAACCTTCCTCCCACCTGGAGCAGGAAGGAAGCGACATGGACCAGGAGAAGGTGACCGAGTTCATGGGTCGGGTCGTCACCGACTTCGCCGCGACCGGCGCCGCCGGCCTCGTCGTCGTCGGCCACCGGCTCGGCCTCTACCGCGCGCTCGCGCAGGGCCCGGCGACCCCCGAGGAGTTCGCCGAGCGCACCGGCTGCCACGTGCGGTACCTCACCGAGTGGCTGCGCGGCCAGGCCGCGGGCGGCTACGTCAGCTACGACCCCGCCAGCGGCGAGTTCTCGCTGACCGCGGAGCAGGCGTTCTGCCTCGCCGACCCCAACGGGCCCAACGTGCCAGCGGCGTTCCTCACCGCGCTGGGGTACCTGCGGGCGGAGCCGCAGATCACCGAGGCCTTCCGCACCGGGGCCGGCGTGGCGTGGCACGACCACCACGAGGACGTGCACGTCGGGGTCGACGCCTTCTACCGGCCCGGCTACGTGGCGTCGCTCGTCCCGGAGTGGATCCCCGCGCTGGACGGGGTCGGGGCGAAGCTCACCGCGGGCGGCCGGGTCGCCGACGTCGGGTGCGGGCTCGGCTCGTCGTCGGTGCTGATCGCGCAGGCGTACCCGAACACGACGGTCCTCGGCTACGACTACCACGCCGAGTCGATCGACCTGGCCCGCAAGAGGGCCGCCGAGGCCGGGGTGGGCGACCGGGTCCGCTTCGAGGTCGCCACCGCCCAGACGTTCACCGGCGGCGGCTTCGACCTCGTGGCGATGTTCGACGCCCTGCACGACATGGGCGACCCGCTCGGCGCCGCGAAGCGGATCCGGGAGGCGCTCGCGCCCGACGGCACGTGGCTGATCGTCGAGCCGTACGCGTCGGACGTCGTCGAGGAGAACTTCAACCCCGTGGGGCGGCTGTACTACAACGGCTCCACGTTCCTCTGCGTGCCGAACGCGCTCTCGCAGGAGGGCGGCTACGCGCTGGGCGCGCAGGCCGGTGAGGCCGCGCTCCGCCAGGTGATCACCGACGCCGGGTTCACCCGGTTCCGGCGGGTCCTCGCCACCCCGTTCAACATCGTCTACGAGGCCCGGCCGTGACCGGCTGAGCCCTGGGACGAGGTAGCGGCCGGCCCGCGGGCGTCATGCCCCGGGCCGGCCGTTGCCGATCCCGGCGCGTCACGACGGCGTTCTGGGCATCTCGGCGGATGGAAGTCAGGTGTACGTGAAGCCGTCACCCGGGCCGGTGCTGCGCTTGGACGTCACGACCCGCACCACGGTCCCCGTACCGTCGACGGAGTCGGTCTCGGACGTGTTCTCGCCCGGCGGGCGCACGTACTACGTGGGAGACCAGGTCGGCGAGCTCACCCGTGGAGGCTCGGCGCTGGGTACGCCGCTCTACGACCGCTCCGCGGAAGCTGCGTGCTTCAGCCCGGACGGCCGCTGGTTGTACATCGCCCGCTATGACGGACTGATCACGGTCGACACCGCAACCGGGCAGGTCGTGTCCGAAACCCCGTTGCGGACACCGTTGGCATCCCCGGCGCACGCAGAGCAGGTCGGCGGGGTGGCTGTGACACCGGACGGCCGACGTCTCGTGCTGACCGGCATGGTGTCGGATTCCACAGCGATCTTCGACCTGGGGCCTTGAGATCAACCGGCTCGGCCCGCCCGTCGGCGCGACGCCACCGGCCGGCCGCTCACGGTTCGAGGACCAGGAAGCCGTCCCCGGCCGGCTCGAAGCCGGCGCGGCGGTAGAACGGCGCGCTGCCCGGGGTCGGGGCCAGCAGCAGGCTCCGGTAGCGGCGGGCCCGCGCGTGCTCCACCACCGCGTCGAGCAGCGCGGCGGGCACCCCGCGGTCGGCGAAGGAGGCGAGCACGAACGCGTTGCCCACGTGCCCGATCCGCCCACCGCGCGCGCCGGGACGCGGCATGTGCACGATCTCCAGCACGTTGATCGAGCCGACCGCGGTGTAGCCGCTGCGCGGCGAACCGACCTCGGCGATCCAGAACGTGCGGCGCGGCAGCTCCACCCGCCACCACTGCGCGAACGACGCCTCGAACCCCGGGTCCTCCACCGGGTACCCGAGGCGCTCCTCCAGCCAGGCCCGGCGCAGTGCGGCGAGCGCGCCGAGGTCGCGCTCGTCGGCGACCCGGATGCTGACCTGCTGCCCGAACTCGGCGCCGGTCTCAGCCACCTGCGCCCGCGTTCCCCCCGGGCACGTTCGCCGGCTCGCGCCGCGGCCCCCCGCTCAGCGGGTTCACCACGGTCAGGGGCAGCAGCGTGGTGCCGCTCGGGCCGACCTCGATGTCGGTACCCGTCGCGGGGCACACCCCGCAGTCGAAGCACGGCGTCCACCGGCAGTCGTCCTGCTCCCGCCCCGAGAGCGCGTCCTGCCAGTCGTCCCAGAGCCAGTCGCGGTCCAGCCCGGAGTCGATGTGGTCCCAGGGCAGCACCTCGTCGCGGTCGCGCTCCCGCGTGGTGAACCAGTCCAGCGAGACGCCGAGCGGCTCCAGCTCGGCCGCGCACGCGTCGACCCAGCGCTGGAAGGAGAAGTGCTCGCTCCAGCCGTCGAACCGGCCGCCCTCGCGCCACACCCGCTCGATCACGCGCCCGACGCGGCGGTCGCCGCGGGCGAGCAGCCCCTCGATCAGCGACGGCTCGCCGTCGTGGTAGCGCATGCCGACGTTGCGGCCGAGCTTGCGGTTGCTGTTGACCTTCTCCCGCAGCTTGCGCAACCGGGAGTCGATGACCTCGGGCGAGGCCTGCGCCGCCCACTGGAACGGGGTGTGCGGCTTGGGCACGAACCCGCCGATGGAGATCGTGCAGCGCACGTCGTTGCGGCCGGACGCCTCCCGCCCCGCCCGGATCACGTTGTGGGCCATGTCGGCGATCTGCAGGACGTCCTCGTCCTCCTCGGTGGGCAGGCCGCACATGAAGTAGAGCTTGACCTGCCGCCAGCCCTGCGCGAACGCCTCGGAGACGGTGCGGATGAGGTCCTCCTCCGACACCATCTTGTTGATCACGCGCCGGATCCGCTCCGACCCGCCCTCGGGGGCGAACGTGAGCCCGGAGCGGCGGCCGTTGCGCGACAGCTCGTTGGCGAGGTCGATGTTGAACGCGTCGACGCGGGTGCTCGGCAGCGAGAGCGACGTGTTGGTGCCCTCGTAGCGGTCGGCGAGGCCCTTGGTGATCTCCGCGATCTCCGAGTGGTCGGCGCTCGACAGCGACAGCAGCCCGACCTCGTCGAACCCGCTCGCGCGGACGGACTGGTCGACCATCTCGCCGATGCCGCGCAGCGACCGCTCGCGCACCGGTCGGGTGATCATCCCGGCCTGGCAGAAGCGGCAGCCGCGGGTGCAGCCGCGGAAGATCTCGACGCTGGCGCGCTCGTGCACCGTCTCGGCCAGCGGGACCAGCGGCCGCTTCGGGTACGGCCAGGAGTCGAGGTCGGTGGTGGTGCGCTTGGTGACGGTGCGGGGCACGCGCGGGTCGACCGGCGTGACGGCGGCGATCGCGCCGTCGGCGCCGTAGCTCACCTCGTACAGCGACGGCACGTAGCAGCCCTCGACGCCGGCCAGCCGCAGCAGCAGCTCGCGGCGCCCGCCCGGGCGGCCCTCGGCCTTCCACGCCTTGACGACGTCGGTGATCTCGCCGACGACCTCCTCGCCGTCGCCGATCGCCGCGGCGTCGATGAAGTCGGCGACGGGCTCGGGGTTGAACGCGGCGTGGCCGCCCCCGACCACGATCGGGTGGTCGATCCCCCGGTCGACGGCGTGCAGCGGGATGCCGGCGAGGTCGAGCGCGGTGAGCAGGTTCGTGTAGCCGAGCTCGGTGGCGAAGCTGACCCCGATCAGGTCGAACGCCCCCAGCGGGCGGTGGGCGTCGACCGTGAACGCGGGCACCCCGTGCTCGCGCATCAGGGCCTCGAGGTCCGGCCAGACCGCGTAGCAACGCTCCGCGAGCGCGTCGGGGCGCTCGTTGAGCAGCTCGTAGAGGATCATGACGCCCTGGTTCGGCAGGCCGACCTCGTAGGCGTCCGGGTACATGAGCGCCCACCGGACCGCGGCCGACTCCCAGTCCTTCACCTGCGCGTTCAGCTCGCCGCCGACGTACTGCACCGGCTTCGAGACGCGCGGGAGCAGCGGCTCGAGGTCCGGGAAAATCGACGGTGCCGTCATGTTTGTCCAGGGTAGCCCCGTACGCGGCGGGGCCTCCCCTCGGCCGGGCCGGGCCCCTCAGCCCCAGGCCGCGCGCACGCGGTAACCGGCGGTGCCGATGCGGCGCGCGATGGCGGCGAGCACGACCACGACCGCGAACGCGCACGCGATCACCACGGCCGACGGCCGGTCGTTCAGCGCGATGCCCACGAGCGCCCACATGACGGCGAGCGCGAACGGGACCACCGCATTGCCGGAGAGGATCGCCCAGGCCACGATCCCGGTGACGGCGAGCAGCACCACCACGGCGGCGATCGTGGCGAGCGCGCCGGTGCCCGGCAGCCCGATCCACACGCCGGTGGCCGCCGTACCCAGCGGCGTGGCCATGCTGACCCAGCCCGCGTAGACCGCGACCGTGCCGCGGGCGACGACGCGTTCGAGGACGCTCTCGGCGGGGGTGTGGCAGTAGCGGCCGAAGACGAGGGCGACGCACACCAGCAGCCCGATGATCATCAGCTCCGCGAGCGGCAGCCAGCCGGCCCCGAACGACAGCACCCAGCCGGCGTTGAACACCGCCGAGGCCGCGAGCCACCACCCGGTGCTGCGGTGCACCTGCCGGGCCCGCTGCGCGGGCAGGGCCTGGAAGACCGCGTAGCCGAGGAACCCGGCGTAGATCAACGTCCAGATCGCGAACGCCCACCCGGCCGCGAGCAGCGGCGTGGTGTAGTCGCGCGCGATCGTCCCGATCGCATCACCGGCCGTCGCCGCGACCACGACCTGCGCGATCGCGAGCACCGCCACCACGACGTTGCGGATGAGATCGGTCCGGGTGGGGCCCGGCGACAGGACCGTCATGCCCCCATTGTTCCTCGGATCAGCCGGACAAAACCGCCGATCCGCCCGACGGTGTCACGACCGCTACCGCAGCAGCAGCGCGTCCAGCCTGCGCGCCGCGACCACCACCCCGACGGCGATCATCACGGCGAAGTAGGCGAGGTGCCCCAGCAGCCCGACGTGGACGACGCCCGTGGTGAGCCCGCGCATCAGCTCGACCGCGTGGTAGAGCGGCAGGCACTCCACCACGATCTGCAGCCACCGCGGGTAGACCGACAGCGGGTAGAACGTGGTGGAGAACAGGAACATCGGCAGCACGGCGAGCGTGACCAGGTCGAAGTCCTGCCACGAGCGCATGAACGACGTGGCGGCCATGCCGACGGCGGCGAACGCGAACGCCACGAGCAGCGCCGCCGGCAGCGCGAGCAGCGCCCACGGCGAGACCAGCAGGCCGAACATCCCCATCACGGCGAGGAAGCCGAGCGCGTAGAGGCCACCGCGGATCAGCGCCCAGCCGATCTCGCCGAGCGCGATGTCGACCGGGCCGAGCGGGGTGGCGAGCATCGCCTCGTAGATGCGGCCGTACTTGAGCTTGAAGAACACGTTGAACGTGGAGTCGAACACCGCGCCGTTCATGGCCGACGCGGCGAGCAGGCCGGGGGCGATGAACGCGGCGTAGCTCAACGGCGTGCCGTCCGGGCCGGGCAGCGCGCCCACCATGGAGCCGAGGCCCTGCCCCATCGCGAGCAGGTAGAACACCGGCTCGGCGAAGCCCGACACGAACGCGAGCCACGCTCGGCGCGACACGGTGACCGCGCGCAGGAGCAACGCCCGCGACCGGCCCGCATAGCTGCCGGCGGGCAGCAGCAGCCGCACCAGCGCCGTCGACGTCGGCGGGGCGGGGGGCTCGTCGACGGCGGTCACGGCTGGAGCCTCCGGGTGTAGAGCCGGGCCGCCAGCACCGCGCCGAGCACGAGCAGCGCGAGCAGGTAGGCGGCGTGCCCGAGCGCGGCCCACGGCTGCCAGCGGTCGAGCGCGGCGGCACGGGCGATCTCGGTGCCGTGCCACAGCGGCGACACCCACGCGAGCGGCTGCACCCAGCCCGGGAGCCGGTCGATCGGGAAGAACGTGCCGGAGAACAACGTCATCGGGATGACGACGAACCGGAACAGCACGCTGAACGCGGCCCCCTCGCTCTCCAGCGTGGCCGAGTAGGCGGTGACCGGCGCGGCCACCGCGACCCCGGTGAGCACCGCAGCGGCGAGCGACACGACGATCCCCGCGCTCGCGACCCCGCCGAACACCGCGATCACCCCGACGTAGACGGCGCCGCAGCCGGCGATCTTGAGCGCCACCCACGCGAGGTGGCCCAGCGCGACCTGCGCCGGTGACACCGGGCCCGCCGTCATCCCGTGGTAGTGGCGCTGCCACTTGAACCCGGACAGGACGGGGTAGGTCGACTCGAACACCCCGGTCTGCGCGGCCGACACGGCGAGCAGCGCGGGCGCGAGCCACACCAGGTAGCTGGGTCCGCCGGTGGCCGCCGCGACGCCTTCGCCGCCCTCCACGAGCGAGCCGAACCCCACGCCGAACGCCAGCAGGAACAGAAGCGGCTGCAGGATCGACGACACGGCCGTGGCCCGCCAGTTGCGCCGGTACCAGACCCACGCGTGCTCGACCACGAGCAGCACGCCGCGCACCGGGCCGGGGTCCCGGCCGGTGGAGCGGGCGCGCACCTCGGTGGCGGTCATTCGACCAGGCTCCTGCCGGTGAGCCGGAGGAAGACGTCCTCCAGCGTCGAGCGCCGCACGAGCGCCGACAGCGGGCGGTGGCCCGCGCTCGCGACGGCGGCCTGCGCGTGTTCGCCGTCGGCGGTGTAGAGCAGCAGCCGGTCCGGGAGGGCCTCGACGCGGTCGGCGTGCGGCGCGAGCGCCTCCGCGGGCGGTGCGGCCCCGGTCGGGAACCGCAGCTCCAGCACCTCCCGCGTGGAGTAGCGCTCGATCAGCTCGGCCGGGGAGCCCTCGGCCACGATCAGCCCGCCGTCCATGACGACGAGCCGGTCGCACAGCTGCTCGGCCTCGTCCATGTAGTGGGTGGTGATGATCTGCGTGACGCCCTCGCGCTTGAGCCGGTAGAGCCGCTCCCACAACAGGTGGCGCGCCTGCGGGTCGAGCCCGGTGGTCGGCTCGTCGAGCAGCAGCAGCTCGGGGTCGTTGACGAGCGCCCGCGCGATGGTGAGCCGTCGCTTCATCCCGCCCGACAGCGGCTCGACCTCGTCGTCGGCCCGGTCGGCCAGCTGGACGAACTCCAACAGCTCGGTGGCCTTGGCGCGGACGTGGGCGCGGGAGAGCCCGAAGTAGCGCCCGTAGACCTCGAGGTTCTGCCGGACCGTGAGCTCCTGGTCGAGGTTGTCCAGCTGCGGCACCACCCCGATGCGCGCCCGGATCCGCGGCCCGTCGGTGGCCGGGTCCATGCCCAGCACCTGCAGCTCGCCGCCCGAGCGCGGGGAGACGCAGGCGATCATCCGCATGGTGGAGGATTTGCCGGCGCCGTTCGGCCCCAGGAACCCGAACACCTCCCCGCGGGCGACGTCGACGTCGATGCCCCGCACGGCCTCGAACGCTCCGAACCGCTTGCGCAACCCCCGTGCCTGAACCAGTCCGTCCCCCACGACCTGCACGCTAGCCGGATTCCCCGACAGGGTGCGGTGCCATTTCGCCGGGGCAGCGGGCCGGCCCGGCCGCTACGCCGCGCTCGGCGGTCGCCCGTGGAACGAGCGGCGGTAGGCGTCCGGCGGGACCCCGACCGTGCGGTGGAAGTGCCTGCGCAGCGTGGCCGCCGTGCCGAGGCCGGTGCGCGCGGCGACCTGCTCGACACCGAGGTCGGTGGTCTCGAGCAGCTCCTGCGCGCGGCGCACCCGTTGGGCGAGCAGCCACTGCAGCGGCGTGGTCCCGGTGGTCGCCCGGAACCGCCTGGTCAGCGTGCGCTCGCTCATCCGGGCCGCGCGGGCGAGGTCGGCGACCGTCAGCGGCTCGTCGAGTCGTTCCAGCGCCCAGCCCAGCACTCCCCCGAGCCCGCCCTCGACATGGGACGGGACCGGCGCCTTGATGAACTGCGCCTGCCCTCCGTCCCGGTGCGGCGGGACCACCAGGCGGCGGGCGAGCGCGTTGGCCACGGCGCTGCCGTGGTCGCTGCGGACGAGGTGCAGGCACAGGTCGAGGCCCGCGGCCTTGCCGGCGGAGGTGAGCACGTCTCCGTGGTCGATGTAGAGCACCTCCGGGTCGACCCGCACCCGGGGGTGGCGGCGCGCCAGCTCCGCGGCGTGCATCCAGTGGGTGGTGGCGCGCCTGCCGTCCAGCAGCCCGGCGGCGGCCAGGACGAAGGCCCCCGTGCAGATCGACGCGATCCGCGCCCCCGCCGCGTGGGCCGCCCGCACCGCGTCGACCAGGTCCGCAGGCGGCTCGTGCCGCTCGACGTCGTGGCTCCAGGGCACGATCACGGTGTCGGCGCCGACGAGCCGGTCGAGCCCGTGCGGCGTGCTGACCTGGAACGCCCCACCCAGCCGGGCCCCGGCCGGGGCGCAGACGACGAGGTCGTACCAGGGATCGGCGAGGGCGGAGCGGTCGATCCCGAAGACGTCGAACGCGACCGCGACCTCCAGCAGGGACTGTCCCCCGGCCACGGCGAGCGCCACGGTGTGCATGTCCGGAACTGTACGCATGTTGGCGTTCCGGTCACTCGTCGTCCGACTCGCCGCCGCGCAGCATCCCCGGCGTGGACGAAACGGGTGTGCTGCAGCGGCGGCGCGACACGGCGTGGCGGGGAGCGGGCGTGGCGGTGGCCGCGGTGGGTTGGGGGGCGCAGCAGTTCGCCCCGCTCCTGCTGGTGTACCGGGCCGAACTGGGGGTGGGCGCGGCGACCGTCCAGGCCGTGTTCGCGGTGTACGTCGTCGGGTTGGTCCCCGGGCTGTTGTTCGGCGGCCCGGTGTCGGACCGCTGGGGGCGGCGCCCGGTGGCCCTGGCGGCGCTGGCCGCATCCGGCGCCGCCTCCGCCCTCCTGCTCGCGGGTGGCCACGGCGTCGGATGGCTGTTCGCCGGTCGGCTCGTGGCCGGCTTCGCGAGCGGCGCCGGCTTCAGCGCGGGCGCGGCCTGGGTGCGGGAGCTCAGCGCGGGCTCGGTCGGCGGCACCGAACGCGGGCCGCGGCGGGCGACGGTCGCGATGACCGCGGGGTTCGGGCTCGGCCCCCTCGCGGCGGGCGTGCTGGCCCAGTGGGCGCCCGCGCCCACCGTCCTGCCCTACCTTCCGCACCTTGCCCTGACCCTCGCCGCCCTCCCCCTGGTGCTGCGCACCCCGGAGACCAGCGCGGGCGGCACGGGCGGGCTGCGCATCGCGGGCGTGACCTCGCGGCGGTTCCGCACCGTGGTGGTGCCGCTGGCGCCGTGGGTGTTCGGCGTGGTCGCGGTGGGGATCGCGTACCTCCCCGGGCTCGTCGCCCACCGCCTCGGCGGCTTCGTGCTGCTGTTCTGCACGTTCGTCACGCTGATCGCCGCCGCCGCCGGGATCAGCGTCGTGCCGCTCGCGCGCCGGGTCGCCCGCGGCGGGACCGGGCAGCTGCTCGCGGTGGCGATGGGCCTGGCGATCGCTGGCCTGCTCGTGGCGGCCGCCGCGGCGGCGACGACCGACCCGCTCCTCGTCGTCGCGTCGGTCGTGGTGCTCGGCGCGGCGTACGGCTGCTGCCAGGTGTGCGGCCTCGCCGAGGTGCAGCGCATGGCCCGCCCCGGGCAGCTGGCCGGGCTCACCGCGGCCTACCAGGCGATCTCCTACATCGGGTTCGCGGCCGCCCTGCCGTTGGCCGCGGTGGACCACGCCGTCGCGCCCCCGGTGCTGCTGCTCGGCCTCGCCGCACTCGCCGCCCTCACGCTCGCCGGGACGAGCCGGGCGGTCCGGACGAGCACGGTCCCGGAACCCACCCTCGACAGTAAGTAGACCAGTCTCTATAGTTCGGGGCGTGCCGAGGAGAACCGACACGCGGGACCGGGCCATCCGGACCGCCGCCCACCTGTTCCGGGCGCAGGGCTACCACGCCACCGGCCTCAACCAGGTGCTCGCCGAGGGCGGCCTGCCGAAGGGCTCGTTGTACTTCCACTTCCCGGGCGGGAAGGAGCAGCTCGCGGTCGAGTCGCTGCAGCGGGCGGGCGAGGAGCTGTGCGCAGCGATCGCCGAGGCGATGCGATCCGGGGCCGACCCCGCAGAAGCGCTGGAGAAGGTGCTCGCCCTGCTCGGCGACCACCTCGTCGCCACCGACTTCCGGGAGGGCTGCCCGGTGGCGACGGTCGCGCTCGACGCCGCGGCGCAGAGCGAGGCGATCCGGGCGGCGTGCGCGGGCGTCTACGACTCGTGGGAGGCGCTCGTCGCCGACCGGCTGCGCGCGGCGGGCGTGGACGACGCCGACGGCCTCGCCACCGTGCTGGTCGCCGCCGTCGAGGGGGCCCTGTTGCTCGCCCGCACCCGCCGGGACGTCGCTCCCCTGCACACCGTCGGCGCGCACCTGCGCGCCCTGCTCACACCCGAACGGAGACCGGCATGAGGGTCCACCACCTCAACTGCGGCACGATGCGGCCCTTCGGCGGCCGCCTGGTGAGCGGCAGCGGCCCGCTCCTCGCGACCGCCGAGATGATCTGCCACTGCCTGCTCGTCGAGGCCGACCACGGGCTCGTCCTCGTCGACACCGGCTACGGCGTCGACGACGTCCGCGACCCGGACGCCTCGCTCACCCGCGGGTTCCGGCGGCTGGCCCGGCCGGTGCTCGACGAGTCCGAGACCGCGCTGCGGCAGATCGAGGCGCTGGGCTTCTCGGCCGACGACGTCCGCGACGTCGTGCTCACCCACCTCGACCTCGACCACGGCGGCGGGCTGCGCGACTTCCCGCACGCCCGGGTCCACGTGCTGCGCAGCGAGCTGGAGGCGGCGCGCTCGGCCCGCACGTCCAGGGAGCGCACCCGCTACCCGCGGGCCCAGTGGTCGCACGGGCCGCGGTGGGTGACCCACGACCCGCAGGGCGAGGAGTGGTTCGGCTTCGCCGCCGTCGGTGCGCTGCCCGGGGTGGACGCCGACATCCGGCTCGTGCCGCTCGCCGGCCACACGGTCGGCCACACCGGCGTCGCCGTGCGCGACGGGGACGGCTGGCTGCTGCACGCGGGCGACGCGTACTTCCACCGCCGTGAGATGCGCGCCGACGCCCCCGCCTGCCCGCCGGGCCTGCGCTGGATGCAGCGGCGGATGGAGACCGCGCGCGGGCTGCGGCTGGCCAACCAGGAGCGGCTGCGCGAGCTGGTGCGCGACAACGCCGACCGCATCACGATCTTCTGCGCGCACGATGCGAGCGAGCTGCGCGCGCTGCAGCGCCCCTTCGAGGTGGTCAGCTGAGCTTCAGCTGGAACCAGTGCTCGTCGCGCAGGTCGCCCGGGCCGATGCGCAGCGCGTCCGGGAACCGGCCGACCTGCCTCCAGCCGAGCTTTTCGTAGAAGTCGGGCAGCGTGGTACCACCCCGCGCGGACAGCAGCAGCTGCTCGAGCCCGAGCGCCGTCGCGTGCGCCACCGCGGCGTCGAGCAGGGCCTTGCCCCACCCGCGGCCCTGCAGGTCCGGGTGCACCATCAGGCGCACCACGTCGGCGCGGTGCCGGACGGTGGCCTTCTCGCCCCGCCGGAGGAAGACGGTGCCGACGAGATCATCGCCGCGGGTGAGGGCGAACATCTGCGCGCGCCCCGCCCGGACGTCCGCGACCGCCTGCTCGGCGGCCTCCCGGATGTCCGCCTCCGGCGCGTCGGGGGCGAAGCCGACGGCGCCCCCGGCGCGGGTCACGGCGGTCCACAGCGCGCCGAGGGACGCCGCGGTGGCCGGGCCGGCCTCGGTGACGAGGTCCGGCCCCGCGATCACAGGTTGGGGAACCAGAGCTTGATCTCGCGGGCGGCGCTCTCGGGCGAGTCGGAGCCGTGCACGAGGTTGAACTGCGTCTCCAGGCCGAAGTCGCCGCGGATCGTGCCGGGCGTGGCCTTTTCGACCGGGTCGGTGCCGCCGGCGAGCTGGCGGAACGCGGCGATCGCCCGCGGGCCCTCGACGACGGCCGCGAGCACCTTGCCGGAGGTGATGAACTCGAGCAGGTCGTTGAAGAACGGCTTGCCGTCGTGCTCGGCGTAGTGCTGCTCGGCCAGCTCCCGCGGGACGGTGCGCAGCTCGAGGGCGACGATGTCGAGCCCCTTGCGCTCGATGCGGGAGATGACCTCCCCGATCAGGCGGCGCTGCACGCCGTCGGGCTTGACGAGGACCAGGGTGCGTTCAGTCACGCGGTCGAGGGTATCGGCGGCGCTCCGCCCGCCCGCGTCAGGGATCGCGCACCCGCTGGCTCGGCAGCTCACCGCGCGCCATCTTGCCGAGCAGGTCGCGGCGCATCAGCAGGATCCCGCCCCACACGAGCGCGAACACCACGCCCATCACGCCCAGCGCCGGCACGAGCAGCCCGCAGAGGATCATCACGGCCTGCAGGGCGAGCGCGAGCCAGAGCCCCCACGGCCTGCGCTGCAGGCCCGCCGCCACGAGCATGGCGACGGCGAGCCCGGTGATCACCGAGACGCCGAACGCGGTAGCGCCCTCGCCGAACTTCGACAGCACCAGCAGGGAGAGCGCCACGACGATCGCCTCGAGCGTGAGCGTGGCGGCGTACACGCCCCGCAGACCCCTGAGCGGGTCGGGGGCGGTCACGCCGGTTCCTTGCCGAAGAGAGCGCGCGCCTCACCCGCGGTGACCACGGACCCGGTGATGACGACGCCCACCCCGGACTCGCCGCCCTCCTCGGCCAGCTCACCCGCCTGCTCGACGGCGGTCTTCAGCACCGGCTCGACGCTCACGCGGTCCGCGCCGAACACCTCGGCGGCGAGCGCGCCCAGCTCGTCGGGGTCCATCGCCCGCGGCGAGGAGTTGGCGGTGACCACCACCTCCTGCAGCACCGGCTCCAGCTCGGTGAGGATGCCGCGGACGTCCTTCTCCCGCATCACCCCGAGCACGCCGACCAGCCGGTCGAAGCGGAACTCCGTGGTGAGCGCGGCGGCGAGCGCCCGTGCCCCGTGCGGGTTGTGCGCGGCGTCGGCGAGCACCGTCGGCACGCCCTGCCCGGCGGCGAGCCGCTCCAGGCGGCCTGGCGTGGTGACGCCCGCGAACGCCGCCCGCACGACGTCGGCGTCGAGCGGCTGCTGCGGGCCCGCGCCGACCAGCGCCTCGGCGGCCGCCAGCGCGAGCGCCGCGTTGTTCGCCTGGTGCTCGCCGTGCAGCGGGAGGAACACCTCGTCGTAGGTGCCGCCCAGGCCGCGCAGCGCGAGCATCTGGCCGCCGACGGCCACCTCCCGCTCCTGCACGCCGAACTCGACGTCCTGGCGCGCCACCTGCGCGTCGACCTCGGCGCAGCGTTCCAGCAGCACGTCGGCCACGGCCTTGTCCTGCGCGGCGAGCACGGCGACGGAGCCGGGCTTGATGATGCCCGCCTTCTCGCGGGCGATGCCGAGGACGTCGGTGCCGAGGTACTCGGCGTGGTCGAGGCCGATCGGCGTGATCACCGCGACCGCGGCGTCGGCGACGTTGGTGGCGTCCCAGCGCCCGCCGAGGCCGACCTCGAGGATCGCCGCCTCCACCGGCGCGTCGGCGAACGCCGAGAACGCCATCGCCGTGAGCACCTCGAACTTGGAGAGCGCGACCCCCTCCTTGAGGTCGATCAGCTCCACGAAGGGCTTCACGTCCCGGTAGACCTGCACGTACCGCTCGGGCGTGATCGGCCGGTTGTCGATGTTGATCCGCTCGGTGGCCCGCTGGAGGTGCGGGCTCGTGTAGCGACCGGTGCGCAGCCCCACCTCGCTGAGCAGTGCGTCGACCATGCGCGCGGTGGAGGTCTTGCCGTTGGTGCCGGTCAGGTGGACGACGGGGTAGCCGCGGTGCGGGTCGCCCAGCACGTCCACGAGCGCCGAGATCCGCTCGAGCGAGGGCTCCATGACCGTCTCCGGCCACCGCCGGTCGAGCTCCTGCTCGGTGGCGAGGAAGTCCTCGTAGCGGATCGACGCCGAGACCGGGGGCACCGCGTCCGGGGTGTCCTCGCCGCGGATGGTGCCGAGGACGTGCGACAGCACCGCGTCCTCCGGCGATGCGATCTCGCCCTCGCCCTCGGGCCGCGCGTCGCGCTCGTCGCTCACGCGGTCGAGTCTACGAGTCGGAACGCGGCGAAACCCGCGGCGGGCGTCGCGTCCGCCCGGCTACCGTTGCCGCATGACACCGCCCCGTCCCGCCCTGCCGGAGCGGCCCACGATCGACGGCCTCGAGCCGCGGTGGGCCCGGCGCTGGGACGAGCTGGGCGTACACGCGTTCGACCGCACCCGGCCGCGGGAGGCGGTGTTCGCGATCGACACCCCGCCGCCGACGGTGAGCGGGTCGCTGCACGTCGGGCACGTGTTCTCCTACACCCACACCGACGTCGTCGCCCGCTACCAGCGGATGCGCGGGCGCGCGGTGTTCTACCCGATGGGGTGGGACGACAACGGCCTGCCCACCGAGCGGCGGGTGCAGAACCACTTCGGCGTGCGCTGCGACCCCGCGCTGCCCTACGACCCGAGCTTCGAGCCGCCCGAGCAGCCCGGCGAGCACCAGGTCCCGGTCTCGCGGCCCAACTTCATCGAGCTCTGCGAGCGCCTCACCGCCTCCGACGAGGCCGCGTTCGAGGAGCTGTGGCGCCGGCTGGGGCTCTCGGTCGACTGGTCGGTGACCTACCGGACGATCGGTACCCGCGCCCGGGTGGCCGCGCAGCGGGCCTTCCTGCGCAACCTCGCCCGCGGCGAGGCCTACCTGGCCGAGGCCCCGACGCTGTGGGACGTCACGTTCCGCACGGCCGTCGCGCAGGCGGAGCTGGAGGACCGCGAGCGGCCCGGCGCGTTCCACCGCCTGCTGTTCACCCGCGCCGACGGGGGCGCGGTGGAGATCGCCACCACCCGGCCGGAGCTCCTGCCCGCCTGCGTCGCGCTGGTGGTGCACCCCGACGACGAGCGCTACCGCCCGCTCGTCGGCACGTTCGCCCGCACGCCGGTCTTCGACGTGGCGGTGCCGGTGCTCGCCCACCCCGCCGCCGACCCGGAGAAGGGCACCGGCATCGCGATGGTCTGCACGTTCGGCGACACCACCGACGTGCTGTGGTGGCGCGAGCTGCAGCTGCCCACCCGCGCCGTGGTCGGCCACGACGGCAGGCTGCTGCCCGACCCGCCGCCCGGCGTCGACGCCGCCGCCTACGCGCAGCTCGCCGGGGCCACGGTGCACACCGCCCGCGAGCGGGTGGTCGCGATGCTGCGGGAGCGGGGCGCGCTCGCCGGCGAGCCGGAGCGGATCACGCACGCGGTCAAGTTCTACGAGAAGGGCGACAAGCCGCTCGAGATCGTCACCAGCCGACAGTGGTACCTGCGCAACGGCGGCCGCGACGCCGACCTGCGGGCCGCCCTGCTCGCCCGCGGCCGCGAGCTCGCCTGGCACCCGGAGCACATGCGCGCCCGCTACGAGAACTGGGTGGAGGGCCTCAACGGCGACTGGCTGGTGAGCCGCCAGCGCTTCTTCGGCGTGCCGTTCCCCGTCTGGTACCCGCTCGACGAGCGCGGCGAGCCGGTCCACGACCGTCCGATCGCCGCGGACGAGTCAGCGCTGCCGGTCGACCCGAGCACCGACGTCCCGCCCGGCTACACCGAGGCGCAGCGCGGCGCGCCCGGCGGGTTCACCGGCGACCCGGACGTCATGGACACCTGGGCCACGTCCTCGCTCAGCCCGCAGATCGCGGGCGGCTGGTGCGCCGACGACGAGTTGTTCCAGCGGGTGTTCCCGTTCGACCTGCGCCCGCAGGCCCACGACATCATCCGCACCTGGCTGTTCTCCACGGTGCTGCGCGCGCACACCGAGCACGGCACGCTGCCGTGGACGCACGTCGCGATCTCCGGGTGGATCCTCGACCCGGACCGCAAGAAGATGTCGAAGTCCAAGGGCAACGTCGTCACCCCCATGGCGCTGCTCGAGCAGTACGGCTCGGACGCCGTGCGGTACTGGGCGGCGGGCGCCCGGCCCGGCACCGACACCGCCTTCGACACCGGCCAGATGAAGATCGGCCGCCGGCTCGCGATCAAGCTGCTCAACGCCAGCCGGTTCGCGCTGTCCACCGGCGCCGCCCCGGGCGAGGTGACCGCGCCGCTGGACCGGGCCCTGCTCGCGGAGCTCGCCGACACCGTCGAGGCCGCCACCGCGGCGCTGGACGACTTCGACCACGCCAGGGCCCTCGAGGTCACCGAGCGCTTCTTCTGGCGCTTCTGCGACGACTACCTGGAGCTGGTGAAGGCCCGCGCCTACGGCGAGCACGGCGCCGAGGCCGCCGCGTCGGCCCACGCCGGGCTGGCCACCGCCCTGTCGGTGCTGCTGCGGCTGTTCGCGCCCGTCCTGCCGTTCGTCACCGAGGAGGTTTGGTCGTGGTGGCAGGACGGCTCGGTGCACGTCGCCCCGTGGCCCGACGCCGAGGAGCTGCGGGCGCAGGCGGGCGACCCGGCCGTGCTCGCCGCGGCCACCGACGTCCTCACCGTCGTGCGCCGGGCGAAGTCGGAGGCGAAGGTCTCCATGCGGGCCGACGTCAGCGAGGTGGTGGTCGCCGCCCCGCCCGACGTCCTCGCCCGGCTCGCCCTCGCCGAGTCGGACGTGCGCGCCGCGGGCCGGGTCCGGCACCTCGACGTCCGCGAGGGCGCCGCGCTCGACGTGGCGGTCAGCCTCTGAACCGACCGACGAGTTCCGGCCCCGCGGGCGGTCCCACGGTGGTGGCCGAGGAATCCGCAGGGGCGCCGGCCACCTCGCTCGACCCCGCTCCAGCGAACCGACCGCCACCGCCACCCCGTGGGCCGAGACCGAGCGGGCCATCGCGACGGCCGAGCTCTGCTGGATCACCGCCGTGCGCGCCGACGGCCGCCCGCCCCGCTCACCGCGGCACGGACGTGGTCGTCGAGGGCGAGGCCGTCCGGGTCACCGACGAGGCCGCCCTGGAGCGGCTCGCGGAGGCGTGGCGCGGGACGTGGGACGGGCGCCGGCGCTACGAGGTGCGCGGCGGCGCCTTCCGCCACGAGGTCGGCGAGGCAGGACGACGTCGCGGCGACCACGCGGGTGCTGGACCGGCAGGACGGCCCCACGATCCTCGTCGGCCGCTCCTGGGGCGGCACGGTCATCACCGAGGCCGGGTCCACCCGAAGGTGGCCGGCCTGGTCTACGTCTCCGCCCTCGCCCCCGACGCGGGTGAGACCACGGCCCAGCAGTACGAGGGCTTCGGGCGAACGCCGGAGTTCGTCATCGACGTCGGCGAGGACGGCTACGGGTTCCTGAACCGCGAGAAGTTCACGGCCGGCTTCGCCCACGACGCCGGTGACGAGGACGCCGCCTTCCTGCGCGACTCGCAGGTGCCGATCGACATGTCGGTGTTCGCCACCCCGGTGAAGAACGCCGCCTGGCGCGACAAGCCCACCTGGGCCGTCATCGCCACCGAGGACGAGTCGTTCGACCAGGCCACGCTGCAGCACATGGCCGAGCGCGCCGGCGCGACGATCACCAACGTGAGCGCGGGCCACGCCCTCTACCTGACGCGGGCGGGCGTCGTTCCCGACGTCATCGACGCCGCCACGGGCGCCGCCCGCTGATCCCGGTCAGGCCTCCGGCAGGGCCGCCAGCCGCGCCGTCACGCGCTCGATCTCGGCCACCGCGGCCTCGCGGCGGGTGCGGACGTTCTCCACGACGTCGGCGGGCGCCTTCTCCAGGAACTTGGGGTTGGCCAGCTTCTTGTCGGCCTGCTCCAGCTCCTTCCGGGCCGCGGCCAGGTCGCGGCCCAGGCGGGCCCGCTCGGCGGCGACGTCGATCGCGCCCGAGGTGTCGATCTCGACGTGCACCCGCCCGCCGGAGAGCAGGACGTCGAGGGTGGCCGTGGGCGCGAAGCCCTCCCCCGGGTCGTCGAGCCGGGCGAGCGCGCGCAGCGCGGCGGCCGCGCCGCCGGGGCCGGGGTCGCCGAGCCCGGCCCCGGCCAGGCCCTCGACCTTGGCGGCGACGCGCCTGCTGTCCGGCAGGCCCTGCTCGGTGCGGAACCGGCGCACCTCGGTGACCAGCTTCTGCACGTCGGCCAGCCGGCCGTTCGCCGCGGGGTCGGCGGGGGCGCCCGCGTCGGTCGGCCACGGCGCGACGACCACCGACTCGCGCCCGGTCAGCGCCGTCCAGAGCGCCTCGGTGATGAACGGGATGATCGGGTGCAGCAGCCGCAGCAGCACGTCGAGCACGTGGCCGAGGACGGCGCGGGTGCCGTCGGCGGTGCGCTCGTCGCGCAGCTGCACCTTGGCCAGCTCGAGGTACCAGTCGCACAGCTCGTCCCACGTGAAATGGTAGAGCCCCTCGGTGGCCTTCGCGAACTGGAAGTCCTCCAGCAGCGCGTCGGTCTGTTGCACGACCTCGGCGAGCCGGCCGAGGATCCAGCGGTCGGCGTCGGTGCGGTCGGCCTCGGCGGGCAGCGGCAGGTCGGGCGACGCCCCGTTGCTGAGGGCGAGCCGCGTGGCGTTCCACAGCTTCGTGCCGAAGTTGCGCGAGCCGGCGACCCACTCCTCCGACAGCGCCATGTCGGCGCCGGGGTTGGAACCGCGGGCGATCGTGAAGCGCAGCGCGTCGGCGCCGTAGCGGTCGATGAGGTCCAGCGGGTCGATGGTGTTGCCCCTGGACTTCGACATCTTCTTGCCGTGCTGGTCGCGGATCAGCCCGTGCAGGAACACGTGCTCGAACGGCGGGGCGCCGTCCATCGCGTACAGCCCGAACATCATCATCCGGACGACCCAGAAGAACAGGATGTCGTAGCCGGTGACGAGCACGGACGTCGGGTAGTAGCGCTCGAGGTCCTTCGTCTTGTCCGGCCAGCCCAGCGTGGAGATCGGCCACAGCCCGGAGGAGAACCACGTGTCGAGGACGTCCTCGTCCTGGCGCCAGCCCTCACCGGTGGGTGGCTCCTCGTCCGGGCCGACGCAGACGACCTCGCCGTCCGGGCCGTACCAGACCGGGATGCGGTGGCCCCACCACAGCTGACGGCTGATCGTCCAGTCGTGCATGTTGTCGACCCAGTCGAAGAAGCGCTTCTCCAGCTCCTTCGGGTGGATCGTGACGCGGCCGTCGCGGACGGCGTCGCCCGCGGCCTTGGCCAGCGGCTCGACGCGGACGAACCACTGCAGCGACAGCCGCGGCTCGACGACGGTGTCGCAGCGGCTGCAGTGCCCGACCGCGTGCACGTACGGCCGCTTCTCGGCGACGATGCGGCCCTGCGCGCGCAGCTCCTCGCGGACGGCCTCTCGCGCGGCGAAGCGGTCCATCCCGTCGAACCGGGTGCCGGACCCGCTGATCACCGCCGCCTCGTCCATGATCGAGGGCATCGGCAGGTCGTGGCGGCGGCCGATCTCGAAGTCGTTGGGGTCGTGCGCGGGGGTCACCTTGACCGCGCCGGTGCCGAACGCGGGGTCGACGTGCTCGTCGGCCACGACCGGGATCTTCCGACCGACGATCGGCAGCTCGATCTCGCGGCCGACGAGGTGGGCGTAGCGCTCGTCGTCGGGGTGCACCGCCACCGCGGTGTCGCCGAGCATCGTCTCGACGCGGGTGGTGGCCACGACGACGGAGTCCTCGCCGTCGCCGTAGCGGATGGAGACGAGCTCGCCCTCGTCGTCGTGGTGGTCGACCTCGATGTCCGACAGCGCGGTGCGGCAGCGCGGGCACCAGTTGATGATCCGCTCGGCGCGGTAGATCAGGTCGTCGTCGTAGAGCCGCTTGAAGATCGTCTGGACGGCGCGCGACAGCCCTTCGTCGAGGGTGAACCGCTCGCGGGTCCAGTCGACGCCGTCGCCGAGGCGGCGCATCTGGCCGAGGATCGCGCCGCCGGACTCGGCCTTCCAGGCCCACACCTCCTCGACGAAGGCCTCGCGGCCCAGGTCGTGGCGGCTGCGCCCCTCGGCGGCCAGCCTGCGCTCCACGACGTTCTGGGTGGCGATGCCCGCGTGGTCCATGCCGGGCAGCCACAGCGCGTCGTAGCCCTGCATCCGGCGGCGCCGCGTGAGGATGTCGATGAGCGTGTGGTCCATCGCGTGGCCGAGGTGCAGGCTGCCCGTGACGTTCGGCGGCGGGATCACGATGCAGAACGGCGGCCGGTCGGAGGTGTTGTCGGCCTCGAAGTACCCGCGCTCCACCCACCGCTCGTAGAGCACGCCCTCTACCTCGCCCGGGTTCCACTGGGCGGGCAGGTCGACGGTGCGCGGTGGGAGGGTCTCGGTCACCTGATGAAGTTTACGAGCGACCGACGGTGTCCCCGTGACCGGTCGCGTACCCGGCGGGAACGGCCCGGCAGGGCTACCGTTGCCCGGATGTCGGTGCTGCGCACGATGCCCGTCGAGCACGTACTGGAACGGGGCAGGGACGCCAAGCTGCGGCGGTCGCTGTCCGGCCGCGACCTCATCGGTTTCGGGGTCGGGATCATCATCGGAACCGGCATCTTCACCCTCGCCGGGGTCGAGGCGAGGGAGCACGCCGGGCCCGCGGTCACGCTGTCGTTCATCATCGGCGCGGTCGTCGCGGCGCTCGCCGCCCTCTGCTACGCCGAGCTCGCGTCCTCGGTGCCGACGGCCGGCTCGGCCTACACCTACGCCTTCGCCACGCTCGGCGAGCTGTTCGCGTGGATCATCGGGTGGGACCTGCTGCTGGAGTTCGGCCTCGGCCTCGCCGTGGTCTCCCGCAGCTGGTCGAGCTATCTGGCGAACCTCTTCGGGCTGCCGCAGGTGCTGTTCGGCGAGTCCGCGCCGTTCAACATCGGGGCGGTCCTGATCATCGGCATCCTCACCGTGGTGGCGGTGCTCGGCATCCGCCAGTCGTCGCGCCTGACCAACGTGCTGGTCGCCGTGAAGCTCGCGGTGTGTGTGCTGATCATCGGGGTCGGCGTCTTCTTCATCGACACCGCGAACCTCACGCCGTTCATCCCACCGGCCGAGCCCGTGGAGGGCGGCGGCTCGGTGCTGCAGCAGCCCGTGGTCGAGGGCGTGTTCGGGGTGGAGGCCACCGCGTACGGCGTCGGCGGGATGCTCACGGCGGCCGCGGTGGTGTTCTTCGCCTACACCGGCTTCGAGGCGCTGGCCAACCTGGGCGAGGAGACGCGGCGCCCCGAGCGCGACATGACGATCGGCCTGCTCGGCGCCCTGGGCGTGTGCGCAATGCTGTACATCGCGGTCTCGTTCGTGATGACCGGGATGGTGCCCTACCAGGAGATCGACCCCGGGGCGCCGCTCGCGAGCGCGTTCAACGCGGTCGGGCTGCCCTGGGTCGGGGCGCTGATCTCGATCGGAGCCGTCACCGGGCTGACCTCGGTGATGATGGTCGAGCTGGTCACGATCGGCCGGATCGGGTTCGCGATGGGCCGCGACGGGCTGCTGCCCGAACCCATCGGCACCGCGCACCCCCGGTTCCACACCCCGCACCGGATGACGATCATCGGCGCCGCGGTGATCGCGGTCATCGCGGCGATCACGCCGATCTCCGAGCTCGCCGACATGGTCTCGATCGGCGCGCTGAGCGCGATGATCATCGTGGCGATCGCGGTGCCGGTGCTGCGCCGCAGCCGGCCCGCGCTCGAGCGGCCGTTCCGGGTCCCGTTCTCCCCGGTGCTGCCCGTGCTCGCCGCGGTGGCCTGCTTCTACCTGATGCTCAACCTCGACCTGCTCAGCTGGCTGCGGTTCGCCGTGTGGCTGGTCATCGGGCTCGTGATCTACCTGGTGTACGGCAGGCGGCACTCGATGCTCAGCCCCACCACCGAGCGCTAGGTGTACTGACCCGGGAGGTTGTTGACAGTTAGGCGGCGAGTCGGGTGGCTGGGGGTCGGCCACCGAGAGCGGAGTGGGCGCGTCGAGTGTTGTAGCGATCGACCCAGGTGTCGAGGGCGGTG
>Ga0310823_100120_pt1 | contig 111906 bp, 97 predicted proteins | sample P4_ome_3_FD_201316 | JGI IMG/M metagenome (GOLD analysis project Ga0310823, IMG submission 201316) | Sorghum-adapted microbial communities from Joint BioEnergy Institute, Emeryville, California, United States - P4_Day56_Rep3 | ecosystem: Engineered > Bioreactor > SSF (Solid state fermentation) >...
CGTGCTGGTGATCGAGCACCATGCCCACAGCCCGCTCACGGACCTCAGGCGGATACGGCGGCTTGCGTCCCATGTGGCTCTGATCCTCTCAAGAGATCGAGCCTCCAACGAAGCCGGGGCGGTTCAGTTCAGTGCGCGAGCAGGCTCATGATCGTGTTCGTTGTCTCGCGTCGGACGCGGTACGCCAGCGAGGCCGGCGTCCGGGTTGCCGTCGAGTGCGATCACGCGGTCGCCGCGCAGAGACGCGAAGGTGTGGCCGAGCATGAGCGTCGTGGTCGTCTTGCCGACGCCGCCCTTGCGGGAGACGATGGCAATGCGACGGCAGCCCGTGACGGGCGCCTTGACCCGCGCGATCAGCTCGCGCTCGCGCAGCTCGGTCGGGCTCGGCCCGAGGTTGACCAGACCGCCGCTGAGCTGGAACAGCAGCCGGCGCCAGCCGCCGCGGGCGGGCTCGGCCTGCGCACGGAGCATCCGCTCGGATGTGAAGTCGCCGGCGCTCGGGCGGCGGGGCGGCTCCGCGGTGCGGTGCGGCGCCCGCTCCGTGCTGACCTGTTGGAGTCGCGGTCGGTCTCCGAGTGGGACCGGCAGCTCGTCGCGCTCGTCGACGAGAAGCTGGCTGTCGTGTGGAGTCATGCGAACCTCCTCCGGCGCGTGCCCGGCTGCAGCGTTGCGCCCTCGATCCGTTGGCCGGCGGCCCACTGCTCGAGCATGGGCCGCGTGTAGCGCAGGTGCCGGCCGACGCGGATGCACGGCAGGCGCCCGGCGCGCGTGGCGTCGCGCACCCACGACGGGCGCACGTTGAGCAGAGCCGCCGCCTGCTCGGCGTCGAGCAGCGGCTCGTCGAGCGACAGCGCTTCGAGTTGCCCGCTGCTCATGACCGGGTACTCGCTGTCCGGAACGGATGTGCCGCTCGGCGGCGGCGCCTGATGCGAAGCCGCATGTCAGCTCCTCCTGGGGTGTGTGAGCTTCGGACCGGCTCGGTGGCGTTGGCGCCGGTTCCGTCCGGTCAGGGCGCGTAGTTCTGCCGCAAACTGCGGAGTGGAACAACAACCACTCGCGTGTCCGAACGAGTGCGCGACCAGTTGTGGATCGCGCGTGTTCGTACGTCCGCGTGGTGGCGCTGAGAGCTACGTGATGTCGTTCAGCGCGATGAAGTCGAGGCGATCGTCATCAGCGATCATGCCGGCCGCTTCGTTGTCGAGTCGGTCGCCGACGAGCACGCCAATCGGACGCCGGCGGACAGGGAACTCCTCCGCGATGCTCGAGCGATAGCTGAGCAGCTGCGCGACTGCATTGCGGCTCACCAGCCCCCGCTTGAGTTCGATGATCACGTAGCGCTTCGCGCCCGTCTCGAAGCACACGAGATCGGCACGCCCGCCGCGGCGGCAGACGTGCTGTCGTGCCCGGAGCTCGAGCCTCAGACCGTGGCGCCGGAAAGGGCTGAGATCGGCCGCGAGACGGTCTTCGATATCGCGCTCGAGCGCGTAGCGCTTCGCGGCGCTGCGGCGTCGGCGCTCGACCTTCGTGCGGTCTTCGCTGAGGCGGTCGAGCAGGTGGTTCCACGTGTCGGGCGGGATGGCGTAGACGCGGCGCCGGAAGCCGGCTCGGAGCGCGCCCCAGTCCCGGAGCGCCGGGTCGGCCCGCATCTCGGTGAGGCTGAGCGGCCGGCGGAACTTCGCGATGACCTCGTAGTCGCAGCCGTAGTCCCAGCCCTGCTCGGCCGCGTGTTCGTCGTCGAGGAGCGAGTAGGCGTCGGAGCGTGTCTCGATGAGGTAGGCGATGTCCTGCTTGCGCCGCGAGCGGTAGAGGAGGACGAGGTCTCCGTCCTCGGTCTCGCGGTGACACGTCCACCAGCCGCCCGGCTCGTAGCCCTGGCCGGGATCGAGGTCGGCGCGTTCACTGCCGTCGTCCTCGAGGTAGTAGTCCGGACCCGTCACCCAGACCCAGTAGCGGCGCGTGTCCCGGGCGCTGGGCACGGGGGGACCTTCGCAGACGGCGGTGACGGTGGACGCGATCGCCGCCCCGCTCCTACAGCGGACTCGTCCAGTCTGCGCGTGGGACTTACCGGTCGTGCAAGCGCCGGTAGGCGTCGGCGAGGTCGACCGTTTCGACGGTGGGTCGTCGCGCAAGGCGCCCGTCAGGCGGATAAAGCGGGCGTTCCGGTACCGCTCCACTGGAAAGCGCGCTTCAACGACTTGCCGGGTGATGCGCAGACCTTCCGTCACGCGGAAGCTCTCGTCGAAGGCCACGACGACGACGCAGTCGTAGTCCGTGTCTCTGATCGGGCTGAGGCTGCGGCCGGCGCTCCCTCTCCCGATCACGCGGATGCCCTTCACCTGGATTCGCTCGCCGTCGGGCGTCTTGACGTCCCAGCCGGCTTGGCTGAAGCCGCCGCGCTCGCCGGCGTAGTGCGCGGCGACGTTGACCTCGGCGATGTCGCCGACAGGGTTGTTGTTCGTGCACAGGGCGTCGCGTGCGTGGAGCTCGCGCATGACGGCCGCCCAGCCTTCGAGAAGCTCACCGGTGGTTAGCTTGCTCGGGTCGTAGCTCATTCGCGGCCTCCGTGCTGATCCGCCGCGGAGCCGGATGCGATCAGCGCCGTGCGCGGACGCGGGCGCGAACCCGGGCCTGTTGCTGGACGGCCGCGTAGAGGTCGATGTCGATGCGCTCCTCTTCCACGAGCTCCACGGCGAGCGCGTAGCGTTGGTCGCCCTCGTCGGCCCACTGGGCCGAGCGGTGGGAGACCGCGAGGTAGTAGACGTCCCCGTCATCTGGATCGAGAAGCTGTGGCTGAATGTGGCGGACGATGAGCGTGCTGTTCGCGGTGCTCTGCGCGCCGGGCTGCAGGTCGAGCCGCTCGCGCGGCCTCGTCGTGAGCGGCACGCGCTGTTCCCCCTGACGCCGGTAGCGCTCGCGGACGTCGTCGGCGCTGACCGCGCGCAGGAGGTCGAACGTCATGTCGCCAGCGAGGTACTCCCGGCGCTGGCGGCGGACGGGAGGGTCGTAGGCCAGTGAGACCGACATGCGGCGGCTGGCCCGGCCGCGCGCGAAGACCTCTGGGATGGGAACGGGATGGATGGCTGCCGTATCGGTCGGCATCTCGCCGTCGAACACCATCACCGTCCTAGGGCCACCGCTCGTGAGGGCCAGGTCCTCACGCGGCTGGCCGTAGCCGGCCGCCCGTAGGCAGTCGGCGCCATTTGCGAACTGCTCGCGCGCCCTCGCAGGCACACGCGCCGCGATCCCGACCAGGGCACGCACCAGATTCGCGGAGGCGTCGGGGTACGCGGTCCAGATCCGCGCGGCCAGACGTGCGACTCGCGGTGCGGCGAAGCTGGTGCCCGTGGCTACCGAGAACAGGCGGCCGGCGGCATTGACGCCGAGTGAGATGACACCGACTCCGGGGTTCTCATCATCAAGGGTGCCAGTGTCCTTGATCACCCAGTTGCCGCCGATCTCGAGGACCTCCGGCTTGACCCCTTTGAACGCTCCGGGGCCGGAGCGACTGAACGGCGCGATCTCCCCAGCGGCGGCGATCGCGTGGTCGCCGACCGGCGCGTCGCCGCGCAGGGTCTGGGGCGCATCGAAGCGGGCGAGCGCCCCCACGCTGAGCGCCAGAGCTGCGGTGGAGGGTTCTGCGACACGCGCCGCCGAGTGCAGGATGTACTGCGGGTAGGCATCGGCGGCGTCGTGGCCAGATGCCATGCGGCCAGTACGGCGGTCGGCCTGATGGTTGCCGGCGCTGACGACGACGATGATGCCGAGGTCGCGGATGAGCTCGTCGATGCGCTGGGTGAGCAGGCCGACGTGCGGGCCCGCGTAGGCGTCGGGGTCATTGATCGACAGGTTGAAGACGCGGACGCCCTCTTCGCTGTGAAGCGTCTCGATCGCTTCTTCGACTGCCTGGTGGGTCGTCGTCGCGGGAGCGAAGCGCGTGGCGCGCGCGATCACCGGGTCTGGCTCGAGGACCCTGGCTTGATGGACCGTCCCGCGCGCGGTGAGTGGCGAGCGGTCACGCAGTGCCGACTCGAATTCGCCGTATAGGGCCAGGCCGGCCACGAGCGTGCCGTGCTGGCTGATCGGCTGCCAGTCGTGATCAGCGGGGAACGCTCGGCGGCTGGCGACGAGTCCATCCAGGAGCGGGTGCTCCGCGATGCCGTCATCGATGATGCCGATCGGCTCGCCAGGCTCGCCGCGAACGTCGAGCTCATCGATCTCGGCGTTGAGCCAGTCGGACGGTTCGAGGTAAGCGACGGGCGGCGTCCTGATGCGCTCGACCACTGCCAGGTCGAGTAGATCAGTCAGCGCTTCGGTGCTGACACGCGCGCGCAGAACGGTGAAGCGCGCCCGCGCGTCGAACGCGATTTCACCGCCTTGGTGATGCTCGACGACGCGGCGAATCTGCGCCAGTCGCGCCTCTGATTCACCGCGCGAGTCTGACGGCCAGGCGACGACATCGACCACGATCGGCTCGGTCAGCTCGCCGAGATCGACGGGGAGACCGGGTCCACGGCGGTCCTCCGGGCCATACGGCGCGATGTCCTCAACACCGTCGAAGAAGGTGTAGTTCGGTCCGCGCGCGCCCTCCTCGTCGGGCGCGGCAGCGTAGTTCTCGAGCTGTTCGATCAGTCGGTCGGGCTGCTCGCCCGGCGACAGGACGAAGTACGTCCAGTCCTCGGTCTCACCGAGGAACTCGAGGTCCTTGCCGCTCCACGTCGGATCGCCGATGCGCCCGCGGGCGCGGATCTTGAAGACCCGGGCGGGATCGACCCCCTCGATGACGCGGATCGGCCGCGCACGTTCGAGGGCTCGGCCGAGGCGCTCCTGCAGGTCTTGCCCATGCCGGCGTGGGTTGCGCGGGGGCGTACCAGGGCCGCCGCCCCCGCCTTGGCGACGGCTGCCGAGGGTGATGCGCTCGGGCAGCAGCAGGTGATCCGGCATTGGCTGCTACCAGGGGCGAGCGCGCACGTCTTCGATCGCCGTACGCAGGTCGTCGTCGACGATCTGGTCACGGCCGGCGAGCAGTGCTCGCCTTCGGGCATCCCACGCCGCCTTCTCGATCGCGGCGTGGGGAAGCCCCTTGAGCCGGCTCGCTGCGCTGTCGACGTCGACACCCTTGTGGCGGGTCGAGCGCAGCCGCAGGCGAAGCAGCCGTCGCGCTTGGTGGACGGTGGGCCTTGGAAAGTCGAAGACCTCGTCGAAGCGCCGCCAGAGGGCGGGGTCGAGGAGCTGCTCGTGGTTGGTGGCGGCGATGAGCAGGCTGGAGCCGCGGAAGGAGTCGATCATCTGCAGGAACGCGGTGATCACCCGCTTGACCTCGCCGTGCTCGCTCGGATCGTCGCGGGCCTTGCCGAGCGCATCGAACTCGTCGAAGAGCAGGACCCACGAACCGCTGCGCGCGAAATCGAAGATGCGGTGCAGGTTGGACGCCGTCTCACCGAGATACGACGAAACGACCGCGTCGAGGCGGACGACCATGAGGGGCAGCCCAGCCTCGGCGGCGATGGCTTCGGCCACGCTGGTCTTGCCGCAGCCCGGCGGCCCGTGGAACAAGATCCGCTGGCGGCGGGGAATGCCGTGCAGGTCGAGCTGCTCCCAGTGTCGGAACTCACCGACGAGGTCTTCAAGGCGGCGCTGAAGGTCGGCGGGGAGGACGAGGTCCGCAAACGTCCGCTCGGGGTGACGAATGTCGGCGAGCGGCCACTCACCCTCGCGGTCTGTTGGCGGAGCGGGAAGGGTGACGGTGTCGGCCACGGCCGCCTGACCCCCTCCAACCAGGATCTTGCGCAGGTCGCGGGCCAGGGCGAGGTGGTTCTTGGCCTCCTCGTCGGCAATGATCTCCTGCGCCGCGCGGCGGAAGGCGAGCTCGTTCCCCTCGCGGTAGGCCCGGAACAGCTGCTTGAGCTCGCGGCCGGCCATCAGCGCAGGCTAGCCGCAGTGGCCGACCGATCCTCGCCTGACCGCTTCCTACGCGGGACACGCTTCTTCGGGCGAAACGCCGCCGACAGTAGCTGGGCGTCGCCGGCGCGGCTGCGATGGTGCATGTACTTCATCGTCGTCTCGATGTCGGCATGACCCATCCATGCCTGGACCTGAACAATCGTGGCCTGATTGATGGCGATCGAGCCGAAGGTGTGGCGCAGGTCATGGAAGCGAAGTGGCCGCAGGCCGGCGCGCTTGAGAGCCTTCTTGTAGCGGCGCCGCAGCGCGGAGCCGTCGAGGTACTCCCCGCGCTCGCCGGGGAACACGAGATCGCTGCGGTCGTGCGGAACGCGCCGCCGGTGCCCCTCCAGTTCGTCGCGCACCTGCTCGGCCATCGGCACCGTGCGCGTGAGACCTGACTTCGGCGCGGTCAGCGTGCCGAGCGAGTATGAGCCGTAGACGTGCAGGGCCTCGGTATCGAAGTCGACGTCGCCCCAGCGCAGTGCGATCAGCTCGCCCATCCGCAGCCCGGTGAACGCTGCGGTCAGGAAGACGGCGCGGTCCTGCGGTGACGCGGCGGCGTCGGCGAGCGCCTGTACCTCGTCGGGCGAGAAGAAGTCGTATTGGTTGGGGTCGTAGCGCTCGCGCAGCTTGGCCACGTCGCGCGCAGGATTCTTGACCAGCCCGTGGGTCTTGGTCGCGCGTTCGAGGATCGCGCCGAGGACGACCAGGCACTTGTTGGCGGTGCGCCGGCTCACGCCGCGTTCGTCGACGAGCTCGTCGCGCCACTGCTCGATGTCGCTCGCCGTGATCCTCTCGATCCGCTTGGGCCCGAACGACGGCAGGAGGTGCGCGTTGACGACCGAGCGGTTGTCGGAGAGCGTCGATGGCTTCCAGTCGCGGTCGCGGATGCCCCAGGCCAGCCACTCCTCGGCGGCAAGCTGGAAGGTCACGCCCGTCCGCACCTGCTCGACGGCACCGCGGCGTGCGTCGGCGAGGATCAGCCCGAGCGCCGCCTTTGCGTCCTTCTCGCGTAGGTAGCCGGGAGGCGGCGGGCCCTTCCGGTCCCAGTCGAGGCCCAGGCGGCGCTCGAACTGAGCGCCCTGGGCGTCGCGCCACTTGGCGTACCAGGTGCTGCGGCGCTTGCCGCGACGCAGCTTGACGTGGCCGGAGACCGAGCGGGCGAAGGTCGGGTCAAGGATCGGCATCACCGTAAACGCTAGCGCGTCGGGCGGACGCTTTTTTTCTCCCGGATTTTCTCCCTGAACAGCCTGAACCAACTTGACTGAACTCGAAGAAATCCCGCAAACGAGCTGATTCTCTGCCGGCCTATGTTGGGGTGAAGAGGTCTACGGAACCGAAGGTCAGAGGTTCGAATCCTCTCGGGCGCGTCCATGAAACCCCTGCTGCGGCGGGGGTTTCGTCGTTCTGGCGGCCTGCGTCCGCGCGCCGGGCGAGCCGGACGGACCGTCGCTCGCTGCGCGTGTCGTGCGGGTCGTCCACACTCGGGCGTGGCATGCCCTCCCCGCCGCGCGTCCTCGTCGTCGGGCTCGACCCCCACCGGGTTCCCGGACCCTGGGACCCCGCGCCGGTGGCCGAGGCGATTGAGGCCGGGCTCGCGCGGTTCGCCGAGGCCGGGATCGGCGTGGAGGCGTGCCTCGTCGGGCTCGACGGCAGCGACGACGTCGAGGCGGTCGTGGCGGAGGCCGTCCGCAGCCGCCCGTGGGAGGTCGTCGTGGTCGGGGCCGGGCTCCGGGACGTCGAAGGGCGGCCGGAGCTGTTCGAACGGGTCGTCGGCCTCGTCCGCCGGCACGCGCCCGCCGCGGCCGTCGCGCTCAACACCACACCGGGCGACACGTTCGAGGCCGCCGCGCGCCTGCTGCGCTGAGGAGCGGGCCGCGCTCAGAACCGCCAGCGCGACGCGCCGTGCGGCTCGGCCGTCGCGACCCCGAAGACCGTGTGCGCGGCGATCCGGTACACCGGCCACGGCGGCGGTCCGGTGCCCGGGGCGTTGTAGGGCGCGGTGACGCCGTCGCCGCTGACCTCCGCGGCCCAGCCGCTCTCGCGCCACGCGGCGGCCACGGCTTCGAGCGTCTCGGGGTCGGTGACCCGCTCGGCCACGCCCTCGAAGACCAGGTCGATGCCCTCGAGGCTCGCCGACAGCGTGCACGCCGGGTTCGCGGCGAGGTTGCGCGCCTTGCGGCTGTCGCGTCCGGTCTGGAAGTAGACGTCGCCGTCGTACCAGGCGGCGCCGACGCGCGCCGAGTGCGGGCGGCCGTCGGGCCGGACCGTCCCGAGGAAGGCCGCGGCGCCCTTGCGGAGCGCGCCGCCGTCGAGCTCGTCGGTGGCCCGGCTCCACGGGAGCGTGGCGAGGCCGGACGTCGTGTCCAGGTCGGTCGTCCCTGTGGGCTGGTGGTTGCTCACGCCCCCTGGGACGCCCCGGGGGGCGCGAACTCATCGGCGCGCGCCCGCCGGTCTCGGATGACGTCCGCGGCCCGTCGCCGCCGGGCGCAGGGCCGCGTGCCCGGGGCTCTAGGCTCGTGCGCGTGAGCGGCCCGAACCGGACGGGAGGGCGTCGCCGGCCGAGGCGGCGGCGGGCACGGCGGGCGATCCTGCCGGTCGTCGCGGCGTTCGCGGCCACCGGCGGCGCGGTCGTCGGCGCCTCGGACGGCGAGCCCGGCGGCGAGACGCCGCCGGCGCAGGCGCCGCCGGGTCCGACCGTGCGGACGCCGGCCGCCGACGCGCCGGCGTCCACGGCCGCGTCGCGCAGCGGCGCCCGGACCGCGCCCGCCACGACGCAGCCCCCGGCGGCCGGCGACGACGGCCCCCGGCTGACGCTGCGCCAGCTCGTCGGCCAGCGCCTCGTCGCGAGCTTCCGCGGCACGACGACGCCGCCCCGGCAGCTCGTCGCGCGGATCCGCCGGGGCGAGCTCGCCGGCGTGATCCTGTTCGCCGAGAACGGGCCGACGATCGCGAGCGCGCGGCGGGTCGCCGCGCGGCTGCAGCGCATCCCTCGCCCGCCAGGGCTCCGCGATCCCCTGCTCATCATGATCGACCAGGAGGGCGGGCCGGTCCGGCGCCTGCGCGACGCGCCGCCCGCACGCTCGGCGCTCGAGACCGCCCGGGCCGGTGACCCCGCGGCGGCCGAGCGCAGCGGGACCGCGACGGCGCGGGCCCTGCGCCGCGCCGGCGTCAACGTCGACCTCGCCCCGGTGGCCGACACGCCCCGGGCGGGCAGCGCGCTGCTGCGCGAGCGCCGGACCTTCGGCGGCACGGCCCGGCAGGTCCGGGCCTACGCCGCGCGGTTCGCCCGCGGCCTCGTCGCCGGCGGCGTGCAGGCGACCGCCAAGCATTTCCCCGGCTTCGGCGCCGCGACCGTCAACACCGACGACGCGCCCGCCGAGATCCGGCTCTCGCGACAGGCGCTGCGCGACGTCGACCGCCCCGCCTTCCGGTCGGTCGTCGACAACGGGGCAAAGCTCGTGATGCTGAGCAACGCCGTCTACCCGGCGCTCGACGCGCGCCGGCCGGCGACCCTGTCGCGGGCGATCGCGACGACGGAGCTGCGCGGCTCGTTCGGCTTCGACGGCGTCTCGGTCACCGACGACCTCGAGGCGAGCGCGCTGCGCCGCCACGGCGGCCCCGGGCGCCTGGCCACGCTGTCGGCGTCCGCGGGCGTCGACCTGCTGCTGTTCGGCCGCACCTACCGCGCGACCGAGCAGGCGGCCGCGGCGCTCCAACGCGCGGTTCGCGCCGGGCGCATCTCGCGGCGGTCGCTCGAGCAGGGCGCCGAGCGCGTCCTCGCGCTGCGACGCAACCTGCCGAAGCCGCCGCGCTGACGACCCCTACGACGCCGGGACGAGCTCGGCCGCGCACCACGCCGTCGCGCGGTCGAGCAGCCGCTGCGCCCGCCGGTCGCGCCGGCGCGCGCCGATCGCGACGAGGCAGAAGTCGCGCTCGGCGAGCGTTCGCGCCACCGCGGGCTCGAGCCGCTGGGCGACCGACACGACGTGCACGCAGGGCCGCAGCCCGAGCTCGCGGCCGGCCGCGGTGACCTCCGCGTGCGCCGCCTCGAGCAGCCCGCGCTCGGCGAGCATCGACGACGGGCCGGGGCTGGCGAGGACGAGCGGCCACCACCGCGGCCGCCGCACGCCGGTGACGACCCTCACGTGGCTGCAGCGCGCGTCGGGCCGCGTGGCCACGTAGCGCAGGGCGGCGAGCGCGCCCTCCGGCTCGAACGCCGCGACCAACAGCCCCCCGCCGGAGGCCTCCAGCGTCAGGTCGACGGTCCCGGCATCCCGGCTCGTCCCAATCATCAAAGACCCTCTTTCCCCTCCGCGGCCGGACCATCCCTGACCCGGTCGCACCGCGAAGGTAGCCCGACCACACCGCACCCGTCAAGCGAGTGGTCCGACTACCGGCGCATCACGAGTGAACGCTGGTGTACGTTCCGCCGACAGCGGTCCGAACGCGCCAGAAGGGGAGGGGCGCGGTCGAACGTCAGGAGGGGTCTTGGCCGGCGTCACCGGCGCTGCAGGGGGAACCAGAACGGCCCGCGGGGGCGGCGCTCCGGCGGGCTCTCACGCACCGGGCCGACCGCGCGTCGCCCGCCGCGAGCGGGGCGAGGGCGCGATCGTGCGCGGCATCCGCGAGGTCGGCGCGATGGGCGTGCTCACGTGCCGCACGGTCGTCGCCGCCATACGCCCCCCGTACGACTACGCGCCCGAGCTGGCGCACCAGTTCGTGTTCTCGCTGCGCATGGCCTGGTTCCCGATGGTGGTCGCGAGCGTCGCGTTCACCTACGGCCCGGCCGGCATCCAGGCCGCCGGCTTCCTGAACCTCTTCGGCGCGATCGACCGCCTCGGCGGCCTGTTCGCGCTCGTCGTCATGCGCGAGTTCGCGCCGCTCGTCTGCGCGATCGTCATGGCCGGCGTCGTCGGCACCGCGATGTGCGCGGACCTCGGCGCGCGCAAGATCCGCGACGAGATCGACGCGCTCATGGTGCTCGGCATCGACCCGGTCAAGGGCCTGGTCGCCCCGCGCTTCATCGCGCTCATGTCGGTCACCGCGCTGCTGAACGTCTTCGCGCTGCTGTTCGGCACGTTCGGCGGCCTGCTCATCACGATGACGAACGGCGCGCCGATCGGGCCGTTCCTGGCGACGTTCTTCACGAACGCGACGGTCCCGGAGATCGCGGCCGCGCTGCTGAAGACGACGCTGTTCGGCGCGATCATCGCGATCGTCTGCTGCTACAAGGGCCTGACCGCCAAGGGCGGGCCCGAGGGCGTCGGTCGCGCGGTCAACCAGGCGATCGTGCTCGCGTTCCTGGCGATCGGCGCGGTGAACTACGTGTTCACCCAGACGCTGCTCGCGACGTTCCCGGAGCTGTCGCAGGTCCGATGATCAGGCGCTGGCTGACGACGAGCCGCACCGGCGGCGCGATGCGGGGGATGGGCCTGGCGGGCGACTTCTCCGGCAGTGTCATCCGCGGCGCGTTCAGCCCGCGGATCCTGCCGTACCTCGGCGAGGCGCTCCGGCAGGCGGGCGTGTTCATCACCGGCTCGATGCTCATCGTGCTCGGCCTCGTGTTCATCCTCGGCCTGCAGTGCGGGGTCGAGGGCGCGTACGGCGCGAAGACGGTCGGCGCGGGCTCGTCGGTCGGCGCGTTCACCGCGCTGTGCAACCTGCGCGAGGTCATCCCGTTCGCGTTCGGCTACATGATGGCCGCGAAGGTCGGGACCGGCATCGTGGCCGAGCTCGGGTCGATGCGGATCTCCGACGAGATCGACGCGCTCGAGGTCATGGGCCTCGACTCGATCGTCTACCTCGGCTCGACGCGGCTGCTCGGCTGCTGGCTCGTCCTGCCGTTCGTCTACGTCATCGCGATCATGGTCGGCATCACGGCGTCGTACCTCGCCGTGGTCGTCCAGATCGGGCAGGTGTCGGCCGGCGGCTACCTGCAGCTCTTCTGGATGTTCCAGTCGCCGATCGACTTCGTCTTCTCGCTGCTGAAGGGGATGGCGATGGCGACGTTCGTGATCCTCGTCGGCATCTACTACGGCTACCACGCCGCCGACGGGCCGGTCGGCGTCGGCAGGGCCACCGCCCGCTCGATGGGCGTGAACATCGTCGGCATCCACGTCATCGGGCTGCTGACGACGCAGATCTTCTGGGGCGGCAACCCGCGCGCGCCGATCGGCGGATGACGAGCCGCGGGCCGACAGCCATCGCCGCCGCGACGCTCGTGCTCGTCACGGCGGCGGCGATCCTCATCGTCACCGGCGCGACACGGGACCCGTACGTCGTGCACGCGCAGTTCCTCGACGCCAGCCAGCTCGTGCGCGGCAACGTCGTCGAGGTCGGCGGCCGCCGCGTCGGCGAGGTCACCGCGATCGAGCTCACCGACAACGGCCTCGCCGACGTGGAGATGACGCTGAAGGACCCGGGCGTCCGGCCGCTGCGCCAGGGCACCCGCGCGACGGTCCGCACCGTCGGCCTGTCGGGCGTCGCGAACCGGTTCGTCGACCTCGTGCCCGGCCCGCCGACCGCCCCGGCGATCGCCGACGGCGGCGTCATCCCGCCGGAGCGCACGAAGGGGATCGTCGACCTCGACGCGGTGCTGAACGCGATCGACGGCGACGTCCGCGCCGACATCCGCACGATCGTCCGCGAAGCCGCCGAGGCGCTCACGCCGAAGAACGCGCGGCAGACCAACCGCGGCCTGGCCATGCTCAACCCGGCCGTCAGCCGGCTCACCGCGCTCGCCCGCGAGCTCGTGGCCGACGAGCACGCGCTGCGCTCCCTGCTCGAGCGCAGCGCCTCGGTCGGCGAGGCGCTCGCCGAGCGCCGCGCCGCGCTCGGCGACGGCATCGAGTCGACCGCCGGCACACTGAAGGCGGTCGCGTCCGAGCGCGAGGCGCTGCGCGACGCCCTGCAGCGCGCCCCGGCCGCCATGGCCGGCACGCGCCGCACGCTGCAGCGCATCCGCAGGAAGACCCTGCCCGAGGTCGAGCCGTTCATCCGCGCCTCGCGGCCCGCGATCAAGCCGCTCGACCGCCTGCTGAAGACGGTCGAGCCGACGCTCGACGACGCGCTGCCGGTCATGCGCGAGATCCGCGCGCTGCTGCCGCAGTCGCGCGAGGCGCTCGCGCCGCTGCCCGGCCTCGAGCGCCGCGCGGCGCCCGCGCTGCGCTCCGGCACGAAGGCGCTGAAGGAGGCGCTGCCGCTCGTCAAGGGACTGCGGCCGTACACGCCCGACCTCGTCGCCGGGCTCGTGCTCGGGTTCGGCGGCTCGAGCTCGGGCTACTACGACGCCAACGGCCACTACGCGCGCGTCCAGATGGTCCTGGGGCCCGGCTCGCTGCCGGGGCTCGTGCCCGAGCCGCCCGGCCGGCGGCTGGGCGGCTACCGGACCGGCAAGGAGGCGCGCTGTCCCGGCGCGGCGGAGGAGCCCGCGCCCGACCGCTCCAACCCGTGGCACGACGGCGCGGAGGGCGCATGCACGGAGGAGGACGACCACCCGTGAGGCGTCTCGCCCTGCTCGTGCTGCTCGCCGCCGGCGCGGCGATCGCGGCGCCGTCGAGCGGCGGATCGGACTACCGCGTCGACGTCGTGTTCGACGACTCGCGCGGGCTCGTCCCCGGCCAGCTCGTGCAGGTCGCAGGCGCGCGCGTGGGGACGATCGACGACGTGTCGCTGACGCGCGACTTCAAGGCGCGCGTGCACCTGGAGGTCGACCGCGACTTCGCCCCGTTCCGCGAGGACGCGCAGTGCACGATCAAGCCGCAGGGCCTCATCGCGGAGAACTACGTCGAGTGCGACCCGGGCTCGCCCGACGCCGAGCCCCTGCGCGGCCGGGGCGGCGAGCGGCCGACCGTGCCGGTCGAGCAGACGACCCAGCCGGTCGCGCTCACCGACCTGTTCGAGATCTGGAACGCGCCGACCCGCGACCGCCTGCAGATCCTCCTGTCGTCGCTGGGCATCGCGAACGCCGGCCGCGGCGCGGACCTCAACGCGATCCTGCGCCGGGCGAACCCGGCGCTCGCGCTCGCGCGCCGCGTCATCGGGCAGCTCGAGCGCCAGCGCGACGACCTGGCGACGATCGTCGACGCGACCGGGGAGGTCGCCGAGGACCTCGGCCGGCAGCCCGACGGGCTGCGGCGCCTGGCCCGCCACGCCGCGCGCGTGACGACCGAGACCGCGCGCCACCGCGAGCAGCTCGGCGAGTCGGTCCGCCGGCTGCCGGCGCTGCTGCGCGAGGCGCGGCCCGCGCTGCGCAAGCTCGACGCGACGATGGACGCCGGCCGGCCGCTGCTCGCGCAGCTCGAGCGGTCCGCGCCCGCCGTCAACCGCCTCAGCGCCGACATCCCGCGCCTGGACGAGATCGCCCGGCCGGCGCTCGCCGCGCTCGCGCCCGTGCTGCGCCGCGGCGCGCGGACCGCGAGCCGGTCCGGGCCGTTCCTCGGGCTCGTCCGCGACTACGCGAGCGGCTCGCTCGACAACGCGAAGACCGCCGGCGTGATGTTCAAGACGCTCGAGGACCGCGGGTTCCCGCGCCTGTTCATCGAGTTCCTCTACAACGGCGCGATGGCCGCCGCGCGCTACGACAGCAGCGGCCACATCCTCCCGGCGCACGTCACGATCTCGCACTGCGGCATCTACAGCGCGGTGCCGGTCGCGGGCTGCGGCTCGGCCTTCCGCGCGGCGAACGAGTCCGGGCGCGACCGCGCCGAGGACCGCGACCGCGACGAGGAGCGCGAGGGCCGCGGGCGCGAGCGCCGGACCGCGGCGCCCCGCACGGCGCGGCCGGAGCCCGCCGCGCCCGCCGAGCCCGCGCCCGCCCCTGCGCAGCCGCCGCCCGCGCCGCCCGCCCAGCCGGCGCCCGCCCCGGCCCAGCCGGCGCCCGCGGCCCCCGCGCCGCCCGCCGAGACGCCCGAGCCCGAGGACGCCGTCGAGGCCGGCCGGAACATCGTCGAGGACCTCCTGGACTTCCTGCTCAAGTGAGACGCCGCGTCCCCCTCGCCGACCGCCTGATGAACGACACGCTCGTCGTCGGCCTCGCGATCCTGGCCGTCGCCGGGGTGATCCTCGCGGTCACCTCGCGCGCCCAGAACGGGCTGCCGTGGCAGGACACCTACGACGTCCGCGTCACGGTCCCCGACGCCGGCAAGCTCACGAAGAACGCCGACGTGCGGATCGGCGGCGCCCGCGTCGGCCAGGTCCTCTCGATCGACGCGCTCCCGCCCGAGGGTGACGAGCCGCCGCGCGCGTCGCTGAAGCTGCAGCTCAAGGAGGTCGAGCCGCTGCCGGTCGACACGACCGTCGAGGTGCGCCTCGCGTCGGTGCTCGGCGGCAAGTACGTCTCGCTCGTCCCCGGCGACGCCGAGCGCACGGTCCCCGAGGGCGGCACGCTGCCGCTGCGCAACGCGCGCGCGAGCGTCGACCTCGACGAGGCGTTCCGCATGTTCGACCCCGCCGGCCGGCGCGGCGTGCGGCAGGTGATCGACACGCTCGGCACCGCGCTCGCCGGGCGGGGCGAGGAGCTGAACGAGGCGATCGAGGTCACCGCGCGCGTCCTGCCGCCCGCCCGGCGCGTCCTGCGCACGCTCGGCGCGGCCGAGACCGACCTGCCCGGCTTCGTGCGCGGCGCCGCCGCGGCCGCCGGCGCGCTCCGGCCGGTGAGCGCCGCCGTGCCGCCGCTGCTGGACCGCGCGTCGCGGACGTTCGCCGCGCTCCAGGCCGCCGGCCCGCGCCTGGGCGAGGCGATCGACGAGCTGCCGCCGGCCGCGCGCCGCGCCTCGTCGGCCCTGCGCACGATCCGCCCGGTCCTCGACGACGCCGCGCAGATCGCGCGCGACCTGCGGCCGGCGGCGACGACGCTCCGGCCGGCCGCGCGCGCGCTCAGCCGTACGATGCGCAAGGCCGTCGAGGTCAACCCCGAGGTCGCGGGCGTCGCCGAGCCGCTCGGCTCGGTCCTCGACTCGGTCGGCGCGTTCACCGGCCGCCCGTCGGCGACGAACGCGCTGCGGCTGCTCGGCTCGAACGACCTCGCGACGTTCGGCGCGTCGGCGTTCGTCGGGCTCGGCGGGATCCTCGACACCGCCTGGGAGGCCGAGCGGCACTGCCGCGTCGCGACGAACTGGGTCGAGGCGCTCAACGACGTGCTGAGCGAGGGCGACGCGGGCGGCAACTGGATCCGGATGATCCCGGTCTTCCAGCTGGACGAGATGCTGCCGGCCGCCGAGCCCGCGCCCGAGCTGCACGTCAACCCGTACCCGAACGAGAACGCGTCCGAGTGCGAGGCCGGCAACGAGCCCTACCTGCCCGGGCAGCGGATCGGCAACGTCCCCGGCCTGCAGGCCGTCCCGGGAGGCGGGCGATGAGGCGGCGCTCGTTCTGGCGGCCGTACGTGGTCGCGGCCGTGATGGTCGCCGGGCTCGCGCTCGTCACGTACTTCTCGTTCAACCCCGGCGTGCCGTTCCGGGACGGCTACCGCATCGACGCGGTGTTCGAGAGCTCGAGCGGCCTGCGCAAGGGCTCGCCGGTCCGGGTCGCGGGCGTCGACGTCGGCGAGGTCGTGTCGATCGGCAAGGGCCCGGGCCACACCACCGCGGTGACGATGGAGATCGACGAGGCCGGCCGGCCCGTCCACCGCGACGCGACCGCGCGGATCCGCCCGCGCGTGTTCCTGGAGGGCGGCTACGTCGTCGACCTGCAGCCCGGCAGCCCCGGCGCCGAGGAGCTCCCCGACGACGGCACGATCCCGCTGCCCCAGACCGCCACGCCGGTCCAGCTGCACGAGGTGCTGGGCACGTTCGAGCGGCCCGCCCGCGACTCGCTGCGCGGCATCCTCGACACGTTCGCCGAGGGCCTCGACGAGGGCGGCGCCCAGGGCCTGGCGGAGCTCGCCCCCGAGCTCGCGCCGCTGCTGCGCGACGTCGCGTGGGTCTCGGACGCCGCGCGCGGCGAGCGCGGCGACGACCTCGGCCGGCTCATCGCCTCGACCGACCGGATCACGCGAGCGCTCGACACCGAGCAGCTCGGCGACCTCGTCGACAACCTCGCGACGACCGCGCGCGCCCTGCACGACCGCGATCGCCGGCTGGCCGCGTCGATCGCCGAGACGAGCCGGACGCTCGCCGCCACCCCGCGCGCGCTCGCGAGCGTCCGCGCCGCGCTGCCGCGCGTCGAGCGGGCCGTCGGCCAGGTCCGCCCCGCGGTCGACATCGCGCCGCGCGCGCTGGACGCGTCGACCCGCGCGCTGCGCGACCTCGGCAGCCTCGTGGCGCCGGCGCGGCGGCAGCGGACGATCCGTGCGATGGAAACCGCGTTCCGCGACCTGCCGCTCGCGGTCCAGCGCCTCGCGGGCCTGTTCCCGACCGTCAAGCCGCTCACCGACTGCCTGAGCTCGCACATCCTCCCGACCTTCTCCAAGGAGGTCCCCGACGGCGAGCTGTCGACCGGGCGGCCGGTGTGGCAGGACTTCGTCCACGGCCTCGTCGGGCTGTCGAGCGCCGCGCAGAACTTCGACGGCAACGGCTACGCGCTGCGCTACCAGTTCGGCCTCGAGGGCTCGACGCTCTCGACGCAGAGCCTGCCGGGGCTCGGCCGGCTCGTCACCCGCGGCCCGTCGAACGTGCGCTCGCGGCCGCTGCCGCGCAAGGACCGCAAGCCGCCGCCGCAGGATCCCGGCGCGCCGTGCTCGGAGCAGCCGGTGCCGAGCCTCGACGCCCCGACCGGGTCCGCGGGCCTGAACGTCATCCCGTCCGACGAGGGCGCCGGGCGGGCGCGCATCGCCGAGGCGGACCTGCGCCGGCTGCTGGACCCCGCGAGGTTGCGTCGCCTGCTGCGGCCCGGCCGGGAGGGCGCGCGATGAACCTGCGCCGCGAGGCCCGGTGGCTGCGCCCGATCGCCGCGATCATGGTCGTGGCGCTCGTGTGCGGCGCCTACATCCTCAGCAAGCAGCGCCTCGAGCCGCCGTTCCAGGACCGCTACGCGCTGTGGTTCGAGTTCGCCGCCGCCGACGCGGTCACGCCCGGCATGGGTGCGCCGGTGACCGTCGCCGGCGTGACCGTCGGGCAGATCGACGGCCGCCGCCTGAAGGACGGGCGCGGCCTGGTGCGGGCGAGCATCGACCCGTCCAGGCTGCCGGAGGTCTATGCCGACGCGCGCGCGGCGCTCGTCCCGAACACCCCGCTGAAGGACATGCAGATCCGGCTGAACCCGGGGAGCCGGTCGGCGCCGGCGCTCGAGGACGGCGCGACGATCGCGATCCGCCGCACGACGAGCCCGCTGAACAGCGACGAGCTGCTGCGCGCGCTCGACGAGGACACGCGGACGTTCCTCCAGGCGCTGCTGAACGACGCCGGGATCGGGACGAGGGGGCGCGGGCGCTCGCTGCGCGCGACGCTGCGCGCGCTCGGCCCGACCGCCGCGCAGCTCCGGCGCATCACCGGCCTGCTCGCCGACCGGCGCCGGCAGATCCCGCGCCTGGTCGGCAACCTGCGGCGCATCACCGAGGCGACCGCCGACGGCGACGCCGACCTGCGCACGGTCGTCGACGCCGGCAACGCCACCCTCGCGGCGCTCGCCGACGACGACGAGGCGCTGAAGGCGACGCTCGACGAGCTGCCCGCGACCCTGCAGGCGGCCCGCACGACCCTGCAGCGCACGCCGCGGTTCATGCGCGCGCTCGACGGCGCGCTGCGCGAGCTCGAGCCGTCGCTGCGCTCGGCCCGCCGCACGCTGCGCTCGACGCCCGGCGCGCTGCGCGGGATCGTGCCGCTGCCGGTTTCCGAGCTCGAGCGGTTCATCGACGACGTCGCGCCGCTCGCGCCGTCGGTGCGCGGCACCGTGCGGGACCTCGGCGAGGCGACGCCGCCGCTGCGGACCGCGTTCGAGGTCCTCGGCCGCACGGTCAACCGGCTCGCCTCCACGCCGGAGGACGGCTCGAAGAGCTCGCTGTTCTGGCTCGCCTGGTTCGCCCACAACGTCAACTCGACGATCAGCACCCAGGACGCGCACGGGTCGGTCGCGCACGGGATGGCGCTGCTGAGCTGCGCGACGCTCGGCCCGACCGGCGACCTCGGCGAGCTCGTCAACGGGGTCCTCGGGACCACCTCCTTCTGCCAGGACGGGGCCGCGCGATGATCACCCGCTTCCCCACCCGGGCCACCGTCGCCGCCTGCGTCTGCTTCGTGCTCGCGTCGCTCGGCCTGACGCTGTTCGTGTGGCGGAGCGTCGGCGGGTCGATCCCGTTCGGCGCCAAGCGGTACGAGGTGCGCGCGCTGTTCTCCGACGCCGGCCAGCTCGCCCCGAACGCCGACGTGCGCATCAGCGGCGTCAACGTCGGCAAGGTCACCGGCGTCCGCCAGCGCGGGCTGCGGACCGAGGCGACGCTGTCGATCGAGCCGCGGTACGCGCCACTGCCCGCCGACGTGCGGGCGATCCTGCGCCAGAAGACGCTGCTCGGCGAGACGTTCGTCGCGCTCAGCACCGGCAGCAGGGACGGGCCGCGGCTCGCCGACGGCGGCACGATCCCGGTCGACCGGATCGAGCCGACGCAGCCGCTCGACCGGGTCATGTCGACGCTCGACGCGAAGGGGCGCGAGCAGCTCCACGAGCTGCTCGTCGACACCGGCACGCTGCTCGACGGCCGCGCGCAGGACCTCGGGGACACGCTCGGCAACCTCGGGCCGGGGATGCGCCGGCTCGAGGCGGTGACCGAGGTGCTCGACTCCCAGCGCGACGACGTCACGCGCCTGGTGTCCAGCGTCGGCGACGTGCTGCAGACCGTCGGCGACGAGCGCGCGGCGGTCCGGGAGCTCGTCGGCGCCGGCAACCGGGCGCTCGCCGCGACCGCGTCGCGCGACGACGAGCTGACCGCGACCGTCCGCGCCGCTCCGGCGCTCCTGCGCGAGCTGCGCCGCACGACCGCGGCGGTCGAGCGCACCGCGCAGGTCGCCGCGCCGGTGCTGCGCGACTTCCGCCCGGTCGCGCCGCGCGTCGCGCCCGCGCTCGAGGCGATGCAGCGCGCCACGCCCGACATCGAGGGCCTGCTCTCCGACCTGCAGGCGATGCTGCCGACCGCGCGGCGCGCGCTGCCCGCGGCGGGCCGGGTCGTCGACGCGCTCGGCCCGTTCATGGACCAGCTCCAGCCCGCCGCCCAGCATGTCACGCCGATGCTGTCGTACATCAACGCCTACCGGCGCGAGCTCGTCGCGGCGATGGCGAACGTGTCGGCGGCGGCGAAGGGGACCGCGCCCGGCGTGTCGGGCAGGCCGCGCCGCTACCTGCGGACGATCATCCCGCTCGGGCCCGAGTCGCTCGTCGGCGCGACGTCGCGGATCGGCTCGAACCGGCACAACGCCTACATGGCGCCGGGCGGCCTGGACCATCTGAAGGACGGGCTGCGCGCGTCGAACTGCGCCAACGCCGCCGGCAGCCCGGTCTCCGCGCCCGCGTGCAAGGAGCAGGAGCCGTGGAGCTACGACGGCCAGGCGCCCAAGCGGTACTTCCAGCGGCTCACCGAGCGGCCGGTCGTGCCCGAGCCGGTCGACCAGGTCCGCTCGATGCTGCGCTGAGCGCCGGGCGGGCGGTCAGCGACGTGCGTCGGGCTGGACGCGGAGCGTCATGAGGACGGTCGCGAGCATCTCGTAGTGGCCGACGAGCATGAGCAGCTCGATGAGCCGGCGCTCGTCGAGGTGGCGGCGCAGCGCGGCCCAGGTCTCGTCGTGCAGGTCCCGGCGCTCGCACAGCTCGTCGACCGCCTCGAGCAGCGTGCGCTCGCGGTCGCTCCAGCCGGGCGCCGCCGGCCCGGCGACGACGCGCTCGACGTCGCGCCCGGTGACGCCGGCGCGCCGGCCGAGCAGCTCGTGGTGCTCGAACTCGTAGGCGCAGCCGCGCAGGTGGGCGACGCGCAGGATGACGAGCTCGGTCTCGCGGCGGGGCAGGCGGCCGAACGGCATGAGCCGCCCGGCGAAGCGCAGCCAGCCCCAGAACAGGCGCCGGTTGCGGCCGAGCGTGAGGAAGAGGTTCGGCGGCTGCGTGCCGGTCACGCGGCCGGCGATCCGGCTGAACGCCCAGACGACGGGGCCGACGTCGCGCCGGGTGCCCGGCGCGATGCGGGGCGCCGCCCCGGCGGCGGTCGGGCCGGCGGTCACCGCGCGACCGGGTCGGGCTGCGGCGTGGTCAGGTCGACCTGTTCGCCGCGCGCGATGTCGAGCGCCTCGCGCAGCCCGCGCTGCGCGCCGCGGTCGATGAACGGCTGGACGGCCATGCGCAGCGGCAGCAGCGGCGCGGCCCGGCGCGGGGCGACGACCCGGCGCGCGCGCCGCGCGATGCCGCGCTCGAGCGCGTCGATCGCCACGTGCAGCGGCGCGACCCGGTGGATCGGCAGCGGCGACGAGGCGATCATCCGGCCGGCGGCGCGCGTGCCGAAGCCGCGGCTGGTCATGTCGGTGTCGATCTCGGCGAAGTAGCCGACGCCGACGCGCGCGCCGGACGGGGCGAGCTCGATCCGCAGCGTGTTGCCGAGCGCCTCGACCGCCGCCTTCGACGCGTTGTAGGCGCCCATGAGCGGCAGGTGCACGGCCGCCGCGACCGACGCGATCGGCAGCGCGTACCCGCGCGGGTGGCTGATGTGCGGGCCGGCGGCCCGCAGCGTGTAGTAGGCGCCGAGCACGTTGACGCGCAGCGTGCGCTCCATGATCTCCGGGTCCCCGCCGACGAGCGGGAGCTGCGCGGCGATGCCGGCGTTCGCGACGACGACGTCGAGCCCGCCCAGGGCGCCGGCGAGGTGCTCGACCGCCTGCTCGACCTGCTCGCGGTCGCCGACGTCGCACGGCGCCCACGGCGCGCCGCCGCAGCGCTCGGCGACGTCGGCGAGCAGCTCCTCCTCCAGGCCGGCGACGGCGACGCGTGCGCCGCGCTGGTGCAGGCGCTCGGCGAGCGCGGCGCCGATGCCGCGGGCGCCGCCGGTGATGAGGACGCGGCGGCCCTCCAGCGATGGGGTCGAGCGGGGCATGCGCCGCACCGTACCAACGGCGAACATCGGTGTTCGCCGGTTCGGCCGGTCCCGCTCAGCGCGCGCCCGCGGCGATCGCCCGCACGGTGTCGAGCGTGTCGGCCTCCGACGCCGGCTTGTCCTCGCGGTAGCGCTTGACGCGCGCGAACCGCAGCGCCAGGCCCGACGGGTAGCGCGGCGAGGCCTGCACGCCGTCGAACGCGATCTCCGCGACGAGCTCGGGGCGGACGTGGACCGCGATCCCCTCGCGCCGGGTCTCGAGCGCGAGGAGCCGCTCGGTCTGCCAGGCGAGCATCTCGTCGGTCAGGCCCTTGAACGTCTTGCCGAGCATCGCCCAGCCGTCGCCGTCGCGGGCGCCCAGGTGCAGGTTGGAGAGCCTGCCGCGGCGCCGGCCGTGGCCCCACTCGGCGGCGAGGATCACGAGGTCGAGCGTGTGGACCGGCTTGACCTTGAGCCACGCGCCGCCGCGCCGGCCTGCCGCGTACGGCGCCTCGAGCCGCTTGACGACGACGCCCTCGTGCCCGGCCTCGATCGCGGCGTCGAACGCCTCCTGCGCCGCCTCGGGCGTCGCGGCGATCGTGCGCGTGATGCGGTGCGCGGGCGGCACGACGTCCTCGAGCGCCTCGGCCCGGCGCGACAGCGGCTCGTCGAGCACGTCCTCGCCGTCGACGTGCAGGACGTCGAAGAAGAATGCGTCCAGCGGCACCGAGCGCTCGCGCCGCGTGCCGAACCGCGCGGCGGTGACCTGGAACGGCTCGGGCCGCCCGTCGTCGCGCAGCGCGATCGCCTCGCCGTCGAGCACGAACGCGCGCGCCGGCATCGCCTGCGCGGCGGCGACGACCTCGGGCAGCCGCGCAGTGACGTCGTCGAGCGTGCGCGTGAAGATCGCGACGTCGTCGCCGTCGCGGTGGACCTGGATCCGCGCGCCGTCGAGCTTGTGGTCGACCGCCGCCGGCGAGGCCTTGGCGAGCGCGTCCGCGACGTCGGCGGCGGTGGCGGCGAGCATCGGGGCGAGCGGGCGCCCGACCTCGAGCCGGATCGCCACCAGTCCCGGCGCGCCCTCGGTGAGCGCGATCGCGGCGACGTCCGCCAGCCCGCCGTGCAGCGTCAGCGCCCGCCGCACCTCGGCCCGGGGCACGCCGGCCGCGCGAGCGACCGCGTCGGCCATGACCCCGGCGAGCGCGCCCTGGCGCAGGTCGCCGAGCAGCAGGCGGGCGAGGAACGACTGCTCGTCTGCGTCGGCGCGCGCGAGCAGCGCCTGCAGCGCCTCGTGCCGCGCGGCCTGCGAGCCGGACCCGCGCATCGCGCCGATCCGCGTCAGCTCGGCCTCGACCTCGGCGACGGTCAGCGACGGCCCGGGCGCGGGCGGCGGCCGGTCGCGCAGCAGCGCCCAGCCGACGCCGATCTGCCGCTGGGTGAGCTCCCCCGACAGCCAGCTCACCGCCGTCCGGACCTCGCCGGGGGCGGCGGTCGCCAGCAGCTCGGCGAGCGCGGCGATCTTCGCGGTCCGCGAGCGCGTGCCCGCCACGGCGGCCGAGGCCTCGACGACGGTCTTCAGCAGCACGCCGCGGACGATATTCGGCGTTTAACCACATCACGCCCCAGGCGGATCGGCGATGTGGGGGGTACTGGGGGGTCTGGGCCGATCCGGCGGGGCGCGATGGAGGAGAGAGTGCGACCACTCTGACGTCTCGCGACTCAGATGTCCAAGACGTAATTCCTTGGACATTCATAAGATCAGCCTATGGATGTGCGGCAGCTCCGCTACCTCGTGGCCCTCTCGGAGGAGCGGCACTTCACCCGCGCCGCCGCCCGCGAGCACGTCGCGCAGCCCGCGCTGTCGCAGCAGATCCGCCGGCTCGAGGGCGAGGTTGGCCTCGCCCTCGTGCACCGCACGACGCGGCAGGTCGCGTTCACCGAGGCCGGGAACCTGCTCGTCGAGCGCGCGCGCCGCGTGCTGGCCGAGCTCGACGCGGCCCGCGCCGAGCTCGAGGAGCTGTCGGGCCTGCGTGCCGGCCGGGTGACGATCGGGGCGATGCAGACCGTCGGCGCGTTCGACCTGTCGCTGCTGCTCGCGACGTTCCACGAGCGCCACCCGGGCGTCGAGCTCGCGATCCGCGAGGAGGCCAGCGACACGCTCGCGGCGATGCTCCGCGCCGACCAGCTCGACCTCGCGATCCTCTCGGTGACCGACCGCATCGAGCGCCGCGGCCTGGGCCTGGAGGAGCTCGCCAGCGAGGAGCTCGTCGCGGTCCTGCCCCGCACCCACCGCCTCGCGCACCGGCGCCGGCTGCGGTTCGCCGAGCTGCGCGACGAGGACTTCATCGGCTTCCGCGAGGGCTGGGCGCTGCGCCACCTGCTCGAGCAGGCGGCCGCGGAGGCGGGCTTCGCGCCCCACCTGGCGTTCGAGTCGAACGAGATGCCGCGGATCCTCAACCTCGTCGCGCGCGGGCTCGGCGTCGCGGTCCTCCCGCTGTCGGGCGTCGAGGGGGACAAGGGCGCCGACGTCGCCTGGGTACGGCTGGTCGGCCCGACGCCGCGCCGCGACGTGACGCTCGCCTGGCGCGCGGACCGCCGCCACGCCCCGGCCGCGGCGGCGTTCCTCGCGCTGGCCCGCGAGCAGGCCGTGCGCTGAGCGCCTGCGGAGCGGCGTGCGGTGACAGTTCATGCAAACACCATCGTTCATCTGTAGTACCGTGGCACGCCGCATGCCGTCCACCACGTCACCCACCGGATACGCCCTGCGGGCCGTGCGCACGCTGGCGGGGTCCGACGTCCTCGACCGGCTCGGCGTCCGCGAGGCGGCCGAGCGCGTGCTCTACCGCGGCACGCGCGACGGCTTCCGCGCGATCGGCGCCGCCGGGCGCACGTTCAAGGCCGTCGGCCGCGCCGGCCGCCCGGCCCGCCTGAAGCCCGCCCGCGGCGACCTGTTCGACCTCACGCCGACCGACGAGCAGCAGATGCTCGTGGAGGCGTACGGCGACTTCGCCGCCGCCAAGCTCCGGCCCGCCGCGCTCGAGGCCGACGAGGCGTGCAGCCCGCCCGACGGCCTGCTCGCCGAAGCCGGCGAGCTGGGGCTGACGATGCTCGGCGTGCCCGAGGAGCTCGGCGGCGCGGTCGCCGAGCGCTCCACCGTGACCGCCGTCCTCGCCGCCCAGGCGCTGGCGCACGGCGACATGGGCCTGGCCGTCGCCGCGCTCGCCCCGTCCGGCGTCGCGTCGGCGCTGACGCTCTGGGGCGACGCCGACCAGCAGGCGACCTACCTGCCCGCGTTCGTCGACGACGCCGTCCCGGCGGCGGCGTTCGCGGTCGCCGAGCCGCGCGCGCTCTTCGACCCGTTCTCGCTCCGCACGACCGCGCGCGCCGACGCCGGCGATTACCTGCTCAGCGGCGTCAAGACGCTCGTGCCGCGCGGCGCGTCGGCCGACCTGCTGCTCGTCGCCGCGCGCCTGGAAGGGCGGGGGCCGGCGCTGTTCCTCGTCGCGCCGCGCGACGTCCAGGGCGTCAAGGCCAAGGAGGCGCCGGCGATGGGCGTGCGTGCCGCCGCCACCGCCGACCTGCGCTTCGACGGCGTGCGGCTCCCGAAGTCGGCGCTCGTCGGCGAGGGCGACCCCGAGGTGTACGCCGACGCGATCCGGCGCGCGCGGCTGGCGTGGTGCGCCGTGTCGATCGGCACCGCGAAGGCCGTGCTCGACCACGTCATCCCGTACGTCAACGAGCGCGAGGCGTTCGGCGAGCCGATCAGCCACCGGCAGGCCGTCGCGTTCACCGTGTCGGACATCGCGATCGAGCTCGAGGGCATGCGGCTGCTGACGCTGCGCGCCGCCGCCCGCGCCGACGCGGGCGACGACTACGCCCGCGAGCTGGCGCTCGCCCGCCGCCAGTGCGCCGAGCTCGGCGCGAAGATCGGCTCGGACGGCGTGCAGCTCCTCGGCGGCCACGGCTACGTCAAGGAGCACCCGGTCGAGCGCTGGTACCGCGACCTGCGCGCCGCCGGCGTCATGGAGGGGGCGCTGCTCGTCTGATGATCAACCTCGAGCTCCCCAAGAAGTTCGCGCCGCTCGTGGCGCAGGCCCACGAGGTCGCCGAGGAGGTCTTCCGGCCGATCTCGCGCAAGTACGACCGCGAGGAGCACACCCGGCCCAAGGAGCTGGACATGCTCGCCTCGGTCATCGAGGGCATGGACGACGCCGGCGGGATCGGCGGCGCCGGCGCGGCCGGCGTCCGGCGCCGGAACGGCAACGAGGAGGGCAACCGCAACGGCTCGAACATGTCGACCGCGCTGAGCGTCATGGAGCTCTGCTGGGGCGACGTCGGGCTGCTGCTGTCGATGCCGCGCCAGGGGCTCGGCAACTCGGCGATCGCCTCGGTCGCCAGCGACGAGCAGCTCGCGCGGTTCGAGGGCAAGTGGGCGGCGATGGCGATCACCGAGCCCGAGGCCGGCTCGGACAGCGCCGCGATCCGCACGACCGCCGTCCTCGACGGCGACGAGTACGTGCTCAACGGCGAGAAGATCTACGTCACCGCCGGCGAGCGCGCCGACCTCGTCGTCGTGTGGGCGACGCTCGACCCGTCGAAGGGCCGCGCGGCGATCAAGTCGTTCGTCGTCGAGCGCTCCAACCCGGGGCTGATCCTCGAGCGCGTCGAGCACAAGCTCGGCATCCGCGCGTCGGACACCGCCGCGTTCCGGCTCGAGAACTGCCGGGTGCCGAAGGAGAACCTGCTCGGGTCGCCCGAGATCGACACGACGAAGTCGTTCGGCGGCGCGATGAAGACGTTCGACAACACGCGGCCGCTCGTCGCCGCGATGGCGGTCGGGCTGGCCCGCGCGTGCCTCGAGGAGACCACGCGCCTCGTTCGCGAGGCGGGGATCGAGGTCGACTGGGACCGGCCGCCGGCGCTGCAGGCCGGCGCGGCGTCCGAGCTCCTGTCGATGGAGGCCGACTACGAGGCCGCGCGGCTCCTGACGCTCGAGGCGGCGTGGATGGCCGACAACGGCAAGCCGAACTCGCTGCAGGCCTCGATGGCCAAGGCGAAGGCGGGCCGCACGTGCGTGGACATCGCGCTGCGGTGCGTCGCGCTCGCCGGCTCGCTCGGCTACGGCGAGGAGCTCCTGCTCGAGAAGTGGGCGCGCGACGCGAAGATCCTCGACATCTTCGAGGGCACGCAGCAGATCCAGCTCCTCATCATCGCCCGCCAGCTCCTCGGCCTCAGCTCGGCGCAGCTCCGCTGACCTTCCCGGGCCGGAAGGTTCCGGGAAGGCGTCGCTGGGACGGTGCCGCGCGCACCGTTCAGCGACATCCGAGGAGCAGTTCCGATGCCCCTGATCCCTCGACCGATCAGCCCCGCGCTGGTCGTCTCCGTGATCGCGTTCGTGGTCGCCTGCGCCGGCACGGCGACCGCGGGCGGGATCGTCATCAAGAAGCCGAGCCAGCTCGGCAAGAACGTCGTCACGAGCCGCGCGGTCAAGGACCGCTCGCTGCAGCTCCGCGACCTCAGCCCGGCGGCGCGCCGCGCCCTGCGGGGCACGAGCGCCGCCTCGGCGTCCACCGCGCCCGGCCCGGCCGGCCCGGCGGGTCCCGCCGGCCCGCAGGGCGAGCGCGGCCCGCAGGGCGAGCGCGGCCCGCAGGGTCCCGCCGGCCCGCAGGGCGAACGCGGCCCGCAGGGCCCGCCCGGTCCTCAGGGCGAGCGCGGCCCGCAGGGCCCGCCTGGCAGCGCGACCGACAACGAGGGCAAGCCGCACGCGAGCGACCTGCGGTTCTCCTCGTGGCTCGTCGACACGCTCGCCGGCGGGCGCTCGCACCCGGTCGGCGACCTGTCGATCTGGACGCTCGGCGGCCAGAACCGCATCCAGGTCTGCAACCAGCGGACCGAGGGGCCGGACGCCGCGATCGTCATCGAGGTCGGCGGGGAGCGGGCGATGCACGGCGTCGGGCCGCGCGTGTGCTCGCCGCCCTACACGATCTCGAACGGGACGGAGTTCGAGATCAACGGGCTCGGCACCCGGATCACCGGCATGTCGGTCGGCGGCGGCAAGCTGTGGGCGGTCGGCACCCACGCGGGCCCGACGGAGTGGCAGTGATGCGCGCGCGTGGCCTCTCGCTCGCCGTCGCCGCCCTCGTCGCCGCGTGCGCGGGGACGGCGACCGCCGCCACGGCGATGATCGCCTCGTCGCAGCAGGTCGGCCCGGCCGTCGTCACGAGCCGCGCCGTGAAGGACCGCTCGCTCGGCGTGCGCGACTTCGCCGCCACGGCCCGGCCGCGTGCCGCCGCTCCTGCCGCGCCGGTCGCCGGACCGCCCGGCCCTGCCGGACCGCCCGGTCCCGCCGGTCCCGCCGGTCCCGCCGGCGAGCGCGGCCCGGCCGGCCCGCGCGGCCCTGCCGGCCCGGCGGGCGCACCCGGCCCTGCCGGGGAGCGCGGCCCGCGCGGGATCCGCGGCCCCCAGGGCCTCGCGCTGGAGAACGCCGGCCGCCCGCACGCGTCGCGGCTGCACATGAGCTCGTGGATCGCCGACATCTACGGCGTGGGCAGCCACCGGTTCGGCTGGATCACGGTGAAGACGCTCGACAGCCGGTACGTGACGGTCTGCAACGACGACCCCACCTCCGACGACCCGATGGCCATCACCGTGACCATCAGCGGGACGCGGGACCGGTCCGAGGTCGCGCGCGGGACGTGCACGATGGGCTACTTCCTGCCGAACGGGGTCACGCTGGAGATCCACGCCCGCTACACGGTGATCAGCGGCACGCTCGTCCACGAGGATCCCCGGTCACGCCGGCTGCATCTTCGTCGGCTTCCACGAGCGCCCGGCGGGCCTCTGAACCGGCGCATCTGACACCGGACGGTGTCATCGTGCCGGTATGGGGTCGATCGGGAGGGCCGTCCGGATGCTCGCGGCCGTCGCCGCCTCCTGCGCGGCGACGGCCGCCGTCCCCGGCGGGGTCGCACACGCCGCCGGGCCGGAGCCCGGCACGCCGGAGTACATCGCGCGCGACCTGCGGAACGTCGCCGACGCCTACGGGCGCATCACCGGGCCCGGAGGGCAGCTCCGCAACCCGCACTATCTCGCGCAGCTCGCCGGCAGCAGCGCCGAGTCGCACCTCGAGCACCTGGCGAACCTCGCCGTCACCCCGCTCCGCCCGGCGGTCACCCCGGGCACGCTCGTTCCCGGCTGGAACATGGCCGGCCCGCTGCGCCAGGGCTGGGACGGCCGGCGCGGGCAGCGCATCCCGGTCGCGTTCACCAGCCGCCACGGGGCGCTGCTGCGCGGCGACGTGTTCGCGCCCCTGCCGGGCGCGAAGGACCCGTACACCGGCCGCAGGCTGAAGGGGCCGTTCCCCGGCGTCGTCATCACCACCGGGTCGATCCAGGGGTCCAGCCGGATGTACTGGTGGCTGGCGCAGGACCTCGCCGAGCGCGGCTACGTCGTGCTCACCTACGACGTCCAGGGCCAGGGGGCGAGCGAGACGCTCCCCCACGAGGACGACGCGCATCCCGAGCTGCCGTTCTGCAACCCGTTCGCGGCGCCGGACGACGGCGAGCAGACCGGCTGCCCGGGCGTGCCGTTCCAGCAGGAGGCGAACTTCGTCAAGGGCACCGAGGACGCCATCGGCTTCTTCCTCTCGACGCCGCGCCGGCCCTACCGCAACCGCAACGCGGGCTCGGCGCAGGTCAACGCCCACAACCCGCTGTGGAAGCTGCTGGACCGCCGCCCGCTCGCGCGGCCGACCGCGCCCGGGCGGCGGACGAGGCTCGCGATCGTCGGGCACTCGCTCGGCGCCGCCGCGGTGTCGAAGGTGCAGGGCACCAGCCGCCACGTGTCCGCCGTCGTCGCGTACGACAAGCTCGGCGGCGGCGACGGCGACCGGCTCGGGACCGGCGGGGTGGAGCCCACCGTGCCGGCGCTCGCCGTCCAGTCCGAGTACGGCTTCACCGTCCAGCCGTACGTGCTGGCCGGCGGCGGGATCGTGCCGGGGCTCGTCCCGCCGGACCGGGCGCCCGACCCCGAGCGCGAGAAGAAGACCGGCTTCGAGGCCTGGCGCGAGGCGGGCGTCGACGCGATGCTCCTCGTGCCGCGCGCCTCGACGCACCTCGAGTACACCGACATCCCGCTCGTCCTGCCGGCGAGCCGGTGGGGGCAGGCGCTGACGAGCGTCTTCACGCAGGCGTGGCTCGACCGCTACCTCAAGGGCCGTCCGGCCGGGCCGCTCCTCGCCCGCGAGCACACCTACCTCGAGCCGGTCGGCCGCGGCGAGTGGAGGCCGGTGACGCTGCGGCGCGACGAGCTGCTGAGCTTCTCCTTCTGCTCGGCCTACGCGTTCGGCGGGCGCGTCGACGAGGACATCAGGGGCGACGTGGGCTGCTAGTCGAGCGGCGGACCACGAGCTCGGTCGCCAGCTCGACACGCGAGCCGCCGCCGTGGCCGAGCACGAGGCGGGCGGCGGTTGCGGCCATCTCGGCGAGCGGCTGGCGGACCGTCGTCAGCGGCGGCCACGCCCAGCGCGCCATCGGCAGGTCGTCGAAGCCGACGACGCTCAGCTCCTCCGGGACCTGGACGCCGAGCACGCGCGCGGCCTCGTAGACGCCGAACGCCTGCAGGTCGCTGCCGGCGAAGATCGCGGTCGGCGGGTCGTCGAGCTCGAGGAGCGCGCGGGCGTGCTCGTAGCCGGCCTCGACGTGGAACGTGCCGTACCGGATCAGGCCGGGGTCGACCTCGAGCCCGGCGGTCTCGAGCGCCGAGCGGTAGCCGTCGACGCGGGCGCGGGTGCAGAGGATGTCGGGCGGGCCGCCGATGACCGCGATCCGCTCGTGGCCGAGCTCGACGAGGTGCCGCGTGGCGGCCAGGCCGCCGTTCCAGTTCGTGGCGCCGACCGACGGGACGTCCGGGCCGGGTTCGCCGACCGGGTCGACGACGACGAACGGGATGCCGCGCGCGGTCAGGCGCGCGGCCTGCTCGTCGCCGAGCTCGGACACGACGAGGATCACGCCCGCCGAACGCCGCGCGGCGACCGCGTCGACCCAGCGGCGGCCGATCGCGCCGGGGCCCTCCTGGGCGGACAGCACGACGCCGAGCCCGTGGTCGCGCGCGACCTCCTCGACCCCGCGGATGAGCTCGATCGCCCACGGGCTCTCCAGCTCGTTGAAGACGACGTCGAGCAGCCCGGTCCCGGCGGGCCGCCGGGGCGTGCGGCGGTAACCGCGCTCGCGCATCACGCGCTCGACGCGCTCGCGCGTGGCGGCGCTGACGTCGGCGCGGCCGTTGACGACCTTCGACACGGTCGGGACGGAGACGCCGGCGGCCTCGGCGATGTCGGCGATGGTCACGCGGGTCGACGCCATGTCCCGCGGGACCGTACCACACCTTTCCGAAACTTTCGAGCACCGAATGCTCTCGATCGTGCGGTTCCGGGTTGACTCTGGGGCGGCAAGGAGTAAGGTCCGGCCCGCCGTGGGGAGCGGCACGTAGTCCGAAAGTTTCGGACGGAGCAGGGAAAGGGGAGAGTCGGTGTCCGATGGGTCTTGGGGCCGTCGACGTCTGGTCGCGGCCATCTTCGCGCTGTCCCTCGCGCTGGGGGCGGCGGCATGCGGCAGCTCGGGTCCGGAGGACTCGGCGGGCGGGTCCGGCAGCGGCGGCGGGCGCGTGACCGTCTGGGCGCTGGAGGACCCGACCCAGCAGAAGTTCCAGGAGCCCGCGATCGAGGCGTTCAACGACGCCTCCGACGCGACCGCGCGCCTGCAGACGTTCAGCAACACCGTCTACCAGGACAAGCTCCGCGTCGCGATGGGCTCGCCCAACGCGCCCGACGTGTTCTTCAACTGGGGTGGCGGGAGCATCCGCTCCTACGTCGAGGCCGGCCAGGTCCAGGAGCTCGGCGCGTTCCTCGACGAGAACCCCGACCTGCGCGACGCGTTCCTGCCGTCGGTCCTGCAGGCCGGCGAGATCGACGGCAAGCCGTACGGCATCCCGCTGCGCGGCATGCAGCCGCTGCTGCTCTTCTACAACAAGGAGGTCTTCGCGAAGGCCGGCGCGCAGCCGCCCAGGACGTGGGACGACGTCAAGGCGCTCGTCCGGACGTTCAAGGACGCCGGCGTCACCCCGCTGGTGCTCGGGATGGAGGACGCGTGGACCGGGCTCATGTGGCCCGAGTACCTCACCGAGCGGATCGGCGGCCACGAGCCGTTCCAGCGCCTCCAGCGCGGCGAGCCCGGCGCGTGGGAGGACCCGGCGATCACGAAGGCGCTCGAGATGACCAAGGAGCTCATCGACATGGGCGCCTTCGGCTCGGACTTCAACTCGATCAGCTACACGAACCGCGAGGCGACCACGCTCCTGGCGCGCGGCAAGGGCGCGATGATGCTCATGGGGAGCTGGGAGTACTCCAACCAGGTCAACGACTACCCGGACTTCGCCGAGGACGGGCTCGGGTGGACGACGTTCCCGTCGGTGCCCGGCGGCAAGGGCGACGAGGCCGCCGTCGTCGGCAACCCGACGAACTACTTCTCCGTCCACGCCAGGTCGAAGTCGAAGGACGCCGCGCTCGAGTTCCTCAAGCAGATGGCCGAGCCGTCCTACGTCGACGACCTCATCGCGGCCGGTGACGTACCCGCCGTCAAGGGCATCGAGGACAAGCTCGAGCAGGGCGACAACGCCGAGTTCACGAGCGCCGTCTACGCGATGGTGCGCGACGCGCCGACGTTCACGCTGTCGTGGGACCAGGCGGTCACGCCGCCCGAGGCCGAGGCGCTGCTGACCAACCTCCGGAAGTTCTTCGCGAAGCAGATCGACGTGGCGGGCTTCCAGCGCGCGATGTCGCGCGCCGCGCAGCAGTGATCCAGGGCCTCCTCAGGGACACCACCGACCGGCCCGGCCCGCTGTGGGTCGTGCCGGCGGTGGCCTTCTTCGCGGTGTTCGCCCTCGCGCCGATGGTCATCGTCGCCGTGCTGTCGCTCACCGCGTGGGACGGCGTGCGCGACCCGGAGTTCATCGGCCTGGACAACTGGTCGCGGCTCGTGCGCGACGAGGCGGTGCTCGACGCGCTGAAGGTCAGCGCGGCGCTCACCGTGCTGTGCTGGTGCATCCAGACGCCGATCGCGCTGCTGCTGGGCGTGTGGGCGGCCGGGCCTCAGCGCACGCGCGCGGCGCTGATCGCGGTGTTCTTCCTGCCGATCCTGCTGTCGTCCGCGGCGGTCGCGCTCATCTGGGGCGCGCTGCTCGACCCGAACTTCGGGCTGCCGGTGACGCTCGAGTTCCTCGGCAGCCCGCTCGGCTCGGAGCGGTGGGCGATCGTCACCGTCGCGTTCGTCCTGTCGTGGCAGTTCATCCCGCTGCACACGATGCTCTACCAGGCCGCCGCCCGGCAGATCCCGCGGATGCTCTACGACGCGGCGACGATCGACGGGGCGAGCCGGCGCCAGCAGCTCACGAAGATCACGATCCCGCAGCTGCGGAACACGATCGTCGCGTCGTCGATCATGATCGTCGTCGGGTCGCTGACGTACTTCGAGACGCTGCTCATCCTCACCGACGGCGGCCCCGGGACCTCGACGGCGATCCTGCCGTTCCAGATGTACAGCGAGGGCTTCCGGGCCTACGAGATGGGCTACGCGAGCGCGATCGCCGTCGGCCTGGTCCTCGTCGGCACCGCGCTGTCGCTCCTGCTCGTGAAGGTCAGCGGCTACGCGAAGATGCGCAGCACGCTCGAGGGGCTGTAGATGAGCGGCGTCACCGACCCGGTCGCCCCCACGCTGACGCCCGCCGCCACCGCGCCGGCGCCGCCCCCGGTGACTGCGCCGACGTCGCGGCCGTCGCGCCGGCGCCGCGCGTGGCGCGCGGTGCGGCGCGTCAACGTGCCGGCCGGGATCGGCGCGGCGGCGTGGCTCGTCGTCGTCGCGCTCCCCCTCTACTTCCTCGTCGTCAGCGCGGTGTCCGAACGCGGCGACTACCTCGACCGCGGCGCGCTCGCGCCGCCGTCGGGCGTCACGCTCGAGAACTTCCGCACCACGCTCGACAGCGGGTTCGCGCGCTACCTGCTCAACACCGCGGTCGTCACCGCCGGGACCGTCGCGATCGTGCTCGCGCTCGCGCTGCCGGCCGCCTACGCGATCGTCCGCTCGCAGAGCCGCCTGGCCGGCACGACGTTCCGGCTCTTCCTGCTCGGGCTGGCCATCCCCGCACAGGCGACGATCATCCCGGTCTACCTCATCATCACGCGGCTGCACCTGTACGACACGCTGATCGCGATCGTCCTGCCGACGGCCGCGTTCTGCCTGCCGCTCAGCGTGCTCGTGCTCACCGGCTCGCTGCGCGACGTGCCGCGCGAGCTGTACGAGGCGATGGCGCTCGACGGCGCCGAGCCGCGGACGATGCTCAGGCGCCTCGTGATCCCGCTCAGCCGCGGCGGGATCATCACCGTCTCGATCTACTCGGCGTTGCAGGGGTGGAACGGCTTCCTGTTCCCGCTCGTGCTGACGCAGAGCGAGGAGACGCGCGTGCTGACGCTCGGCCTGTGGACGTTCCAGGGCCAGTTCGGCGTCAACGTGCCCGGCCTCATGGCGGCGGTGCTCATGTCGGCGATCCCGTTCTTCGTCCTCTACCTCTTCGCCCGGCGCTGGATCGTGGCCGGGCTCGTCGGAACCGGCGGAAAGTGACCACGACCCGGGGAGCATCGGATGCCTGACCACCACCTCAGCGCCCTGCGCGTGCAGGGCTCGCACATCGTCGACGCGGACGGCGCGCGGGTGCTGCTGCGCGGCGTCGGGCTCGGCGGCTGGATGAACATGGAGAACTTCATCACCGGCTTTCCGGCGACCGAGAGCCTCATGCGCGCCGAGGTCGCGCGGGTACTCGGCGCGGAGCGGGCCGAGCGGTTCTTCGACCGGTTGCTCGACGCGTTCTTCACCGAGGACGACGCGGCGTTCCTCGCGCGCCTGGGCGTCAACTGCCTGCGGATCCCCGTCAACTACCGGCACCTCGAGTCCGACGCGCGGCCGTTCGAGCTGCGCGAGCGCGGCTTCGAGCGCCTGGACCGCGCGATCGCCGCGTGTGCCGCGCACGGCATCTACACGGTCGTCGACCTGCACGCCGCACCCGGCGCGCAGAACCAGCACTGGCACTCGGACAACCCGACGCACGTCGCCGAGCTCTGGCTGCACCCGCACTTCCGGGACCGCGTCGTGCACCTGTGGGAGGCGATCGCCGACCGCTACCGCGACGAGCCCGCGGTCGCCGGCTACAACCTGCTCAACGAGCCCGGCGACCCGAGCGGCGAGGTGATCGGGCCGTTCACCGACCGGCTGGTCGCCGCCGTCCGCGCGGTCGACCCGCGGCACATCGTCTTCGCCGACGGCAACACGTACTCGACCGACTTCTCCGTGTTCGGCGAGGTGTACGAGAACACGGTGTTCGCCTGCCACGACTACGCGCTGGCGGGGATGGCGTACGGCGGGCCGTACCCCGGGCACACCGACGGGCGCTGGATCGACCGCGAGGTGCTCGAGCAGAAGTTCCTCGAGCGCACGCGCTTCCAGCGCGAGACCGGGACGCCGCTGTGGGTGGGCGAGTTCGGGCCGGTCTACACCGGCGACCCCGAGCGCGACGAGCAGCGCTACCAGATCCTCGTCGACCAGCTCGACATCTACGACCGCTACGAGGCGGGCTGGTCGCTGTGGACCTACAAGGACGTCGGGCTGCAGGGGCTCGTCCACGCCGCGCCCGACGGCGCGTGGATGCGGCGGTTCGGCGAGGTGATCGCCAAGAAGGCGCGGCTGGGCGTCGACTCGTGGGGCTCGACCGACCAGGAGGTCCCGGACGTCGTCGAGCCGGTCCACCGCCTCGTCGCGCGCGAGTTCCCCGACTGGGACCCGTACCCGTGGGGGGCGCGGGGGACGACCGACGACCTCGTCCGCCACGTGCTGTTCGCGCAGGCGATGCTCGTCGAGTACGGGCAGCGGTTCGCCGGGCTCTCCGACGAGGACCTCGACGAGCTGGCCGACGCGTTCGCGCTCGAGCGCTGCGTGCGGCGCGCGCGGCTGTGCGACATCGTGGCCGAGCGCCTCGGGGCGGCGAACGTCCAGCAGGCCCGGCCCTAGGCTAGGCCGGGCCGCCGGATCCCTGCCTCAGGCTGGGGTGAGCAGCCGGCGGCCCGCCTCGGGGTGGACGATCACGACGTGGCCGAGCGCGCGGTCGCCAGCGGCGGTCGCGATCGCGCGCGTCACCGAGCCGCGGCGGTGCGACTCGCGGCCGAGCACGATCGTGTCGGCGCCCGCCCGCGTCGCGGTCGACATGACCGCGTCGGCGATGTCGGCGTGGCTGCCGACCGTGTGGAGCACCTCGCCGGTCGCGCGGACGCCGCCGCGGGACAGGAGCTGCAGGTGCGCGTCGAGGACCGCCTGCGCCTGGCGCTCGCTCTCCAGGTCGAGCGCCTCGTCGCCGACGACGTCGGTCTCGCGGACGTGGACGACGACGACCTCCGAGCCGCGCGCCCGCGCCAGGTCGGCGGCGGCGCGGGAGACGGCCGCCGCGCCGGCGGTCGAGTCGACCGCGGCGAGGACCGGGGGCGTCGCGGGGAGCGCGCGCTCGGGCTCGGCGGCCGGCGCCGCGGTGGCGGCGGCCGCGCGCTCCACGACGTGGCGCGTGGCGGCGAGCGTGGCGAGCGCGAGCGCGACCGCGCCGGCGCCGACGAACAGCGGCGCTCCGACCGAGATGTCCTCGGCGAGCCGGCCCGCGAGCCACGGGGCGACGGCGCCGCCGGTGAACCGGACGAAGCTGTAGGCCGACGACGCCACCGGGCGCTCGACCGGGCTGACGAGCATCACCGATTCGGTCAGGACCGTGTTGACGACGCCGATGAACGCGCCCGCGAGCACGATGCCGGCCACGAGCACGGCCTGGGAGCCGACCGCGAGCGCCATGACGAGCAGGTCGGCGGCGAACAGCGCGAACGCGGCGCCGAGCGCGCCGGCGATGCCCAGGCGGCGCTTGACCGCCGGCGCGACGAACACGCTGAACACCGCGAGCAGCAGGCCCCAGCCGAAGAAGACGAGGCCGAGCGCGTGCTCGCCCATGTCGAGCGGGAACGGGGTGTAGGCCAGGAGGGTGAAGAAGCCGTAGTTGAAGAGGACCGCGACGACGGCGAGCGCCAGGAGGCCGGGGTGGCGCAGGGCGCGCAGCGGCTCGGTGAGGCCGACGGCCCGCGCTGGGCGCGGCGTGCGCTCGAGCAGGACCGCGATCGCGACGAACGCGACGGCCATGAGGACGGCGACGCCGAAGAACGGGCCGCGCCACGAGATGCCGCCCAGCGCGCCGCCGAGCAGCGGGCCGGACGCGATGCCGAGCCCGAGCGCGGCCTCGTAGAGGACGATCGCGCCGCCGACGCCGCCGCTCGCGGCGCCGACGATGACCGCGAGCGAGGTGGAGATGAACAGCGCGTTGCCCAGGCCCCAGCCCGCGCGGAAGCCGACGATCGCGCCGACGGTGTCCGAGGCGCCCGAGAGCGCGCTGAAGACGACGACGAGCGCGAGGCCGCCGAGCATCGTGCGCTTCGGGCCGAGGCGGCTGGAGACGAAGCCGGTGACGAGCATCGCGACGCCGGTGATCGCGAAGTAGCTCGTGAACAGCAGCGACACCTGGCTCGGGCCGGCGTCGAGGTCCTCGGCGATCGCGGGGAGGATCGGGTCGACGAGGCCGATGCCCATGAACGCGACGACGCACGCGAAGGCGACGGCCCAGACGGCCCTGGGCTGGCGGAGCAGGTCGCCGTTCATCGGCGCCCCGCGTCGGCGAGCTTGACCAGGACGGGTGCGGCCGCCTCGAGGAGGCGGCGCTCGTCGTCGTCGAGGACCGCCAGGCGGCGCTCGAGCGCGGCCGCGCGGGCGGCCTGGCGCTCCTTGAGCGTGCGGCGGCCGGCGGCGGTGATCGCGACCAGGACGGCGCGGCCGTCGTCCGGGTCCTCGTGGCGCTCGACGAGGCCCTGCTCGCCGAGGCGCCGGACGAGCGCGGTCATCGACGGCTGGGCGACGGCCTCGCGCGCGGCGAGGTCGGTGACCCGCTGCGGCCCGTCGTCGCGCAGGCGCGCGAGCACGGACAGGGCGGTACGGCTCATCCCCGGCTCGAGGTCCCGCAGCAGCGCATGCGCGAGCCGCGTGACGCTCTGCTCGAGCGAGGCGACGGAGGTCTCGGAGGCGGCAACCATATAGGACAACTATATAGCCTACCTACCTAAAGGTGTCAGACCCCTTGAGGGCGGTCCGACGCTCGTGCTCCGGCCCGGGACGGTGGTCCGGCCGCGCGCGCCCCGCTCAGGGGCCGTCCGCGATGACCGCCCTGACGTCCGCCTCTCGCGGGGAGCTGCCGAAGGCCGTCAGCAGCCACGTCGCCCCCGCGGCGCGCCACGGCTCCGGATCGGCGCCCGGGCCGTCCTCGCAGACGAGGTCGAACGGCCCGGTCAGGCCCTCGCGCTCGCGCTGCCCGCGCAGCTCGGCCGCGAGCTCGGCCAGCGCGTCCGGCCCGGGCAGCTCGATCGGGAACAGGCCGTCCCAGCGCGCGGCGCGGCGGACCGGACGGCGGTTCGGCCAGCGCGCCGCCGGCCACACCGGGATCCGCGGCCGGCGGACCGGTGGCGGCTCGAACTCGCCGCCCCAGTAGGCGGCCAGCCGCTCGAGGCCGGCGTCGAGCAGCTTCGCCCGCTCGCGGGGCTCGGACACCTCGCCGAAGTCCGTGAACTCGCCGTGGTTGTCGCTCCCCAGCCCCGCGCCGAGCACGAGCCGGCCGCCGCTGAGCCGGTCGAGGGTCACCGTCTCGCGCGCGAGCTTGTGCACCCGCCGCCGCGAGACCGGCGTCACGAGCGGCCCGAGCTCGATCCGCGACGTCGCGCACGCGATCGCGCTCAGCACGACCCACGGGTCCGACACCTCGCGCACCGGCGGCGAGTAGCGGACGTGGTCCCACACGAAGAACCCGTCGAACCCGGCCCGCTCGGCGTCGGCGGCGAGCGAGGCGAGCAGCCGCGGGTCGCCGAGCTCGTCGAACGGCGCGACGAAGATCCCGCGCCTCACCGCGCCGCCCTCACCAGTTGCGCATCGACGCGGTGATGATCTGCGCGAGGTCGCGTGCGTCCGGCGTCCGCGGCGCGACGTTCAGCAGCCGCTGCTGCTTGAGCGCGCCGTCGACGAGCGTCGGCACGTCGTCCTCGGTGTACCCGAGCTCCGCCACCCCCGACGGAGCGCCGACGTCGCGCATGAGCGCGAGGAGCTGCTCGGGCAGCGCGTCGGGCCCCGACACCGGCTCGCCGGCGAGCAGCGACGCGACGTGGTCGTGGCGCTCGGGCGCGGCCTCGTACGTGAAGCGGAACGCGGCCGGCGACGTGACGATGACCGAGAACCCGTGCGGCACGAACGGGTGGTCGTCCGGGTAGCCGGCGGGCCGGAACTCCGGGCCCAGGCCGGCGATCGGGTACGCGCACGCGTGCGGGATGTGCACGCCGGCGGACCCGAACCCGACGCCCGCCAGCGTCGCCGCGAGCATCATCGCCCCGCGCGCCTCGACGTCGTCGTCGTCGGCGACCGCGCGGCGCAGGTACCGCCCGCCGTACTCCAGCGCCTTGGCCGACCACACGTCGGCGATCGGGTTGGAGCCCTGGTACGGCGGCCGGTCGTCCGGCGTCGCCGGCCGCGGCCGCCGGTCGAACGGCACCGCGAGGTACGACTCGGCCGCGTGGCACACGACGTCGAGCCCCGCCGACGCGGCCACCTCCGCGGGCAGGGTGCGCGCGAGCTCCGGGTCGACGATCGCCTGGTGCGGGCGCAGGTAGCGGTGCGAGATCCCGCTCTTGACCTTCAGGTCCGGCAGGTCGAGCACCGCCACGGTCGTCGCCTCGCTCCCGGTCCCGGACGTCGTCGGGATCGCCAGGTGCGGGCGCAGCGGCGACGGCGGCTTGCGTCCCGCGCCGACCGGCGCGTTGACGTAGTCCATGAGCGGCGCGGGGTGGGTGAGCACGAGGTCGGCGACCTTCGCGGTGTCGATCGCCGACCCGCCGCCGACCGACACGAACCCGTCCGGCGCCGCCTCGCGCGCCGCGTCGCACGCGGCCTCGAACGACCGCAGCGTCGGCTCGACCCGCACCTCGTCGAACACGACGACGTCGATCCCCTCGGCCTCGATCGACGCCCGGACCCGGTCGGCGTGCCCGGCGGCGGCGACGCCCGGGTCGGTCACGAGCAGCGCGCGCGTGACGCCGAGCCGCCGCAGCTCCCAGCCCGCCTCGTCGACCGCGCCGGCGCCGTACTTCACCGGCGTGGCCTCCATCGTGAAGATCGTCTCGTTCACGCGTCGGTCCTCAGCCGCTCCAGCGCGCCGCGCAGCCGCTCGGGCATCTCGGTCGGCCGGCGCGTGTCGCGGTCGACGAAGACGTGCACGAACCACCCGACCGCGACGCACGCCCCGTCGCGGAAGAGCCCGATCTCGTACCGGACGCTCGTCCGCCCGAGGTGCCCGACGCGCAGGCCCGCGCGGATCTCGTCGGGGAAGGCGACCGCGGCCTTGAACGAGCAGTGCGACTCGGCGCACAGCCCGATGACCCGGCCGGCGTGGATGTCGAGCCCGCCCTCGCGGATGAGCCAGGCGTTGATGACGGTGTCGAAGAACGAGTAGTACTCGACGTTGTTGACGTGCCCGTAGACGTCGTTGTCCTTCCAGCGCGTCGGGATCGTCGTGACGTGCGGGAAGTCGGTCTCGACCGGGAGCTCCTCGGTGGCGGCCATCGCGGCGGAGCGTAACCCCGCGGCGGTCAGGGGCGCGGCGTGAGGAGCTGGTCGGCGGGGGCGTGGTCGTCGGTGAGCACGCCCGCGTTCCCCGCGAACGCGCGCCCCGGCGCCACGCGGTACCCGCCGCCGCCCGCGGCTCCGTCGCGGGCGACCGGCACCGGGACGCCGGACGCGACGAGCACGAGGTTCCCGCCGGGCACGTCGTCGTCGAGGACCGCGACCCGGGCGAACACGTCGAGCAGCGTCGCCGCCTCGGCCCGCGCGAACGCGAGGTCGCCGTGGTCGATGACGTTCTGCAGGTACACGCCGTCCGGGCGCAGCACGCGGCGGACGTCCTGCGCGAACTCGCGCGTGGCCAGGTGCCACGGGACCGACAGCCCGCCGAAGGCGTCGCCGACCACGACGTCGGCCGACCGCGCCGGCAGGTCGCGCAGCGTGCGCCGTGCGTCGCCGACCCGGACGCGCAGCCGCGGCCCGGTGCGCAGCCCGAGCCGCTCGCGCGCCAGGTCGACGAGCTCGCGGTCGACCTCGAGCACGACCGAGCGCGAGCCCGGCACGGTCGCGCGCACGTACCGCGGCAGCGTGAACCCGCCGCCGCCGATGAACACCGCGTCGCGCGGCCGGACGCGGTCGATGACGTCGCCCATCCATCGCACGTACGCGAACTGCAGGCGCCGCGGGTCGCGCAGGTCGACGTACGAGTGAGGCAGGTCGTCGAGCACGAGCGTGCGGCCCGAGGCCTGCGCGGCGTCCGCGACGATGCGCGCGCAGAAGTAGACGCTCTCGGTGTCGCAGCGACTGCCGAGCGCGGCGCCGGCGAGCGCGACCGCCGCAGCGGCGGCGAGCAGGTGCGGGCGCGCGCCGAGCACGACGCCGGCGAGCACGAGCGCGCCGCCGAGCACGTAGAGCGTCACCCGCGTCGGCAGCAGCGGCACGAGCACGAAGCCGGTCGCGAACGTCCCGGCCAGCGCGCCGGCGGTCGCCCACGCCGACAGCCGCCCGACGACCGAGCCGGTCTGCGCGAGGTCGGAGAGCTGGAGCTTGGCGACCGCGGGCGTCACGGCGCTCAGCACCGCGGCGGGCGGCAGGATCGCGACGAGCGCGATGAGCAGCGCCGCCGCCTCGGACGCCGACGCCGCCAGCGCCTCGCCGGCGATCCGCACGAGCGGGACGGTGCCGATCGCCAGCAGGCCGCCGAGCCCGAGCAGGATCGCGAGCAGCCGGCGCGGGTCGGTCCGGTCGGCCAGCCGCCCGCCGATCGCCGCGCCCGCGGCGATCCCGCCGAGCACGGTCCCGATGATCGTCGTGTACGTCTCGAGGGTCGAGCCGACGTACGGCGCCAGCAGCCGCACGGCGAGGATCTCCAGCACGAGGACCGCGCCGGACGCGCAGAAGACGAGCGCCGCCGCGCCTCTCACGCGCGGGCGATCGGGTCGGAGCTGCGCCGCCGGCGCCCGGGTGCGTCCATCGCGCCCGGTGTCTACCAGCCCGCCGGGACGTGCGCGACCGCGCGGCCCCGCGGCGCCCGGTCACTGCGCCGCGAGGCCCTCGAGCAGCGCCGCGACCAGGTCCGGCGCCTGTTCGAGCGGGCGCTCGCCGGCCGGCAGGTCGGTGACCTCCCAGCCCGGCTCGCCGAACCGCACCCGCGGCGCCGACCCGTTCTGCGTGCAGTGGACATAGGTGCGCGGAGCGGGCGCCGCGACGCGGTGGTCGGCAGCGTCGAGGTAGACCAGGCGCGAGACGCGGCGCGGGGCGCGCTCGGCCACGCGCCCGATCGTGCTGCCCGCATCGGCGTGGCCGACGAGCACGACCTCGGACAGGTCGCGCTCCTCCAGCAACGAGGCCACCGCGTCGGCGTCCGGAGCCGCCGACAGGACCGCGTGGCCGGCCCGCTGCAGCAGCGGCGCCACGGGGCCGGCGCCGGGGACGAGGACGAACGTGGTCATGGGCGGCAACCTACGGTCGAATCAGGGCGGTTTCGGCCCTGTTCGTCAGGCGGTGGGCAGGCGAACAAAAGCGGTCGATTTCTGCCCTCTTTGTCCCGTAGGGTCCCCGGGCATGTCCCGCCCGACGACGCGCGTGCTGACGCTCCTCGAGCTGCTGCAGGACCGCCCGGGCATCAGCGGCCGCGAGCTGGCCGAGCGGCTCGAGGTCGACACCCGGACGGTGCGCCGGTACGCGACCAAGCTCCAGGAGCTCGGCATCCCCGTCGAGGCCGAGCGCGGGCGCGCCGGCGGGTACCGCCTGCGGCCCGGCTACCGCATGCCGCCGCTCATGCTCACCGACGACGAGGCGACCGCGGTCGTGCTCGGGCTCGTCGCAGCCCGCCGCTACGGCCTGGTCACCGCCGAGCCGGCCGTCGACGGCGCGCTGGCGAAGATCGAGCGCGTCCTGCCGCTCGCGCTGCGCGAGCGCGTGCGCGCGGTGGCCGAGACGCTCGGATTCACCCGCCGAGGCTGGGCGGGCTCGCCGCCGGCGACCGACATCGTCCTGCGCCTCGCCGAGGCCGCGCGGCTCAAGCGCCGCGTCCGGCTGCGCTACCAGTCCTACAAGGGCGAGGAGACCGAGCGCGAGGCCGACCCGTACGGGCTCGTCATCCACTCCGGCCGCTGGTACCTGGCCGCCCACGACCACCTGCGCGGCGAGGTGCGCACGTTCCGGCTCGACCGCATCCTGGAGGTCGAGCGCCGCCCCGAGCGCGCCGAGCCCCCCGACGACTTCGACGCGGTCGAGCACGTCAGCCGGTCGCTCGCGCGCGTCCCGTGGCGCGTCGAGTGCGAGGTGCTGCTCGACACGACGATGGAGGAGGCGTCACGGCGGATCTCGCCGACGGCCGGCGAGCTCGAGCAGCACGAGGACGGCGTGCTGCTGCGCACGCGCGTGGAGAGCTACGAGTCGATGGCGCGCTGGCTCGTCTACATGCGGTGGGGGTTCACGATCGTCTCGCCGCCCGAGCTGCGCGACGCGGTCCACGCGCTCGCCGACCACCTCGCGACGAACGCCGACCGCGTCCGCGAGGCCGACGCCGTCACGCCGCCCGCGCCCGCTGCGTGAACGCGCGCCGGTAGGCCGACGGCGCGACGCCCAGCTCGCGCGCGAAGTGGCGCCGGAACGCGGCGGGACTCGGGATGCCGACGAGCGCGCCGACGTCCTCGACCGGCGTGTCGGTCCGCTCGAGCAGGTCGGCGGCCGCCGCGATGCGCCGGCGCAGCAGCCACCGCGCGGGGCTCGTCCCGGTCGCCGCCGCGAACCGGCGCGTGAGCGACCGCGTCGACAGGTGCGCGGCGCGCGCCATATCGGGCACGCCGATCCGCCGGTCCAGGCGCTCGAGCGCCCACTGCATCGCCACCGCGACCGGGTCGTCGAGCGGCGGCGGCGCGACCGGCGCCTCGACGTACTGGGCCTGGTCGCCGGCGCGGTGCGGCGGGACGACCATCCGCTTGGCGACGCGGTTGGCGACGTGCGCGCCGTGGTCGGAGCGGACGAGGTGCAGGCACAGGTCGATCCCCGCCGCGGTCCCGGCGGACGTGAGCACGTCCCCGTCGTCGACGTAGAGCACGCGCGGGTCGACGCGCACGCGCGGGAAGCGCTCGGCGAGCAGGTCCGCGTAGCGCCAGTGCGTCGTCGCCGTGCGCCCGTCGAGCAGGCCGGTCGCGGCGAGCACGAACGCGCCGGAGCAGATCGACACGAGCCGCGCGCCGCGCGCGTGCGCGACGCGGAGCGCGTCGAGCAGCTCGGGCGCCGGATCGGCGTGCGGGTCGGGCGTGCCGAGCAGGACGACGGTGTCCGCGTCGCCGAGCGCCTCGAGCCCGTGCGGGACGTCGAGGCCGAACCCGCCGACCGCGCCGATCCGGCCGGGGTGGTCGGCGAAGAGCGCGAAGTCGTACCACCAGCCCACGTCGAGCTCGGGCCGCGGGAGCGCGAACACCTCGACGACGACGCCGAGCTCGAACGCCGCGATCCCGTCGAACGCGTGGGCGACGACCCGGTGCGTCCGCGGCGGCGGAGCGGGGCGGCCGGGTGCGGCGGGGCGGCCGGGCTCGGCGTCGCGAGCGGTGACGGCGGGCGTCATCGCCACAGTGTGGCCGAAACGTGGCGGACGGTGTCTCTCCGGCCACTTCTCCGCCGGGTCGCGCGGACCGACGATCTCCGCCATGAGCTCCGTCACGACCATCCCCGCCGCGCCGCCCGCCGAGGCCGCGCGGCACTTCGCCGCCCGCCTGGCCTTCGAGACCGACGCCGCCGACGTCGGCGCCGCGGTGCGGGCCGGTGACCTCGACTTCGTCCTGCTCGACGTCCGCAGCCCTGCCGCGTACGCCGCCGGCCACATCCCCGGCGCGCGCAGCCTCCCGCACTCGCGCATCGCCGCCGCCCCGCTGGCCGCGCTCCCCGAGGGTCTCCTCGTCGTCTACTGCTGGGGCCCCGGCTGCAACGGCGCGCAGCGGGCCGCCGCCCGGATCGCCGCCCTGGGCCGCGAGGTCAAGGAGATGATCGGCGGCTGGGAGTACTACGTGCGCGAGGGGTTCCCGGTCGAGGGCGAGCGCGCGGACCGGTACGCCGGCGAGACCGCCGGACTGGTGGGGCTGCCGCCCGCGGCGTGACCCCGCGGCGCCGTCCGGCCGGGCGGCGTGCAAGGGTCCCGGCCATGAGCACCGTCGCGTCGATCCACCGAGGGCTCGGGTTCGGGTTCGTTGCCCTCGCCCTGCTGCAGTTCTTCTTCGCCGGCCTGGGCGTGTTCGGCGAGGGCTACGACCCTCACCGCGTGATGGGCATGATCCTCGTCGCCGCCGCGCTCGTCCTCGTGATCCTCGCCGCGGCCGGGCGACGCGAGACGCTCATGCAGAGCGGTGTCCTGCTCGTCCTCATGATCCTCCAGAGCGTGCTCGCCCAGGTCGGCGAGGACGTGTCGATCCTCGGCGCGCTGCACCCGCTCAACGGCCTGCTGATCCTGTTCGTCGCGCACCAGACCGCGCGGGGCCTTCCGCTCCCTTTCGGCGGAGCCTCTCGGGGGTCGCACACCGATCTGGCGTGAAAACACGTCGGAAGTTGGACGAACAGGGATGTCTACGCGCCAAGTTGGCCCGCTCGCGCTCACCGGAGGGTGTCGTTCCGCTTACAAAGGGGGCGCATGCCTGAACGCCGACCCGCCACCACCCGCCAGCGGACGGCCCTGTTCGAGGACGCGACGCGCCTCGTCAAGGCCGAGTACGCCAAGGACCTGAACCTGAACGACGTCGCGCGCCGGATCGCGACATCCCGCCGACAGCTCCAGCGGATCTACAACGAGATCGGAGGCACGACCTTCCGGGACCAGCTCACCCAGGTCCGGATGGAGCGCGCCGCCGAGATGCTGCGGATGAACAACACGACGGTACGCGAGGTCGCGAACAGCGTCGGCTACCGGCAGCCCGCCCAGTTCGCGAAGGCCTTCCGGGCCCACCACGGCGTCTCCCCGTCGGAGTTCCGCCGTCAGCCCACGTCGGGCTGAGCCTCACCCTCGACGATCGCCGGTCCGGCGCTGCGATGGACGGCGCCGGGCCGCAGCCCTGCCGCGGCGAGCAGCGCCCGCAGCTCGCCCGCGGAGCGCTGCCTGCCGCCGTCGCACTGCGTGAGCATGTGGACGTCGACCACCGACGCGACGGGGTCCGGCCGGTTGCGGTCCTGCAGCGTCTCGACGAGCAGGACGCGCGCGCCGGCCGGCATGGCGGCGCGGACGGTCCGGAGGATCCGCAGCGCGCGCTCATCGTCCCAGTCGTGCAGCACGTCCTTGAGCAGGTACAGGTCCGCGCGCGCGTCGATGCCGGTGAAGATGTCGCCCGCGCGGAGCACGACGCGGTCGGCGACGCCGGCGTCCGCCAGCGGCGCGCGTGCCCGCGCGAGGACGCCGGGCGCGTCGACGAGCACGCCGCGCAGCCCGGGTCGCGCGGCGAGCACCGCGGCCAGCAGCGTGCCGACGCCGCCGCCGACGTCGCAGACCGTCCCGCGCTCCGGCCACGGGTAGGCCGCGACGACGTACGGCGTGACCATCCGCGTGAGCGTGCGCATCGCCGCCGCGAACTCCGCCTCCTCGTCCGGATGCGCGGCCAGGTGCTCCCACACCGAGCGCCCGTGCGCCGCCGGGAACGCGGGCTCGCCGGTGCGCAGCGTCGTGCCGACCGCCGCCCACGCGTCCTGCGTCGCGGGGCGGTCGAGGTGGAGCGCCCACGAGCGCAGCGACAGCGGGTCGCCGGTGCGCAGGCGCCGGCCGATGCGCGTCAGCCGGAACCGCCCGCGCCGGTCGAGCCGCACGACGCCGTCGGTCGCGGCCGCGCGCAGCAGGCGGTGCAGCGCGTCGGGGTCGAGCCCGAGCTGCGCGGCGAGCTGGGCGGCCGTCCGCGGTCCGGCGTCGAGCGCGTCGAACACCCCGTGGCGGGCGAGCGCCGCGAGCGTGCGGGTGGTCGTGAACCCGCGGCTCAGCCGCCACGCCGCGACGGCGGACGGCAGCAGCCGGTCGGCGCCCCGGCGCAGCGCGGCCGACAGCCGGATCGCCGCCTGGCCGGCGGCCGGCGGGGGCACGGGGGCGCGGGGCATCGACGCGATTGTGCCCGGCCGCGCGCGGGCGTGCCGCCCGCGGCGGCGCCGGCGTCAGGCCGCGGCCGGCGCGGCGCCCGGGTTGAGCGCGGTGAGCGACAGCCGGCGGCAGGCGATCCGCAGCGCGCCGAGCAGGGCCTCGACCGAGGGGTCGGCGGTCCCGTCGCGCCAGGCCGCGTGGATGTAGCGGCGCGGCGGCTCGCCCTGGATCGGGCGGATGACGACGTCGGCGGGGACGCTGATCGCGGCGAGCGACGGCACCATCGTCACGCCCATGCCCGAGGCGGCGAGGCCGAGCAGCGCCTGGTAGTCCTCGGACTCGAACTGGACCGCGGGCTCGAAGCCGGCGTGCGCGCACGCGTCGCGGACGATCTTGCCGTCCTGGCAGGTGCCGCAGTTCGTCGACAGCACCCACGGCTCGTCGCGCAGCGTCTCGAGCGCGATCTCGGGCATCCGCGCCATCGGATGCGAGCCGGGGAGCGCGACGAACATCGGGTCCTCCATGAGCAGCTCGCTCGCGGTGCCGCCGCGCGCCGGGGCGGGGACGTACTCGGACGCGATGAGCAGCGCGACGTCGACGCGCCCGGCGACGACCTCCTTCAGCGCGGTGTCGTCGTCGATGATCTTCAGGCGCGGGCGGATGTCGGGGTGCGCGCTGCGCAGCTCGCGGAACGCCATCGGCACGAGGCCGGCGGCGCCGGACATGAACGAGCTGAGACGCACCTCGGGCAGCTCGATCCCGGCCTCGAGGCGGACCTCGGCCTCGGCGCGGCGGGCGGCCTCGAGCAGCGCCTCGGCGTGCCGCAGGAGCGACTGGCCCGCGCGCGTGGGCGTCACCCCGCGCGCGTCGCGCTGGAAGAGCTTGGTGCCGAGCTGCTTCTCCAGCCGCGCGACGTGCTGGGAGACGGCGGGCTGGGTGAAGGCGAGCGCGTCGGCGGCGGCGGAGAACGAGCCGCGGGCGGCGACCTCGCGGAACGTCTCGAGAAGGCGGAGGTCGAGCACGACGGTGACCGTATCACGCGGCCTTATTGTTGTCATGCGAGATCGCTCTTTGACGTTATGGCGGTGGCGCGGGACCCTGTCAGAGCAGCCGAACAGGAGCCCTCCGATGACCGCCTCCATCGCCCCCACCGTCGTCCTCCGCCACGCCACCGCCGCCGACGAGCCCGTCCTCCGCGACCTCGCCGCGCTCGAGTCCACGCGTCTGCCCGCCGGCCCGTTCCTCATCGCCGAGACGGCCGGCGAGCCCGTCGCGGCCCTGTCGCTGAGCGACGGCACCGCGATCGCCGACCCGTTCCGGCGGACGGCCGAGCTCGTCGAGCTGCTGCGCACGCACGCGGCCGCTCGCGCGGCCGGCCGGCGCCGTGAGCGGGTCAGCCGCCGCCCGCGGCTGGCGCTCGGCGTCTGACCAGCTCGTACCCCAGGATCGCGCCCGCCGCGGCGACGTTCAGCGACTCGAACCCGGGCGCCGGGATCGTGACGCGGATGTCGCAGGCGGCGACCTCCTCCTCCGACAGCCCGTCGCGCTCCGAGCCGAGGACGACCGCGACCGCCTCGGCCGGCAGCGCGGCGGGCGCGATCCCGCCACGCGGCACCGCTGCCGCCAGGACCGGCCGGCCCGCCTCCGCGGCAAGCTCGGGCAGCGACCGGCCACGGGCGCTCACGAGCCCGGGCGCCAGCGACGCGCCGAGCGCCGCCCGCAGCGCCTTGCGCGACCACGGGTCGGCGCAGCCGCCGCACAGCTCGACACGCGGCAGGCCGAGCGCCGCCGCCGTGCGCAGGAGCGAGCCGACATTGCCCGCGTCGGCCACGCCGCACAACACGAGCGACCGGGCCGGCAGCGGCCCCGCGGGCGCCGGCGGGACCCGGCAGACCGCCGCCACCCGCGGCGGCTGGCCGAGCGCCGCGAGCGCCCGCAGCGCGTCGGGCGCCGCGACGACGTGCTCGGCGCCCTCCGGCACGCGATCGCGCCACGAGCCGTCGGCGTCGAACACCGTCTCGATCGCGATGCCCGCGGCGATCGCCTCGGCCACGAGATCGGGGCCGTCGGCGACGAACGCGCCCTCGGCGGCGCGGAACTCGCCGTCGCGCAGCAGCCGGGCGGCGCGGACGACGCGCGGGTCGCGGGCGGCGGTCGCGATGGAGGACGCCATTGCACGGGTAGCTTGACCGACGTGACCGGTTCCTCCCACGCCGCCGACGAGAAGATCGCCGCCGGCCGCTTCGAGCGCGCCCCGTCCGTGTTCCGCGACCGGGTCGTCGAGCCCGTCGCCGGCCGCTACCACCTGTACGTCTCGCTGGCCTGCCCGTGGTCGCACCGGACGATCATCGCCCGCCGCCTGAAGGGGCTCGAGCACGCGATCGGCGTGTCGTACGCCGCGCCGTACCGCGACGCGCGCGGCTGGGCTTTCCCCGGCGGCGAGTACGTCGACCGCCTCCACGGCTGGCAGTTCCTGCGCCGCGCGTACGAGGAGACCAACCCGTTCTACGAGGGGCGCGTGTCGGTCCCGGTCCTGTGGGACTCAGAGCGCGGGGTGATCGTCAACAACGAGTCGCAGGACATCGTCCGGATGTTCAATTCGGACTTCGACGCGATCGCCGAGCACCCGGAGGTCGACCTGTACCCCGAGGACCTGCGCGACGAGATCGACTCGCTGAACGAGCGGATCTACCGGTCGGTCAACAACGGCGTGTACCGCTGCGGCTTCGCCCGGTCGCAGGAGGCCTACGACGAGGCGTTCTACGAGCTGTTCGACACGCTCGCGTGGCTCGAGGAGCTGCTCGGCGAGCGCCGCTACCTCGCGGGCGACCGGATCACCGAGGCCGACTGGCGCCTGTTCGTCACGCTCATCCGGTTCGACCGCGTCTACTACGTGCACTTCCGCTGCAACGGCCGGCGGCTCGTCGACCACCCGAACCTGTGGGCGTACGCGCGCGAGCTCTACCAGCAGCCCGGGATCGCCGAGACGGTCGCGTGGGACCAGATCGCCGAGCACTACTACACGACCCACGACGAGCTGAACCCGAAGCGGATCATCCCGCGGGGGCCGCTCGACATGGACTGGGACGCGCCGCACGGGCGCGACGGGATGAGCTAGCTCGCGGCGCGCCGGGTGCGCGGCGCGGTGAAGCCTGCCCTCCCACAGGCCGGACCCGAAGTCCGGGCAGCCGGCGGTCGAGAGCAGCGCGATCCGGCGGCGCATCGCGCGTCACGGTGGCACGGACGGCGCGCTCACGTCTCCGCGAGCGGCCGGAACCAGCGGTCCGGCGGGTGATGCCAGGCGCGCTCCGGGTCGCGGAGCGTCACGTCGCACCACACGATCTCCTCGGCCTCGGGCCCGTACGCGCCCTGTGCGGCGACTGCGCCGTCGGGGCCCATGACGAGCGAGGTGCCGATGCACTTGCGCCCCTCCCACGGGCCGGCGGGGATCCAGCCGACGTTGCTGACGCCGGCGATCCACAGCCCGTGCTCGGTGCACACCGGGCGGTAGGCGTTGCGCCACAGGTCGCCGTAGGGCTCGGCGTCCTGGTCGTGGTCGGCGGGGACGGCCCAGGCCGACGGCGAGACGATGAGCTGCGCCCCCATGAGGCCGAGCGTCCGCGTCACGACGCGGTCGGCGGCGAACGCGTCGGCGCAGATCATCAGGCCGAGCCGGCCGAGCGCGGTGTCGGCGACGCCGAGCCGGTCGCCGACCGCGTAGAACGGGTGCCCGATGTCGAGCTCGTTGAGCTTGCGGTGGTGCAGGAGCACGTCGCCGGCCGGGTCGAGCAGGACGGCGGCGTTGTAGACGCGGTCGCCGTCGCGCTCGACGATGCCGGACGCGAGATGGATGCGGTGCTCGCGCGCGGCGTCTCGCAGGGCGGCGCAGGTCGGCCCGTCCGGGATCGCGTCGGCCAGCTCGGCCGCGGACGGGTCGGTCCAGCCGAGCGGCAGCGCCTCGGGCAGCACGACGAGGTCGGCGCCGTCGCGGGCGGCCTGCGCGACGAGGTCGAGCGCGTGGGCGAGGTTGCGCTCGCGCTCGCCGCCTGCGACGAGCATCTGGATGAGAGCCAGGCGGATGGGCGCTGTCACGGCGGAACCGTCCTCGGGAAATCGATTTCTCGGCTGGGCTGCGCCACCCTACCACCGACCGGAGCGGCCGGTGTCTAAGCTCGTCGCGAGCTGTCGCGGACGCGCAGCTGTGGCCGCATCACGACCGTCTCGGGTGGGCCGTCGTTGCCGGCCAGGCGCTGCTCGAGCAGCTCGGCCGCCCGCAGCCCCATCTCGTAGGTCGGCTGGGCGATCGACGTGAGCGCGGGGTGCATGAGCCGCGCCCACGCCGGATCGTCGAACGAGACGAGCCCGACGTCGCGCGGCACCTCGAGCCTCGCCTCCTCGAGCGTCTCGAGCACGCCCAGCGTCATGAGGTTGTTCGCGACGAAGAACGCGTCGGGCTCGGCGCCGGAGGTGAGCAGCTCGGCCGCGGCCGCGCGGCCGCCAGCCTCCATGAAGTCCGCCGACGCGACGAGCGCCTCGTCGGGCTCGAGGCCCGCATCGCGGTGCGCGGCGCGCCAGCCCTCGAGCCGGCCGGCGCCCGTCGTCGTGTCGGGCGGGCCGGTCACGCAGGCGATCCGCTCGAAGCCCGCGGCGAGCAGGTGCGCCGTCGCCTCTCGCGCCCCCTCGACGCTGTCGACGACGACCGCGTCGACGGCGTCGTGCTCGATGAGGCGGTCCATCGCGACGACCGGGATGCCGCTCGCCCGGACCTCGGCGATCGTCGTCTCCTGCGACGAGGTCGGGGCGATGATGACGCCGCCCATGCGTTCGGCGACGGCGAGGTCGAGGTAGACCGCCTCCTTGTCGAGGTCCTCGTCGGAGTTGCAGAGCACGAGCGAGTAGCCCGCCGCGCTCGCCCGGTCCTCGATACCCCGCACGACGTCGGTGAAGAACGGGTTGCGGATGTCGCTGATGATCAGGCACCACACCGAGGTGGTGGCCCGGCGCAGATTCCGCGCGATCGCGTTCGGCCGGTAGCCGATCTCCTCGATCACCGCCCGGACGCGCTCGGCGAGCGCGGGGTCGACGGTCGGTGCGCCGTTGAGCACGCGCGAGACCGTGGCGTTCGAGACGCCGGCCGCCCTGGCGACGTCGCTGATCGTGATCGCGCGGCCGGAAGGCCTTGACTTGGATCGGCTCACCTGACTAGGGTGCCAGAAATCGTTTTCCCGCGGCGGAGGAATTCCCCTCCGCCTCTCTTGGACGAAGCGAGAAAACGATTTCTCACGATCTGAACATGCCCCGCATCGCCATCCTCTCCCTCTCCGACGGCCGCGAGTTCGTCTCGCGCGACACCGCCGAGTTCATCCGCGCCATCGAGCGCGAGCTCGGCGGGCGCCTCCGCGACGCCGGCCACGACGTCGTCGTGGCGGACGAGATCGTCACCACCAGCGATCTCGCCACGACCCAGGCCCGCCGGCTGCGCGCCGCCGAGCCCGACCTCGCCGTCCTCAACTACGGCGTGTGGGCGTTCCCGCACTTCACCCTGCTCGCCGCCGCCGAGCTCGACTGCCCGCTCCTCCTCCTGAGCAACGTCGACGCGAGATATCCCGGCATGGTCGGGATGCTCGCCGGCGGCGGCGGGCTCGACCAGATCGGCCGGCGGCACGAACGCGCCTGGGGCGACGTGAGCGACGACGCCGTGATCGCCAAGATCACGACCGTCGCGAAGGCCGCCGGCGCGGTCCAGGCCCTGCGCGGCGCGACGTTCGGCCGCATCGGCGGCCGCAGCATGGGCATGTACACCGCCGTCGCCGACCCCGCCACCTGGATCGAGAAGTTCGGCGTCGACGTCGAGGAGATCGACCAGTGGGAGATCGTCCGCCGCGCCGAGCTCGTCGACCCGGACCGCGTCCGCGCCGCCCGCGAGTGGCTCGAGCGCCACGCGACCGTCCACTACGACGGCCGCCAGCTCACGCCCGAGACGCTCGAGCGCCAGATCCGCAGCTACCACGCGATGCGGGAGCTCATCGACGAGTGGGACCTCGACTTCACCGGCATCAAGGCGCAGCCCGAGCTCACCACGCACTTCGCGACGATGGACGTCACCGAGGCGTTCCTCAACGACCCCTACGACTGGGAGGGGCCGAAGGACCCGCACGTCTGCGCGACCGAGGCCGACATGGACGGCGCGCTGACGATGCAGCTCCTCAAGGGGCTCACCGGCACGCCGGTGCTGTTCGCCGACGTGCGCGCCTACGACGCCGAGCTCGGCCTGTGGGACCTGTGCAACTCCGGCCAGCACGCGACGTGGTTCGCCGCGCGCAGCGACGACCCCGCCGAGAACCTCGAGCGCGTCCACCTGTACCCCGAGGACTTCTACTTCCCGGCCGGCGGCGCGAGCGTCCACCACATCGCCCGCGCCGGCGACTTCACGTTCGCGCGGCTCACCCGGCTCGACGGCCGGTACCGGATGCAGATCACGCGCGGCGAGCTCGTCGAGCCCGACCCGGCCGACGCCGAGCGCCTCATGCGCGCCTCCACCTACGAGTGGCCGCACGCGTTCGCGCGCCTGGAGGCGACCGTCGACGACATGCTCGGCCGCTTCGGCGCCAACCACATCCACGCGGTGCCCGGCGACGTCGAGGCCGAGCTGCACGCGATCTGCCGCCTGCTCGACATCGACGTCGACCGGATGGGAGAGCGGCGCAACGGTGCCTGACCTCGTCCTCGGCATCGACATCGGCACGTCCGCCACGAAGGCCGTTCTCGCCGACGCGGCGAGCGGCGAGATCGTCGCGCGCGCCGCGCACCCGCACGCGGTCTCGATGCCGCGGCCCGGGTGGGTCGAGCAGGATGCCGAGGACTGGTGGGCGGGCATCCGCGCGGTGACCGCCGAGATCGGGCGCGGCCACGAGATCGCGAAGGTGGGCGTGTCCGGGATGGGGCCGTGCGTGCTGGCCACCGACGAGGAGCTCCGGCCGCTGCGCCCGGCGATCCTCTACGGCGTCGACACCCGCGCCGTCGACCGCATCCCCGCGATCGAGGCCGAGCTCGGCGCCGACGAGATCGCGCGCCGCTGCGGGACGCGGCTGACGAGCCAGGCCGGCGGCCCGAAGCTCGCCTGGCTGGCCGAGCACGAGCCCGCCACGCGGCGCGTCGCGACGACGAGCTCGTACGCGGTCGCGCGCCTGACCGGCGAGTACGTGCTCGACCATCACACCGCGAGCCAGTACGACCCGCTCTACGACCTCGCCGCCAACCGCTGGATCGACGACTGGGCCGCCAGGCTCGCGCCCGGGATCGAGCTCCCCTCGCTCGCCTGGCCGGGGGACGTCGTCGGCGAGGTCACCGCCCACGCCGCGGCCGAGACCGGCCTCCGGGCGGGCACGCCGGTGATCGCCGGCACGGTCGACGCGTGGGCGGAGGCCCTGTCCGCCGGCGTGACCGCCCCCGGCGAGCTCATGCTCATGTACGGCAGCACGATGTTCCTCGTCGCGCCGACGGGCGCGCCGCGCTTCGACCCGCGCCTGTGGTGCACGACCGGCGTCGACGCCGGCACCTACAGCGTCGCGGGCGGCATGGCGACGTCCGGGTCGCTCACCGCCTGGGTGCGCGAGCTCTCCGGCGGCGCGCCGTACGAGGAGCTGCTCGACGAGGCCGCGGCGACCCCGCCGGGCGCCGACGGCCTCGTCGTGCTCCCCTACTTCCTGGGCGAGCGCACGCCGCTGTTCGACCCCGACGCGCGCGGCGTCGTCGCCGGCCTGACGCTGCGCCACGGCCGCGGCCACCTGTACCGGGCGGTGCTCGAGGCGACCGCCTACGCGGTCCGCCACCACCTCGAGCTGCTCGGCGGCGACCTGCGGCGGATCGTCGCCGTCGGCGGCGGCGCGCGCACGCCGCTGTGGCCGCAGATCGTCAGCGACGTCACCGGCCTGCCGCAGGACCTGCCGGCCGAGACGATCGGCGCGGCGTACGGGACGGCGATGCTCGCCGCCGGCGACCGCGGCGACTGGGTGCGGGTCGACGCCCGCGTCGAGCCGCGCCCGCAGCCCGTCTACGACGAGCAGTACCGGATCTTTCGCGAGCTGTACCCCGCGACGAGGGCGCAAGCGCACGCGCTCGCCGCACTCCAGACCCCCACGACCGACGCGCACGAGGAGGAGGACCCTCTTGCTTGACGTTCCCAAGTCCCTGCTGGCGGCGCTGCTCGCCGCCGGCTGCCTGGGCCTCGCGGCCTGCGGCGACGACGACTCCGGCGGCTCCGGCGGCTCGACCGGCTCCGGCGACGGCGCCGCCGCGCAGACCGTCTGCGAGCCCGACAAGAAGCTCGAGGAGCTCGCCAGCGGCAAGGTGCTCAGCAAGGGCCCGTACGGCGAGCCCGCGGTCCCGGCGGCGGACATCGAGCTGACCGACGAGGAGCTCGAGGAGATCAAGAAGAAGAACGCCACCGCCGCGCTCGTCATGCACTTCGGCGGCAACGACTGGACGAACGCCCAGGTCGCGGGCGCCAAGGCGCAGTTCGAGAAGATGGGCGTGAAGGTCATCGCGGTCACCCAGGCCGACGGCAAGGCCGACAAGCAGGTCTCCGACCTCGAGACCGTGCTGGCGAAGAAGCCCGATGTGATCCTCTCGATCCCGATCGACCCGACCGCGACGGCGAGCGCCTACAAGAAGGCCGCCGCCGCAGGCGTCAAGATCGTCTTCCTCGATCTGCCGGCCAAGGACCTGAAGGCCGGCGAGGATTACGTCTCGGTGGTCTCCGCGGACAACTACGGCAACGGCGTCGCGTCGGCGCACATCCTCGCCAAGGCACTGGACTGCAAGGGCGAGGTCGGCGCCGTGCACTTCGCCGACACGAGCTCCTACGCCGTCCAGCAGCGCTGGCAGGCGTTCCAGGACACGGTGAAGTCCGACTACCCGGAGATGGAGATCGTCGAGAGCCAGGAGGTCAACGCCCCCGACTTCGCCGGTGACTCGGAGAAGGGCGCGTCGGCGATCCTCACCAAGCACCCGGACACCAAGGGCATGTGGGCGTTCTTCGACATCCCCGCCGAGGGCGTCAAGCAGGCGGTCAAGACGTCCGGGCTGAAGGACATCCCGATCGCCACGGTCGACCTCGGCCTGAACGTCGCGATCGACATCGCCAAGGGCGAGGACGTCGTCGGCCTCGGCGCCCAGCTGCCGTACGACCAGGGGGTGACCGAGGCGAAGCTCGCCGGCTACGCGCTGCTCGGCAAGGAGGCGCCGCCGTACGTCGCGCTGCCGCCGCTGCCGGTCGAGCAGGACAACGTGCTCGAGGCGTGGGAGCAGGTCTACCACCAGCCCCCGCCCAAGCAGCTCCGAGAGGCGGCGGGTGGCTGATCAGCCCCTCGTCAGGATGCGCGCCGTCGGCAAGTCGTTCGGCGGCGTGCAGGCCCTGAACGGCGTGGACCTCGACCTGCTCGCGGGCGAGGTCCACGGCGTGATGGGCGAGAACGGCGCCGGCAAGTCGACGCTCATGAAGATCCTGCTCGGCGTCCACCAGCCGGACTCCGGCACGATCGAGGTGGGCGGCGAGCCGGTCACGATGCACAGCCCGGAGGACGCGCAGGCGCTGGGGATCGCGATGATCTTCCAGGAGTTCAGCCTGATCCCGCAGCTCACCGTCGCGCAGAACGTGTTCCTCGGGCGCGAGTCGCGCACCCGCGCGGGCCTGCTCGACGACCGCGCGACCGAGCGGCGGGCGGCGGCGCTGTTCGAGGAGCTGGGGATCGACATCGACGTGCGCCGGCCGGTCGGCGAGCTCAGCACCGCCTACTGGCAGCTCACCGAGATCGCCAAGGCGCTGAGCGTCGACGCACGCGTGCTGGTCATGGACGAGCCGACGTCGTCGCTGGCGCGCTCGGAGACCGAGGTGCTGTTCGGGCTCATCCGCCGGCTCCGCGACCGCGGGATCGCGATCGTCTACATCTCGCACCGCATGGAGGAGGTGTTCGAGATCGTCGACCGCATCACCGTGCTGCGCGACGGGCGGCAGGTCATCACCGCGGAGGCCTCGGCGATGACGCTCGAGTCGGCGATCGAGCACATCGTCGGCCACTCCATCGAGGACGGCTTCCGGCGCCGCGTGCCGGGCAGGCCGCCCGGCGAGCCGCTGCTGGAGGTGCGTGGGCTGACCGCGCCGCCGCTCGAGGACGTGACGTTCGACGTGCGCGCCGGCGAGGTCGTCGGGGTCGCCGGCCTGATGGGCTCGGGGCGCACCGAGCTGGCGTGCACGCTGTTCGGCACGCGCCCGCACGAGTCGGGGACGATCCTCGTGCACGGGCGCGAGCGCACGATCCGCCGGCCTGCCGACGCGATCGCGGCCGGCATCGCGCTCGTGCCCGAGGACCGCCGCCGCCAGGGGCTCGTCCTCGCCCACTCGGTCCGCGACAACGTGCTGCTGCCGGTGCTCGGCACGCTCACCGGCCGCGGGCTCGTCGACGACCGCAAGGGCGACGACCTCGTCATCCGGTTCGTCGACAGCCTGCGCATCCAGACGGCATCGGTGCACGCGCCGGTGTCCTCGCTGAGCGGCGGCAACCAGCAGAAGGTCGTGCTCGCCAAGTGGCTGTCGACCGAACCCGACGTCCTCATCCTGGACGAGCCGACCGCCGGCGTCGACATCGGCGCCAAGGTCGAGATCGTCGACATGATCCGGCGGCTCGCCGACGCCGGCAACGCGATCCTCCTCTTCTCCTCCGAGCTGCCCGAGCTGCTCGCGATCAGCCAGCGCCTGATCGTCCTGCGCGCCGGGCGCGTCCACACGATCCTCGACCGCGACGACGTCGCCGACGACAAGGCCCTGCACCACATGCTCCAGGACACCACGACGACGGAGGTCGCCGCCTGATGGCCTCCGAAGCCCGGGCGGTCGCCCGTCCCCCGCGCGCCCCGAAGCGCATCGGCTTCGACTGGCGCCAGTACGTCGTCTACATCGGGTTCGTCCTGCTCTTCCTCGTCTTCGTCGTGACGCTCTCCGACGACGGCTTCACGAACCAGACGAACCTCCTGAACATCGCGCGCCAGAGCGCGATCATCGCGGTGATGGCGGTGGCGATGACGTTCGTCATCTCGACCGCCGAGATCGACCTGTCGGTCGGCTCGGTCGCCGGCCTGTCGGCGGTCGTCTGCGCCATGGTCATCGAGCGCTCCGGCCTCGTCGCCGGCGTGCTCGCCGGTCTCGGCATCGGCGTGCTCGTCGGGTCGATCAACGGGGCGCTGACCACGGTGGTCGGCATCCCGTCGTTCCTCGTCACGCTCGGCATGCTCGGCATCGCCCACGGCGCGGCGATGTGGATCTCCGACACCGCGCCGCAGCCGATCGGCGACGAGACGTTCACGTCGATCTTCGGCGGGGGCGACGTCGCCGGGATCCCGGCGCTGATCTTCTGGATGGCGATCGCGGCGGTGCTCGGACACGTCGTGCTGCGGCGCACCCCGTTCGGCCGCCGCGTGCTGGCGACGGGCGGCAACGAGCAGGCGGCCGCCTACTCGGGCATCGCGACGAAGCGGATCAAGTTCAGCGTCCTGCTGCTGTCCGGCGTCGTCGCGGCGATCGCCGGGATGCTCTACGCGGGCCGCTTCGAGTCGGGCCGGTTCGAGTGGGGCCAGGGCGACGAGCTGTCGGTCATCGCCGCGGCGATCCTCGGCGGCACGTCGCTGTTCGGCGGCAAGGGCTCGGTGATCGGCGCGGTCACCGGCGCGCTGCTCATGGGCCTCATCAACAACGGGCTCATCCTCATGGGCCTCGAGTACAGCCAGCAGCAGATCGTGCGCGGCGTGATCATCATCCTCGCCGTGGCGCTCGTGCGGCGCTGACGGGCGATGGCGTTCCGGGTCCGCACCGATCTCGCGGTCCCCATGGACGACGGCGTGGTGCTCCGCGCCGACCTGTGGGAGCCCGAGAGCGCGCCGCCCGGCCCGGTGATCCTGTGGCGGACACCGTACCTGCGCGAGGAGGCCCTGCCGTGCGGCTTCCTCGACCCGCGGACGGCGCTCGCGCGCGGGTACCGGATCGTCGTCCAGGACGTCCGCGGGATGGGCGGGTCGGACGGGACGTTCGAGGCGTTCACGCACGAGGGCGCCGACGGGGCGCGGACGATCGACTGGATCGCCGAGCAGCCGTGGTGCGACGGGAACGTCGTGATGGCCGGCTACTCGTACGTCGGCATCGTCCAGTGGCTGGCGGCGGCGCGGCGGCCGGCGGCGCTACGGGCGATCGCGCCGGCGATCAGCTCGGACCGCCCCGACGCGGGCTGGACGTACACCGACGGCGTCGTCGAGCACGCGCTCGTGGCCTCGTGGCTGGCCGCGGCGCTCCTGCCCGACCAGGAGCGCTGGCTCGACGGGGTCGAGCGCGCGTTCGACCGGCTCGACGCGCTCGTCGAGCGGTTGCCGTGGGCCAAGCCGTGGCTCACGTCGCCGCCGGGCAGCGCGTTCTGGCGCGAGCGGTCGGCGGCGGGCGCCGACGTGGGCGTGCCGGTGCTGTCGATCGGCGGCTGGTACGACGTGTTCCTGCGCGCGACGCTCGCCGCGCACCGCGCGGGCCCGTCGGACCGCCTGATCGTCGGGCCGTGGGAGCACGAGATCCGCGCTCTGCACCTTCTCGGCGACCTCAACGTCGGCTTCGCCGGCAACGCCGCCGCGTACGGGCTGACCGCGCGCATGTGCGACTTCTACGACGCGGCGATCGCCGGCGCCGAGCCCGACCTTCCGCCGGTCTCGGTCTACGTGCTCGGGGCGGGCGAGTGGCGCGCGTACCCGTCGTGGCCGCCGCCGGGCGCCGCGGTCGAGCGCGCGGCGCTGCGCGGCGGCGGCCGGTTCCGTGTCGACCCCACCGACCCGACGCCGGCGGTCGGCGGGCGGGCGCTGCGCCTGTGGTGCGCCGACTGGGGCTACGGGCCGCGCGACCAGCGCGCGCAGATGGCGCGGACCGACGTCCTCGCGCTCGACGTCGATCTCGCCGGCCCCGCGCTGCTCGCCGGGCCGGTGCGCGCCCGCCTCGGCGTCGCCGACTCGGCGGGCGACTGGGTCGCGACGCTGTGCGTCGCGCGCGCCGACGGGCTCGTGGTGAACGTCGCCGAGGGGATCGCGCGGCGCGAGGGCGGCGCGCGCGAGGTGGTCGTCGAGCTCGGCGACGTCTGCTGGGAGCTCGGGCGCGACGAGCGGCTCGTGCTGCTCGTGGCGGGAGCGGCGGTCCCGCGCTACGCGCCCGGGCCGCAGGTCGGCGAACAGGTGGTCGAGGGCGGCGTCGTCGAGCTGACGCGCGCGCCGGACGGCGCCGGACGGCAGCGCGACGAGGCGTGAGCGGGCGGCCGGCGGCGCCGGCGCGATCGCACCGGCGGCCGCCCGCCTAGACTCGGGCGCGGATGAACCCGTTCTGGCTCTGGATCCAGGCGCTGATCGTCATCTTCACGGTCGCGGGGATGATCATCGCGGCCATCAAGCTGCTCGGTTAGAGTCACCGCCCGGCAAGCGCAGGCGGCGAGAGGAAGGCGATGTTCCGGTCGATCGTGGTGGGGACCGACGGGTCGGAGACGGCGACGCAGGCCGTCCGCCAGGCCGTGTCGCTGGCGAAGGCGACCGGGGCGAAGCTCGAGCTCGTCAGCGCCTACGAGCCGGTCTCCGGCCAGCGCCTGCGCGAGGAGTCCCAGCAGGTCCCCGAGGACATGCAGTGGATGGTCAACCCGCGCGAGGACGTCGACGCGACGCTGCGCGAGGCCGCCGAGATCGCCGAGGAGGCCGGCGTCGAGATCGAGCAGCACGCGCGCCAGGGCGACCCCGCCGACGCGATCCTCGACGTCGCCGAGGAGACGAGGGCCGACCTCATCGTCGTCGGCAACAAGGGCATGACCGGCGCGCGCCGGTTCCTGCTGGGCTCGGTGCCGAACAAGGTCTCGCACCACGCGCCCTGCAGCGTGCTCATCATCCGGACGACCTGACCCCGGGGCGCGCGGCTCCGCGGCGGCGCTTGTCACGCCGCTCCGACGACACCCGGGCCACCGGGTTGTCCGGGTCGGTCGCCGCCGCCGCGTCGAGCAGCCCCGCCCCGTAGCGGCGGTCGCGCCCGGGCGGCCCGAGGTCGCGCGCGGTGCCCTCCAGGCGGGCGATGAGCCGGGCGGGCGACGGCTTGCGGCCGAGCACGCCGGTCGCGATCACGAGCGCCGCGGTCGCCGTCACGTGCGGCGCCGCCATCGACGTGCCCTCGTAGGTCGACGGCACGCCGAACCGCGTCACCGACCCGCCCTCCAGCGTGAGCTGGTAGATCGGCCGGCCCGGCGTGGCGTCCGGCTTGCAGTTCGGGTCGTCGTTGACCGCGTCGGTCCCGCCGCCCGGCGCGACCATGTCGAGCGCGCTGCCGAGGTTCGAGAAGTCCGACAGGCAGCCGTGCTCGGTCGTCGCGCCGATCGCGAAGACGTTCGACGAGCGCGCCGGGAACGCGATGATCCGCTCGCCCTCGTTGCCGGCCGCCCCGACGACGAGCACGCCCTTGCGCCGCGCGTACGCGAGCGCGTCGAGCAGCGACGGGATGTCGCGCGCGCCGACGTCGACGCCGAACTCGAGGCTGAGGTTGATGAGGTCCACGCCCTTGCGGACCGACCAGCGCACGGCGTCGGCGATCCGCGCGGCGTCGCCCTCGCCGTTGCGGTCGAGCACCCGCACCGGGACGATCGTCGCGTTGTAGGCCAGCCCGGTGAGCCCGCGCCCGTTGTTCGTCGACTCGGCGAGCGTCGACGCGACGTGCGTGCCGTGGCCGTTCTCGTCGAACGGGAAGCGGTCGTTGTCGACGAAGTCGTAGCCCTGCGCGAACCGCGTGCGGTCGAGGTCGGGCGAGCGGCGGAACGGCGGGCGGTTGGCGTACGCCACGCCGCTGTCGAGCACCGCGATCTTCACGCCCTTCGCGCCCGGCCGGCCGGCGTCGATCGCGTGCTGCCAGGCCTCGGGCGCGTTCACGCCGTTCTCGGCCAGGAAGTTCCACTGCATCGCATGCCAGCCCTGCCCGAGGCCCGGGTCGTTCGGGATGAACGCCGCGGCGCGCGCGACCGGGTTCGGGGCCGCGTACCGGACGTCCTCGCGGCGGCGCAGGCGCTCGACCGTCCGCTCGACGTCGCGGACCCCGCGGATCACCTCGGGGGCGCGGCCCTCGCGCTTGACGACGACCTCGCCGGGGACGACCTTCGCGGCGCTCGCGGGCGGTGCCGGCCCCGCCGTCGCCACAGCGGCGCCGAGCGCGAGCGCGGCGGGCAGGAGGCGACGGAACGGACGGGGGAGGAGCGAGGCCATCGGGGGGTGCGGACCGTTAACTCTGCCTATCGGACAAAGTTCCGTCGCAGATGAGCACTCTCTCTCGTCCCGACGACGCCGCGCGTGACGAAGCGCACATGCGGCAGGCGCTCGAGGAGGCGCGGCGGGCCCTCGAGCACGACGACGTCCCGATCGGCGCGGTCGTCGTGCGGGACGGCGAGGTGATCGGCGCCGGCCACAACGAGCGCGAGTTGCTGCAGGATCCCACCGCCCATGCGGAGATCATCGCGCTGCGCGCGGCGGCCGCCGCGACCGGCTCGTGGCGGGTGCTCGACGCGACGCTGTACGTGACGCTCGAGCCGTGCGCCATGTGCGCGGGCGCGATCGTGCTCGCCCGCGTGCCGCGGGTCGTCTACGCCGCGACCGACCCGAAGGCCGGCGCGGCCGGCAGCGTCATGGACGTGCTCGACCACCCCGCGCTCAACCACCGTCCCGAGGTCGTCTCGGGCGTGCTGGCCGAGGAGGCCGGCACGCTGCTCGTCGACTTCTTCCGCGCGCGGCGCCGCTCCGGGCTCCCCGGATCCTGACAGCGCGACGTGCGCGACGCGGGCCGAGGTGGTAGAAGCGTGGCCGACCAGCGAGACGGCCGCGCTCGCGGCCGGGGAGGAGGTCTTCGTCATGTCGGACGGCCGGGCGCTCTTGCGAGCACGCCAGTTCTTCGGCCCGCGCGACCGGTCAGCCGACGGCTGGAGCGAGCGCTCGACCTACTCGCGCGCGTGGGAGTCGGCGTACCGGCGCCGCTGGCAGCACGACCGGGTCGTCCGCTCCACGCACGGCGTGAACTGCACCGGGTCGTGCTCGTGGCGCATCCACGTCAAGGACGGCCTCGTCACGTGGGAGACCCAGCAGACCGACTATCCCTCCAACGGCCCGGACATGCCCGACTACGAGCCGCGCGGCTGCCCGCGCGGCGCCTCGTTCTCGTGGTACGTCTACTCGCCGGTCCGGCCGAAGTACCCGTACGTGCGCGGGACGCTGCTCGAGCTGTTCCGCGAGGCGCGGCGGCGGCTCGGCGACCCGGTCGAGGCGTGGGGCGAGATCGTCTCGGACCCCGAGAAGGCGCGCGCGTACAAGTCGCAGCGGGGCAAGGGCGGCTTCGTCCGCGCGAGCTGGGACGAGGTCGCCGACCTCATCGCCGCCGCGCACGTCTACACGGTCAAGCGGTACGGCCCCGACCGGGTGGCGGGCTTCTCGCCGATCCCGGCGATGTCGATGGTCTCCTACACCGCCGGCACCCGGTTCCTCAGCCTCATCGGCGGCGTCTGCCTGAGCTTCTACGACTGGTACGCCGACCTGCCGCCCGCCTCCCCGCAGGTGTGGGGCGACCAGACCGACGTGCCCGAGTCGGCCGACTGGTGGAACGCGACGTACCTCGTCCTATGGGGCTCGAACATCCCGCAGACGCGCACGCCCGACGCGCACTTCATGACCGAGGCGCGCTACCGCGGCCAGAAGGTCGTCGTCGTCTCGCCCGACTACGCCGGGCACACGAAGTTCGCCGACCACTGGCTGCCGGCGGCGGCCGGCAGCGACGGCGCGCTCGCGATGGCGATGGGGCACGTGATCCTCAAGGAGTTCCACGTCGAGCGCACCGTCCCGTGGTTCGACGACTACACGCGCCGGTTCACCGACCTGCCGTTCCTCGTCACGCTGCGCGAGCACGCCGGCGGCGAGGCGGGGCGCGTCTACGCCGGCGACCGGCTGCTGCGGGCGTCGGACCTCGGCGAGGCGTCCGAGCACGCCGAGTGGAAGACCGTGCTCGTCGACGAGCGCACCGGCAACCCGGTCGTCCCGAACGGGTCGATGGGCTTCCGCTGGGGCGAGGAGGGCAAGGGCCGCTGGAACCTCGACCTCAGCGACGTGCAGCCCGCGCTCACGCTGCTCGGCAGCCACGACGAGCTCGTCGAGGTCGCGCTCCCGCGCTTCGACGGCGGCGACACCGCCGGCGGCACGGCGATGGTCCGCGGCGTCCCCGCGCGGCGCATCGGCGGCCGGCTCGTCACGACGGTGTTCGACCTGCTGCTCGCCCAGTACGGCGTCGCGCGCCCCGGCCTGCCCGGCGAATGGCCGAGCGGCTACGACGACGCCTCCCAGCCGCACACGCCCGCCTGGCAGACCGAGCACACCGGTGTCGACCCCGGGCGCGTCGTCCGGATCGCCCGCGAGTTCGCCCACAACGCCGCGCGCACCAGCGGCCGCTCGATGATCGTCATGGGCGCCGGCACGAACCACTGGTTCCACGCCGACACCACCTACCGGGCGATGCTCGCGATGCTGCTCCTGTGCGGCTGCCAGGGCGTCAACGGCGGCGGCTGGGCGCACTACGTCGGCCAGGAGAAGGTGCGCCCGATCTCCGGCTGGACGACCGTCGCGTTCGCGCTCGACTGGGCGCGGCCGGCGCGCCAGCAGCCGGCGACGCCGTTCTGGTACCTGTTCAGCGACCAGTGGCGCTACGAGAGCTTCGACGCGAGCGAGTTCACCTCGCCGGTCGGGCCCGGGCGGATGGGCGCGCTGCACTTCGCCGACGCGCACGCCAAGGCCGCCCGCCTCGGGTGGCTGCCGAGCTTCCCGACGCTGAACCGCAACCCGCTCGACGTCGCCGACGAGGCGGCCGCCGCCGGGAAGGCGCCCGCCGAGCACGTCGCCGCCGAGCTGCAGGCCGGCCGGCTGCGGTTCGCCTGCGAGGACCCCGACGACCCCGAGAGCCACCCGCGGGTCATGACGCTGTGGCGGGCGAACCTGCTCGGCTCCTCCTCCAAGGGCCACGAGTACTTCCTGCGCCACATCCTCGGGGTCCCCGACGCCGCGGTCCGCTCGCCCGAGTCGCCGCCCGAGCTGCGCCCGAAGGAGGTCGCCTGGCACGACGAGGCGCCCACCGGGAAGATGGACCTGTTCACCACGATCGACTTCCGCATGAACGGGTCGGCGCTCTACTCGGACGTCGTCCTGCCCGCGGCGACGTGGTACGAGAAGTCCGACCTGTCGAGCACGGACCTGCACCCGTTCGTGCACCCGTTCAACGCGGCGGTCGCCCCGCCGTGGGAGGCGCGGTCGGACTGGGACGCGTTCAACACGATCGCCGACCGGTTCAGCGAGCTGGCCGCCACGCACCTCGGCACGCGGACCGACATCGTCGCCGGGCCACTGCTGCACGACACGCCCGAGGAGCTCGCCCAGCCGCTCGGCGAGGTGCGCGACTGGCGCCGGGGCGAGTGCGAGGCGGTCCCCGGCAGGACGATGCCGAAGTTCGTCGCGATCGAGCGCGACTACACCGCGGTCGGCGCGAGGATGCGCGCGCTCGGCCCGCTCGTCGAGGAGCTCGGCGTCGGCGCCAAGGGCGTGACGTTCAAGCCCGACCGCGAGGTCGCCGAGCTGCGGCGGCGCAACGGCACGGTCCGTGAGGGGCCGGCGGCCGGGCGGCCGCGGCTCGAGCGCGACGTGCACGTCGTCGAGACGATCCTCGCGCTGTCGGGCACGACGAACGGCCGCCTGGCGGTCGAGAGCTTCCGCGCGCTGGAGGGCCGCGTCGGCCGGTCGCTCAGCCACATCCCGTCCGAGCGCGCGGAGGAGCGGCTGACGCTCTCGGAGATCACCGCCCAGCCGCGCAAGGTCATCGCGTCGGCCGAGTGGTCCGGGCTGGAGTCGCGCGAGCGGCGCTACTCGCCGTTCACCCAGAACGTCGACCACCTCATCCCGTGGCGGACGCTCACCGGCCGGCAGAGCTTCTACGTCGACCACGAATGGATGCTCGAGCTCGGCGAGCACCTGGCCGGCTACCGGCCGCCGGTCGACGCCGGCCAGCTCGAGCCCGACAAGCTCGCCGGCGGGTACGAGCGCGAGGAGGCGGTCGAGCTGACCGTCCGCTACATCACGCCGCACTCGAAGTGGTCGATCCACTCCGAGTTCCAGGACAACCTGCACATGCTCACGCTGTTCCGCGGCGGGCCGGCGATGTGGCTGGCGGCCGACGACGCCGAGCGGATCGGCGTGCGCGACAACGACTGGATCGAGGTCTACAACCGCCACGGGGTGGTGGCGGCGCGCGCGGCGGTGTCGCACCGCATCCCGTCCGGGACCGCGTTCTTCTACCACTCGCAGGACCGCCACGTGAACGTCCCGCTCAGCGAGACGTCGGGCACCCGCGGCGGCACCGACAACTCGCTGACGCGGATCTCGATGAAGCCGACGCACCTCGTCGGCGGCTACGCCCAGCTCTCCTGGGGCTTCAACTACTACGGCGCCTGCGGCCCGCAGCGCGACCAGCTCATCATCGTCCGCAAGCGGCGCAGCGAGGTGACGTACTGATGGCCATCCGGGCCCAGATGGGCATGGTCATGAACCTCGACAAGTGCATCGGGTGCCACACCTGCTCGGTCACGTGCAAGAACGTCTGGACGAACCGCCGCGGCACCGAGTACGTCTGGTTCAACAACGTCGAGACCAAGCCCGGCCGCGGCTACCCGCGCGACTGGGAGGACCGGGAGCGCTGGCGCGGCGGCTGGACGCTCGACCGCAAGGGGAAGCTCAAGCTCAAGGCCGGCGGGCGGATCAAGAAGGCGCTGAACCTCTTCCACAACCCGGACCTGCCGACGATCGACGACTTCTACGAGCCGTGGACGTACGACTACGACCACCTCATCACGTCGCCGGCGTCCGAGCACCAGCCGGTCGCGCGCCCGCACTCGCAGGTCTCCGGCGAGCCGCTCGATCTGCGGTGGGGCCCGAACTGGGACGACGACCTCGCCGGCTCGCGCGAGCACGCGGCACGTGACCCGAACCGCCGCGGCGCGCTGGAGGAGCGCGTGCGGATGGAGTTCGAGCAGTCGTTCATGATGTACCTGCCGCGCATCTGCGAGCACTGCATCAACCCGTCGTGCGTCGCCTCGTGCCCGTCGGGCGCGATGTACAAGCGCGAGGAGGACGGGATCGTGCTCGTCGACCAGGAGACGTGCCGCGGCTGGCGCTACTGCGTCTCGGGCTGCCCGTACAAGAAGACGTACTTCAACTGGGACACGGGCAAGGCCGAGAAGTGCACGTTCTGCTATCCGCGGATCGAGGCCGGGATGCCGACCGTGTGCGCCGAGACGTGCGTCGGGCGCCTGCGGCACATCGGGGTCGTGCTCTACGACTCCGACCGCGTCGAGGCGGCGGCCTCGGTGCCCGACGAGAAGGACCTGCTCGGCGCGCAGCTCGACCTGTTCCTCGACCCCGAGGACCCGGAGGTGCGCCGCCGCGCCGAGGCCGACGGCATCCCGCACGACTGGGTCGAGGCCGCGCGGCGCTCGCCGGTCTACGACCTCGCGGTCCGCTGGCGCGTCGCGTTGCCGCTGCACCCCGAGTACCGGACGCTGCCGATGGTCTGGTACGTGCCGCCGCTGTCGCCGGTGCTGAGCCTCGCCGAGGAGGGCGTCGACCCGGCGGTCGAGCCCGGCGACGTGTTCGGCACGATCGACGAGCTGCGGATCCCGGTCGAGTACCTGGCGAACCTGCTGTCCGCCGGCGACCCCGAGCCGGTGCGCGTGGCGCTGCGGCGGCTGGCGGCGATGCGCGCCTACAAGCGCACCGAGGCGGTCGACGGCGACGCCGACGCCGGGATCGCCCGTGCGGTCGGGATCGACCCGGCCGACATGGAGCTCATGTTCCGCCAGGTCGCGATCGGCGACTACGACGACCGGTACGTCATCCCCAAGGCGCACCCGGAGGCCGGCGACGTCGACCCGAACACGCTGCAGGGGAGCTGCGGGCTGGAGTGGGTCGACCGCGACATCGGCTCCGGCGCGTTCGACGCCGCCGCGGACTTCGACCTGCGCGACCACATCACCCACGTCGACGGCGAGCAGCGGGGGGCGGGGCGATGAGCGACCCGCAGGTCCACCCCTACAAGCTCGTCTCGCTGCTCCTGCAGTACCCGGGGGAGGAGCTGCTCGCCGCGCGCGCCGAGCTGTGCGCGGTCGCCGGGGAGCTCGGCGTCGCGCCGGCGTTCGCCCGCTGGTGGCGCGACGAGCCCGCCGCCGACCTGCAGGCGCGCTACGTCGAGACGTTCGACTTCTCGCGCCGCGCCTGCCTGTACCTGACCTACCACACGTTCGGCGACCGGCGCCAGCGCGGGATGGCGCTCCTGCAGCTCAAGCAGCGCTACCGGGCGGCCGGGCTGGAGGTCGGCGAGCAGGAGCTGCCCGACTACCTGCCGCTCGTGCTCGAGTTCGCGGCGCTCGCGCCTGAGGCGGGCCTGGAGATCCTCGAGCGCCACCGCGAGTCGATCGAGCTCGTCCGGTCGAGCCTGCACGCCGCGCAGAGCCCGTGGGCCGAGCTGCTCGACGTCGTCGCCGCGCCGCTGCCGGGGCTGACCAAGACGCAGATCGCGCGGGTGCGGCGGCTGGCCCGCGAGGGCCCGCCCGAGGAGGAGGTCGGCCTCGAGCCCTTCGCGCCCCCGGAGGTGATGCCCGCATGAACGCGTGGGACGTGCTCCTTTACGCGCTCCTGCCGTACGCGGCGGTGGCGGCGTTCGTCGTCGGGCACATCTGGCGCTACCGGCGCGACCAGTACCACTGGACGTCGCGCTCGACGCAGATGCTCGAGAGCCGCGCGCTGCGCTACGGCAGCATCGCGTTCCACTACGGCGCGTTCGCCGCGATCGCCGGCCACGTGCTCGGCGTCCTCATCCCGGCGAGCTGGACCGACGCGGTCGGGATCTCCGAGGACGCCTACCACGTCATCTCCGCGGTGGGCGGCCTGACCGCGGGCATCGCGGTGACGGCCGGCCTCGTGATCCTCGTGTGGCGCCGGCTGCGCTTCCCGCGCGTGCGGGTCACGACCAGGCGGATGGACGTCGTCGTGTTCGCGCTCCTGGCGGTCGGGATCCTCAGCGGGATGGCGGTGACCGTCCTCAACAGCGTGGTCGACAACATCCACTACCGGGCGACGATCGCGCCGTGGTTCCGGAGCCTGTTCACGCTCGACCCGGACGTGAACGTCATGTCGGGCGCCCATTGGGTCTCGCAGGTGCACGTCAGCGCGATGTGGCTGCTGTACGCGCTGTGGCCGTTCGGCCGGCTCGTGCACGCGTGGAGCATCCCCGTCGACTGGTTCCGGCGCAGCCACGTGCTGTTCCGCGGGCGCGCCGGGCGGCGCGCGGTCGCGACGCGGAGCATGGTGCGATGACCCGCCAGCTCGTCCTCGCGACGCTCGCGTTCACGGTCTGCTTCTACGCGTGGAGCCTGCTCGGCCCGCTCGGACCGGACCTGCAGGACGAGCTGGGCCTGTCGGAGACCGAGCTGTCGGTCGCCGTGTCGGTGCCGGTCCTGCTCGGCTCGCTCATGCGGATCCCGCTCGGCGCGCTGACCGACCGCTACGGCGGCCGGCGCGTGTTCACGGTCCTCATGGCGTACACGCCGCTGCCGCTCGTGGCGCTGGCGGTGTGGCACGACTCGTTCGGGGCGGTCCTGGCGTTCGGGTTCCTGCTCGGGTTCGCGGGGGCGTCGTTCGCGGTCGGCGTGCCGTTCGTCAGCCGCTGGTATCCGCCCGAGCGCCAGGGCGCGGCGCTCGGCATCTACGGCGCCGGCATGGGCGGCACGGTGCTGGGCGGCCTGACCGCGCCGACGATCGCCGACGAGCTGGGGCTGTCGGGGCCGTTCTGGGTCGCCGCGGGACTCGTCGCGGCGACGTGCGTGGTGTTCTGGCTCATGGCGCGCGACGCGCCGGCGCCGGCGTCGCCGGGGCCGCGGCCGGCGATGTTCGCGTCGCTGTCGGTGTTCCGCACGAGCGGGCGCGCGTGGGCGCTGACGCTCTTCTACTTCCTCGTCTTCGGCGGGTTCGTGGCGATGTTCCTGTACCTGCCGAAGCTGCTGACCGCGGTCCACGACCTCAGCAAGGCCGACGCCGGCGCGCGCGCCGCCGGGTTCGCGCTGCTGGCGGTCGTGGGGCGGCCGGCCGGCGGCTGGCTGTCGGACCGCGTCGGGGCCGAGCGCGTCCTGACGTGGTCGTTCGCGACCACCGCGGTCCTCGCGTTCGTCCTCGCGATCGGCTACGACAGCATGGTCCCGCTGACGATCGCGTGCCTGACGATGGCGGTCGCCCTCGGCACCGGCACCGGGGCGGTGTTCAAGCTCGTCGCCGAGTGGTTCCCCGACCGGGTCGGGGGCGTGACGGGGGTGGTCGGCGCGGCCGGCGGGCTGGGCGGCTTCTTCCCGCCGCTGGTCATGGGGGCGGTCTACGAGGCGACCGACGGCTACTTCATCGGCTTCGCGCTGCTCGCGGTCGTGGCGGCGGGGTGCCTGCTCATCCTGCGCGCGCTCGAGCGGGGGCGGGCGCCGGTGCCGGCGACGTAGGGGCGCTCTCTGGTCGTTGTTGCGGGCGTCGGATGACGCCCGCGGCGGGTGGTCCGCGCCCGGTGTCGGTGGTGCCGGCCCGGGCTCGCTCCGCGCGGGGTCGGTGTGGCGGGATGCTTCGTGGTCTGAACGGCCGCTGTGAGGCTGCGTGGGAGCGGGCTCGCGGGTCGCTCCTCCCGGCCGTGCGCGCGCCGGTGCGCCGCTTCGGACGGGGTGTGTCGGCTCGTCCCGGCATGGCCGTCATGAGTCGACACACCCGGCCGGGCCCGGGACGGGTGTGTCGACTGGATCCGGCATGACCGTGACGAGTCGACACACCCGCGCGGCGCTCACCCACTCCGTCGCCGCGGCCGTTCAGACCACGAAGCATCCCGCCGTCCCCGGAGCCGCGCGGCGCGAGCCGGACCGCCCGGGACGCCCGGCGCGGACCCGCCGCCGCAGGCGGCGTCACCCGCGCCGGCTCCGCGCCACCGCTCACGCCGGCGGAGACCGCCGCCCCTCACCCGGTCGCGCCGGCCACCAGAACCGCCGGCCGAGGTCGTAGGCGAGCGCCGGCACGAGCACCGACCGGACCAGCAGCGTGTCGATGAGGACGCCGAGCGCGACGACCGTGCCGAGCTGGGTGAGGACCACGAGCGGCAGGACCGCGAGCGTCGCGAACGTCGCGGCGAGGACGACGCCGGCCGCGGTGATGACCGCGCCGGTGACCGCGAGCGCGGTGAGCATCCCCCTGCGCGGGCCCGCGCGGTCGGACTCCTCGCGCGCCCGTGCCGCGAGGAAGATGTTGTAGTCGATGCCGAGCGCGGCGAGGAAGATGAACCCGAGCAGCGGGAGCGTCGGGTCGATCGCCGGGAAGCCGAAGACGTGCTCGCTGAGCAGGACGCCGAGCCCGAGCGCCGCGAGGTTCGACGCGACGACGGTCGTGAGCAGCAGCAGCGGCGCGGCGAGCGACCGCAGCAGCGCGACCAGGATGAGCAGCACGACCGCGAGCGCGACCGGCGGGACGACGAGCGTGTCGCGGTTCGCCGACGTGCGCAGGTCGTGCTCCTGCGCGGTCGGCCCGCCGACGAGCGCCGCGGCGGGCAGCTCGTCGCGCAGGCCGGGGATCCGGTCGACGGTCTCGGGTGCGTAGGGGTCGCCGTCGAGCACGACGGTCAGCAGCGTCCCCGGCCCGCCCTCGCGCGCCTGCCCGACCGAGGCCACCTCCGGCGCGTCCTCCAGCGCCCGGCGGGTCGCGGCGACGTCGCCGCCGCGCGGCACGAACACCGAGGCGGGCGCCGACGCGCCCGGCGGGAACCCGGCCGCGAGCATCTCCTGCCCGCGGACCGCCTCGACCTCGTCGGTGAACTGCTGCTGCTGGGTGAGCGTCGTGTCCAGGCCGGCCAGCCCGAGCGCGAGCAGGACGAGCACGAGCGTCGAGCCGACCCACAGCCGCCGCGCCGAGCCGGGGATCCGCTCGGCCAGCCGCGCGAACAGCCCGGGCCTGCGCTCCGCGCGCCGGTCGTCGCCGGGCCGCGGGATCGACGGCCAGAACGCGCGCCGCCCGGCGATGAGCAGCGCGGCCGGCAGCGCCGTGAGGCTGAAGAGCATCGCGAGCGCCACGCCCGCGGCGCCGAGCGGCCCGATCGACTGCGTGCCGCCGACGCGCGCGAGCAGCAGCGTCAGCAGCGCGGCGACGACCGTGCCGCCGGACGCGAGGATCGCCGGCCCGGCGCGCCGCAGCGCGGTCCGCATCGCGGTGTGCGTGTCCTCCTCGCGCTCGAGCTCCTCCCGGTACCGGGCGACGAGCAGCAGCGCGTAGTCGGTCGCCGCACCGAACACGAGCACGATGAGGATCCCGATGCTCTGCCCCGTGATCGTCAGGCCCAGCTCGCCGAGCAGGTAGCCCGCGCCCCGCGTCGAGACCTCGGTGAGCACGACGACGAAGAACGGGATCGCCCAGAAGACCGGCGACCGGTAGATGAGGACGAGGAGCAGCAGGACGATCGAGCCCGTGATCGCCAGCAGCGTCGTGTCGACGCCTTCGAAGACGCTGCTGATGTCGGCCGAGAACGCCGCGCCGCCGGTGACCGCGACCTGCAGCCCGTCGCCGCGGCCCTCGGTGCTGCCGACCCGCTCGCGCAGCGCGTCGACCGCCTCCTTCACCGCGTCGTTGTCGCCGCTCTCGCGCAGCGGCACCGTGAGGATCGCCGTGTCCTCGCGCGCGTCCAGATCGCCGACCCCGAGCGCGAGCGGCGGCGGGTCGCGCTCGAGCGAGCGCCGGTGCTCCTCGGCGCGGCGGCGGTCGGACTCGCGCAGGCCGCCCGCGCGCCGATAGACGACGATCGCCGGCGTGACCTCGTCGCCGAGCTGCTCGGTCGCCCGCACGACCCGCAGCGACTCGGCGCCGTCGGGCAGCGTCGCGGCGAGGTCCGAGGTCGTGACCTCGCTGAGCTTGCCGCTCTGGGTCGCGAGCGCGCCCGCGAACAGGACGAAGGCGAGCAGCACGCCGACCTTCGCGCGGCGGCCGGTGACGAAGCGCAGGAGCACGAGCCCTCCGTGCCCGGAATCGGCGGCTCGCACTCGCAGCAGCTGCGCCTGCCTGGTGTCCTGGACCCATTGGCCCGCCGCGGCCCCGGAGGCACAGTTGACGGCATGAAGGTCTCGGTCGCCGGTACGGGAGTCGCGCCGCCGCCACGCGGCCCGCTCGCGATGGTCCGGCACGCGCTGCGCGTGCGCGGCCACCGGCGAGAGCTCGACGAGGCTCTGGCCGCGGGCGCTGACCCCTGGTCGGACAGCGCGCTCATGACGCGCGCCTCGCAGCTCCTGACACCCGAGCACCGCGGACGGCTCGCGGCCTCCATCGAGGGGCTCGTGGACCTGGCCGAGCGCGGGATGCCGGCGTCGCCGTACCTGCGGCTGCGCCGCCGTGCCGTGCGCGCGCACCGCCACCAGCTCCTCGCGCTCGCCGCGCGGTTGCGTGACGCGGCGCCGGTGGAGGTGGCGATCGTCGCGCGGCTCGGGATCCTGACCTGGGATCACAACTCGCCCGTCTTCGAGGGCGGGCGGCCGGTCGAGGAGCTCTGCGAGGTGCTCGACCTGTGCGCGACCGCTCTCGTGGATTGAGCGGACCGGCACATGGGGTCTGGAGTGCATGGTGCTCCGGACCCCTGTGGACGATGGTGATGACAGCGACGCCGCGCGACAGCGCGGCGTCGTTTGCTTGACACGCGTCCCCAAGGAGGAACATGTCGACCGTCGCACGCCGGCCCGAGCCGATCACCCGCGCCGGGTACGAGCGGCTGAAGGCCGAGCTCGATCATCTCGTGAACGTGCGCCGGCGGCAGCTCGCCGAAGACCTCCGCGAGGCCCGCGAGGACGGCGGCGAGCCCGGCGAGAACACCGCGGTCTCGGCCGCGCTCGACGTGCAGGCCGCCGTGGAGCGCCGGATCGACGAGCTCGAGGCCCTGCTCGCCGACGTCGAGATCGTCGAGCCGCCCGAGGACGGCGTCGCCGGGATCGGCCAGCGCGTGACCCTGCGCATGGCGCCCGGCGCCGCGCCGGTCGACTACGAGCTCGTCGGCCCGATGGAGGCCGACCCCGCCGAGCGCCGGATCTCGATCGCCTCGCCGGTCGGCCGGGCCCTCGTCGGCCACCGCGCCGGCGACAAGGTCGAGGTCGAGGTCCCGGCGGGCCGGCGGACCGTCGAGATCGTCGCGGTCGGCGCGTCGGGCTGACCGCGCGCGCATCGCTGCGGTCACGTCTAGGCTGCAGCGATGCTCAAGCGCGAGCTGCACGAGCTGCCCGAGCACGTCTACCCGACGGACCCGTGGCGGCTGGTGGAGGCGCGCTTCGACGAGGCGTTCTACGCGCGCGCCGAGACGATGTTCGCGGTCGCGAACGGCTACCTCGGCGTGCGCGGCACGTTCGACGAGGGACGCCCGGCGCACGCGCCGGGCACGTTCGTCAACGGCTTCCACGAGACATGGCCGATCGTCCACGCCGAGGAGGCCTACGGCTACGCGCGCACCGGCCAGACGATCGTCATCGTCCCCGACACGACGGCGATGCGGCTGCTCGTCGACGACGAGCCGTTGTTCGTCCCGACCGCGCGGCTGCGCGAGTACGAGCGCGTCCTGGACTTCCGTGCCGGCACGCTGACGCGCGAGACCGCGTGGTCGACGCCGGCCGGCAAGCACGTCGCGGTGCGCTCGTGCCGGGTCGTGTCGCTCGAGCACCGCCACCTCATGGCGGTCTCCTACGAGGTCATGATGCGCGACCACGCGGCGCCGGTCGTGGTCCGCTCCCAGGTGCTCAACCGCGAGGACCTCGACAACCCCGACCCGTCCGAGCGGCCGTCGGACCCGCGGCGCGGCAACGAGCTGCTCGACCGCGTGCTCAACGCGTCCGTCGTCGAGAGCCCCGGCGGGGAGCGGATCCTGCTCGGCTACCGGACGACGAGGAGCGGGATGACGCTCGGGATCGGCGTCGACCACGTCGTCGAGACCGACGCGCCGTACGAGGCCGAGCTCGTCCTCGACGGCGACCGCTCCGAGCTCGTCCTGACGATCGACGCGCCGCCCGGCGTGCCGATCCGGATCACGAAGTACGCGAGCTACCAGACGTCGCGCTCGTCCTCGGCGCGCGAGCTGACCGAGCGCTGCTCGCGCACGCTCGACCGCGCGCGCCGCGACGGCTTCGACGCGCTGCTGCGCACCCAGCGCTCACACCTCGACCGCTTCTGGGACCGCGCCGACGTGTGCGTCGACGCCGGCCCCGGCACCGACCGGATCCAGCAGGCGATCCGCTGGAACCTGTTCCAGGTCGCGCAGGCCACGTGGCGTGCGGAGGGGAGCGGAGTGCCGGCGAAGGGCGTGACCGGCCGCGGCTACGAGGGCCACTACTTCTGGGACATGGAGGTCTACCTCGTCCCGTTCCTGGCGCTCACGCAGCCGCGCATCGCGCGCAACCTGCTGCGCTTCCGCCACAGCCTCCTGCCCGCCGCGCGGGCGCGCGCCCGCGAGCTCGGCCAGCGCGGCGCGATGTATCCGTGGCGGACGATCAACGGCGAGGAGGCGTCGGCCTACTACCAGGCCGGGACCGCCCAGTACCACCTGAACGCCGACATCGTCTACGCGCTGCGCCACTACGTCGACGTGCGCGGCGACCCCGGGTTCCTCGTCGAGGTCGGCGCCGAGCTGCTCGTCGAGACCGCGCGGCTGTGGGCCGACCTCGGGTTCTACGCCGACGACGGCGCGTTCCACATCCACGGCGTGACCGGCCCGGACGAGTACACGGCGGTCGTCAACGACAACGCGTACACGAACCTCATGGCGCGGATGAACCTGCGCTACGCGGCCGAGACCGTGCGCCGGCTGGAGGCCGAGGACCCCGCCGCCTCCACGGCGCTCGCCGCCGACACCGGCCTGCAGCCGGGCGAGCCGGCGGCGTGGGAGCGCGCGGCGGACGCGATGTTCGTGCCGTTCGACGAGGAGCGCGGGATCCACCCCCAGGACACGCAGTTCCTCGAGCGCGAGGTCTGGGACCTCGAGGCGACGCCGCCGGACAAGTTCCCGCTGCTCCTGCACTTCCACCCGCTGGTCATCTACCGCCGCCAGGTCATCAAGCAGGCCGACGTCGTGCTGGCGATGTTCCTGCTCGGCGACGAGTTCACCGACGAGCAGAGGCGGGCGAACTTCGACTACTACGACCGGCTGACGACGGGCGACTCGTCGCTGTCGGCGTGCGTGCAGAGCATCATCGCCGGCGAGGTCGGCGAGGAGCGCCTGGCGCTCGACTACTTCCGCTTCGGGCTCATGGTCGACCTCGCCGACGTGGCGGGCAACGCGTCCGACGGCGTCCACATCGCCGCGGCCGGCGGCGCGTGGCTGGCACTCGTGTGCGGCTTCGGCGGGGTGCGCGACGCGGACGGGACGCTCGAGATCACGCCGCGCCTGCCGCGCGCGTGGCGGTCGCTCGAGTACTCGGTGCGCCACCGCGACCGCCAGCTCCGCGTCTCGCTGACCCACGAGCGCGAGCGCTACCTCGTCGACGAGGGCGAGGCGCTGGAGATCGTCGTCCGCGGCGAGCGCCGGCGCCTCGAGCCGGGCCGCCCGCTCGAGCTGGCGCCCGCCTGAGCGCGGCTACCGCGCCCGCAGCCGCCCGGCGGCCAGGGCGTCGACGTCGACCTCGTCGAGGCTCGTCACGACGAGGTCCGCGCCCGCCTCGCGCAGCGCGCCGCCCTCGCCGTGGCGCGCGACGCCGATGACCGCCATGCCGCCCGCCCGGCCCGCCCGGACGCCCGCGATCGCGTCCTCGACGACGATCGACCGCTCGGGCGCGCAGCCGAGCTCGGCCGCCGCGGCGAGGAACATCTCCGGGTCGGGCTTGCCGCGGGCGAAGTCGCGGCCGGACACGTCGGCGTCGAGCAGGTCGAGCACGCTCCCGTCGCCGGCGCGCACGCGGGCGAGCAGGCCGCGCGCGTTCTTCGACGACGACGCCGCGGCGATCCGCAGCCCGGCCGCCTTCAGCGCGAGCGCGAAGCGGACCGCGTCCGGATAGGCGGTGAACTCGCCGGCCTCGATGAGCCGGACGACCATCGCCTGCTTGCGCTCGGCGTAGGCGGCGACGTGCTCGTCGTCGGACGGCAGCCCGAAGTGCTCGAGCGCCGCGCGCGCCCCGTCGTCGCGGGCGCGGCCGGAGACGTGCTCGCGGTAGACCCGCGGCGTGAACGCCTCCGGCGTCCACGCCGAGCGGGCGGCGAGGTCGCTCCACGGCCCCTCCAGGAGCTCGCGGAGCGCCTCGCGCCAGGCCTGCTCGTGCGGCGAGTCGACGACGACGCCGTCGACGTCGAAGATCGCCGCCTCGAACACGGCCGCTCCGGCCTAGACCCCGACGCGGTCCTGCGCGGGCTCGGACTCCCCGGTGAGCTCGCGGTCGACGCCCTCCTCGAGGTGCCCCTCGAGCGAGACGTTCGGCAGGATCCGGTCCAGCCAGCCCGGCAGCCACCACGCGTGGTCGCCGAGCAGCGTCACGACGGCCGGCGCGATGACGAGCCGCACGACGAGCACGTCGATGAGGATCGCCAGGCCGAGGCCGAGGCCCATCATCTTGCCGATCACGTCGGGCTGGGTCACGAACGCCAGGAACACCGACGCCATGATCAGGCCGGCGAACAGCACGACCTTGCCGATCCGCGCCATGCCGTGCACGACGCTCTCGCTCGGGCTGTCGCCCTCGTTGTAGGCCTCGTGCATCCGGCTGAGCAGGAAGACGTTGTAGTCCATGCTCAGCCCGAACAGGATCGCGAAGAGCATGACCGGCACGAACGAGACGATCGGCACGCCGCTGTCGGCGCCGATGAGGCTCGCGCCGATGCCCTCCTGGAACACCGCGACGACGACGCCGTAGGCCGCGCCGATCGACAGCAGGTTGAAGACGGCCGAGACGAGCGGGATCCACAGCGAGCGGAACGCCATCATCAGCAGCAGCACCGACAGCCCGATGACAACCGCGATGAACAGCGGCAGCCGGCTGGCGACCTTGTCGGAGAAGTCCTCGAAGCCGGCGGTGTTGCCGCCGACGTAGGCCTTCAGCGGCGTGCCCTGGACCGCGGCGGGGATGACGTCGCTCCGCAGGCGCTCGAGCAGGTCGCTCGTCCGCTTGTCCTGCGGCGAGGTCTCGGGGATGAGCGAGATGACCGCCATCTCGCCGTCCTCGCTCGGCACCGCCGGCGAGACCTCGACGACGCCGTCGGCCTCGCTGAGCGCCTTCTGCAGGCGGTCGAGCTGCTGTTCGTTCTCCGGCGCGCCCTTCGGGGTGTCGACCGCGATGAGGAACGGCCCGTTCGAGCCGGGCCCGAACGCCTCGCTGAGCTTGTCGTACGCGACGCGCTGCGTGCGGTCCTTCGGCTGGTTGCCGTCGTCGGGCTGGCCGAGGCGCATGTTCGTGACCGGGAAGGCGAAGACGAGCAGGACGACGACGCCCGCCGCGATCGCGACCCACGGCCGGCTGGTGAGCGCCCGGCCCCAGCGCTCGAACATCGGCGCCGCGCGGACGTGCTCGGCCTTCTTCGGCTTCAGCCAGCGCTGCAGCGCGCCGATCATCACCGGCAGGAACGTGAGCGCCGACAGGACGACGGCGGCCACGCCGATCGCCGCGCCGATGCCCATCTTGCCGATCATCGGGATGCCGACGACGAGCAGGCCGGCGATCGCGACCATGACGATGAGGCCCGCGGCGAGCACCGAGGCGCCGGACGTCGCGGCCGCCTTCGCCGACGCGTCGCGCACCGAGTCGCCCGCCACGACCTGCTCGCGGAAGCGGGCGAGCATGAGCAGCGAGTAGTCGATGCCCGCGCCGAGGCCGAGCATGACCGCGATGACGCCCGCGAACTCCGGCAGCCCGAGCGGCTTGGCCAGCGCGGTGATGAGGAGCTGGCCGGTCATGACGCCGAGCAGCGCGCCGAAGATCGTCGCGGCCATCGCCGCGGCCGACCGGAAGAGGATCGACAGCAGGATGATCGCCAGCGCGAGACCGACGAGCTCGCCGACCGGCGCCTCCTGCTGCTGGGAGTAGTCGACGACGATGCCGCGCATCGAGACGTCGACGCCGCCCTGCTCGGCGGTCCGCGCCGCCTCCTCGAGCCGCTCGCCGTCCTCGACCTCGAGGTCGTCGACCTCGGTCGTGTAGCGGACGTCGACCGCCGCCAGGTCGCCCTTCGGCGAGATCTGCCCGCCCTCGCCGAACGGGTCGGCGACGCCCGCGACGCCCGGCAGCTTCTTGACGCGCTCGAGCGCCTGCTGGACGGCGGCCTTCGGCTCGGCGTCGGTGATCTTGCCCTCGTCGACGCTGAAGACGAGCGTGGCGTCGGCGCCCGCGAGCGCGGGGGTGTGCTCGCGGAACAGGTCGATCGCCTGCTGCGACTCGGTGCCGGGGATCTCGAAGTCGTCGGGGGCGGGCGACGAGGTTCCGGCGATCGCGCCGAGGACGACGAGCGACAGGAGCGCGACGACGAGGCTGCGCTTCCAGTGGTGGGTGAGCGTGCGGGCTATCCGGGCGAGGAGGCGAGACATACGGCGGCCGAGGGTAGCACGCAATCACTGTAGATTTGCAGTAATTGCAACGTTGCAGCGCGTGTTAGATTGCCCGGCGTGAGCGCCGTCCAGGGCCTGCGTGAGCGCAAGAAGCAGCGCACGCGTCAGAAGATCGTGCGCGAGGCGATGAAGCTCTTCGCCCGCCGCGGGTTCGAATCCACGACGATCAACGACATCGCAGCCGCGGCGGAGATCGCGCCGCGCACCTTCTTCGGCTACTTCCCGTCGAAGGAGGACGTCGTCTTCCACGACTTCGACGAGGTCTTCGAGCGGTTCGCCCGCCGCCTGCGCGACCGCCCGCCGTCGGTGACGGTCTTCGACGCGCTGCGCGAGTGGGTCGTCGAATGGCTGAGCACCAGGGACGCGGCCGAGCGCGCGCGCGACGAGCTCATCGCCGCGACGCCCCAGCTCCAGAGCCGCGAGCACGACCACCTGCGCCGCTTCAGCGAGCTCATCGCCGAGGGCGTGGCGGCCGACCTCGGCGTGCCGGCCGACTCGCTGCGCCCGCGGATGGTCAGCGCGGCCACCGCCGCGGCGCTCGAGACCCTGCGCGACTACGAGCACGCCGAGGAGATCGGGGTGGAGGAGGCGGTCGCGGTGCTCGACGAGGCGATCGCGTTCCTGCAGGGCGGGCTGAGGGCGCTGCGCAAGCGCGGCTAGCTGCGCCTCGCTCCGGCCGGCCCGGTGGCGCCGGGATGGGGTGCGGCCCGAACGGCCGCTGGTCAGGAGGCCGAGGACCGGGTGCGCGGTGCGCTCCTTCCGGCCGTGCGCGTGCGCCGGTGCGCCTCCGGCGGATCTTTGGCGTTCGTGGTGCGCCCGGCGACCCATGAGTGCCAAAGATGCGGAGATCCCGGCCGGGCGCCACGGTCCGGTCCTCGACCGCGCGCGATGAGCGGGCCGGACGAGACGGTCGCCTGAGTGCGCGTTTCGTCCGGTTCGCGCAACCGGGGTCCGCGCACGACGCGCGAGGCGGACGAAACGGTCGATCGAGTGCGCGTTTCGTCCGGCTCGCCGCGCCGGCCCGCGCCGTGCCGGCCAGTGGCGCGCCGGCCCGCGCCGCGCCGGCCGGATGGGCCGCGGCCGGAATGGGCAGTTGACCCGATGGGCGGCACGCGCGCCCCGCGCGATCGTCGCCCGCAGAGCACCACATGTACCCGGGCCCGTCCTCACCTCCGCGCCGCGCCCGGTCGCGGCGGCGTCTCGGGGCCGCGATCGCGGCCACGCTGCTCGGCGCGCTGCTCCTCCTCGCGCAGGCGCCTGCTCCGCCCGCCGCCGAGACCGGCGGCGGGGCGGTCTCGATCGAGCTGACCGGGACCATCGACCCGGCGACGAGCGCCTGGGTCGACGAGGCGCTCGGCGACGCGGAGGACGAGGGGCGCGCGCTGGCGATCATCCGGCTCGACACGCCCGGCGGCCTGGACACGTCGATGCGCGAGATCGTGCGGCGGATCGGCGCGGCGCGCCTGCCGGTCGTCGTCCACGTCGCGCCGGACGGCGCGCGCGCGGCGTCGGCCGGCCTGTTCGTCACGCTCGCCGGGGACGTCGCGGCGATGGCGCCGCAGACGAACATCGGCTCGGCGACGCCGGTGACCATCGGCGGCGGCGAGACGAGCGAGGTGCTCGGGCGCAAGATCGAGAACGACGCCGCCGCCTACGCCCGCGCGCTCGCCGAGGCGCACGAGCGCAACGCCGACCTCGCCGAGCGGATGGTCCGCGACGCCGAGAACGTCACCGCGCGCGTCGCGCGCGAGCGCGGGCTCGTCGACCTCATCGCGTCGTCCGAGGCCGAGCTGCTCGAGCGCCTCGACGGCTACGAGGTCAAGGGGCCGAAGGCGCAGACGCTCGAGACCGGCGGGCTGCAGGTCGAGCGGCGCGACATGCCGCTGCAGTACGAGCTGCGCCAGATCCTCGTCAACCCGACCGTCGCCTACATCCTGCTGCTCGGCGGGATCCTCGGGATCGTGCTCGAGCTCGCCGCGCCCGGGATCGGCGCCGCCGGCCTGTTCGGCGCGGTCGCGTTCATCCTCGGGCTCTACGGCTCGGCGCAGCTCCCGGTCACGATCGCCGGCGTCGCGCTGCTCCTGCTCGGCCTCGGGCTCATCGTGGCCGAGACCCAGCTCCCGAGCTTCGGCGTCGCGGGCGCCGCAGGGATCGCGGCGCTCGTCGTCGGCGGGCTGCTGCTCTACGACACCGACTCGGACGCGCTCGCCGTGTCGCTGCCCGCCGCGATCGCGACCGGCGTCGTCCTCGGCGGGTTCGTGCTGTTCGCCGCGTCGAAGGCGGTCGCCGCGCGCAGCGCCCCGCCGCGGTCGCCGGCCGACGACCTCGTCGGCGCCGAGGCGGTCGTGCGCGTGCCGCTCACGCCCGAGGGGCAGGTGTACACGCAGGGCGCGCTGTGGCGGGCCCGCCTGAGCGAGAGCAGCCCGGTCTCCGAGGTCGGGCGCTCGGAGCGCGTGCGCGTCGAGGCCGTCGACGGCCTGACGCTGATCGTCCAACCCGAATCGAAGGAGCCTTCATGAGCGTCGTCCTCACCGTGCTCGTCGTCGTCGCAGTGGTCCTCGTGGTCCTGCTGGCGTCGGCGATCCGGATCCTGCGCGAGTACGAGCGCGGGGTCGTGTTCCGGCTCGGCCGCCTGCTCGGCGAGAAGGGCCCGGGCCTCATCCTGCTCATCCCGCTCATCGACAAGATGGTCCGGGTCGACCTGCGCACGATCACGCTGAACGTCCCGCCGCAGGAGATCATCACGCGCGACAACGTCCCCGCGCGCGTGAACGCGGTCGCGTACTTCCGGATCGTCCACTCGGTCAACTCGGTCGTGAACGTCGAGAACTTCCTGCGCGCGACGTCGGAGATCTCGCAGACCACGCTGCGGTCCGTGCTCGGCCGCGCCGACCTCGACACGCTGCTGGCCGAGCGTGAGCGCCTGAACGAGGAGCTCCAGCAGATCATCGACGAGCAGACCGAGCCGTGGGGCGTGAAGGTGTCGGTCGTCGAGATCAAGGACGTCGAGATCCCGGGCGACATGCAGCGCGCGATGGCGCGCCAGGCCGAGGCCGAGCGCAACCGCCGCGCGCGCGTCATCAACGCCGAGGGCGAGTTCCAGGCCGCCGAGAAGATCGCCGAGGCGGCGACCGTCATCGGCAAGGACCCGGCGGGCCTGCAGCTCCGCTACCTGCAGACGCTCGGCGACCTGGGCATCAACCAGAACACGACCGTCGTCTTCCCGGTGCCGATGGAGCTGCTCGAGACGTTCCGCGCCCGCGTCAGGTGACGTGCACCTCGCACGACGCCTGCGCCGCGAGCGTCGCGCTGTCGCCGGCCCACCGGGCGACGACCGTCCACGTGCCGCCGATGGCGAAGTCGAAGTCGACCTTGAACTCGCCGTTCGCGTCGAGGGTCGCCTCCCGGGACAGCGGCTGCGGGTGCTGGCCGTGGCCGAACTCGAGCCTCACCTTGCCCGGGCGCGTGGGCGTGAGCCTGCCGCTGACGGTCTTCGTCCCCTGCGGGCCCTGCGCCGGGCAGGTGAGCGAGAGCTGGGCCTTCACCGGCGCCGGCGGCTGCGGGGCGGGCTGCTCCGGCGCCGGGGGCGCGGGCGGCGGCGCGGGGGCGGGGACCGCGATCGGCCGCGGCGGGCGCGGCAGCGGGCCGAAGCTCCGCGCCGGGACGCGCCGGATCCGTCCCTCGGCCGGCAGCGCCAGATCGAGCGCGGTCGTGCCCGCCGCCTGACCGCGCTGCAGGCGCCGGGCCGCGGCCCGGCGGCGCAGCAGGCTCGCCCGCAGGCGCCGGGCCTGGCGGCTCCCGTCGATCCGCACGAGGCGCCGCGACGCCCGCAGCGCCTGGCCGAGCCGGCGCACCGCGATGCGCGCCACGCCGCGCCCCAGCTCCTCCTCGCGCTGCTCGAGCCACGAGGCGAGCGAGCGCAGGTCGCGGCCGCGCAGCGCCTGCTGCTCGCGCGCGGTGTCGATCTGCGCCAGCGTGCGGCGCACGAGGCGGAGCTGCTCGGCCTTCATGCGCAGCTCGAACGGCGCGAGCACCCGCCGCAGGGCCGCGCGGCAGGCGCCCGGCCGGCAGGCCGGCGGGGTCCGCAGGCGGCGCGTGGCCTGCCGCAGCTCGGCGCGCAGGCCGGCGAGCTGCGCGTCGACGAGGCGCGCGTCGCGGCGCGTGCCCTGCGCCTCCTGCTCGGGCGGCACGATCGCCGGCACGGACGCGTTCACCGCATCGACGACCGTGAGCGGGCCCGACGCGCAGCCGGCCCGCGCGCGGAACTCCTCGAACGAGTGGATGCGGCCGCGGTTGCGCTCGAGCACCTCGACCATGCGCCTGCGGTCGCCGCCGAAGCAGCGGCGCTCGAGGTCGGCGAGGGCGCGCGCGACGTGCCCCTCGACCGTGTAGTCGTTCTCGGCGACGCCCGGGCACGGGTCGGCCGTGATCGTGCCGGCCCAGTAGTGCGCCCAGCCCTCGTTGAACGCGAAGCCGAGCCCGGTCGGCGAGCAGTAGTCGTGGTGGCGGGCGTAGCCGTGCTCGATGATGTCGCCGAAGAAGTGCGTGCTGTCGCCGTCGTGGCCGTGCCGGACGACGTGCCCGAACTCGTGCCGCACGGTCGTGCCGGTCCACGGGAACGCGCTGATCGGGTGGTTCTCGGCCCAGTAGATCTCGACGTGCGCCGTCCACGGCACGCCGGCGCCGATCGCGTCGTTCTGGACGAGCAGGCCGCCGCCCGACGGCGGCGGCGCGCCCATGAGCTGCCGGTACTCGGCGTACTCGTCGCGCGCGACCTGCCAGATCGCGCACGGGTGCGACCTGTCCGGCACCTCGAGCAGCCACGCGCCGACGTCCCGGGCCGCCCGGTCGTTGCGGGGCACCGGGCGGCTGACCGCCCAGTCGTTGATCCCCAGCCACGTCTTGAGGCGCACGTTCTGCCGGTCGCGCAGCGCGACCGTGATGAAGTGCGGCCCCTCCTGCGCGATCGCCTGCAGCCGGAAGCGCCCTGCCCGGTTCGTGTAGGCGGTGTCGTCGAGGTGGTGGATCGGGAACGGGTCGGCGCCCTGCGTGTAGAGGCGCACCTCGGCGCCCACGAGCGGCCGCGCGTCCCCGCGGTCCGAGCACTGGATCTGTCCCCGGTAGATCGTCCTCCGCGCGTCCGCCGACGCGGGCAGCGCCCCGGCGACGACGAGCCCGGCGGCGATCCAGGCCCACACCCGACGACCGGACATCCTCAGCATCCGTGGTCCCCCTGCGGTCTTCCCTGCCTGCAGGGCGAGCCTACGCCGGTGCGGGTGGCGCCGGTCAAGGCCGATGTCAGCCCGCGAGCACCCGCCGGCGCGCCGGGCGGGCGTGGACGAACGGGCGATCACGGGGCGCAGAGGTCAAGCCGGCCGGGACCGCTCCCGATTCCCCCACCGGTCGACGTCCATGCTCCGCCTCCGCGTGCTCACCTCCGCCGCGCTCGCGGCCCTCGTGCTCCCGGCCGCGGCCGCCGCCGCGCCGGTCGAGGACGAGATCATCGTCAAGCGCCGGCCCGGCCTGTCGGCCGCCGAGCGCGCCGGCCTGCGTGCCGATGCGCAGGTCCGCCTCGACCGCGTCCTGCCGGGCGCCGACACGGAGGTCGTGGTCGCGGCCGACGGGGACCGCGCCGACGCGCTCGCCGACCTGCGCCGCGACCCCGACGTCGTGTGGGCCGAGCCGAACCGGCCGCGGCGCCTGGCGTCCGTCCCGGCCGACTTCTGGTGGAGCAAGCTGTGGGGGCTGGAGAACACCGGCCAGTTCCTCCGCTACGGGTCGGGCGTCGAGGACGCCGACATCGACGCGCCGGCCGCGTGGGCGCTCAGCCGCGGCGGCGGCGTCACGGTCGCGGTCGTCGACACCGGGGCCCAGCTCGACCACCCGGACCTCCGGCTCGCCGGCAACCCGGGGGAGCAGGGGACCGACGCGTCCGGCAACCCCAAGGCGTCGAACGGCGTCGACGACGACGGCAACGGCTACGTCGACGACCACACCGGCTGGGACTTCGTCTCCGGCGACAACACGCCGCAGGACGGGCACGGGCACGGCACGCACGTCTCGGGCACGATCGCGGCGCCCGAGGACGGCCGGGGCGTCGTCGGCGTCGCGCCCGGGGCGGCCGCCATGCCGCTCCGGGCGCTCGACGACGACGGGACCGGCAGCACCGCCGACGTCGCGGAGGCGTTCCACTACGCGGGCGAGCTCGGGGTGGACGTCGTCAACGCCTCGATCGGCTCCTACGGCCTCTCCTACGCCGAGCGCGACGCGATCGCCGCGCACCCGGACACCCTCTACGTGGTCGCGGCGGGCAACGACGCCAACGACAACGACGCGCTGCCGTCGTACCCGTGCGCCTATCCGCAGGCCAACATCGTGTGCGTCGCGGCGACGAACGCCTCCGACCTGCCCGCGTCGTTCACGAACTACGGCGCCACGACCGTCGACCTGTACGCGCCAGGCGTGGACATCATGTCGACGTACCTCGGGTCCGCGTGGGCGTGGATGAGCGGCACGTCGATGGCCACGCCGCACGTGGCCGGGACCGCCGCGCTCCTGTACGCCTACGACCCGGCGCTCACGCCCGCCGAGGTGAAGGCCGCGCTGCTCGGGTCGGCCGAGCCGAAGGCGGCGCTGCTCGCCCGGCCGACGCTCACGGGCGCCCGCCTGAACGCCGCCGACGCGCTGGCCTCGGTGGCGGGGACGCCGGAGGACACCACCGGGCCCGGGCCGGAGGACGACACCACCGGCCCGGCGCCGGAGGACGACACCGCCGGCCCGCCGCCGCCACCGGCGCCGTCGCCGAGCGAGCCGCCGCCCGCTCCCGCGCCCGCGCCCGAGGTGCCCGCGGTCCCCGAGCCGGTGCCGGCGCCCGTGCCGGACGCCGGCGCGCCGCAGGCCGCCCCGCGGGCCGAGCGCGTCGACACCAGGCAGCCCGTCCAGACGCTCGGCGGGGTGCGCCTCACGGGCAGGGTCGCCGGGAACCGCACGGCGCGCCTGACGTTCAGCGTCGGCGCGGCCGGCACCGTCCGCGTGCAGATCGAGCAGCGCGTCTGCAGGCGGGGCCGGTGCCGCTACCGCGCCCGGGCGGTCCGCCGCGTGACGGTGCGCCGCGCCGGGCGGCAGCGCTGGACGGTCGGGCGGAGCCTGGCCGGCTACCGGCTGCGGCCGGGGACGTACCGGGTCACGCTCATCACCGCCGACGACCGCCGGTCGCTGACGCTCACGGTCCGCCGGTAGCCGCCGCGGCGTCGTCGCGGCGCGGCAGCGGCGGCGGCGCCGACACGTAGCGGGGCGGGGTCGCCAAGAGCCGGAGCGGGTTGCGGGTCAGGCGCGCGGTCGTGCCGTCCTCGCGCGGCACCTCGACGATCGGCTCGAGGCCGAGCTCCTGGGCGAACGCGAACGCTCCGGCCACGTCGTTGACCTGCCCGGCCGGGACGCCGGCGTCGTTCAGCGGGCCGACCCAGTCGTGCGCGGGCCGCGCGGCGAGCAGGCGCTCGAGCTCGGCGCGCAGCTCGCGGCGGTGCGCGACGCGGTCGCTGTTCGTCACGAAGCGCGGGTCGCCGGCGAGCCCGGGCTCGCCGAGCGTCGCGCACAGCGCCCCGAACTGGCGGTCGTTGCCGACCGCGAGGACGAGCTCGCCCTCGCCGGCGCGGAACAGCTCGTACGGCGCGATGCTCGGATGGGCGTTGCCCATCCGCTCGCCGACGACGCCGGCGAGCGTGTAGGCCGAGCCCTGGTTGACGAGCGCGGCGAGCAGCGAGGAGAGCAGGTCGACCTCGACCCTCTGGCCCTCGCCGGTGCGCTCGAGATGGCGGACCGCGGCGAGGATGCCGGTGGCGGCGAACAGGCCGCAGATGACGTCGACGAGCGCGACCCCGACCTTCTGCGGCTCGCCGTCGGGCTCGCCGGTGATGCTCATGAGCCCGCCGACCGCCTGGATGAGCAGGTCGTAGCCGGGCAGCGCGGCGCCGGCGCCCGAGCCGAACCCGGTGATCGAGCAGTAGACGAGGCCGGGGTTCTGCTCGCGCAGCGTCTCGTAACCGAGGCCGAGGCGGTCCATGACGCCGGGCCGGAAGTTCTCGACGAGGACGGTGGCGTCGGCGGCGAGGCGGCGCGCCTCGGCCGCGTCGGCCGGGTCGCGCAGGTCGAGCACGACCGAGGTCTTGTTGCGGTTGACCGCCTGGAAGTAGGTCGCCTCGCCGCGCTCGTCGTACGGCGGGCCCCAGGCGCGGGTGTCGTCGCCGGTGCCGGGGCGCTCGACCTTCGTGACGGTCGCGCCCAGGTCGGCGAGGACCATCGTCGCGAGCGGCCCGGCGAGCACGCGCGAGAAATCGAGGATCCGGATGTCGCTGAGCGCTTGACCCATCTGCGAACCTTCGATCTTCGAAGATAACGGAACGACTCGGACGGAGCTTCGCCCATGACCGCCACCGCCGCCGCCCCGCCGGACCTGCGCCCGCGGGACTTCCTCGACATCGACCACCTGCTCTCCGACGAGGAGCGGATGATCCGCGACACCGTGCGGCAGTTCGTCGCCGACCGCGTGCTGCCGAACGTCGGCGACTGGTTCGAGGAGGGCACGATCCCGCGCGAGCTCGCGCCCGAGCTCGGCCGGCTCGGGCTGCTCGGCATGCACCTGACCGGCTACGGCTGCGCCGGCGCGAGCGCGACCGCGTACGGCCTGGCGTGCATGGAGCTCGAGGCGGGCGACAGCGGCGTGCGCTCGCTCATGTCCGTGCAGGGGTCGCTCGCGATGTTCGCGATCTGGCGCTGGGGCTCGGAGGAGCAGAAGCAGCAGTGGCTGCCGCGGATGGCGGCCGGCGAGGCGATCGGCTGCTTCGGCCTGACCGAGCCGGACGCCGGCAGCGACCCCGGCGCGATGCGCACCCGGGCGCGCCGCGACGGGGACGACTGGATCCTGAACGGGTCGAAGATGTGGATCACGAACGGCTCGATCGCCGACGTCGCGGTCGTCTGGGCGCGGACCGACGACGGCATCCGCGGCCTCCTCGTCGAGCGCGGCACGAAGGGCTTCAGCGCGCCCGAGATCCACAAGAAGCTGTCGCTGCGCGCGTCGATCACGTCCGAGCTCGTGCTCGACGACGTCCGCGTGCCCGGCAGCGCGATGCTCCCCGAGGCGACCTCGCTGCGCGGCCCGCTGTCGTGCCTGAACGAGGCGCGCTACGGCATCGTCTGGGGCGCGGCCGGCGCGGCGCGCGCGTGCTTCGAGGCCGCGCTCGACTACGCCGGCGAGCGCGTCGCGTTCGGCCGTCCGATCGCCGCGACGCAGCTCCAGCAGCAGAAGCTCGCGACGATGGCGCTCGAGGTCAACCGCGCGACGCTGCTCGCGCTCCACCTCGGGCGGATGAAGGACGAGGGCCGGCTGCGGCCCGAGCACGTGTCGATGGGCAAGCTCGGCAACGTGAACGCCGCGCTCGACGTCGCGCGCACTGCCCGCCAGGTCCTCGGCGCGAACGGCATCACGCTCGAGTATCCGGTGATCCGGCACATGAACAACCTCGAGTCGGTCGTGACCTACGAGGGGACCGCCGACGTGCACGCGCTCGTCGTCGGCGGCGCGCTCACCGGGATCCAGGCGTTCCGATGAGCACCGCGCCCGCCGCGTTCGGGACCGCGCAGCAGCACGCGGTCGAATGGCTGCGGCGGCTGATCGTGTCCGGCGGGCTGCGGCCCGGCCAGCGCGTCAACCAGGAGGACCTCGCCGCGCAGATCGGGCTGAGCGTCGCGCCGGTCCGTGAGGCGCTGCGCGTGCTCGAGCAGGAGGGCCAGGTCACCTACCGGCCGCGGCGCGGCTACTTCGTCACCGAGCTCAGCCTCGCCGACCTCGAGGAGATCTACGGGCTGCGCCAGGTGCTCGAGGAGCGGGCCGCGCGCGAGGCGCTGCCGCTGCTGGACGACGACGCGCTCGAGCGCATCCGCCACGCGGCCGCCGAGTGTGTCGAGGCGGCCCGCAGCGGCGACGTCGCCGCCGAGCTCGCCGCCAACCGGCGCTTCCACTTCGCGCTGCTCGAGGCGCCCGGGCGGCCGCACACGATGCGGGTCATCCGGCTGCTGTGGGACTCGACCGAGGCCTACCGGGCGCTCTACTACAACTCGCCCGACGAGCGCGACCGCTCGATCGCCGCGCACGACCGGATCATGGAGGCGATCGCCGACCGCGACGCCGACCGCCTCGTCGCCGAGCTCGACGCCCACCGCGCCCGCGCGCTGGAGGTCCTCGCCTCGGTGCTCGAGCCCGCGGACGGCTGAGCAGGCCCGGCGCCGAGCGCATACGGTCTGCGCCATGACCGCCGCGGTCGAGAGCGTCGACGAGATCGCGCGCTTCCTCGCCGGCTACCCGCCGTTCGACGCGATGGGCGAGGAGGAGCTGCGCGCACTCGCCGCGACCGCCACCCCGGTGCAGGTCGAGCACGGCGGCGAGATCTTCGCCCAGGGCGCCGCGGCGCGCGACAGCACCTACGTGGTGCGGAGCGGGGCGGTCGAGCTCGTCGACGGCGAGCAGGTGATCGACCTGCTCGGCCCCGGCGAAGTGTTCGGCCACCGCTCGATGATGACCGGGCTGCCGACGAGCGTCGGCGCGCGGGCCGGGGAGGACACGCTGCTCTACCGGCTCGCCGGCGAGGTCGCCCGGCCGCTCCTCGCCCGGCCGGAGGGGATGCGCTTCGTCGTCCGCAGCCTGCGCGAGCGCTACGGGGCCGAGCGCGCGTCGCAGGGGCCGGCGACCGACCTGCTCGCCACCCACGTCGGCCATCTCGTCCGCGAGCCGCCGCTGACCTGCCGTCCCGACGAGACGATCCGCGCCGCCGCCGAGCGGATGACCGCCGCGGGGCAGAGCGCGATCGTCGTCGAGCTGCCCGGCGGCGTCGGGCTCATGACCGACAGCGACCTGCGCGCGAAGGTCGTCTGCGGCCCGCTGACGCCCGACGACCGCGTCGAGGCCGCGATGACCGCCCCGGCGACGACCGTCGACGCCGGCCGCGACGCCGGCGAGGTCATGCTCGACATGCTCGACCGCGGCCTGAAGCACATGCCGGTCACCGGCGGCGACGGGCGCGTCATCGGCGTCCTGCGCGCCGTCGACCTGCTCGCCGCCCAGGCGCGGACGCCGTTCCTGCTGCGCGAGGCGATCGCGACCGCCGCGACGGTCGAGGAGCTCGCGACCGCGGCGGCCGGCCGGACGGCGACCGCGCTCGCGGTCCGCGACGCGGGCCTGGACGCGCGGCACGTCGGCGCGGTCCTGGCGGTCGTCGACGACGCGATCACGCGGCGGCTCGTGACGCTCGCGACCGAGGAGGCCGGCCCGCCGCCGGGCCCGGTGGCCTGGCTCGTGTTCGGCAGCGCCGCGCGCCGCGAGACCGCGCTGAGCTCCGACCTGGATTGCGGCCTGGTGTGGCTCGACGCGGAGGCCGCGCCGTGGGCGGCCGCGCTCGCCGCGACCGTGCTCGACGGCCTGCGGCGCTGCGGCCTGCGCCTCGACGACCACGGCGTGCGCGCCGACAACCCGCTCGTGGCGCGGCCCCTCGAGCGCTGGCGCGCGCTCGTCGACGAGCTCGCGGGCGACCCGTGGCAGGACAACGCGATCGCGCTCATCAAGATCCTCGCCGACCAGCGCGCGGTCACCGGCCCGCCCGACGCCGCCGGGCTCCCCGACCTCGTCCGCGAGGCGGCGGCCCGGCCGCAGGTCGAGCGCCTGCTGCTGCGCGCGGCGGTCGAGCAGCGGCCCGACGGCGGCCTGCTCCAGCACGCGATCCGCCTGCCGGTCGGCGGGCGCCGGCGCCGGTTCGACGCCAAGGAGCGCGCGATCGCGCCGATCTGCGACATCGCCCGCTGGGCGGGGATCGTCGCCGGCGTGCGGTCGCTGTCGACCCCCGACCGCCTGCGCGGGGCGGCGGACGACGGCGTGCTCGCCGCCGACGACGCGCGGGCCCTCGAGGAGGCCCACCTGCTGCTGAGCGACCTGCGGCTCGAGCACCAGGCACGGCAGATCGCGGCCGGCGAGACGCCGGACGACGAGCTCGACCCCGAGGCGCTCGACCCGCTCACCCGCAGCTACGTGCGCGACGCGCTGCGCGTGATCGCCCACGTCCAGCGGCGGCTGGCGGGCAGCATGCGGCGCTAGGACGGGATCGATCTCGTGGGACTCACGACCTGCCCGCCGCGAGTTTCGTCGTCCTCACGGTGGGCGGCCCGCGAGGGCGGCCGGGACACTTGCCGCGTCCTTGGAAACCTCTAGTTCTGAAGGTCCGGCGGAGGAGAGACTTACATGGCCGTGACGGCCCTCGAAGACACCCTGAACCAGCGCGAACGTGCCGACCAGCTCCGCGAGATCGACGCGCGGATCCGCGAGCACGACGTCAAGCACGTCTACCTCCAGTACACGTCGGTGCCCGGGCGGGTGATGGGCAAGGTCATCCCGGCCCGGCACTTCGAGCGGATCGCCGAGAGCGGGCTGGCGTGGACGTACCTGTCCGCCGGCGGCTTCCACATGGACCTCGACGGCGCCGTGCTCGGGCCGAGCCAGACCGCGGTGGCCGAGGGCCTGCTCATCCCCGATCTGGCGACGTTCCAGGTCCTGCCGTGGGACACCGACATGGCGCGCGTCTTCTGCGACCACTTCCACCGCCTCGACGACGCCGAGCGGCCCGGCGAGGTCGTCCTCGGCGACGCGCGCGCGAACCTCAAGCGCCTGCACGCCGAGTTCCAGGCCGACTTCGGGCTCGAGATGAAGACCGGCTGCGAGCCCGAGATGAGCTGGTTCCCGAGCAAGGACTCGATCACGGCGGAGATCTCCCACCTGCCCGACCACGTCGGGACCGCGTACCACATCGGCCATCTCGAGCGGATGCGGCCGATCCTCAAGCGCGTCACCCAGTACGGGCAGGCGATGGGGCTCGACATGATCCAGGCCGACTACGAGGACCCGGGCCAGGTCGAGATGAACTTCGCGTTCGGCTCGTGCGTCGAGACCGCCGACCGCCTCACGACCTACCGGCAGATCTGCATGCAGGTCGCCAAGGAGTTCGGCGTCTTCGCGACGTTCATGCCCAAGCCGGTGCCGGGCATCATGGCCAACGGCTGCCACCACCACATCAGCCTGTGGCGCGGCGACGAGCCCGCGATGGTCGACTCCGGCGCGAAGGAGCTCAACCAGCTCGGCCTGTGGGTGCTCGGCGGGCTGCTCGAGCACTCGCGCGGGATGACCGCGCTCGTCGCGCCGACCGTGAACTCGTACGCGCGCTACTGGGACGTCGGCCAGTTCGCGCCGACCGTGCCGGTGTGGGGCTACGACGACCGCGCCTGCATCGTGCGGGTGCTCGGCGCGCGCGCCGAGTTCCGCGCGCCGGACGCGAGCTGCAACCCGTACCTGACGCACAGCGCGATCCTCGCGGCGATCCGCGACGGGATCGAGCGCAAGATCGACCCGGGACCGGCGCACGAGCAGGAGGCGCCGATCAAGGTGGAGGACTGCGCGTTCGGCCTGCTGCCGAAGACGCTCGGCGAGGCGCTCGAGGCCTACGAGGCCGACGAGGTCATCCGCGCCGCGCTGCCCGAGGACGTCCACAGGACGTTCCTCGAGATCAAGCGCGACGAGTGGCAGCGGGCGTGCGGCGCGGTGACCGACTGGCACCGCGACATGTACCTCACCTACCTGCCGTAGGACGCCGGCGATGAAGGTGCGTGTCGACCTCTCCAAGTGCGAGTACCACGGGCAGTGCACGATCGCCGCCCCGGACGTCTTCGAGCTCGTCGGCGAGGAGGAGCTCCAGTGGGTGGCCGAACCCGACGAGGCGCTGCGCGCCGAGGTCGAGGAGGCCATGGACGCCTGCCCGGTCCAGGCCATCACGATCGAGGACTGACCTGGTGGCAGGCCACGCGGTCATCGTGGGAGCCTCGCTCGGCGGGCTCCGCGCCGCCGAGCAGCTCGTCGCGGCCGGCTGGGACGGCCCGGTGACCGTCGTCGGCGCCGAGCGGCACATGCCGTACAACCGGCCGCCGCTGTCGAAGGACGTCCTGCGCGAGCTGCCCACCGGTCCGCCGCCCGAGGCGTGCGCCGACGGCGCGCTGGAGCAGGTGGCGTTCCGGATCCGCCCGACGCTCGACGCCGTCGCGTGGCGGCTCGGGTGCCGGGCCGTCGCCGCCTCGCTCGACGAGCGGTCGGTCAGCCTCGAGGACGGGACCGACCTGCACTACGACGCGCTCGTCGTCGCGACCGGCCTGCGGCCGCGCCGCCTGCCGCTCGGCGGCGGGGAGGCCGACCGGTACGTCGTGCGGACGCTCGACGACGCGGCCGCGCTGCGCCCGCGCCTGGCCGAGGGCGCGCGCGTGGTCGTCGTCGGCGGCGGGTTCATCGGCTGCGAGATCGCGGCGACCGCGACGATGCTCGGTTGCGCGGTGACGGTCGTCGAGCCCGAGCCCGCGCCGATGGCGCGCGCGCTCGGCACCGCGCTCGGCGGCGCGCTCGAGCGCCACCACGCCGCGCGCGGGATCACGTTCCTCCTCGGCCGCACGGTGCGCGCGTTCGCGACCGCCGGCGACGAGGAGCGGATCGCCGGCGTCGTGCTCGACGACGGGACCGAGGTCGAGGCCGACGTGGTCGTCGAGGCGGTCGGCTCGCGGCCGAACGTCGAGTGGCTGGACCGCAACGGCCTGGACCTCGCCGACGGCGTGCTGTGCGACAACCACCTGCGCGTCGAGGGGCGCCCGGACGTCGTCGCGGTCGGCGACGTCGCGCGCTTCCCGAACCCGCTGTTCGACGACGTCCCGCGGCGCGTCGAGCACTGGTGCGTGCCGACCGACACCGCCAAGCGCGCCGCCGCGTCGCTCGTCGCGTGGCAGCGCTCCGCGCCGGCCGATCAGGCGCCGTTCGCGCCGATCCCGACGTTCTGGAGCGACCAGTTCGACCTGCGCATCCAGGGCGTCGGCGCGTTCATGCTCGGCGACCGCCGCGAGGTGCTCGAGGGCTCGCTCGACCGCGACCTGTCCAAGGGCGTCGCGGTCGGGTCGTTCGCGGCCGGCCGCCTCATCGGCGCCGTCACCGTCGGCCTGCCCGCCGCACGCTCGATCCACTACCGCCGCCGCATCGCCGAGGCGGCACTGGAGGTTGCCGCATGAGCTCCGATCCCCTGCGCCTGGTGTGCATCGACGCCGACGCGATGCCGCTGTTCGGCAAGGCGGTGGACGGCGTCCGCGAGGGCTACGAGCCGGCCGCCGCCGCGCTCGTCGCCGAGGAGCTCGGCCGGCCGCTCGAATGGGTCTTCCGGCCGTGGAACGAGATGATCGCGGCGATCGACGCCGGCGACGGCGACGCGATCTGGTGCGGCCAGGGGATCACCGACGCCCGCAAGGAGCGCGTCGACTTCACCCGCCCGTACGCGGTGTTCGACGAGTCGCTGCTCGTCCGCGCGGGCGCCGGCATCAGGTCGCCGGAGGACGTGCGCGGCAGGCGGATCGGCGCGATCGCCGGCAGCACGAACATGGCGCTGGCCGAGACGTGGGAGGGCGCGGAGCTCGTGCCGTTCGGCGGCGAGACCGACGACGTGTTCGGCGAGATGATCGAGGCGCTGCGCGCCGGCGAGGTCGACGGGATCGTCGACGACGACGTCGCGCTCATCCCGGTCGGCGACGACCCGGACTTCGAGGTGGCGTTCACCGTCCCGACCCGCAACCGGTGGGGCGTCGCGGTGAGCAAGCGGCGGCCCGCGTGGCGCGACGAGCTCGACGCCGCGCTGGGCGCGGTCATCGCCGACGGCCGCCTCGAGCAGGCCTGGAGGCGCTGGCTGCCCGAGCTCGAGTTCCCGTTCGCGCCGGTGGGCTGAGGGGCTCCGGGCCCGGGTGCTGCGCCGCGGCGGCCTGCGGCGGCGGGTCCGCGCCCGGCTGCGGTGGTGCCGGGCCGGCGCGCTCCGCGCGGGGCCGGTGGCGGCGGGCTGCCGGTGGTCTGCACTGCCGCTGGTCAGGGTCCAAGGGAGCGATCCGCTCCGCGCTCCCGTGGTCGCCGGCACGCGCCCCGGCGCTCGGGGCGGACTGGTCTCCGCGCCCGCGCCGGCGACCACTCCCGATTGGCGCCCGGATTCGGGCGTTTTCGCGCCACGACCCCACGGGTGTGTCGACTCATGACGGTCATGCCGGGACGAGTCGACACACCCGGCCGGCGTCGCGTGCCGGGAGCCCTCCGCGGCGCGGCCGCCGCACCCGGAGAAGCTCGCCGCGAACCGCTCCCACACCCCTGACCAGCGGCCGTTCAGGCCACGCGGCAGCCCGCCGCCACCGGCCCCGCGCGGAGCGAGCCGGCCCGGCACAACCGACGCCGGGCGCAGACCACCCGCCGCGGGCGACGAGACGACAGGCAGAGAAGACGCTCAGGCCGCTGCCCGCGCCGTGAGCGCGAGGTACAGCGACGCGATCGTCGCGGGCTCCTTCAGCGACCGGCCGAGGAAGCGCTCGGCGCGCGAGAGCCGGTAGCGCAGCGAGTTGTGGTGCAGGTGCATCGCCTCGGCGGTGCGCATGATGTCCAGGTCGTGCTCGAAGTACGCCCGGACGGCCTCGAGGATCGTCGGGTTCGCGTCGAGCTCGGCGAGGAGCTGGTCGATCTTCGGCGCCAGGCGCTCGCAGTCGGTCTCGGTGACCATGAGCGTCGCGAGGTCGAAGTCGTCGAACGCGAGCACGCGCGGCTCGGCGCCGCCGGCCGCGCGGGTCGACGCGATCACCGCGTCGCGCAGCGACTCGCGCACGCCGGGGACGCCGTCGGCGCCGCGGCCGATGCCCGCGGCCCAGCCGGGCCGGCAGGCGAGCGCCTCGTGCGCGGCGCCGCGCACCTCGTCGAGGTCGAGCTGGGCGAGCGCCGCGACGCTCGTCCCGCGCCGGCTGACCAGATGCTTGGTCGTCCGGGCGGCGAGCGCGCGCTCGACGGTCTCGCGCACCTCGGTCACCTCGTCGTCGGACGGGCCCGGGCCAGCCTCCGGCCCCGGCGTCACGTACAGCATCCGCGCGGGCGTCGCGAAGTCGATCCCGAGCGAGGCGGCCTGGGCGGCCAGGCGGGTCGTCCCGGCGAGGTCGCCGTCGAGCAGCTCGTCGAGCAGCGCGCCGCGCACCGCCCGCGCCTGACGCTCGGCGAGCCCGTCGAGCCGGCCGAGCGCGGCGAGCACCGGCGCGGTCGCCCGCGCCGCCGCGCGCACGAGCCGGGTCGTCGACGACATGCGGTCGGTCGACACCGCCAGCCAGCCGGGCGCGTCGCCACCGAGCCGGACCGGCGTGGCGATCGTCGACCAGCCGCCGTGGTCGAACTGCACGAGCGCCGCCGGCTGCTCGGTGATGTGCGCCCACACCTCGTCGACCGGCGTCGCGCCGGTCGCCTCGATGACCCGGCCGCCGGGCGCGAACAGCGTCACCGGCGCCTCGACGAACGCCGACAGCCGCTCCAGGACAGCGGTCCGCGGGTTGGGCTCCTCGAGCGCGTCCATGAGGTAGAGCTGCAGCGACGACAGGCGCTGGAGCGAGCGCACCTCGCTCGACAGCACCGAGCTGTTCACCGCGCTGACGATGTCGCGGAACGGCGTGCGCAGCGGCACCTCGAAGACCGGCAGGCCGACCTTCTCGGCCTCGTCGCGCAGCGCCGGCGGCACCCGCTTGAAGACGACCTCGACGCCGAAGCCGAGCGCTGTCGCCCCGCTGGCCTTCAGCTCCCGGACGAGCGAGCGCTGCGCCTCGGCGCTGTGGCGCAGCCGGACGCCGGTCGTCAGCATGATCCAGTCGCCCTCCAGCCACGTCGACGGGCGCTCGATCTCGATCGCATGGGCCCCGGCGACCTTCCGGCGGCGAGCCTCGTCGCCCCCGACGAGCAGCTCGAGCCCGAGGTCCTGGTCCAGCAGATCTCCCAGGGTGAAGCCGGCGGTGGTCGTATCGACGGCCACGAGCGCGATCATACATCTAACGTCAGAGTTTTTCGAATTCCGCTTCGTGAGAGTTCCGAAGCGCCGATCGCCGATTCGGCCCGCGCGAGCGTTGCGACGAGCGCGCGGGCGCGCGACAGTGCCGGGCATGAGCGCGACCACGAGCTCGGAGGTCCGGGAGGAGGGCCTGCTCATCGGCGGCGCCTGGCGGCCCGCGGAGCGGACGTTCGAGCGACGCAACCCGGCACGGCCCGACGAGGTCGTCGGGCGCTCGGCGCGCGCGACCGCCGCCGACGTCTCCGACGCGTTCGACGCCGCGCTCGAGGCGCGCGCCGCGTGGCGGCGCACGCCGGCGCCGGCGCGCGGCGCGATCCTGCGCCGGGCCGGCGACCTGGTCGAGCAGCGCGCCGAGGAGATCGCGGTCGGCCTCGCGCGCGAGGAGGGCAAGGCGATCCGCGACGCGCGCGGCGAGGTCCTGCGTGCCGCCCAGGTCCTGCGCTTCCACGGCTCGGCGACCGAGCAGCCGATCGGCGAGGTGTACGCGAGCGCCGCGCCCGGGACGCTGCTGCAGACCGTCCGCGAGCCGCTCGGCGTCGTCACCGTCATCACGCCCTGGAACTTCCCGATCGCGATCCCCGCCTGGAAGATCGCCCCGGCGCTCGCCTACGGGAACACCGTCGTCTGGAAGCCGGCCGAGATCGCCTCCGGGACGGCGGTGCGCCTGGCCGAGGCGCTCGTCGAGGCGGGCCTGCCCGACGGGGTGCTGAACCTCGTGACCGGGAAGGGCTCGGAGATCGGCGACGCGCTCGTCGCCGACGACCGCGCGGCCGGCGTGACGTTCACCGGCTCGAACGAGGTCGGCGCGCGCATCCGCGAGATCGCGTCGCAGCGCGGCGCCAAGCTCCAGCTCGAGCTCGGCGGCAAGAACCCGGGCGTCGTGCTCGCCGGCGCCGACCTGGAGCGCACCACCGGCTGCATCGTGCGCAGCGCGATGCTCTCGACCGGCCAGCGCTGCACGGCGATGAGCCGCGCGATCGTCGTCGACGAGCTGCACGACGAGCTCGTCGACCGCCTCGTCGCGGCGGCGCAGGCGCTGCGCACCGGCGACCCGCTCGACGAGCAGACCGACATCGGCCCGCTGGCGTCCGCCGCCCAGCACCGGACCGTGCGCGGCTACCTCGAGCTCGCGCCGACCGAGGGCGCGGCGACCGCGCTCGGCGGCGAGGCCGGCGACGGCGCCGGCGGGTACTTCGTCGAGCCGACGATCTACACCGACGTCGACCCGTCCTCGCGGATCGCCACCGAGGAGATCTTCGGCCCGGTGCTGTGCGTCATCCGCGCGCGCGACGCCGACGAGGCGATCGCGCTCGCCAACGACACGCGGTTCGGGCTGTCGGCGTCGCTGTTCACCCGCGACGTCAACGATGCGCTGCGGCTCGCCGGCGAGATCGAGGCGGGCGTCGTCCACGTCAACGGTGAGTCGGCGGGCGCCGAGCCCCACGTGCCGTTCGGCGGCGTCAAGGCGTCGAGCGGCGGCTCGCGCGAGCAGGGCATGGCCGCGCGCGAGTTCTTCACCGAGGTCAAGACGATCTACGTCGAGGGCGTCCTCTAGCGTCCTCGCACCGAAGCGATGGCCGACGACGACGAGGGGACCGCCGTCGAGGAGATGCCCGACATCGCCGACGCCGCGCGCGAGGCGGTGTTCGCGCCGATCGGCGGGCCCGGCCTGGTCGCGCAGACCGTCCGGCGGCTCGGCGAGGCGATCGGGCTCGGGCTCCTGCGCGAGGGCGAGCGGCTGCCGAACGAGAGCGAGCTCGCCGCGCGCCTGGAGATCGCGCCGATGACGCTGCGCCAGGCGCTGGCGATCCTCCGCGAGTCCGGCTACCTGCACACGACCCGCGGCCGCGGCGGCGGGACGTTCGTGCGCAGCGCCCGCCCGCGCCCGCTGCCCGAGGGCCACGAGGTCATGGACGCCGAGCAGCTCCGCGACGTCACCGAGTTCCGCATCGCGGTCTCCGGTCACGCGGCGGCGCTCGCCGCCGAGCGCGCGACGCCCGGCGAGCTCGACCAGCTCGGCGAGCTCGTCGACTCGATGAGCCGCCGGGGCGCCTTCACCGCCTACCGCCAGCTCGACGCGCGCTTCCACCTCGGGATCGCCGCGGCGTCGCGGTCGCGGCGGCTCGTCTCCGCCGAGAGCGACGTCCAGCGCGACCTGCTCGGCGCGCTGCTGCTGGCCGGCGAGAACCCCGCGGACGGCTCGCTCGAGGCGTCGAACGACCAGCACCTCCGCATCCTCGCCGCGCTGCGCGCACGCGACCCCGAGCGGGCGCGGGCCGAGACCGAGGCGCACGTCCGCAGCACCGCGGACCTGCTCGTCGGCATGCGCCTCGGCATGGTCGGCTGAACCGTTCGTGAGGATCACGAGTCGCCCGGCGGCCTTTTCGTGAGCTTGGGCATTGGGCGCGAAGGGGCCGATCCTCCATGGTCCTGTCATGAGCACGCCATCGCCGCGACACGCGCTGTGGCATCCGTTCGCGGACATGGGCGCGGTGCAGCACAGCCGGCTCGTCATCGCGCGCGCCGAGGGCGCGTGGGTGTGGGACACCGGCGGGCGGCGCTACCTCGACGCGACCGCCTCCCTGTGGTACGCGAACCTCGGCCACGGGCGGACCGAGATCGCCGAGGCGGTCGAGCGCCAGCTGCGCACGCTCGACGCCTACTCGATCTTCGGCGACTACGCGAACGAGCCCGCGCTGACGCTCGCCGACCGGCTCGCCGCGCTCGCGCCCGACCCGGCGAGCCGCGTGTTCCTCGGCTCGGGCGGCGGCGACATGATCGACACCGCGGCGAAGATCGCGCGCGCCTACCACGCGCACCGCGGCGAGCCCGGCCGCCTGCACCTCATCGGCCGCACCCACGGCTACCACGGCACCCACGGCATCGGGACGAGCGTCGGCGGGATCGCGGCGAACGTCGAGGGCTTCGGGCCGCTCGTCGAGACGACGTCGAGCGTCCCCTACGACGACGCGGGCGCGCTCGAGGCCGAGATCGAGCGCGTCGGCCCGGGCCGGGTCGCCGCGTTCTTCTGCGAGCCGGTCATCGGCGCGGGCGGCGTCCTGCACCCGCCGGACGGCTACATCGAGGAGGTCGCCGAGATCTGCCGGCGCCACGGCGTGCTGTTCGTCGCCGACTGCGTCATCGGGGCGTTCGGCCGCCTCGGCACGTGGCTGGGGATCGACCGCTGGCCGGTCAGGCCCGACCTCATCACGCTCGCCAAGGGGCTGTCGAACGGCGCCCAGCCGATCGGCGCGCTCATCGCCGCCTCCCACGTCGCCGAGCCGTTCTTCGGCGAGGGACCCGGCGCGCCGATGCTGCGCCACGGGCCGACGTACGCCGGCCACCCCGCCTGCTGCGCGGCGGCGAACGCCGCCCTGGACCTGTACGAGCGCGAGGGCGTCATCGAGCGCGGCCGCACGCTGGAGGGCCCGCTCGCCGACGCGCTCGCGCCGCTGCGCGACCACCCGCTCGTCGGCGAGGTGCGCGCCGGGCTCGGCTTCCTCGCGGGCATCGACCTCGCCGAGGACGTGCTCGCGCGCGACCCGAAGGCGGTCGGCCGCTGGCAGATGACCTGTCGCGAGGCGGGCGTGCTCGTCCGCCCGCTCGGCCGCGGGATCGCGATCTCGCCGCCGCTCACCTGCACCGAGCAGGAGATCGAGCAGGCGGCCGAGGGCATCGCGCGCGGCCTTCAGTCGCTGTCCTCGGCCCTGGCCTCGACGGCGTGACCGGCGACCGGCGACCGATCATCCTCGTCGTCGTCCCGATGGGCGACACGTGGGGCTACTACTGGTCGCGCGTGTTCGCGCGGCCGATCGCAGCGGCCGGCGGGATCCCGCTTCTCGTCAGCCACCTCGAGCGCGAGGAGGACCGTCGCGCGGCGCTGCGCCGCGCCGGCGGGCTGCTGCTCTCCGGCGGGATGGACATCGACCCGCGGTTGTACGGGGAGGAGCCGTCGGACGTGCTGTGGGAGCTCGACCCGATGCGCGACGAGGTCGAGCTGCCGCTGACGCGCGAGGCGCTCGACGAGGGCGTGCCGATCGTCGGGACGTGCCGCGGGATGCAGGTGCTCAACGTCGTGCTCGGCGGGACGCTCTACCTCGACGCCTCGCACCACGAGGGCGCCGAGGACCACCCGAGCGGCGGCTACGAGGGCTTCCGGAAGATGGTCGACGCCGACCTCGCCGGCCGTCCGGTCCCGGAGGACGTCGTCCGCCACCCGGTGACGTTCACGCCGGGCAGCCGGCTCGCCGAGGCGTACGGCGAGCGCGCGCTCGTCAACAGCTTCCACCACCAGCACGTGCGCCGGCTCGGCGACGGCCTGCGCGCGACCGCCCACGCAGACGACGGCGTCGTCGAGGGGATCGAGGGCGAGCCCGGCGGTCCGCCGGTCATCGGCGTGCAGTGGGAGCTGCAGGAGGGCTGGAACACGAGCCTCGGCCAGTTCGCGGTGTTCCAGTGGCTCGTCGACGCCGCCCGCGCGAGGGAGACGGAGGGGGTGGTCGCGTGAGCGAGAGCCGCCCGCCGCTCGTGCTCGTCACGTCGATCCCGCGGTCGGTGCGGACGGCGATCGGCGTCGACATGGACAACGCGACGATCAACCAGCGGCTCGGCGAGCTCGTGACCGGCGCGGGCGGGCTCCCGGTCGCGTCCGACGCCTGGAGCGACCCGGAGGTGCTGGCCGACCGCGTCGACGCGATCGTGCTGAACGGCGGCGGCGACGTCGCGCCCGAGCGCTACGGCGCCGAGCGCCTGCCGCGCACCGATCCGGCCGACGAGCGGCGCGACACGTTCGAGCTCGGGCTCGTCCGCGCCGCGCTCGACCGCGGGCTGCCGATGCTCGGCATCTGCCGCGGGATGCAGCTCCTCAACGTGGCGCTCGGCGGGACGCTCGTCCAGGACCTCGCCCCGGTCACGAGCCTCGAGCACGAGGTCGCCGACCCGTGGGACCGCCCGGTGCACGACATCGAGGTCGAGCCCGGCTCGCTGCTGGCGCGCGCGGTCGGTGCCTCGCGCGCGCGCGTTAACAGTGCCCACCACCAGGCGGTCGACCGGCTGGGCGACGGGCTGCGCGTGACCGCGCGGGCGCCCGACGGCGTCATCGAGGCCTTCGAGGACGAGCGCGGCCTGCTCTTCGGCGTGCAGTGGCACCCGGAGTTCATGGCGCCCGGCTGCGCCGCCGAGCAGGAGGCGCTGTTCGCGGCGTTCCTCGAGCTCGTCCTCGCCCCAGAGCGTTCGCAACCAGGAGAGATGCTGCTGTGACGACCACGACCTCTGACGCGCCCTACCTCAACGTCGCCGACCCGTCGTTCGAGATCGACTCGGACGAGGTGCTCGCCGCGCGCGAGCAGAGCTGGTACGCGCGCACGAACTACGGGCTGGCGATCCTGCGCTACGACGAGGTGGGCAAGCTCATGAAGGACCGCCGGCTGCGGCAGGGCAGCGCGGCGTGGCCGTACCACCACGGCGTCGCCGGGCCGTTCGCCGAGTGGTGGTCCAAGGCGCTGCTCAACCTCGAGGGCGAGGACCACGCCCGGATCCGCCGGCTGCTGAACCCGGCGTTCTCGCCGCGGCTGCTCAAGGGCCTGGTCCCGCGGTTCCAGGCGCTCGGCAACGAGCTCGTCGACGCGTTCTTCGAGGAGGGCCGCTGCGAGTTCATGACCCAGTTCGCCGAGCCGTACGCGGCGCGGGTCATCGCGATCATGCTCGGGATCCCCGAGTCGGAGTGGAAGACGATCTCGACGTGGTCGACCGACCTCGGGCTGGCGCTCGGGGTGACGATCAAGGAGGACCTGCCGCGGATCGAGGCGGCGCTCGAGGGGCTGTACGGCTACGCCGACGAGCTCATCGCCGACCGCGAGAAGAACCCGCGCGACGACTTCATGACCAGGCTCGTCCAGGCCCACCGCAACGAGGACAAGCTCACCCACGACGAGCTGCGCGTCTCGACGGTGCTCCTCATCTTCGGCGGGATGGACACGACCCGCAACCAGCTCGGGCTGGCGATGCAGACGTTCATGGAGCACCCCGACCAGTGGAAGCTGCTCGCCGAGCGGCCCGACCTCGGGCCCGCGGCCGTCGAGGAGGTCATGCGGACCAACCCGACGACCACGTGGGTCACGCGCGAGGCGATCGAGGACTTCGAGTTCCAGGGGCTGGAGATCAAGGCGGGCACCACGATCCACCTGTTCTCCCAGGCGGCCGGGACCGACCCCCGCGTCTTCGGCGAGCCGAGTTTCGACATCACCGCCGAGCGGCCCCGCCACTACGGGTTCGGCGGCGGCGTGCACCACTGCATCGGCCATTTCGTGGCCCGTACCGACATGAGCGAGGCGCTCCCGCTGCTGGCGCGCAGGCTGCTCGACCCGCAGGTCGACGGGACCGTCAGGTCGCTGCCGCGCAGCGGCAACACGGGCCCGATCGAGCTGCCGGTGCGGTTCACCCGGGGCGCCCGTTCGTGAGCTTTGCGGCGCGTGGCCGCCCTGCTTCGCAAATCCACCGATTGCCCGGCGCCCCGTGAAAGCAGGAGCGTTCGGGCCAGCGCGGCACCTGCCGCGGGTTCACGTTCCGAAGGAGGAGAGAACGCGTGAGCGCTACCGAAGGGCTTCCGCCGGTCCCCGACGCGGTGCCGAAGGGTCTGGACCAGCACGACGAGGATCGCCGGCAGCTCGCCGAGCTGGGGTACGAGTCGCACTTCGACCGGGCGATGAGCCTGTGGGCGAACTTCTCGCTCGGCTTCACCTACCTGTCGCCGGTCGTCGGCATCTACTCCCTGTTCGCGGTCTCCATCGCGACGGCGGGCCCGCCGGCGATGTGGTCGGTGGTCATCGCCGGCATCGGCCAGTTCCTCGTCGCGCTCGTCTTCGCCGAGGTCGTCTCGCAGTTCCCGATCGCGGGCGGCGTGTACATCTGGGCGCGGCGGCTCATCGGCCGGCGGTATGCATGGATGACCGGGTGGATCTACGCCTGGGCACTGCTCTTCACGATCGCCGGCGTCGCCTACGGCGCAGGACCGTTCGCGGCGTCGTTGTTCGGCGTCGACGTGACGACAGGCTGGGTCGTCGGCTGCGGCCTCGTCATCCTCGGCATCACCGGCGTCATCAACTTCACCGGGACGAAGAACCTGTCCCGCGCGGCGCAGATCGGCTTCGTCGCCGAGATCACCGGCGCGTTCGTGATCGGCCTCTACCTGCTGCTGTTCGAGCGCGAGAACGACTTCGGCATCTTCTTCGACAGCTTCGGGACCCAGGGCGACGGCACGTACGTCGGCGCGTTCCTCGCCGCGGCGCTCATCGGCCTGTACCAGTACTACGGCTTCGAGGCGTGCGGTGACGTCGCCGAGGAGGTCCCGGATCCGGGCCGCCGGATCCCGAAGGCGATGCAGTACACGGTCATCGTCGGCGGCATCGTCGCGATCCTCGTGTACATCGGCTACGCGATGGCGATTCCGAGCATCGAGTCGGTCATCTCCGGCGAGGACGCCGACCCGATCAGCGCGATCCTCTCGTCGGCGTTCGGCACGGTCGGCTCGAAGATCTTCCTCATCATCGTCCTCGTCTCGTTCCTGTCCTGCGTGCTGTCCCTGCAGGCCGCGGCGAGCCGCGCGATCTACGCCTACGGGCGCGACGACATGGTGTTCGCGTCCGGCTGGCTCGGCCGGTTCTCGCCGTCGCTGGGCATCCCGCCCGGCGCGCTGACCGTCGCGATCCTCATCCCGGGCGTCGTGATCGTCGGCTCGCTGATCTCCGAGGACGCGCTGGTCCGCATCATCTCGTTCGCGGTCCTCGGCATCTACATCGCGTTCCAGCTCGTCGTCCTCGCGGCGCTGATCGCGCGGGCCCGCGGCTGGAAGCCGGCCGGCAAGTGGTCGCTCGGCCGGTGGGGCTGGCCGGTGAACATCGCCGCGCTCATCTACGGCGTGTCGGCGAGCATCAACGTCGCCTGGCCGCGCACCCCGGACGTGCCCTGGTACGACAACTGGATCGTGATCCTCGGCACGGTCGTCGTCGTCGGCATCGGCACGATCTACATGGTCCTCGCCAAGCCGTACGGCAAGAGCAACGCGCCGGCGGGCGACGCGGTCCCGTCGTCGGCGAAGTCCTGACCCCGACCCCTCCCTGACGCGCACGCGGCGCCGGGTCGCTCCCGCCCCGGCGCCGCGTCGCGTGTCCGCGGCCGCCGCCGCACGTCGCGGTCGGGCCGGTCCGACCGGTGCAGCGGGACCCATTGCCCGCGGACCGGTGCTCTGGTCCGATACATCGGCGTGAGCGCCGCCGAGCACATCGCGCCCGAGCGGACCCGGACGCTCCAGGGCGACCGCGGCGTGACCCACCTGCACCACCGGGCCGAGCGGTGAGGAGCGAGGAGATGGGCAAGACGATGCTGGGCGCGGCCGCCGTGTCGCTCGACGGCTACATCGCGCGCGAGGACGACACGGTCGGGCCGCTGTTCGACTGGCTCGTCGGCGGCGAGGTCGAGTGGCGGCTGGAGAACAGCGACTTCACCGGGCGCAGCTCGCGGGCGTCGGCGGACTTCATGACCGGCCTGTACGCGAACGCGGGGGCGATGATCATCGGACGGCGGCTGTTCGACCTGACGAACGGGTGGAACGGGCATCCGACCGCGTTCGACCACGTCTTCGTCGTCACGCACCGGCCGGCGAACGACTGGGAGCACCACGGCTCCGCGCCGTTCACGTTCGTCGGCGGGGTCGAGGAGGCGTTCGCCGCGGCGCGGGAGTTCGCCGGCGACCGCGACATCGACGTGACGGCGGGCGACATGGGCGGCCAGGCGCTCGAGCTCGGGCTGATCGACCGGGTGGTGATGAACGTCGTCCCGGTCGTGCTCGGCTCCGGCCGGCCGTTCTTCGGGACGGCCACGACTCCGGACGCGCCGCGGCTGCTCGACGACCCGGCGACGATCGTCGAGGGCGACCGCGTCACGCACCTCGTCTACGACGTGCGCCGCACCTGATGCGCGGCGCGGGGCCGGCGAGGCGCCGCGGGAGCGGAAAACGTCCGCGCGACCCGGCTATCCTGCGTCGTCGCTCCCGTTATGACGGGCCTGGAGGGGTGCCGGAGTGGTTGAACGGGGCGGTCTCGAAAACCGTTGTAGCGGTAACCCCGCTACCGAGGGTTCGAATCCCTCCCCCTCCGCTTCAAGACTGGCAATTCGGCCTGGATGCAGGACTTTACCGGGCCGGGTTGCCGTCTCGTGCTGCTCACGCACGGACCGCTCGAGAGGGCTGGAGACCGCTCCGGGAGGCCGTCATTTTTCCCGCCATTTCCCGTGGCAAGGCTCGTAGCGCCGGACCGAGCCACATGACGGTTACGTTGCGCAGGCCGAGCGACTACTGCTGCAGCCCTTGTAGCTGAGCCAGGTGCGGACACGACAGCGAGAGTCGCCGCGCAGCCGTCCGGTCACTGAGGCCGCTCGCGGCAGCGGATGCGGCGCGAGCGCCAGACCCCCTTCTCGGTACGCATGGACATGCTGACGTTCGTCGCTTTGGCCGTAGTTGTCGACCTCGTGGGAGACAACGATCGGCAGGGGCACGGGCAACGCTTGTTTGAGTCTGGGCGCACACACGGCTGGCAGCCACGAGCACCACGCGCCAAGCGGAGCTGGCGATACGCGAGTCCAGCCTGGACCAGACCGACGAGCAGTGCGCCAATGCCGACGACGAAGTCAGCAGTCTCCATACGAGGAAGCTCGTTTCGCGGCTGCGGGAGGCGGGGCAATTGGTGAATCTGGCGCGACCACGTCCCCCGACTATCCGGCAGCCCTCCCAACGAAGGTCCATGCGGCGTCCGGTTCGCGCTGAAGACTCGAGTCATGTGGATTCCTGAGTCAGCACAGGAGGTCGAGCACGCGGCGCGCGGTGGGCACCTCGACGAAACGGCGAGCTTCGACGCAAAAGCTGATCTGCCCCCGCCGAAGAAGAACGCCGACCTGGCGACTGACGTTGCGGCGATGTCAACCGACGGCGGAGTGCTGCTGTACGGGGTGGCGGAGGACGACAACGAGCGTCCGACAATTCCTCAGCCGATCGCGCTCGCTGGCGCCGCCGACCGCATCGGGCAGATCGTCGCCACGTCGATCGCTGAGGTACCGCACATCGAGTTCCGTGAACTTCCGTGCGCGGACGACCCTTCGCGGGGCTACCTCGTCGTGATCGTTCCGCAGTCTCCCCGTGCTCCACATCAGGTCATCGTGGGCGGCGACCTTCGCTTCTACGGCCGGGGACCCAAGGGCAACCGGCGCCTGACCGAAGGCGAGGTGGCGCGCCTGTACGAGCGACGGCAGGTCTGGGCGGTCAACAGGGATGCGCTGCTTGCGGAATGCATCGCGGCGGCGCCGGTCGAGCCACATCCCACGATCGGTTACGTCCACGCGTTCGCACGCCCGGTCGCAGCCGACAATGCCCTGGGCGAGCGTGCCCTCGCAGCCCTCGGTTGCGAACAGGGCATGTTCAACGCGCTGAGTCAGGCGGCCTCGTCGAGCCGGATCATGAGCACCTTCGACCCGTCGCTCGGCCACGGCGGCTTGCGCTGGCAGCCGCAGGGCGCTGACGCCTGGCGGGGATCACGGTGGCTTGCCTCCGAGTACTCCGAAGCCAACCGGAAGGACCACGTCACCGGACTCGCCGAGGTTGAGCTTAAGGTCGACGGCCGGGGCCGCATGTTCTGCGGCAGGGCAACGGACGTCATCCGCGACGGGAAGACCGTCGTCATGGAGGTGATCATCGCCGGCAACGTCGGTGCGTTCTTCGCGATGATGAACACCTACTACCGCGCCGCGGCGTACCACGGTCACGTTGATGTAGGCGTGGCGGTCACGAACCTGCGTGGCGCGGGATCGCTTCGCATGCGCGGCGCCATGCACGCTCTGTCATACGGCGCGGACACGTTCACTCGGACGGACCGGTTCGGCGCCGCCGCGCTTGGCGACCACGAGCAGCGCACCCGCGATCTGCTGGGACGGCTATTTCTCGCCACGACCGGTCTGGACGAGTACGACCCGTTCGCGGACGTGCAGTAGGCCGTCGGCGCTTCTCAAGCCTGCGGCGGTCCGCGCGAGTGACTGGCCGACAACTCCCACGCGTGCCATGGGGGTGGTCCGAGGCCGCTCGCGCCGGCCCGAGAGGCAGGGCGCCGCGTCATCGGCGTGCGGACGATCCGCCGGGCGTTACCTTCTGCCCACGGGAAGCCCGGCTGTCGGTGCAAGTGCTCGAAGAATCACGAGAACACCAAGCACAGCCATGACCGGTGCGACGGTGATGGTCGGCAGGCCCGCGGCGTTGATCGCGACCATTGCTGCGCCAGCGCACGCGAGTGCGACGACGAGAGCGGCGACGAACCGGCCGAACACGAGACCAAGCTTCGCAGGTACGGTCGCCGGTGTCCCTGGAGGCGTGCATGAGGAAGATGAGCCCCGTGGTTCGGGTTTGGGTTGCGGGCCGCGTCGCCGTCGCCCTTCGGGTGTTGTGACGCCGGTGCTACCTCTCGTGGGAGAGCAGTCGGCCTCTCGCCGCTGCGCGCTCTATCCCGGGCGCGTCGCCCTGTGCGAGCGGCTTTCGCTTTTAGCCCTGTGTCTTCAATGCCGATAGACGCGGTGAGAATCAGCGTTCGCGCGCGTCCGGCCCGCAGCGACGGCAACGACCTGCGGATCGAACAGCGACACTCCGAGTCCGTGCGACGCTCGACCAGCCCTGAACACGCATCGCCACAAGGACCCGCATGAACGACACCGACGCCGCGGTCGTCCCGATTTGGACGCTGTCCACGTCCCCTCAATCCATCCAAGTTCCAGCGGTGGCCGACCACGGCACTCTCACGCCCGAACGCCTGACGCAGCTTCGCAGTGCACTCGCCACGTTCGCATCGGCGCCGCTGGTGACCTTGGAGGCCTACCCACTGGCGAAGAAGCGGGACCGCTCAGCAGGTCTCCCGCTTGACGCGGTGAGCCCGCTCGCGCAGGAGCTGTCGCGTCTGGTTGCTGCGAACGCCAAGAGCGTCCCAGCGGTTGCGCAGGTCGCTCAGTCCAGCGAGACGCTTTACCGGATGGTGGTCCCCGCCAAAGTCGCGGCGGAGGTCGGTATGGACTTCCCCCGCTTCGGCGGACACGTTCGGTTAGGTCAGTTCTTCTTCGTTCTTGATGTTGATGGATCTCTCCCTCTCGTGCTCGAACTCATGGGGAGAGAGGAAGCCGAGCGTCGAGTGGCGACGCCGCAGGTTGTAGGGCCATGAAGATGCGCTGCGGGCTCGCCGTCCGAGCCCGGGCGTAGCGTCGCTTCTGGTCCCGGGCGGGGGCTCTGGTGAGAGCGTGGCCGGGCAGGCCGGAGTTTCTATGGGCTGAGAGCCCGCAGTTTGTAGTTGGCCGCCCCCGCGAGTGTCCGGGTGTGCTGAGAGCACGGATCCGTAGTTGTCGCGATCGCCCGCCGCCTCTCGAACGTCGACGAGGAGGTGGTGTTGCGCAGCATCGGGATGGACGTGCATCGCGACTTCTGCGAGGTCGCGATCGCCGAAGGCGGCGCGGTGCGTCGAGCCGGCCGGATCACGACCGAACCGGAGGCGCTTGAGCTGTTCGCGCGCAGCCTCGCGCCGAGCGATGAGGTCGCGATCGAGGCGACCGCCAACGCGCTGGCGATCGCCCGGATCATCGAGCCGAACGTGCGACGTGTCGTGCTGGCCAACCCGAAGGCGGTGCGCGAGACGTCGCGCCGGGCAAAGACCGACAAGATCGACGCCAAGGTGCTCGCGCAGCTACTGGCCGTCGGATTTCTCGATCAGGTGTGGACGCCGGATGAGGCGGCGCGGACGCGGCGGCGGTTGATCTCGCGGCGCTGCGCCCTGGTGCGCCAGCGCACGCGCGAGAAGAACCAGGTCCATGCGGCGCTGCAACGCAATCTCGTCGAGCGGCCACCGATGAGCGACCTGTTCGGCGTCAAGGGCCGCGCCTGGCTCTCAGAGCGCGTTGAGCGCCTGCCGCTCGATGAGCAGCTGACCGTCGAGGCGTGCCTGCGGCAGATCGACTTCGTCGAGGACGAGCTCGAGCGGCTGGACAAGATCCTTGCCGCCGACGCGCTCAGCGACGACGACGCGCTGCGACTGATGACCCTGCCGGGCGTCAGCGCGGTGACCGCGATCGCGTTGCTCGGCGCGATCGGCGACGTCAGCCGGTTCAAGACGCCGCGGCATCTGGTCGGCTATCTCGGCCTGGATCCGCGCGTCCGGCAATCGGGCAGCGAGCCGGCCAAGCACGGCAAGATCAGCAAGCAGGGCCCGGGCGAGGTGCGCGGCCTGCTCGTCGAAGCCGCCTGGCATGCCGCCCGGACCGCCGGTCCGCTGCGCGCGTTTCATCAGCGCGTCGCCGCCCGCCGCGGCGGCAACATCGCGACCGTCGCCGTCGCGCGCAAGCTGGTGATCATCGCCTGGCATCTGCTCAGCCGCGGCGAGCACTACGCATTCATGCGCCCGTCGCTGTATCGGGAGAAGATCCGCCGGCTCGAGCTGATGCTCGGCGCGCCGCGTCAGCAGGGCAAGAAGCTGCCCAGCCGCGCATTCGTCAAGCCGCCGCAGCGCCGCGCCGAGCTCGACGCCGTCGCCCAACACGAGGCCGCCTATCGCCGGCTGGTCGCCGACTGGCAGGCGTCGCGGCCATCGACAAAGGCGGGTGCGGGCGCGACACCGGGGCGCGCATCTCAAAGGCCCTCAAGGGGCAAAGCCGCGCGGCAGACTCCATGAAGCCCCAGCGGTCTGCGCTTCGCTTCGTCAGTCGCCCGCACCCACCGCGAGCTTCGCAAAGGAGACCCGCCGTCGCCACTTGACTTTCATCCGTAGAAGGCCTCGATGTATTCGAAGACTTCGGAGGTCAGCTCGCGGCGGGTCGGCCATGAGCGCCGGTGGACGAGCTCTTTCTTGAGCGTCGCGAAGAAGCTCTCGGCGACGGCGTTGTCGTAGCAG